>Ga0114949_10000432_pt1 | contig 22189 bp, 18 predicted proteins | sample N074metaG_FD_83505 | JGI IMG/M metagenome (GOLD analysis project Ga0114949, IMG submission 83505) | Deep subsurface microbial communities from Kermadec Trench to uncover new lineages of life (NeLLi) - N074 metaG | ecosystem: Environmental > Aquatic > Marine > Ocean trench > Sediment | place...
GCGGTTTGTGCCCGGGGGACTCATTGTGCTGGAGACCACGGGGTTTAAAACGGGTGCCCAGCGCCGCACTCCCCTGGCCGCCACGCGCCTGCAAGGCCACGTTTTCATCAGTACCTTTCGGGGTGGCCGCTCTTTTTGGGTCAAGAACCTGCAAAAACAGCCCAATATTCGCTACTACCTGGCGGGTAAACCCCGCTCGGCCAAAGCGTTTGTGATGGCGCCGGGGAAACGTTATCGCCGGCCCAGGTCCCTGCCCCCCGCCATCGGCGCTATCACCGATTTTCTCGCGCCTTACACCCGAGCTGGCTGGGCATTTGCGGTGCTGGCGCCCGCTAGCACAACTTAAAGGTTCCTATCTCCAGTCGGCTTGTTTACACTTTCCCGATGGATACCAGCATAGTCACCTCTTCATTTTTTCTGATCTTCACAGGGGCCGCTATATTCGCCTCTGTGGCACTGTATACGCGCCAGCCGCTAATTATCGCCTATATCGCCCTGGGCGCCTGCATCGGCCCCTACGGCCTGGCAATGGTCACCGATCTGAACCTTCTAACCGACATCGGCCATGTCGGTATTATATTTTTGCTGTTTTTGTTGGGTCTGGACATGCAACCCCAGGCATTATGGGCAACACTGCGAAAATCTACCGTGGTTGCGCTTGTCAGTTCAATTATTTTTCTGGGGCTGGGTTTCGGGGTCGCCTGGCTGTTTGGCTACAGCATGGTTGAAGCCCTCATTGTGGGCGCGGCAATGATGTTCTCCTCAACCATCATCGGCATAAAACTGCTGCCCACCACTGTGCTCCACCACCGCCATATTGGCGAACTGATGATCGGCCTATTGTTATTGCAGGACATATTGGCGATTATTGTACTGATGGTACTACTGAGCCTCGGCACCGGTAATACGGAATCTGTTGGCGCTGATCTGGCGCGCTCCATGCTCAACCTGCCGCTGCTCGCTATTTTTGCCTGGCTGCTGGTACGCTATCTTCTGCTGCCCCTGATAACCCGATTTGATCGTATTCATGAGTACATATTCCTGCTGGCAATCGGCTGGTGCCTGGGGCTGGCGGAAGCTGCTCACTACATGGGTTTATCCGCTGAAATTGGCGCGTTCATCGCGGGAGTCAGTGTCGCGACCAGCCCTATATCTCAATATATTGCAGTGAACCTGAAACCCCTGAGGGACTTTTTCCTGATTCTGTTCTTTTTTGCGGTGGGCGCGAAATTTGATCTCTCGGCGCTGAGTACTGTGCTCGTGCCAGCCGCGATACTGGCGGCACTGGTGCTGGGATTAAAGCCGGTGGTTTACCGCTTTTTGCTCAAGGGGGTCAGTGAAAAGCGCGCGTTGGCCTGGAACCTTGGCTTCCGCCTGGGGCAGGCCAGTGAGTTTTCCCTGTTGATCGCCTATGTGGCAGCCAGCAGTGCGATTATCTCGCAACAGACTTCCCTACTGATTCAGGCGACGACGATTATTACCTTCCTGGTATCGTCCTATATTGTGGTGCTCAACTACCCGACGCCAATTGCCGTGTCAGACAAATTGCGCCGGGATTAGAGTCAAGCGGACGTCTTACAACGCCGCTTCAAGCTCGGGCAGAGCATCGAACAAATCAGCGACCAGACCGTAATCGGCAACCTGGAAAATAGGCGCGTCTTCGTCTTTATTGATAGCCACTATGACTTTCGAATCTTTCATGCCCGCCAGATGTTGAATCGCACCAGAGATGCCAACGGCGATGTACAGGTCGGGAGCAACAATCTTGCCGGTCTGTCCAACTTGCATATCGTTGGGCACAAAACCTGCGTCTACCGCGGCGCGTGAAGCCCCAATTGCCGCACCCAGCTTGTCGGCAATGGCTTCCAGTAATTTGAAATTTTCGCCGTTTTGCATACCGCGACCACCGGAGATAACAATCGATGCAGCGGTCAATTCAGGGCGCTCTGAAACCGCGACTTCCTCGCTTACAAAGGCAGAAATGCCCGCATCATGCACCGCATCAACCGTTTCGATCGATGCGGTGCCACCGTCGGCGGCCACGGCATCGAAACCGGTGCTGCGAACCGTGATGACTTTCTTCGCATCGGCGCTTTGCACCGTGGCGATTACGTTGCCAGCATAGATCGGGCGTTTGAATGTGTCGGCGGATTCGACGGTAATAATATCGGATATCTGCGCGACGTTTAGCAGTGCCGCAACTCGGGGCATGGTATTTTTGCCGTTGCTGGTGTCCGGTGCCAACAGGTTGTCATACGATGCCGCCAATTCTGTGATCAACAGGCTGACATTTTCCGCCAGCTGATGCTCGTAGGCGGCGTTGTCAGCCAACAGGACTTTGCCTATGCCGCCGATGGCCGCTGCCTGGTCTGCCACCGCGCTGCAATTTGCGCCGGCAACCAGAATATCCACGTCGCCACCCAGTGCCTGGGCCGCCGCCACCGTGCTAAGTGTGGCCGGCTTGAGGCTGCTATTATCATGTTCTGCAATTACTAGAGTACTCATCAGATTACCTTCGCCTCATTTCTCAGTTTATCGACCAACTGCTCAACACTCTCGACGATGATGCCAGCCTGGCGTTCCGGCGGCGGCTCAACCCGCAATTGCGTGATATGGGAGGTCACTTCCACGCCAAGATCGGCGGGCGTATAGACATCCATGGGCTTTTTCTTGGCCTTCATGATGTTTGGCAAGGAGGCATAACGCGGCTCATTCAGGCGCAGATCCGAGGTGACGATCGCAGGCAAGTTCAAGCTGATGGTTTGCAGACCGGAGTCCACTTCACGCGTCACATTGACCTTGTCGCCATCGATCGCAACTTCCGAGGCAAACGTGCCCTGGGGCATATTGGCCAGAGCGCCCAACATCTGTCCGGTCTGGTTGTTGTCGCCATCGATAGACTGCTTACCCAGAATTACCAACTGGGGTTCCTCTTTATCGACAATACCCTTGAGCAGCTTAGCCACCACCAGGGGCTCTACCGCGCCCTCAGTCTCGACGTGAATGCCTCGGTCGGCACCCAGCGCAAGAGCGGTGCGAATTTGCTCCTGGCATTGCTTGGCGCCAACCGAAACCACCACGACTTCAGTGGCAACTCCGGCTTCTCTGAGCCGTACCGCTTCTTCCACGGCTATTTCACAAAAGGGGTTAATGGCCATTTTGACGTTGTTCAGATCAACATCAGTGCCATCGGATTTGGCGCGTACCTTGACGTTATAGTCAATCACGCGTTTTACGGCAACAAGAACCTTCATGGCTTCTCCATAGTTCGCATTGGGTGTGTGTAGGGTTGTCTAATTCGGTGCGGTATGGTGCCCATAATCGCCCCTCAGGTCAATAGCCATTCTAGCCAGATATCCTGCCCCTTGCGCCAAATCAAGGATATCTGCCATTCATCCCGGTTATGGTATTTTATTGTTGGAAATTATATACTTGCGGCCCTTATTATGGTCGCCCCGGAATGGGCGCGACCCCCCACCAGCCATATGAGGATTAGCTTGTGGAACGTGAATCCATGGAATTTGACGTTGTCATTGTCGGTGCGGGCCCCGCAGGCCTGTCTGCGGCCTGTCACATCATGCAATTGGCTCAAAAGAATGAGCAAGAAGTCACCGTCTGCGTGGTAGAAAAAGGCTCGGAGGTGGGCGCTCATATCCTGTCGGGTGCAGTGATGGACCCTATTGCCATGGCCGAATTGTTTCCCGACTGGCAAGAGCGCGGCGCGCCTCTGAATGTGCCCGTGGTGGCCGATAAGGTGATGGTACTAACAAACCAGAGCGGCGCTATCCCCGTGCCCATGTTGTTTGCGCCGGGTTTTCACAATGATGGCAACTACGTTGTCAGCCTGGGCAATGTGTGTCGCTGGCTGGCAGAGCAGGCTGAGGAGTTGGGTGTTGAAATCTATCCCGGCTTCGCTGCCGCCGAGGTGCTCTACCACGAAGATGGCAGTGTCAAAGGTATTGCCACCGGTGATATGGGTATCGCGGCCAATGGCGACCACAAAGACAGTTACATGCGCGGGATGGAATTACACGCAAAATACACGGTGTTCGCCGAGGGCTGCCACGGGCACCTGGGCAAGCAACTGATCGCCAAATTTGGCCTGGACGAAGGTTGTGACCCCCAACATTACGGTTTGGGCTTCAAAGAGATTTGGGAAATCGACCCCGCCAAGCACGAGCCTGGCCTGGTGATTCATACCACCGGCTGGCCGGCGGCCAAGAGTACGGCCTCCGGCAGCTTTCTCTATCACAGCGAAAACAACCAGGTGGCGCTCGGTTATGTGGTGCCCCTGAGCTACGCCAACCCCCACCTGTCACCGTTCGATGAATTTCAGCAATGGAAACAGCACAGCAAGATCAAACATTATCTGGAAGGTGGCAAACGCATCTCCTATGGCGCCAGAGCCATGATCAAGGGCGCTCCGAAGTCGCGCCCTAAAATGAGTTTCCCCGGGGGATTATTGATAGGCGATGACGCCGGCACCCTGAACTTTGCCCGTATTAAAGGCACCCATACCGCGATGAAGTCCGGAATGTTGGCCGCCGAGACGATAACCGCCGCACTGGCGAGCGGTACCCAGGGACACGACGACCTCACCGATTATGGCCAGCGTTTCAGCAGTTCCTGGTTACACGATGAACTGGAGCGCTGGCGCAATTTTGGGCCTTTGCTGCATCGCTTTGGCGGCATGCTGGGCGCGGCCTTCTCATTTATTGAGCAGTTCATCTTTCGGGGCAAGCTGCCGCTGACCCTAAGTGATACAACACCCGACTACGCCACTTTGAAGCTGGCGGCTGATATGCCCAAGATTGAATATCCAAAGCCGGATAACGTCATCACTTTTGACAAGTTATCGTCGGTATTTTTATCCAATACAAACCACGAGGAAGATCAGCCCTGTCACCTGACATTGATTGATCCCGACCTTCCCATCGCGAAGAACCTACCGATGTACGACGAACCCGCCCAGCGCTACTGCCCGGCGGGCGTCTACGAAATTGTCGAAGACGACGCTGGCAAGCACTTCCAAATCAACAGCCAAAACTGTGTGCACTGCAAAACTTGCGACATCAAGGATCCGGCACAGAATATCGTGTGGATTACCCCAGAGGGATTTGGTGGACCCACCTACCCCAATATGTAACTGTGACCGCCACTGACCACCACAGTGTGGTCGTGGCGCTGCTCCGCCATGTCGATCAGGTGGTACCAGGCATTGCGGGAAAATAACGCGGCCAGACCATGGGGTAGTCTTACAGCGGCGATATTGTCCTTGGCGGGCTCCAGAAAAATGGGGTGCTGTTCATCGATATTAACCGTTTTGCCCGTATTGAGCGTCACACACAACACCCTCTGCGCCGACTCCTCGGCATTATCAAGCCAGTTTACATCGGTGACCATCAGCGGGTGCAACTCGACCTGTAAGCGCCACTTCTCCCCCGGTGTGACCAGATAGTACTCGCCGTCATCTTCGCGGCGAAGAATGCTGGCAAACAGACGGACAATGGACTCGCGTACTATTTCACTGCCCTCGTGATACCAACTCCCGCCTGCAGTGATCCGGATATCGATATCCCCCGACAGCTCGGGGTGCCACAGATGCAGGGGTGGCTCGGCATAGTTACGGCCGGTGGTAAGCTGCTTCTCTATCTTGTCTAATTCATTACTCATTGCTAAACACCCTGTACTCGAGCCCTATAACAGATAGACTGGCACCTGACTCCCACCTGCGTTATAAAAGAGCCCTAGCAACCAATGCCAGTTCCTTCATGATTAATTTTTTTCGCAATGCCATTGTCAACTGGCTGAAACACCAGAAACCGCTACCCCATACTCCCCTCAGTGATTTTGGACGCATTCGACACGAGGTCAGGCCCTGTGATGTGGTTCTGATCGAGGGTCGATCCAGGGTCAGTGACGTGATCAAATTAATCACCCAGAGTTGCTGGTCTCACGCAGTATTATACATCGGCCGCTTACACGATATTGATGATCCTCTACTACGCGATAGCTTGCGTCAATTTTACATGGGAACGCCCGATACCCAGTTGATTATCGAGAGCGAACTGGGTAGAGGCACGGTGGTCCGGCCACTGGCGAGTTACGAGGCCGAACACTTGCGTATTTGCCGACCCCGGGATCTAAACTTTAAAGATAGCCAGCAAGTGATTCGCTACTGCATTGGCCGCCTGGGGACAAGCTATGACGTCAGGCAAATATTTGATCTGGCCCGATTTCTGTTTCCATGGTTTATTATGCCGCGCCGCTGGCGCTCGAGCTTGTTTAGCGCCCGCCCGGGCAAGAGCACCCAGACGGTTTGCTCTAGCATGATTGCCGAAGCCTTCGGCAACATTCAGTTTCCCATTTTACCGCTGGTCAAAAGAACAGAGAACGATCAGGTTAAGCTCTATATGCGCAATCCGAAATTGTGCACGCCCAGTGATTTCGACTATTCGCCCTACTTCGATATCATCAAATACCCGTTCCTGGACTTCAACCACTATGCCGAAAAACGCTTACTGCCCTGGAGCGGTGCCACGGGATTGAGCGAGGACGAGCGCAATTACTACGTCGAAAACGAACTGGAAAGCATTCCCCCCCAGGACGAATAACTCGGGCTGATTGCGTGGAAAGTGCCCCCTCCCAGGACGAATAACTCGATGTTAGTAACGACAGGGCTGCCATACCCTTTGCCGGACCGTCAGCAGCCAAGGAAGCTGGGGGCGGCCATCCGCATGCCGAGCCCTCATGGATGAGCTTGTAGCGTGTCCGGCAAAGTGTATGGCAGGCCTGTCGTTACGGATTCAACGAGTTATTCGTTCTGGGAGGGATGGGTCAGCTGATTAGCCGGACGTTGATTACGCCTTCTAGGGCACACATTTTCTCGAGTACCGTCGTGGAGGGCTTACTGGCCAGATCAATCAAACTATAGGCGATGTCGTCCCGGCTTTTGTTCAACATGTCCACCACGTTGATATTCTCGTCCGCGAGAATGGTGAGCACGCTACCGAGGATCTTGGGTACATTTTCATTGGTAATTGCCAGGCGGAAACCCTCTACTGGCTCCAGTTCTACCACCGGAAAGTTGACGGAGTTGCGAATATTACCGTGTTCCAGGAAATCCCGAAGCTGATCGGCGGCCATCATGGCGCAGTTGTCTTCGGCTTCTTCTGTGCTCGCCCCGATGTGCGGCATGAGAATCACATCGTCGCGCGCAATCAGCGCCGGTGAGGGAAAGTCGGTGATGTATTTGCGCAGTTTGCCTTCTTCCAAGGCTGCCAGCATGGCCTCGGCATCGACAATTTCCTGCCTGGCGAAATTCAGCAAACAGGTACCGGGTTTAATGGTCGCCAACAGGTCAGCATTAATCAGGCCGCGGGTGGCATCCAGCACCGGTAAATGCAAAGTGATAAAGTCACATCGAGTGAACAGTGAAGAGAGGGAATCGGCTTTGCTCACTTTACTGGACAGACGCCATGCGGCTTCCACCGAAAGTGCCGGGTCGTAACCCACCACCTTCATGCCAAAGGTGAGCGCCATCTCGGCAACCATTGAGCCGATCGCGCCCAGGCCAACAACGCCCAGGGTTTTTCCGGCCAATTCTCCGCCCTTAAACTGCTTCTTCTGCGTCTCCAATAGCTTATTGAGCTCGCCTTCATCATCCATATCCCCCAAGGTGCGGACATAGGTTATACCTTCAATGATGCCGCGCGAGCCTAATAACAGACCCGCCGCCACTAACTCTTTTACCGCATTGGCATTGGCCCCGGGAGAATTAAATACCGGAATACCACGCTGGGTGCACGCTGCCACCGGGATGTTATTGACCCCGACTCCGGCCCGGGCAATACCCAGTACCGACTTTGGTATATCTTCCGCCTGCAGTTTGTGACTGCGTAACAAAATCACGTCTGGGTTGGTAAACTCACTGGCAATTTCATAGCTATCCCTGGGCAACCGATCCAGGCCTTTCACAGAAATCTGATTGAGTGTGAGTACTTTTGAAATCATGTTTACCTCGGTTAAATTACAGTGATGTCAGCCCGCTTGCGCAATCCATTTTGAAACTCGACATCGATCAGATTACCGAATTCACCACCAATTTGCTGGTTCAGCCTAAGCTTCTCGGTTTCCGCCAAATCGGAGAAATCGCCTGGGGTGACGCGTACCAGTTCAAATACCTGGGCATCACCTGTGGGTGTCACAACATATTCGAATGCCGAGCCACCTTCGCCGGGTGCGGGCAGCTCAAAGGCGCGGCGCAAAATCGTGGCGGGCACGACAGTATTTCGCCTATCGGCGGCAAGTTCCACCTGCCACTCATAGCCATTTGTATTGGCAATGTCTTCCACGCTCTGACCATTGTGGAGTGCCCGCAGCGCCTCCTCGGCCGCAGCCGACACAGCTGCCAGCGCGACACGTTCGGTAATGCGCAGCACAATATCGGAACGTACCGTATCCAGGGGCTTCACTTGGGCGGGGTTGTGTCGGTTGACACGCAAAACCACAAACCGATTGTCCGCCAATTCAACCACCTCGCTGTTGTGGCCCTCGCTCATCACATCATCGGAAAAGGCGGCCGCCAATAGCGATGCACTGGAAAAAAGCCCGTCCTGCTGGGATCTGACGATGGGTTCACTTTGCTTGACAGTAAGATCAAATTCTTCGGCTGGACCGGAGAGGTCCTCCGCGTTAAACACGTAATCTCTCAAACTCTCTATCACGCGCAGCAGCTCATTTCTGGCCTCAACAAGCTGTATCTGCTGTTCCAGTTCCGGGCGCATTTCTTCGAAGGAAGGCATTTCCCCGCCGCGTCGTTGCGTTAACATAATCAGGTGCAGCCCCGCATCGGTTTCGACCAAATCGGACACATCGCCGACTTCCAGAGCCGCTATCGCCTCTTCCATCTCCGGTGGGAAGGCATCACCGGTGGAAAAGCCCAGGTCACCACCGACGCTGGCCGAACCTATATCATCGGAGGAGGACACCGCGAGTTCGGCAAAGTCTTTACCGGCAGCCAATTCGGCAACAGCGTTAACGGCCCTGGCCTGCAGCGCTTCATCGCTCTCATCCGGACCCGCCACAAACAGAATGTGGGAGACGCGATTCTCCGGCGCATAGGCGTAGCTGTCGCTCTGGAGCTCGTATTGCTCCAGCAGAACGCTCTCCTCCACCGGCTGGCGGAAATCATCTATACCAAGCTCAATATAGTCCAGTTCCAGGGTTTCCCGGCTGAGGAACTCGCTTTGACTCTCCTGATAATACCTTTGGACTTCTTCTTCGCTAACGTCCACAGCTGCGGTATAGCTTTGCAGGGGTATCGTCAAATAGCGGACATCCCGCAACTCAGCGCTAATCCTTGCATTGAGTGACAACTCAGCTGCCGTGGCAAAATCACTGGTAACCAGCCCACTGTGCAACTGGTTTAAAATCAGGTCTTCCTTCAGGCCCGCTTTAAAAGAACTGGGAGTAAAACCGGCGCTGGATAACAAGCTCTTATAGATTTCGGGGGAAAATTGCCCGTCGATTTGAAATTGCTCCATACCGCCGATGACAATGCCAATTTCTCGTTCTGCGGCGGTGAGTTTTAGCTCGGCGGCAGCCTGCATCTGCAATTTTCGGTTGATTATTCGCTCCAGGGCCTGAGCACTTAACCGCTGCTCATCAAGTAACGCGGGATCGATGCCGTCGCCCAGTATCGATATCAGGCGCCTTCTCTCGGTGTTGACCAGTTGCTGCACCTCCACGGGGCTTATGTCTTCACCGTTAACCTGGGCAATGCCTGAGCCACTGCCGCTAAGCAATATTGATTCAACCCCAAAAAATAAGAAGGAGACAACAATGAGTCCGACTATTATTTTGGCCCCGGTACCCTGAATATTCTGTCTAATATCTTGGAGCATGACGTTTTCCGTTTATTGCCACCGCAGCGCACCAGTTCCCGACAAGCAGGGCGGGTGTTGCGCTCACGGCTTGGCGTTCGTCGTGAACAGTAAAAAAAAAGCGCACCAGATACAGTGCGCCTTTTAACCGTTAAAACGTTCCAAACAAGGTTCTAGAGCCTGGTTTAAGCCCTCGATGACACTCTATGGAACGATGGTTCTATCAGGAATTTACAGCTTCTTTCAGTGCCTTACCTGCTTTAAACCCAGGAACGTTGGCAGCTTTGATCTGGATAGTTTCACCTGTCTGGGGGTTACGACCCGCGCGCGCTGCGCGATGCTTAACGGCAAATGTGCCGAAGCCAACCAAAGCGACCTGATCGCCCTTTTTCAGTGCACCTGTGATGCTGTCTACGACGGCGTCCAGTGCACGACCAGCAGACGCTTTAGGAAGATCCGCAGCAGCTGCAATTGCATCAATGAGTTCAGATTTGTTCACACTTATCCCCTTAATAATAATAGGTAAAGAATTGTTGTTGTTACCCTAAACACTCCGGTATTTAGATTATGGACTGTATACCAGAGATTGGATTCCGGTCAATGACTACGCGGGTGTTAATGCGTGTTTACGCGATCTTTTTCGCCTTCGCCGGTTTTTGCCACCGCGCCGATAGGAATCGCGAGATACTCTTCGTCCGTTATGGGCTCCGGCATCCGTTCCAGGGCAATTGCCAACACCTCTTCAATCCACTTGACCGGCTTGATATCGAGATCTGCCTTGATATTATCCGGCATCTCTTTCAAGTCCCGTTCGTTCTCCTTTGGAATGATGACGGTCTTGATGCCGCCGCGCCGCGCCGCCAGCAGTTTCTCTTTCAATCCACCTATCGGCAGCACCTCACCGCGCAGGGTGATTTCACCTGTCATGGCAACATCGGCCCGCACCGGTATGGAGGTCCAAACTGACACCATGGCGGTACACATCGCCACGCCGGCGCTGGGGCCATCTTTCGGCGTTGCACCCTCGGGAACATGGATATGGACGTCGTGATTCTCGTGGTGGCTGGCTGGAATCCCGAGCATCTGGGAGCGACTGCGTACGACCGTGTTGGCGGCCTGTATGGATTCCTGCATAACGTCGCCCAGGGAGCCGGTTTTCACGTGACGGCCTTTCCCCGCCACTGCCACTGCCTCAATGGTCAGTAACTCGCCGCCAGCCGATGTCCAGGCCAATCCGGTAACCTGACCGATCTTGTTTTCTTGCTCGGCAATGCCGTAGGTGTATTTCTGTACGCCCAATAACTCTTCAATCATTTCTGAGCAAACTTCGGTGTCGCCCTCGTACTCTTTCAGCGCAAAGCCCTTGACCATTTTACGACAAATTTTGGCAATTGCGCGCTCCAGCGACCGCACCCCCGCCTCCCGGGTGTAATAACGGACAATATCCGTTACCGCTTCTTCGGTAATCGTTATTTCATTTTTCTTCAGGCCGTTAACCTTGATTTGCTTGGGAATCAGATAGCGTTCCGCGATGGCAATCTTTTCATCTTCGGTGTACCCCGGAATGCGGATGACTTCCATTCTGTCCAGCAGGGGCGGCGGAATATTCATGGTGTTGGACGTACAGATAAACATGACATCGGAAAGGTCATAATCAACTTCCAGGTAATGGTCGTTGAACGCGTGGTTTTGTTCTGGATCCAATACTTCCAGCATTGCCGACGCCGGATCGCCCCGGTTATCCATCCCCATTTTGTCCATTTCGTCCAGTAGGAACAGTGGGTTTTTCACACCGGCCTTGGCCATTTTTTGCAGTAGCTTGCCCGGTAGGGAACCTATATAAGTGCGCCTGTGACCGCGAATCTCAGCCTCATCGCGCACGCCGCCCAGGGACATGCGCACGAATTTTCGATTGGTTGCCCTGGCGATTGATGCTCCCAGCGAGGTCTTACCTACCCCCGGAGGGCCCACCAGGCACAGCACCGGCCCCTTGACCTTGCGCACGCGTTTTTGCACAGCGAGGTATTCCAGAATGCGCTCTTTGACCTCATCCAGGCCGTAATGATCCTCATCCAGGATGATGCTCGCCCGCTTCAGGTCATGTTTGACCTTGCTGCGTTTGCTCCAGGGTACGCTCACCATCCAGTCGATGTAGCTGCGGACCACGGAAGCTTCAGCGGACATCGGCGACATCATTTTTAACTTGTTCAGTTCTGAGAGGGCCTTCTCATTGGCCTCCTTCGGCATTTTTGCTTCGTCGATTCGGACCTGCAATTCATCCAACTCGTTGGGCGCGTCGTCCATGTCGCCAAGCTCTTTCTGGATGGCCTTCATCTGCTCATTGAGATAGTACTCTCGCTGGCTTTTTTCCATCTGCTTTTTGACCCGGCCGCGAATGCGCTTCTCGACCTGGAACAAGTCTATTTCAGTTTCCATCAGGCCCATCAGGTAATCGAGGCGGGCGCGGGTGCTAGAAATTTCGAGGATTTTTTGCTTCTCCTCCAAATCCACGCTCATGTGTGCGGCAATGGTGTCCGCCAGGCGACCGGGTTCGTCAATGCCGGTCAGGGAAGTTAGTACCTCTGAGGGAACTTTCTTACTGAAATTGACGTACTTTTCGAATTGACTAATGGTGGAGCGCAACATGGCCTCTACTTCAGCTTCGGGTATCTCGTCGCCTTCAATTTCACGCACCACCGACACAGCAAAGTTTCCGTCATCGTTTACGCTGCCTATGGCCGCGCGGTAACCGCCCTCGATCAACACTTTGATCGTGCCATCGGGCAGCTTCAATAGCTGTAAGATGGTCGATACGGTGCCCACCTGATAGATGTCGTCAACGCCTGGGCTATCATCCACCGCATTGCGCTGCGCGACCAGCACTACCTGTTTGTCACTGGTCATCGCGTATTCCAGCGCCTCAATGGATTTTTCCCGCCCGACAAACAGGGGGGTCACCATATGCGGATAGACCACTACATCGCGCAGTGGTAACAGTGGAAGTTCAGTGACAGTAGAGGAACCCATAGATATCTCCGGGGGTAGTGGGAAAAGCGGGCGCCCTGCTATTCTTCAGTTGAGGCGAGCCGCGCTGGTTTTTTGCTTTGATAGACCAGCAAGGGTTCTGAATCACCCTGTATTACCGACTCGTCAATGACGACTTTGGATACGTCATTCCGGGACGGAATATTGTACATGGAATCGAGCAACACATCCTCCAGGATTGATCGAAGGCCACGGGCTCCCGTCTTACGTTTCATGGCCTTTTCGGCTATCGCGCGCAAACCGTCCTCACGAAAATCAATTTCTACCCCCTCCATCTCGAACAGTTTACTGTACTGTTTGGTGAGGGAGTTTTTCGGTTCGGTCAATATTTCGACCAGCGCGTCGATATCCAGTTCCTCTAAGATAGCAATAACGGGTAAGCGCCCGACAAATTCGGGAATGAGGCCGTACTGAACCAGATCTTCAGGCTCCAGTTTCTGCAACATTTGCCCCATGTCGTTGCCGCCCTTTTTGCTTTTCACCTCGGCGCCAAAGCCGATACCGCCCTTTTCAGAGCGATTGGTAATGATTTTATCCAGACCGGCAAAGGCGCCGCCACAGATAAACAGAATATTGGAGGTATCGACCTGCAGAAATTCCTGCTGTGGGTGCTTGCGCCCTCCCTGGGGGGGTACCGAGGCCACTGTGCCTTCGATGAGCTTCAGTAGCGCCTGTTGCACGCCCTCGCCCGAAACGTCACGGGTGATGGAGGGGTTATCCGATTTGCGGGAAATTTTATCGATTTCATCAATGTAGACGATGCCAACCTGGGCTTTTTCCACATCGTAATCGCATTTTTGCAGCAGTTTCTGGATGATATTTTCGACATCCTCGCCCACATAGCCCGCTTCGGTCAGGGTGGTGGCATCGGCGATGGTAAAGGGAACTTCCAGCATCCTGGCCAGGGTTTCCGCCAGCAGGGTCTTGCCGCAGCCAGTGGGACCTACCAGCAGGATATTGCTCTTGCCCAATTCTACGTCATGGTTCTTGCCCTGGTCATAGCGCAGGCGTTTATAGTGATTGTAGACCGCCACGGCCAGGACTTTCTTGGCACTATTCTGACCAATGACATACTCGTCCAGGATCGCCTTGATCTCCTCCGGAACCGGTAGATGATCTGCCTTGTTCTTGTCATTGCCCTCCTGCACCTCTTCACGAATGATATCGTTACAGAGATCAACGCATTCATCGCAAATAAATACGGAGGGACCGGCAATCAATTTACGGACTTCATGCTGGCTCTTTCCACAAAAAGAGCAGTACAGCAATTTGTCGTTATCATCGTCTGAAGTTGTGGTTTTGTCGCTCATTAAAGCAGCCTGTGCCCCATATTTGGTTGTTTCGACATCCTAAAGCCTAAGATGCTGTGTTTTAGCTGTATTTGCAAGCCCTGATGGCCGTTAAATACGGTTGAAAATGCCCACTAATTGCCTTCTGCCGCGGCGTCGCGACTGCTGACAACCTCGTCAATCAGGCCGTATGCAACGCTCTCCTGTGCATTCATAAAACAGTCGCGCTCTGTATCGCGCTGGATCGTGGTCAGGTCCTGACCTGTGTGCTTAGCCATCAGAGTGTTTAACCGCTCCCTGATGATAATTATTTCCCGCGCCTGAATTTCAATATCCGTGGCCTGGCCCTGGGCGCCGCCACTGGGCTGGTGAATCATGGTGCGTGCGTTGGGTAGGGCAAACCGTTTCCCTTTGGCGCCGCCGCACAGCAGAAATGCACCCATGGATGCGGCCTGCCCCAGGCACATGGTGCTCACATCCGGCTTGATGAACTGCATGGTGTCGTAGATAGACAATCCTGCGGTCACCGAACCACCGGGAGAATTGATATACAGGTGAATATCTTTATCGGGATTCTCTGATTCGAGGAACAACAATTGGGCGACAATAAGATTGGCCATCTGGTCTTCGACGGGGCCCACCATAAAGATAACACGCTCTTTCAGTAACCGGGAATAAATGTCGTAGGAGCGTTCGCCACGTGATGTCTGCTCGACCACCATGGGAACCAGACCCAGATTTTGAATAGTGTTTGCTGTAATCCCGTCGAACTGATGTGGCATCTGTAAGGCATCCCTTGTCAATTAATCAATTACGGGTGGCGCGGTTACGTCACCCGGGAGGCGCATTCAGGCGGCAGGTTGATCCTGCGAGCGACTAATCGCCTCCTGATAACTGCACTCACTCTCTTTTATATTGGCACCCGAAAGCAGTTTTTCAACCACCTCGTCCTCCAATACTTTAGATTCTATCGTAGAAAGCTGTTCCTGGTTGGAATAATAGTAGTTGATGACCTCTTCCGGATCCTGATAAGTGGAGGCCAACTCCTCGATAGTGGCGCGCACCTTCTCCGGATCCGCTCGCAGTTTTTCCTTCTTGATCATCTCTGACAATATCAGGCCCAACTTGACCCGGGGCTCCGCCTTGTCCAAAAACATATCTTCCGGCAGGAGTGACTCCAGGTCTAACTCCTGGTTGCCCCTGCTGCCAAACTGCTGAAACATCTGCTGGCGCATGACGCTAATTTCCTGCGACACCAGTGTCTTAGGCACTTCCAGGGAAGTGTGGGCAGCGATGATTGCATCCATCACTTGTTTCTTGACCGTGGCTTGAATGGCATTTTTCAATTCGCGCGCCATGTTTTCGCCTATCTCTTCGCGGAACTTGGCCTCGTCGTCATTATCAACACCGTACTTGGCAAACAACTCGGCATTCAATTCTGCAAGCACCCGCTCTTTGACGCTGTTGAGCGTCACTTTAAACTCTACCGCAGCACCCTTGAGGTCTTCGTTGTGATAGTCGTCCGGGAAGGACAGCGACAGTGTTTTCTCCTGTCCCGCGCTCATTCCGACGATGCCGGTTTCAAAGCCTTCAATCATCCGCCCCGAGCCCAACTCCAAATCGCTGCCTTCGGCCGAGCCGCCATCGAACGCTTCCCCGTCTTTTGTTCCAAGGTAATCAATATTGACGGTGTCGCCCTCTGCGGCCGCTCGCTCCGCCTCTTCCCAACTACCCTGCTCCTTGCGAAATACTTCGATAATAGTGTCGATGTCATCATCGTTGACACTGGCAACCGGCCGCTCTATCTCGAAACCGGCCATATCTGCCACGTCCACATCGGGAAACACTTCAAAGGTTGCCACGTATTCCAGATCCTTGCCGGCCTCCAGGGTTTTGGGCTCGATGTTGGGCTGGCCAGCTGGACGCAAGTTCTCCTGGGTCACCGCTTCGGCGAACGACTGGCTCATGACCTCGCCCAGGACTTCCTTGCGTACGCCGGCACCGAAGCGCTGGCGAATAACGGTCATGGGCACTTTACCCGGGCGGAAGCCATCCAGTCTGACATTGGCAGCGGCTTTTTGCAGTCGCACAGTGACTTCTTTTTCGACTCTTTCAGCGGGGACGCCAACGGTTAGACGCCGCTCCAGTCCTGAAGTCGTTTCAATGGAAACCTGCATGATTCTTCCTCACAATATGATGGGTTGGGCGCCCCATACGCCCTGATAATTCGGTCGGAATCCGCAGAGGAAACCGTCTATATATTTGGTGCGGAAGGAGAGACTCGAACTCTCACGCCTTGCGGCACTAGAACCTAAATCTAGCGCGTATACCAATTTCGCCACTCCCGCAGTATGAAACTCCCTTGACAAATGGACACCAGACCGTGAAAAAACCTTATTATAATTCTCTAACCACTTGATTATAATGAAGTAAAGTCTGAGTCGTAGCCATATTTAGGGCTATTACAAGGGCGCAGATTCTGCCACAAAGCCCGCTACGATTCAACCGCTGTATTACGCGGCCGGGCGAGCAGGAAAACCAGTGCTGCTGCGGGCTCTGCCGACTCGAGAGAACCCTCCCAATCGCGAGGCAGCAGCAGCGCCTGTTCACTGCCATAAACCCGATCCTCCACTCGCAACTGACCATCGACCACAATCACCAGCGCATAGTCTTCAATGTTGAGAGCGTCCAACGCCCGCCCGTCCGCCAGGCAAACCCGTTGCACTTCAAAGTCATCAAAATCAACAATGCGCTCCACCAATAAACCCGGCGATTGCTGCAGTCGTTCGAACTGCTCCGGCGTCGGTTGGGTTAACGTCATTTGCGCCACGGCCTCTTCGGTATCCCAGTGATCCTGGGTTAACACCCGCTGGGCGAAAGACATAATCTTGCGTTCATATACCGGCGTCTGAAACTCGATGGTGCGCACCCCGTGCTGCAGCGAGTGCGGTGTCAGCAGTGGGACTTTTACCACATCGCCAAGTTGTAAAGGCCTCATATGGGTGAACATGTCCATTTCCCGGCGTAATTGCTCTTCACTATCGAGAACTTCCTGAGACGGATTCTCGCCGGAGCTTATCTGGGCGTCCAGTGCTCTCCGTACCCGTTCATAGTTGCGCACTGCGGCCAAATAGGCCGCCCGAAAGCTCCCATCATCGCCGTGCAAAGCCAACTGCTCCGGCGCAAAACCGAAACGAATATAGCCGGTGCCCTCGGGCCAGGCCCCGGGATCGATATGGGTGACAACGTAGACCTCTCGCTTCTCTTCGTGCAACTCAAAATAAAGATCCCCGATTACGGGCTGATTGAGCGGATCGAGAATCTTCAGCAAAACCAGCGGCAAACCCGGTGCGCCATACACTGCACCGGGCACCACCGCCTGCAGCCAGGGAATCGGAGTCTCGCCCTCGCCTTCCCCAATACAACACACGCCCCGCTCTTCCACCCCGGTAAACCATATTTCCTGTCCCCAAGGCTTGGCGATGTACTGGGGCGTCAACGCAAGGGCATCACCCATCACAATCACGGCAAAACCCAAGGCCTTTGCCCAGGCGGCGTACTGTTCCACTGGGTCAGAATGGGTGTTGTGCAAAGCTTTGTCGGTGACTGAAACACAGAGCCCGCAATCGGACCCCAGACAATATAGCGCGGTTAACGCCAGTGGCGGCGTGTCTGCAAGCCAATATTGCTCAAACAGGAAATCCACCACTAACAGGGCATTGCCGTCCGGGTGCCGGGCACGCCATTGGACGAAGTGCTCGACCGGGTTGCCCGTTTGCCACTGCAATAAAGGATGGTGGGTATTGCTGTGCTTCACTGTAGTCAGTCCGTCAGGCAGGCAGGATCGAAAGTATATTCGCCCCGCAACCACCCCGCCACCTCTTGGGCGGCAGCGCCCGGCCAACCGCCATAGAGGTCTGCCAATTGCCGGCAGCGGCTTGCTCCCATGCCGCTCAGGCCCAATTGCTGAAAGTCGTCAATATTCTGCATAAGTTGGCGGTAGGTTTGCGCATCGAAGGCACCGGCGGGCCACTGCTTGGTTGTACTGCCATACAACTCCCCAAGACCACGCAGCGCCAACAGAGAAACGAGTCCCTGGTTCATGGGGTTGCACAGGTGGCCACTCAATACCTCAGCCAGGCCGGGATCACGGTTGTCGAGTTGGTGGCCATAGAGGAAGTTACTGCGAGTCGCGCCATCGTTGACTGGATAGTTGTCCCACAACATCACCGGTCGTTCCAGTTGCAGCCGAATATTTTCTATATCGGCTACGCTGACAGACTCTGAACAGACCAAGTTGCCGGTCCACAATATCTCGACTTGCTCGGGTAGCGCCCGACCCAATTGCTGCCAGTAATCCTCGGGCATGGTGCCAAAATGCCGCTCCAGTACCGGGTCAAAGGAATAGTAGGTGGGGCACACCAGCACACGGCTGGCGCTACTCCACTGTACAATGTCCGTGACAATCTCACTCTGCCGGCTTGCCAAGGCGTCCAGGGCGCCGGGCATGTCGTCAAATAATATGGCGAGAACAGGAGCCTCCAGGGTATTGAGTTCCGCCACTTTTGCCTGCAACAGCTCCCGTTGTCGTTTGCCATAAGACTGATACAGCGCGAATGGCGATAGGCCGATACCGAAATTTAGCGAGCGTTCACGGTAGGTCTTCGACAGGTTTTTAAGTTGCTGCAAGTCAGGCGAAGGCCAGGGCTGATGCCAGCGCCTACGTAAGAACGGGTCGCCCTTGGGGCAATAGATATAGGTATCGAGGCCCAGATGCGGCAAAAAATCAGCGTAAGCCAATCGGGTTTCGTAGGACCAGGGGCGGCCGTAAAACCCCTCGATTACTCCCTTTAGAAACGATAATTTCACCGAGAATCCCACTTCTTATCTCTGTTTATAACTTTAATCTAAGTGACTTATACCGAAATGTACTAAAAATACGGTCATTTTTTGTGGATAATTTACAATATTGGGCGATACTTAGGTTGTGGCTGTCTATCCCCTAGTTCGAACGGGCAGCCGCTGGAGCATATCTTATGCTCTTTTAGGGAAGCAATTCCTTTATGTTTCACTCCTAATGGTCTTAGTGGGCCCCTTTTTGGGGTCCACTTTTTTACCTATAAATACTATAATTCAATACCTTACGGAGTATACCTCGATATAACATTAATAAAAGACCGGATTACATGGTGTGAGTCGGGCGATCAGATGAGAGAGACCCGGCCAGGTGATTTTCGATCTTGGCATTTGCCGTGGCGTCCTGCTCACTGAACTGGACGCCAATGCCAGCGGTGCGATTTCCCTGGGCGCCCCGTGGGGTGACCCAGACAACCTTGCCGGCAATGGGGATTTTCTCAGGTTCGTCCATCAAACTCAGCAACATAAAAACTTCGTCGCCAATCTTATAGGGTTTATTGGTGGGGACGAACAAACCTCCATTCTCGAGGTAGGGCATATAGGCTGAGTACAAAACTGCCTTATCTTTTATTGTTAAGGACAGAATTCCACTGCGACTGCCCGCTTTCTGATCATTCATCGATGGCTCCCCTGCAAGCGATTTATACTATCACCACCCCGACCAACACCCAACTCTCTTTCGAAGCGCAGGCTCAGGGAATCTATTACCAGCTGTCGATTAGGATTTGCGCCGCTGAGCACCACCCGTTGCAGCTGGATTAGGTCATCCAGCAAAGCAAAAGTGCGCCGTCCTGCGGGGCTCGCCAATGCCCGCGCGTCCATGCGTTGAATTCGCAACTGCAGGTGGCCGTGCAATTGCGACAGTAATCCCTCGATCGGCTCGTCAGTCAATAGTGTCGCCAGCTGTGCCACGGTGCCCGTACCCGACGCCAGCGCATTCAGCGCGTCCTGCACCTTGCCGGCAAGCTCCATGTCGGCGTCCTGGTAGCGTTGCGCCGCAAGCATGACCTGGCCACCGGCCAGCGCCAGCATCTGTTCGCTGTCTGCTCTGCCCCCGGTTAAGTTATCCAACCACTGCAGAGCCTGGTCGCGCTCGGGCATCAACAGCTTTAGCATCTGGCAGCGCGAACGAACGGTCAAGGGTAATGCGTGTAAACGATTGCACACCAGTATGATGTAAGTGCCGTCCGCAGGCTCCTCCAGTGATTTGAGCAGTGCATTTGCCGCCTGTGTAGTGAGACTGTCCGCCGGTGACAACACGATTACCTTGCGCCGACCCAAGCTTGTTGTTTTGTTCGCAAACTCCACCATTTGTCGCACTTGATCAATCTTGATCACTCGGCTGGGCTCGGCGGGCTGCAGCCAGAGAAAATCGCCGTGAGTGCCCGCTCTACTCAATTCGCAGGCGTGGCATTTGCCACAATTTTGGCCTGATTCGGGTTGATGGCATAACAAAAAACGCGCCAGCGCCAGCGCTAATTGCGCCTTTCCACTGTGGCGCACACCGGCCAGCAGTATTGCATGGGGCAGTTGCTCGGCGTCCAGCTGGCGCAGTAGCTGCGACCAGGTTTCGCCTTGCCAGGGCAGCGCCATACTAATAGTGGGCAGGTCGCCCATTATGACTTTCGCCTCACACCCCAGCACTCCATCAGTTCGTGGCAAACGTTCTCGACCAGGGCTTGCACTTCATCCAGGGGCAAGCTGGCATCAATCACATGGTATCGGCCGCTGCTCTCCTGGGCGAGTTGGAGGTAGGTGTCTCGAACTCGCTGGGAAAAATCTTGCTGCTCTCTTTCAAAGCGATCCAATGCGCCGCGTTCCCGGGCTCTGGACATGCCGGTAGCAATGGGAGCGTCCAGCAGCAGTGTGTAGTCCGGGCGCAACTCGCCCTGCACCAACTGCTCCAATTGCCGCACCAGGGGTACGCTCATATCCCGCCCGCCGCATTGATAGGCATAGGTGGCATCGGTAAAACGATCGCACAGCACCCACTTCCCCTGCCGCAGAGCGGGCTCGATTACTCTGTTTATGTGCTGGGCCCGGGCGGCAAAAATTAGTAGCAACTCTGTGAGATCGGCGACCGGCTCATCACGTACCTGCAATAGTAACTCGCGTATGCTCTCCGCCAGTTCAGTCCCGCCAGGCTCGCGGGTTGTGACCAACTCCACCCCGTGGCGCTGTAAATGTTCTGCCAGATAAGCGATGTTGGTGGATTTACCCACGCCCTCACCACCCTCAACTGTTAGGAATAAACCTCGAGTGTGCATACTGCTATTGTCTCTCCGGATTGGAACGGTAATCGGCTCTTCGTTGTAGCTGATATTTACGAACCGCTTTTTCGTGATCTTGCAATGTGGCGGAAAATTCGTGGCCCCCGTCGCCGCGGGCGACAAAAAACAGGGTATCACCTTCGGCGGGGTTTAGGGCAGCGTGAATCGCTTCTCTGCCGGGTAACGCAATTGGCGTGGGCGGCAAACCGTGGTGCCGGTACGTATTGTACGGATTGGATTCATCCTTTAGGTGCACCCGCCGCAGATTGCCCGTAAAACTATCCCCCAGACCATAGATCACCGCGGGGTCGGTCTGCAGCCGCATGCGCTTTTGCAGGCGCCGGGTGAAAACCCCCGAGATCTCCGCACGCTCCGCCGGCTGACCCGTTTCCCGCTCAATAATCGAGGCCAGTATCAGGGCTTCGTAAGGGGACTCGATGGGCAACCCCGGCGCTTTTGACGACCACTCCTGTGTCAGGATGGTTTGCATTCGATGATAGGAGCGTTGCAAAATTTGCCAATCAGTGGTGCCGCGTACATAGTGGTAACTATCGGGAAAAAATAGCCCTTCGCCTTCGCTATGGGGCGCTATCAGGTCCAGGATGCGGGCGTCATCAGGGCCGCTGAGTATGCGCTCCAAGCTGCTTTCCCCGGCCAATACTTCGAGGGCGCGCGCCAGGGTAATTCCTTCGGGCAGCGTCAATTGATATTGAATTACTTTGCCTTCGCTCAACAGAATCAATAGGGGTTTTACGCTCAAATATTGGGGTAAAATGTATTCCCC
>Ga0114949_10000433_pt1 | contig 22172 bp, 15 predicted proteins | sample N074metaG_FD_83505 | JGI IMG/M metagenome (GOLD analysis project Ga0114949, IMG submission 83505) | Deep subsurface microbial communities from Kermadec Trench to uncover new lineages of life (NeLLi) - N074 metaG | ecosystem: Environmental > Aquatic > Marine > Ocean trench > Sediment | place...
AACCTGTGTCGTGAACAACCTGGTACTCTCTGATCCACGCCTGCCGTTTGGCGGAATAAAACAAAGCGGCTATGGCAGGGAGTTATCTCATTTCGGTATTCGAGAATTTGTCAATATCAAAACCGTCTATACCTCCTGAACCTCACAACTGATTGTCAAATCGGGTCAACTCGACTGAAATAGCATCTGCTTACCTGTTGCGAGGCAAAACTTATTTTCCCTACATGTACTATGCTATCGACTTAAAGTGGCACTTTACGGATTTCTTACTGGCTTTGGCTGGGTCACCATGGCGATTGGTGTTAACGCGATGTTTGAACAGCGATCATTCACTTATGTGGGTATCGTCGACGGGTATTGGATTATTGTATTTACTCTTATGGGTTTAATTCTTGGCGCTTGGAAATAGAATTCCAACAGTTTTATTGAAATTAAGGAAATCTAAACGGTAACTGGGTTGAGTTTAAAAGATGAAACTATTGTTTAATATCAGGGTAATTTTTGTTGGTTCAATATTGTGTTTCCCCATTCTCGCTTCCTGTACTGCGGAACAGGTTTACCATAGTATCCAACAGGACCATCAGCGACAGTGCCTGCTTCTGCCAGTATGGCAACAGGTCCACTGCTTATCTCTGAATGAAACTTCGTACCAGGAATATCAACGGGAGAGGGAAAAATACAATTGGAATAGGTCAACTACAACTATTAGTCTGAAGTTCCCTGGGTTATTTTTTAGAATCCTAATCTGGCTCCGATCCAGGTACCACGAGGCGAGCCCGCACCTAGAAAAACTGGACTGTTATTGGATATGAAGGGAAGTAGTTCGCCGGGTTCTTCGCCCAATAGCCCAAAGTTTTCGTACTCTGTGTCAAATAAATTTGTAACCTTTGCAAATAAGCTGAAATTGTCATTCACCTGGTATATCGCCCGCAGATTTGCCACTGCAAAACCGTTCACCTCATCAAGCTGATTAGATTCATCTCCACGAATAAACTGCGTTGAATTATAGATAGCATCCATTCCCAAAAGTAGTCGCTGGTTAACCTGGTAAGTGGCACCAAGTTTGAATTGGTGTTGTGGGATCCCGGGAATGTGATCACCAGCACGAACGGCAATATTGCCTTCCTCATCTGCAAAGGCATGATTGGGACTAAGTGCCAGAAAATCGTCTTCGAAAGTTGCCTCTATATAACTATAAGAAACAAACCAGTCAGCGACTCCCCGTGACCCAGTAAAAGAAGACTCGAATCCACGCCTTCTGGTTTCATCCACATTGGCAAATAGCCCAGTAGCGCGGCCTGTCGTTTGAAAAATAATGTCGTCTTGATTTACCGCATGAAAAATACCCAAACTGTAGTTTATGCCATAATAAACCCCCCGAATTCCAGCTTCCATATTTCTGGTAACTACATCTTCCAATGGTGGGTCTGCCAGGAACGCATTGGGCAATCGGCATTCAAATTCTACGCCTTCCGGGTCTTCACCATCGGCTATTGCAATTAACTGTGCCGCTCTGAATATGGAATCGTTACATGACAGTTCAATTGGCGTCGGAATCCGGTTAGCTTCGTTATAGGATAGGTAAATATTTGCGGCATCATTCAATTGATAAGTAAATCCAACAGCGGGATTAAAACGAGAAAAGCGATGGTCACCATTAAGCTCGGGACGCTGACCGGATCGATCACGAAGAACTACGTCACTTTCATTAAATCGACCAGAAATTGTCAATGTGAGTGCGTTTGTCAATTCCAGGGTGTCAGAAAAGTATAGGCCCCAAGTCTGCGTTTCAGTTTTGATGTCGGCTGCTGCTTCGTCAACGAAAGTCCCTACTCCTGAATCTGCAGTTGAACGTGTCAGTGGATCAAGTCCAGAAAGCTCCATGACAGAAGCGAAACTTGATTTGCCATTGAAGTAACTGTAACCCACAATCAAACGATTACCCATCTTGTAGAAATCGTTTAAAAAAGTTAACTGACCCTCCAGTCCCTTACTGGTTTGCTTACGATTGCTGATATTGTTGATTCCTTCATCGGTAAGCACGCCAGTACCACTCAAGTCATTGCTAATATCCTCCAACTCATAATTTTCCGGATCCAAACCCGCCAGCACTGACGTATCGACTATGAACTCTTCTAATTCACTGAAATTCGTAACAGCGGGCATGCTTCCTGCACATATTTCACCGAGCATGATACCTAGATCATCTGCTAGTAAATCCCGTACTTTATCGGGTTCTTCCAGTAGAGCTGGATTATCTCCAGAAAATTCACACAGCTCAAACTCTGATACATCGCCATTAAAAGAATAAGTCTCATTTTCACGATTGTATACGGTTCCGGAAAACTGAATGTTGTCGTTGAAGTAGTGGCTTCCCGAGAGGCTAAACATTGTCAGGTCATTCCTGGTAATGTCAGGCGAAGTGAACACGGCACTCTGGTCGATATCTAACAGTCCAACCGGTGATGCACCATTACCTCTTAGGTCACTCTCGCCGTCTTGAAATACTAGATCCAGTTCCGATCGAACCCCGTTACGCCAACTAACATTGCCATAAAAAATCAGATTATCGGAGTTGGAAAAATCTCGCCAGCCATCCTCCTCGAAATAGCTGAGATTTGCATAGTAGCCCCAAGCCCCATTGTTAGCACCAGACTCGATTGTACCCACTTTGCGATCCCATGCGCCGGTGTAAACTTCCGCTTCGTTTTTGTTATAGTTGAAGCCATTTTTCATGCGAATATTAATCGCACCACCCAGGGCATTGAGACCAAATACCGGATTCGCCCCACTTAGCAAAGTCATATTTGAAATAGCCGATTCCGGAAGCATGTCCCAATTGACAGCATCACCTAGAGGTTCATTTATTCGCACTCCATCCTGATAAACCGCGATACCTTGAGGCAAGCCCAGCAAGGGGGATGCAGTAAACCCCCGATACTGTAGATCCGGCTGCAATGGATTATTCTGCGCCGCATTGAGAGATACGCTGGCAAAGCTGGTATTGAGATGATCAGTGATATCCAGGCTTAAGGCGCTTCTGAGGTCATCCGCCGAAACAGTTTGTACATTGAAAGGTATTTTACCGAGCTCCTGTCCCAATCCGGATGTCGGGGTGGTACCGATAATTAGAATTTCATCCAAAGATTGGCCAGTTACCAATATCGGCAGGGAAATAAGTAAGGCTGTTGGCAGAAATCGAAGGTCATTAAACTTACGACGGGTCTTCATTAATTCTCTCGACGTACAATTACTAAACCAATATGGCAGGGGGCTAAACGTACAACAAAAGTCACCCAGATACGCAAAGCCGGGAAGTATACAACAAGTAAAATTAAACTGTAATTTGACCGGGGACGAGCTGACAGTTACTAACTTTAGGTGACCATACTTTCGCGTAGTGCACCTATCACTGACTCCATAGCACGTTCAAAAAGAGGCCATTCACTGATAATTTTAAGCGTGCCACTTTTGAGTTCCCGCGCCAGGCCCATGCGTGATTTTTCCACGATCTTAACACCTTGTCGATTAACGAATATAAACTTATCGATGGTATCCAGTTTCGCAGCAAGGGTGCATGGAATCATACGATCCTCGCTGAATTTAAACTCGACCCAGACTCCCAAAGGGAGCTTGTTCACTTGCAAAAGAAATTCGTCTGTCTCAGGTATAGATAGTGATTTGTCCGGAGTATCATCGTCTCCGAAGTTGATGGGTATATCGTTAACCAGGACTTGAACCCCATTAACCGTTTCAACCGCTGCTTGCGTTATTTCTCGACTCGCGGCGGCCTCAAAACTCTGCTCCTGAGCTTCCTTTAACTGTGACAATAGCGGATCTGCAATGGCCTTTTCAACACCAGCAATACGAAATGCCCCGGCAAGGTTTTTCAGTAACTTAGGATTAACTTTCCCCAGTCGCTCCCGGTCACCTTCTACTTTTTCTGACTTAACAGTCCATATCAATTCATCAATAGTGTTGATCACGTGCTTCCAGCTATTGCTACCAACTCCTTCGCGCATTACCAGGATTGTCATAAATTTGTGGTAATGCTCCAATAAAATTGTAGCCACAATTGGTTTAAGTTCTTCCGATATCCTTTCCTTTATTTTCTGAGTGACATAGGCATCGATATTTTCAACCCGCTGGTTTTGTTCAGAGGAGTTACCTCCTGTCACTTTGGTTTCGTTAGAACCCTCTTTCTGCTTCAACTGAAACTGTTTGAAATCTTTAACTAATCCCTTTATCAGTTCAGTGTCACCATTATATTCAGCAACAAAGCGACCAATCAATTCTTCCATTTTGAGATAAGTTAAATCGTTTTTCAGCTTCTCCAGATCAACCCAGCCAATTCCAGCATTGGCTACATTATTCAGTAGATTGCGTGCTGGATGTTCCGCTTGATTGAAAAAATTCTCATCGATTAAAGCAAGTTTGATAATGGACACTTGGGTGATGCAAATTAGCCTTTTTATGGGTTCAACCAGAGAAACCTCGGTTGCAATTGTCGCATACAACATTGTGAGAATATTAATAATGTCATAGCAAGAGATATCAATAGCACTGATAGCACCCTGACTCGCGCTGTCCTTTATGGCCTGACTGATTAATTCCTTAGCTCGCAAACACTCTTTATCAATGTCTGACAGCACCTCGGCCTTATCATTCAGTTCGTTCTGGACACCTTTTAAAATTTCAACCAACTGCTCCCTGGTCAATACTTCTACATTCAATCCGCCAAGCACCATGTCTGCTTGAACATTCACCAACATTAGCCCACTATCAGATAAAAGCCCATCGCCGAAATGTTGACCTGTCATAGCGGCAACGGGTATCGCCAACTCCAGTTCGCCTCCCTGTTTTGTATCTTGCGGGTCAGTATTCCACTCGCCTGGCGCAAGCCCATGAGTCAGTTTCTGCAATAGGGCAAAAAGCTGCGGCGCCCCACCCTTATTGTTTTTGGTTTGGCCTTGTTCGTTATCGGAAAACGCTCGTTCAACAGGATCAGAAACCGGCCTGTTTAGGTTGCGTTTACGCAATTGAGTTTCCCTGCTTTGGGTATGAACCACCAGGCTTGGATTGACATCGCGCTCCACTAACAATTTATTAGCTTGCGCCAACACCCTACCTAACTTATGAAACACTATCTGATTGAATTTCCGGTAAACAACCAGCGTGTCATTAGCGTTGAGTGGCAATGATCGAAGAGAATCAACAAAAGCCTCCCCTATTTGCTCGGGGTCCAGGGGATTATTGGATTCATCAATGTGAAAATGAAAGAAAATGGAATCTAGGCGAGTAGTAAAACTGATGTACTCTTTGATATTGGCGTTTCTGCAGAATGCGACCATACCTTCCAGCGCATTGGCTGACTCATAATAATCTTCGTTGACCAGGGTAAGCATGGAACTGCCTAATTGAACCCGCTTTTGGGTTGGCGTCGTGACAAGCTTATCGAAATCGAATTTCAGAAACTTTGTATACCGCTTGATTACATTATCGATCTCAGGGTAAATATTGTATGTGCCAGTTTCGATACCGCGTTTTTTTGCTATTTCAACAGAAGATTCCTCAAGGCTTGTCCGTACCAGACCCGCGATAGTTTTAACAATTTCTTGTTTGAGCTTTTCTACTATTTCTTCCATTTACTTTTTACTCATGAATTATCAGAGACGTAAATCCCGATTGATAATCTGGACATTCCGAGTTGAGGTTGCGAAAAAGGAACATCACCATTTTGTTAGGTTTACGGACTATGTATCGTCTGAAAGTCCAAAAATTTTTGTGAATTCCGACTATATACCTTATACCTAGCGGATTTATGCCCTTAAGTTCTCAATTTATAACCAGTCTTGAATATCCACCACACTATGCCAAAACAAGCGGCCAAAAACAGGCAAACGCTGATTAGGCTTATGACAATATTCACATCAGAAATTTCATAAAAACTCCAGCGAAATCCGCTTACCAGGTAAAGCACCGGATTAAACAAAGAGATGGTTTGCCACAAAGGTGGCAACATACTGATGGAGTAAAAACTGCCACCGAGAAAAATTAGTGGAGTAACCAGCAGCATTGGAACCAGAGAAAGCTTTTCAAAATTATCAGCCCAGATACCAATAACGAAACCCAGCATAGAAAATGAAAGTGAGGTTAAAATTAGAAACGCCAGCATTACAAATGGATGGGCAATGCGTAATTCGACAAAAAAGGTGGCAGTCAACAGTATTATTACACCCAATATCAGTGATTTGGTAGCGGCGGCACCCACGTAACCAAGCACCACCTCAAACATTGAAACTGGAGCAGATAGCATTTCATAAATAGTGCCAACAAACTTAGGAAAGTAAATGCCAAATGAGGCATTGGAAATACTCTGGGTCAACAGATTCAGCATGATCAAGCCGGGCACGATGAATGCGCCATAACTTACTCCATCCATTTCTTGAATACGCGAGCCTATGGCAGCACCGAATACAATAAAGTAAAGGGATGTGGTTAGTACGGGAGCGACAACACTTTGTACCAGGGTGCGTTTCATCCGTGCCATTTCAAATTTGTATATTGCTGCCACGCCGTGGACATTCATAATTCCAATTCCTTAGGGCTCACTAACTAGATTAACAAAAATATCTTCCAGTGAACTTTGAGTAGTATTGAGATCTTTAAAGTGTATGCCAGCCAACTTTAAATCATCCAATAAGTCCGTAATTCCAGTGCGCTCCCCCTTAGTATCAAAGGTATAGACCAGCTGTTGTGTTTCAGTGTTCAGTTCCAACCTATGGGAAGCAAGTGATTCGGGTAGCACATCAATAGCATCGGTCAATTCAAGCACCAATTGTTTTTTCCCCAGCTTCTGCATCAATTCATGTTTATTTTCCACCAATATCAGTTCACCTTTGTTGATTACACCTACACGGTCAGCGATCTCCTCTGCTTCATCTATATAGTGTGTAGTAAGAATTATTGTCACGCCTGAGGCTTTCAGCTTTTTTACAATGTCCCACATGTCTTTCCTAAGCGTAACGTCAACTCCGGCTGTGGGCTCGTCCAGAAACAAAACGGTCGGTTCGTGGGACAAGGCTTTTGCAATAAGCAGACGACGCTTCATTCCACCGGACAGTGTCATCACCATACTGTCTTTCTTATCCCACAGGGATAGTGATCTCAGGGTTTGTTCAATGTGTGCCGGATTTAAAGGTTTGCCGAACAAGCCACGACTGAATGAAACCGTATTCCAAACTGTCTCGAATGAGTCTGTAGTCAGCTCCTGAGGTACAAGGCCAATAATGGAGCGAGTCTTGCGATAGTCCCTTATTATATCAAACCCATTAACCCTGACTTTTCCGGATGACGCACTGACAATTCCGCAAATAATTGAGATGAGAGTAGTCTTGCCGGCACCATTGGGTCCAAGTAAGGCGAATATTTCCCCTTTATGGATACGCAGATTGATGTCTTTAAGGGCCTTGAAGCCATCGGCATAGACTTTATCCAGGGCTTCGATTACTAGTATTGGTTCAGATGCTGTACTCATGGGCGCAAAATTATGAACATAGTTGCAGGCAATTACAACAAAGCAGACGAGTGTTTCTACTTTACAGGGTTGTTCTCCATCTTTTTTGTCTCGGTGGCCTCTGGGAAAGTTCGGCGTAAGGTGAAATTTTGGATTTGTCAAAAAGAGTTGGCTAATTCCATGGCAGTGTCAACTGACTTTTGCAGCGGGGTTTGGAGGTTCAATTTTTGGCCACTAGGGGCACGGATGCCAAGCTGGAGACCACCGGGAAGTATCAATGGCGTGCATAAACTTGAACTTCCAAACCTCACCCATGCACCAAAACCTGAGACGTCTGCAATTTGATTTAACCAACCAACTCTTGTCGGCAAAAGTGAGCAAATCAGGGATCGATATAGTAGTCTTGTGGTTTATTGTATGTGGCACATTTCCCAAGCCGTACAAATTACCTGCTACATGGCGACAAAAAGGAATCAATTTATGAACCCTCACCAACGGCTTGTGCGATTCATTGCCATCCTTACCTTGTGCATAGTTCAAGCGACTCAGAGCCTGGTCTGGGCTGCAGAGGTTGATGAGCCACCCTTGTCTGCAGCCGAGCAAAATATAGTCAGCTGGGTTAACAGCCAAGAAGAGAATATGGTTAGACTGCTGGAAACCATAACCAATATTAATTCTGGCAGCTTAAATAAATCTGGCCTGGATGAAATCAGTGAAATATTCATAGCAGAACTGGGAAATATGGACTTTGCCATTAGTAAACTTCCCGGTAGTTTTATCGACATGCCCCATTGTCCGAATAGTGACCTCAGTCTTGACCTGGCGGATCATGTGTTGGCCAGCAGAAGCGGCGACAAAAACAAACTACTACTCATGGGACATATGGATACTGTTTTTCCTAGTGACAGCCCGTTTCAGGAATTTAGAGTTGACGGAGGCCTCATCAGTGGACCAGGTGTATTTGATATGAAGGGAGGCCTGGTTGTTATGTTGTATGCTCTGAAAGCGCTGAATCAATTTGGGCTTCTGGAAAATCAGCACATCAGTGTATTGCTAAATAGCGATGAAGAAGTAGGCTCGCTATCCTCCCGTCCTTATCTGGAACAGCAGGCATTACTGCATGACTATGGCCTGGTGTTTGAAGGCTCGGTAAGTAATAACCAGATTCGACACCGCAAAGGATTGGGTCAAGCCAGGTTCGTCGTCAATGGTCGAGCATCACATGCAGGCGCAGCGCACCAAGATGGTCGATCTGCAATCCGAGAGTTGGCCTATAAAATAATCGAACTTGAAAACATGACTGATTACGAATCCGGTCTAACTGTAAATGTCGGCCTCGTGAGCGGAGGCGAGGCACGTAATATGGTCGCACCCTGTGCCGAAGCGTATGTGGATTTACGCTACCCGTCACTCGAGCAAGGCGTCGCAGCAAAGCAGGAATTTGAATCTATTGCTGCCTCACTTTATGGTTTTCCAGCTGATTCAGACGAAGTCAATACTGACGTCTGGATTAACCTGCATCGTCCACCAAAGATTCCCACAGCAGAATCGGATTTTCTGCTGAATCGCACTATTGCCATCGGTCGTTTATTGGGTGAGCAAATCGGTATCTCTGATTCCGGCGGTGGAACCGATGGCTCACTGACCCAGGCCCTTGGCCTTCCAACGCTGGACTCTCTGGGTTTAATCGGTAATGGCGGGCACTCACAACGTGAGCAGGCAGAGTTGTCATCTTTTACCCAGACCACAAGTCGCGCCGCAATCTTGATCCATCGCCTGTTAAATAACTAAGGAACCTCTGATTAATTCTATGACCGCTCTACCGGAGTCTGTTGTTTGCTGTTACTAGGCGTTGTGCGCCGTTAATGACCGTAGTCCTTAGCAGGCACGACAACACCGCAATAGCGCGCAAATGAATTGGTGATGTCCACCTGGTCAGCGTTAGCTTGTTAGTCAATATGATTTACTTACTCAACTGAGAAACTGTCGTGGTGTCTAGGCGGAAAGAAGCTTTTGAGTTCAACAGTTTGTCGCTGTAATAGTTTGAATACATTAAGCTTTACACTGTAGGCCTGACTAGCCCTCTAACTTCAATTGACCATCGTAGACCATTATTTGCTACAGTTGATTATTATCGTCTTGGGTCATTCTCCGCGGTTAAATGGGCAAATACTGGTTTAAAGCGCCTCTAATGCTTCAGCGACTTTGCTGACACCGATTACCTCCATTCCCCCGATTTTATTTCGGGGAAGGTTAGCCCTAGGAATAATGGCACGCTTGAACCCATGTTTGGCTGCTTCCTTCAACCTTTCTTGGCCACCCGGCACGGGCCTGATTTCACCGGTAAGACCGACTTCTCCGAATGCGACCAATTCCTTGGACATCGGTTGATCCCGAAAACTGGAGACAAGGGCCAGAATAACAGCCAGATCAGCGCTGGTTTCTGTCACTTTGACGCCACCGACAACATTGATAAAAACATCCTGGTCGGCCATGTAAATGCCTCCGTGCCGATGCAATACGGCAAGTAACATAGCCATACGGCTTTGATCCATACCCACTGCCAGGCGACGTGGATTTGCCAGTTGAGTGCCGTCGACCAGCGCTTGTATCTCCACTAAAAGGGGTCGGGTGCCCTCCCATAGCACTACGACAAGGGAGCCGGCACTTTCCTCGTCCGACCTGGCCAGAAATATCGCAGAAGGGTTTTTTACTCCTTTGAGACCAGTCTCTGTCATGGCGAATATGCCTAACTCATTTACAGCGCCAAATCTGTTTTTAATACCTCTCAGAACTCGATAGCGATTATCATTATCCCCCTCAAGCATAATAAAACAGTCGATCATATGTTCCAAAACCTTTGGCCCGGCAAGGTTGCCTTCCTTGGTCACGTGACCTACCAGAAATAACACGGCATTGGTTTGCTTGGCATAATGTATCAAATAAGCTGCGCATTCCCGTACCTGGGATACACTGCCAGCCGCGGATTGAATATCTGTAGAGTGTATGACTTGAATAGAATCTACTGCCAGCAACTTCGGTTGATGTTGTTGGACCGCACGACCAATTTGTTCAACATTAGTTTCAGCCAGCATTTTCAGATTGGCGTCAGGCATACCCAGACGTTTGGCTCGCATGCCTACCTGCTGTATAGATTCCTCGCCGGTGACGTACAGGGCAGTCATGGATTTAGCTAACTGGCACATAACTTGGAGCAACAAGGTGCTCTTGCCAGCACCTGGATTGCCGCCAATCAACACCACAGATCCAGGAACCAGGCCACCACCAAGCACCCGGTCAAATTCATCAATACCGGTTGCCATGCGTGGAAGTGAAGTTAGATCAATGTCAGCGAGTTGCTGAACCCCGGTTTTTTGACCCGAATAACCCAAATTACGAAAATCAGGTTTGGCTGATGGCGAGCCAGAAGCACCAAGATTGATCTGAGACAGGGTATTCCACTCATTACATGCTGCGCACTGCCCCTGCCATTGCTTGTGCTCGGCTCCACAATCGGTACAAACAAATGCAACTTTGGATTTAGCCATTTTTCTATGCGTAATCAGGAATAAATAAACTGAACTCTGCGTGTTACCTGGCAGAATAGTTCATAGGAAATGGTACCTACAAGTTTTGCAATCTCGTCAGCAGAAAGTCCATCGCCCCATAGTACAACCTCATCACCGACACTGACATCATCGAATTCATTCAGGTCGATAGTAAGCATGTCCATGGATACTCGACCAATCAATTTTGTTCGTAGGAATCCATTGTGGCCCCTGATAAGCACTGGTGTGCCATTGGGTGCTGTCCTAGGATATCCGTCACCATAACCAATGGAAACAACACCGAACCTGGTATCTTTTTCACATGTGTAGGTACTGCCGTATCCGATAGTTCCTCCCCTTGGAACATCCTTAACAGCAATTAATCGGGAGCATAGAGTCATCACCGGCTCGAGTCCCAGTTCCAGTCCAGACTTACCGACAATTGGTGATCCACCGTATAACATGATACCCGGGCGTACAAGATCATAGTGTGTTTCAGGCCAGTTAAGAATGCCGGCAGAAGCTGCCAGACTCATCTCAACACGGTCATCGATTAATGTGCCCAGATCAGAAACAACTTGCTGGAAGCAAGATAACTGGTTTTGGGTATTGACTATAGAATCCGCATTTTCCGGCTCATCTGCCGACGCCAAATGGGACATAACAATGATCTTACCGATTTTGTCGTTGGCCTGAAGAAAGTTGAAGGCTTGTTTGAACTCATCAACTGGCATTCCGAGTCTATTCATCCCGGTATCAAGTTTCAGCCATACTGTCAGTATCCTGGGAACAATGTTTTCGAGTAGCGCTGTTTTGAGTAAGACCAACTGGTAGTCAGAATGAATTACAAACTCAACATCGGATTCCATCAGGAATTCTAGTTCCCTGGCATCACGAAACCCTTGCAGTAACAAGATACGTTTTGAAGTACCGAGCAAATTCAATTCGATAACTTCTTCGATAGTGGCCACGGCCAGGCAGTCAACACGTGGTTCTTCAAAAGCCAGGACCCTAGCTACTTCATTCATACCGTGGCCATAACCATTGGCCTTGATAACGGCAATGATTTTACTGGCGGGGTTTATTTGGTGGACGAGATTGACGTTTGACTTAAGAGCTTCCAAATCAATATTAGCCCAAGCTCTTTTCTGGCTGTTAGCCGTCATCGATTTGTTTCCCAATTGAAAACCAGCTTAGTGAACCTCTGCTCAATAACTATCGTGGGTATAGCTGTCATCATAGTTTGGCTTGGCCAGGTTATCGAAGCGGGTGTGTTGTGCAACAAAGCTGAGACTGATCCTTCCTATTGGTCCATTTCTGTGTTTGCCGATGTTTATTTCTGCCACACCCTTATCAACTGTGTCTTCATTGTATACTTCGTCTCGATAGATAAAGATTATAAGGTCCGCGTCCTGCTCAATTGCTCCTGATTCTCTTAAGTCAGACATGACCGGGCGCTTGTTAGGCCTTTGTTCCAGCGCACGATTTAATTGGGATAAGGCGATAACTGGACACTCAAATTCTCTGGCAAGTAATTTTAGGGATCGTGAAATTTCTGAAATCTCACCCACACGGTTTTCCGAACTCCCCTTAATCTGCATTAGTTGCAGGTAGTCCACTACGATCATGCCTAGTGCACCTTGTTCACGTCTTACCCGACGCGCTCGCGAACGCATTTCCATCGGACTGAGACCAGGACTGTCGTCAATCAGCAGTGGCTTATCTTTCAATTGAGCCACGGCTGTGGTCAACTTCGGCCAATCTGCTTCCAACAACTGACCTGTTCGTAATCGATTCTGGTCGATTTTGCCAATTGAAGAAAGCATTCGAAACACCAGGCTTTCAGCTGGCATTTCCAGGCTGAAAACCAACACCGGATCACTCTTTGCCATAAGAGCGTGTTCGACCAGGTTCATAGCAAAGGCTGTCTTTCCCATTGAAGGTCGACCGGCCACAATAATCAGATCCGACTTTTGCCAGCCATTGGTCTTGTTATCCAGGTCCTTGAAACCGGAAGTAATACCGGTAAGGCTACCATCGGTAAGGGATAGTTCATCTATACGATCAACAACATGGGTTAGCAAAGGATTAATTAATCGAGGACTACCGTCTCGCGGCCGATCATCTCCGATATTGAATACCTTCTGCTCCGCTTCATCGAGTATGTCAGCCGCCTTTTTGCCGGCTGGATTATAGCCACTATCGGCTATTTCATTGGCCACGGAAATCAGGCTACGTAATACAGCACGTTCTCGTATAATCTCAGAATAAGCTTTGATATTGACTGTACCACGGGCATTGCCTGCCAGCTCACCGAGGTAATCAATGCCTCCAACCTGATCAAGTTCATTTAGATTGTCTAGAGCTTCACCCAGAGTAACCACATCGATTGGCTTATTGTCTTCACTCTGTTTCAGCATTACACGAAAGATTATTTGGTGCTCAGGACGATAGAAATCCCGTGAAATGACTAAATCTGAAATATTATCCCATTCACCATTGTCGAGCATCAGGCCACCAAGCACAGCCTGCTCGGCATCAATGGAATTGGGAGGTACTTTCAAGGTGGCCAGTGCGGAATTGTGGGTTCCTGTTCTATTATTTTTTTCGAATGATTCCGACATGGTTTAACATTAATGAGGGTAAGATTAAGAATAAAAAAAGCACCATCTGTTTTACCAGAATGGTGCTTTAAAGTCATGCAATCCGTGTCGGCTTGCATGACTTTTAGTCAAATCAGGTTACCTTACCTTCTTAGTCTGACTTTTCCTCATCACCTTCTTCAGCTGACTCGCCTGCAGCGGCGACTACGTCACCGGCTTCAGTATCGGATTCAGGTTCGGATACAGATTCAGTGTCTTCACTTTCCTGGCCTTGGACTTTCAATTCTTCGCCTGTTTCTGAATCCACAATTGGTGGCTTAGCACCTGCCATGGGTATTATTGCCAGCGAAATGGTTGGCAGCACATCAAACCCGAGGTCCAGATTGACTTCATAAGTACCGATTTCTCTTATAACACCGTGGGAAAGTTGTACTTCACTCTTAGTGATGTCTCCGCCAGCAGCATTAATCGCTTCTGTAATATCCTTGGTTCCAACCGAGCCGAATAGCTTACCTTCAACACTGGCATTGACCTCTATAGTCAGGCTAAGACCATCAATTTTGGTTGCACGAGTTTGAGCGGCAGCCAGTTTTCCGCTATGAGCCGCCATCAATTCAGACTTACGTTGTTCAAAATCTGCCAGATTATCCTTCGTGGCAGGTATTGCAATCCCAGAGGGAAACAAGTAATTACGCGCATAGCCAGATTTTACATTGGCGACATCACCAACGTTGCCCAGTTTGCCGACTTTTTCCAGCAATATAACGTTCATGGTTCTAACCTCTTACTGTGAATTCTTTCCAGCGTATACCTATGTAGGTGTACGCATTTTTTTTCTAAAATCATACCAGCTATCTATCAATGCGAATAAAACCAGGAACTGTACTATCACTGGAAATATCGCGTAAAACACAAACAGCCACAGTGGTGAAAGTTGTTTCAGCGCTACTATTGCGTGAACCAATGCTGTTCCTGAAAACAGCAATGGCATAATAAAATATAAAATCCAGGTGCCCGGAACAATTAGCCCGAACATTGCAAGCAGTATAAGCAGTAACAATGGCAGGGCTGGCTTTAATTCGATCCTCAGACTTTGAAACTCTGTTTTAAAGCCGCCTGGATTAAACAACAGTGCCTGCAACCATCGTGACCATATCAGCAACAGAACCGACATGCTCGCATAGACCGCTGCAACCAAGGCAATCAGCTCTCCCCTTGTCACTTCGCCAGTAGCCCCACTTTCTTCCAGCAGTGGTCTGATCTGCATAAGCAAGGTATCCATGATGACCGGTTGTAGTCGCAAGTAAAATTCAAACGACAAACTTACTATAACGGTGACCAACATGGTGATCTGCCATGACTTAGTGGAGCGCAAAATTACCGCCAGACCACTTACAGCCAATAGCATAAATACCGGTAACAAATTCACCGGTGTATCCGACACAATATTGGGATACATCGCCCAGGCTGAGATCGGTAGCAGAGCCCAAACCAACACCAGTGCGGCCTCTTGAATGCCTTTTCGTAATATTACCAGGCTTACAATTACGGGACTGATAAAGTAAATCAGTGGTATAGCACCGATCAATAACACCGCAATGATAGCTTGCCTGCGTCCTTTCATTACAAATTCAGCAAGGCTACGCATAATGTCTACCTACTACTCTATACCTGATGGCTATCCGTATAAGGAATCAAGGCCAGATACCTGGCTCTTTTTATAGCTGTGGCCAATTGTCTCTGGTAACGAGCCTTGGTGCCAGTGATCCTGCTCGGTACAATTTTACCGGTTTCTGATATATACGCTTTCAGAGTTTCCAGATCCTTGTAATCAATTTCCTTAGTGCCTTCTGCAGTAAATTTGCAGAATTTTCGTCGTCGAAAAAATCGCGCCATAATGTTTAACCTGCTTTGTATTCTTTGTTAGAGTTAAGAATCTGAAGGTTTTTCAGACTCGTCTTCTGTAACTTCTGCTGCGTCATCAAGCTGGACTTCAGGTTCTTCTGTTTCCACTTCGGCGACAACTTGATCTTCAGTGTCAGCCGCATCATTTGCAGTTGTATCATCCGTTGTATTTTCTTCGTCCAAATTCGACTTATCTGACTGTTCGGTATCTCCAGGGTCCTTTGCTGCATCAGATTCAGCTACTGCAGCTGCTGCAGCAGCCGCAGCGGCGGCAGCGGCCGCTGCACCTTCTTCCACCTTACGTTTTTGTTCAGAACGCGCCCGGCGTTCCTTGGACTCCCGTTCCTGCATTAAGATCAGTGATTCTTTGGTAACCGCTTCCTTTGTTTTAATTACCAGATTGCGTAATACCGCATCGTTGTATCTAAACAGGGTAGTGATTTCATCAAGCACCTCATTATTACACTCAATATTCATGAGTACGTAATGAGCCTTGTGAATTTTGTTTATTGGATAGGCCATCTGACGTCGACCCCAATCCTCGAGACGGTGCACTTTTCCACCGCTTTCACTGATTATTTGGGAGTAACGCTCAATCATTCCTGGCACCTGTTCACTCTGATCAGGGTGCACAAGAAATACTACTTCGTAGTGTCTCATAGAGACTCCTCATGGTTTTAAGCCTTCCGTCAAACATTGTGAATGCGCGGTAAGACAAGGAGTTGATATGTAACGGATAACCAGAAAATCCTGGGTCGCCGACTAAAAGAGCCGGAATTCTAGTGAAACTACGCCAGAGTTGCAATGTTTTTCGCCCGAATCCGACTTTTAGGCGGGAAGCCGCTCATTCTGAATCGCAAGAGGTTCAACGTTCATCGAGTAAGTGAAACAAATGATTTAGAGTTTCACTCTTTGACGTAATGCTTCGAACAGACAAACACCCGTGGCAACCGACACATTGAGGCTAGATAGCGAGCCAACCATGGGTATTGAGACCAGAAAATCGCAGTCTTCACGAGTGAGTCGTCGCATTCCCCTGCCTTCGGAACCCATGACCAGGGCCAATGGGCCGGTCAAATCCTGACTGTGAATTGACTTGGCAGCCTCGTCGGCAGTACCGACTACCCAAATGCCCTTTCCCTGTAATGCTTTGATAGTTCGGCTAAGATTAATAACAGTTACCAGAGTCACTGTCTCTGCTGCACCACTGGCTACTTTACGTACTGTCATATTAAGTGGTGCGGAACGATTTTTGGTAATTATCACGGCATCAACGCCAGCAGCATCGGCTGTGCGTAGGCAAGCTCCCAGGTTGTGAGGATCAGTGATCTCGTCGAGCACCAGAATTAAGGGATCATGGTCCAATGAATCCAGCAACGACCAGAGGAATTTTTCGTCATGGCCATTATCTTGCAATGAACATTGTGCTGCCACACCTTGATGGGCACTGCCTACCTGTTGATCTAGAATTTTTCTTTCCACAGCTGTGACGTTTATGCCCGAGGATTCAGCCAGTGTCATCAGAGCGTTAAGCCTCGCATCAGATCTGCCTTTCTGGACCATTATCTTTTTTATCTGGTCGGGGTATTGATGCAACAATTCCTTTACCGCATGAATACCCATTACCCACTGTTCATGGACAGCCATTTTGTAGTTCCAATTTTATCCTTTGCCCCGATTTGACTTTTGCTTCACCTTGTTGGAATTTTTATAACCAGTTTCAGCGTCACTCTTTGCACTAGGGGCGTTTCGTCCGGTGCTTTTGTTATTATCGTTGCCTTTAGTTTGTCTGTTACTGGTTTTGATACTCTTGCCCTTCTTGCCTCTTGTTACCAATACTCCTTTTTTTCCTGGCCTATTTCTTTTCAGTTTACCTTTTTTGACTTACCTATCTTTTTTGACTTACCTATCTTTTTTAATATTACCTCTATTTTTCATATTACCTTTCTTTTTCAAATTACCTTTCCTATCCGACTTATCTTTCCTTCCGAGTTTGCTTTTACTGTCTTTTTTGCTTGCCTTTGAAAATCTGCCATTCCCTCTGGACTTGCGTCGTTTAGGTCTATCTGTGACTGTTTCCTGCGATGATTGTTTATCCTTTCTGGTGGTGTATCTGTTTTCCCTGCTGCTTACACGAGTACTACCCGCCAATACCAGGTCAATTTTTCGATCGTCCAAGTTTACCGCTGCAACTCGCACCTTAATGCTATTACCCATGTGATAACGCTTGCCAGTGCGCTCACCGGTCAACTCATGCCGTACCGGATCGAAATGATAATAGTCATTGTCCAATGCTGTTATATGAACCAGCCCCTCGATGAAAATGCTTTCAAGTTCCACAAAGAGTCCGAACCCAGTGACACCGGATACAGTACCCATAAATTCGTCACCCAAATGGTTCTGCATGTATTCACACTTTAGCCAGTCGATAACTTCATAGCTGGCAGCGTCTGCACGGCGTTCCAATAGAGAGCAGTTTTCACCCAGGGTTTGAATCTCATTCTTACTATAGGGATAAATCTCGGCTCGAGAGATTGTCTTTACTGAATTTTGTCTGACCACATGTTTGTTTTTCTTATTGCGAATCAAGAAGCGAATTGCACGATGTACTAACAAGTCAGGGTATCTTCGTATAGGCGAAGTAAAGTGAGTATAGGCCTGATAGCCTAGGCCAAAATGTCCTATGTTTTTAGACTGGTACACCGCTTGCATCATTGAACGAATCACCATTGTTTGTAACAGATGAGAGTCCGGCCGTTGAGCAATCTGTCTCAATAACACTTGATAATGAACCGGGTCTGGCTTATCTCCTCCACCCAGATTTAGGCCCATCTCCTGAAGAAATTCACGCAGGTTTTCCAATTTCTCGCTACTAGGGCCGTCGTGTACCCGATATAGAACTGGTAAGCTGGAAGCCTGTAATAAGTTTGCAGCAGCTACATTTGTGTTAAGCATGCATTCTTCGATCAAACGATGAGCACAGTTTCTGACTACTGGGACTATTTCCTTAATACGGCGGTTCTCACCAAACACAATTCGAGTCTCCGTTGTATCAAAATCCATTGCCCCAGCACTTTCTCTCGCCAGTCGCAATTTGCTGTATAGTTCATACAGTTTCCCTAGATCCTCAATGAGGGAACCATATCGGTTGCTCAAGTGTTGACTTAATTTCCGGCCCATTTCAGAATCCGTTGGTTCCAGGATATCCGCAACTTCGGTGTAAGTCAGTCGGGCGTGGGAATGAATTATTCCCTCGTAGAATTGATAACTTATTAATTCGCCTTTATCGTTTATGCCCATTTCACAAACCATTACCAACCTATCCTGCTTCGGTTTGAGAGAACATACGCCATTAGAAATATCCTCAGGCAACATGGGAATCACGTGGCCAGGGAAATACACTGAATTTCCCCTTACGGTAGCTTCCTCATCCAATGGTGAACCGACGGCTACGTAGTGGGAAACATCAGCGATGGCGACAAAAAGCTTCCATGGGCTTTTTGGGTTCCTGTCATTGCCTTGGGCGTAAACGGCATCGTCAAAATCCTTGGCATCTTCACCATCAATAGTGACGAACGGTAAGTGTCTTAAATCTACCCGGCATTGCAATTCCTGATTGGAAATTGTTTGTTCAATCTTTTCGGCCTGTTTTTTTACCATTGCTGGCCACTGATGAGGAAGCCCATGACTACGTACGGCGATTTCAATTTCCAGGCCCGGTGTCGCACTGTCGCCGAGTATTTCAATAATTTTAGCCACAGGCTTATGACGAGAAGATGGAAACGAAGTAATTTTTCCAACGACAAACTGTCCGTCTTTTGCCCCACGATTTTCTTTTTCAGGAACTAGAATTTCATGACTGATGCGCCGATTGGCTGGAACCAGAATGCCGATTCCACTATCCGAATAAAATCTTCCCACAAACTGATCAGAACCGCGTTTCAATACTTCAACGACCATGCCTTCCTTGCGACCACGATTGTCTCGACCTGATTCCCTGGCAAGCACTGTATCGCCATCAAAAACCTTGCGCATTTCTGTAGAGCTAAGGTAAAGGTCAGCAGACCCATCTGCTGGAACAAAGAAGCCGTAATCGTCCCTGGTTCCCTGGACCAGGCCCTTAATCAATTCCATGCGACCCGCTAACCCCAAAACACCCCGGCGATTTCTAATTAGCTGCCCATCTCGACTCATAGCTAGCAGACGACGCCGCAATGCTTCAATTTGTGCTTTGGTTTTTAACCCCAGCTCTTCACAAAGAGTTTCCGAATCAACAGGAATAGCTGCCTTCTCTAGATGGTCAAGGATGTATTCTCTACTGGGAATTGGATCGTCGTACTTTTTTGCTTCCCTACCGGCAAAAGGGTCTTTAACTTTACGGGATTTGGCCATTAATCGAATAAGCCTGAATAGTTTTCTAAGATTGAAGTGTCAGTATACACAGCCAGCGCCGGATATTGACAGTACGCAGTGGGCTGGGTAAAGTTGCGCACCTGTTGGATGGTCAGAATTTATCGTGACGATAATAGAATAAAAATCCACCTATTATAGGCCCAGGTGGTGTTGTGGTTTACATGCTAGCCGACCAATGGCCGGTAGGAATAGCATTGAGAGTCAAATTAACAAATCCACCTTTATAATATGCCCAGGTGGTGAAATTGGTAGACACGCTAGCTTCAGGTGCTAGTGATCGCAAGGTCGTGGAGGTTCAAGTCCTCTCCTGGGCACCATACCATAGTATTACTCAGTCTTAGACTGTCTCATTTCTGATCTAATATTTCATAAACCCCTATAAAAACAGTCTCTACCCGTATTTTATTGTCTTGCTATATCAGATTGCTTAGGTCGCAATGAATGTAACATCCAATTTATTCAGGTCGGATTGTTACAATGCCCAACACTACAAAGCCTCTCACGGCTACCGAAGTTAAGCAGGCTAAACGAAAACCTAAGGAATATAACCTTGCTGATGGCGGCGGACTTTACCTCAGAGTAAAGCCTAACGGGACTAAGCTCTGGATATTCAACTACTCTCGACCTTTCACAAAGAAACGCGCCAATATCAGTCTGGGCACCTATCCAAAGATCTCACTTGCCGATGCCCGGGAAGAACGACTGTCACTTCATAAGCTCCTGGCGAAGGATATAGACCCCAAGTTCGCGAGAGCTGACCAAAACCGGAAGAAACGAGAAGCTCATACAAATACGTTTGAGTTTGTAGCCTGCAAGTGGCTGAAGAAGAAAAAGCCCACTATCTCTGATTCCTACTACAAGATGATAATCAATCGACTAGAAATGTACATATTCCCCAGGATTGGAGCCATTCCAGTTCACCTTATCAATGCTGTCGACACAATTGAGGCGATAGAACCCATAGCGGAAGCAGGAAAGCTGGAGACTGTCAAAAAGCTCTGTAGGTGGATAAACGAAGTAATGGACTACTCTGTGAATACAGGACTTGCGCACCCAAATCCTTTATCTGGTATTCGGAAAGCCTTTAACGCGCCCTCCTCTACCAAACAGCCAACCCTCAAGCCAGAAGAATTGCCGGAGTTAATGGACAAGCTCAACAAAGCCAGTATTAAACCTGTGACTCGATACCTCATTGAGTGGCAATTATTAACTCTGGTAAGACCAGTAGAGGCATCAAGCGCTAAGTGGGATGAAATTGATATGGCCAAGCGCCTTTGGATTATTCCACCAGAGAGAATGAAAGGGCGTAAAAATCTACGCCTTTCTGAAGACAAACGTCAACCTCACTATGTTCCCTTAAGTGATAGAGCAATTGAGATTCTGGAGACTTTAAAACCAATCTCAGGACATAGGGAGTACGTTTTCCCATCTGACATTAAACCTAGGTCTCCAGCCAACTCCCAAACAGCGAATATGGCACTCAAGCGTGCTGGTTTTAAAGGTCGGCTAACTTCACATGGATTACGGAGTCTCGGTTCTACAATCCTAAATGAACAGCAATTCCCTCATGACGTAATAGAAGCGGCTTTAGCTCATGCAGATCCAACAATAAGAGGCACATACAACCGCGCTCAATATCTTGAACAACGCAGAGTGATGCTCGAATGGTGGAGTGACCATATAACCGCAGCACAAACAGGGGAGGTATTAGAAGGCAAAAAACACTTAACGATAGCTAAATAAGCGGCCCCTGAGAGTGCGGTGAACACCCTCAAGAGCCTAATCAGATCAACAACCCTTTTTATGGAGACCGTCGATATGACTATAGCCAAAGATATAGCAAAAGAACCAATCGTGAACCAGCAAATGACAAAATCAAGAGAAATTGGGACACAATTTCAAATGAGGATTGGAACAGTATCACCGGTGATGAATGGGAATCCATGCCAAAGGAAGAATATTATGGCGCTATATTGTTAAATTGCATCCAAAAGTGACCCACTAAGCCCCAATAATTGCACCCAAAACGACCACTTTAAAGACCCTATATTTTGGCCCTGTAGAGTAGAACCTATTTCCTGTTTAAATGCTGTGGTGGAGCCAAATTGGGTCGATTTCAGAGTAGAAATCAGGTGTTTTGTGATAGGTCTTGGTAAATACCCTGAAGGACCGGTTACGACCCAAAGG
>Ga0114949_10000434_pt1 | contig 22158 bp, 19 predicted proteins | sample N074metaG_FD_83505 | JGI IMG/M metagenome (GOLD analysis project Ga0114949, IMG submission 83505) | Deep subsurface microbial communities from Kermadec Trench to uncover new lineages of life (NeLLi) - N074 metaG | ecosystem: Environmental > Aquatic > Marine > Ocean trench > Sediment | place...
CCCAGATTCCGAGCGTATCCTGAATATCCTCTATGGGGTTAGGCCCCAGGCGCAGAGATCCGATCTCAAAAATGCTCAATACCAGCCATGCGAGAGGTGTCAGGCAGAGCAAAAAAGCGATCGGTTTCCATAGATACCGAATTTGCCGAAGGCTGGGCACTTCTTTCGGATCGGCTAGAAATTCCGTTTTAGATCGAGTCCGGCATACAAGCCGGCGACTTGTTCCGCATAGCCGTTGAACATTAACGTCTTCTGCTTTTCCGCAAACAGGCCAGCGCCAATTCGACGTTCCTTTGCCTGGCTCCATCGTGGATGATCGACTTCGGGATTAACATTCGCATAAAAACCGTACTCCGACGGCGCAGCCTCGGACCACGTTGTTGGCGGTTGTTTTTCCGTGAAGCTGATGCGAACGATCGACTTGATACTTTTAAAACCGTATTTCCACGGTACGATCAGGCGTAGCGGCGCGCCGTTCTGATTCGGCAGATCGATTCCATACACCCCGGTCGCCAAAATCGTCAACGGATGCATTGCTTCCTCGATCGTAAGCCCCTCAACGTAGGGAAAATCCAGAACCCCGGCACGTTGTCCAGGCATCTCGGAAGGTCTGACAATGGTCTCGAACGCAACATACCGGGCCTTCGACGTCGGCTTGAATCGTTTCAGCAACTCGCCCAGGGATATGCCATTCCATGGCACGATCATCGACCAGGCCTCCACACAGCGCAATCTATAGATTCGTTCCTCGATCGTGTGCGGTCCGATAATATCCTCGTAACCGAATGTGCCGGTAACTTCGGCTTCGCCATCGATCGTCACGTTCCATGGCTGGGGCTTAAATGAACCGGAGTATTTTGCGGGGTCGCCCTTGCCCAGTCCAAATTCGTAGAAGTTGTTGTAAGTCATGATGTCTTCGAGAGGATTGGGCACCAGTTCAGCGTTGAGCGAAGAGTCAGGCAATTTAGCATCCGAGCAACCGGCGCCAAGCAACAAACCGGATCCCGTAAGCGCGGCGGAATTGATAAACTGCCGACGGTTCAAATAATTGATCTCGGACGTAATCTCAGATGGGCGAATATCTGAAGCGTTTTTGATCAGCATGGCTTTCGTGGCCTCCAAGCAAATATCAGCGTCAGCGTGTCATTTATCGTTACCGCTAAAATGTCCGTTCAGACTCCAGTCATACTTTTCATAGCGGAGTTCGAATTCATCCAGACGCAGCGCGTCCTGCACCCGGGCATCACTAACAAATCGAGATATATATTGTTGGACTGAGCCTCCCGCGGTCACAAAATCCTGTTCATACCACTCGAAAATCATAGATATAAAAGCTATTCGCCGTTCGAGGTCAAATCGATTTCGGGTCGGATCATTGATAAATCGCCGTGCCGCTTCGTGAAGTTGATTATTGATGTCTGCTGAGAGATATGCGCGGCTTGACAAACGTGGGCAAGATAACGATGCACATACAAGAGCAAAGTGAATCCTCGGGTCACCGATCGGGATGATTCTTTCATGTTCCAATGTTGATAGACTGGTCTCTTCACCCAGTACAAGAAATTTCGCCCGATCGAAAAATTTGATACGACCGAACCGGCTGCTTGGAGACAGGCCGTCAAGGATGCCCCGTAAAGCTAATGCGTTATAGGTGTTGATATAGAACGCCAGTTGATCGGCAGTCGATTTCATAATCTTCGAATCCGTCATTCCAATTTGCTTTATGAATGTGGGGAAACGAGGGTCCACATTCAGGCCATCATAGTCGACAAAGCCGCGACGCACGTTCTGCAGGAGTAAATCATCAAATAATTCATAATCCGGGTGCGTTGTAGCTTGTGCGGTTCCTATTGCAAGCAGGAACCCGATACAAGGCAGCAGGAGGCAAATCGGTGACAAGTAGTTGCGGGTGGCTCGCATGATTAACAGGCTAGATGTGTTCCTTAATCCCTTAGAGGGAGAAATCTGAAAAATGTTCCGTGCTCAATGCCAGAGAGAGAACGGACCGCATATTGAACTATACTTGCGAAACCATCCAAAATAAAAAATTTGTGAATGTGTACCGGAAACTGATCTTTGAATGTCCGCGCCGACTGGGCTTTTGGTTAGTAGTCATTCTGCTGGCAACAGGCTGCGAATCTGACAATACCGCGACAATCATCAACCTCGGTGGTACGGCTACGCCTAACACACCGGGAGAGGCGATATGGCTGACGTTCAAGAACGATGCAGAGGCGGCATCGAACGGCCGTCTGGAGTTACGTCCATTAATTTATGGGCAGCTGGGATCGGAGGAGCAGGTGCTTTCGGGGTTGCGCCGCGGTCGCATCCAGTTCGCAAATTTGTCCGCTCAGGTCACTTCGACGATCGTGCCCGAACTGTCTTTACTCTACGCGCCCTATCTGTTCGACAGTGAGGCGGAGGCGGACTACATTTACGATCACTATCTGACCGATATATTTCGTAACTTGCTCGCAGCACACAATCTATATCTCGTGACATGGTACGAGATAGGATTCCATTCGGTGTACGCGAAAGAGCCGCTTATTCTCCCGGCGGATGCCGATGGGCGGCGGTTTCGGGTGTCTAGCAGTTTGAACGCGAGACTTTTTGCCGAGTCGATCGGCGCGGATGTAATTCCATTAGGCTTCGGCGAGATTGTGTCCGGACTGCAAACCGGGCTGATCGAAGCGGGTGAGAACTCCATCAGTCTTTATGCGAGAACGGGAATTTCTGACGAAGCACCGCACTTCACGATGACCAGGCATGCCTTTGGTATGTCCGTCATCCTGACGAGAAAAGACTGGTGGGTCGGGCTCCCTGAAGACGACCGCAGAATTCTCGAGGAATCCTTTCCTTCCGTTGATAAGTCGCGCTCCGCCACTCGAGCTCAGAATATTGTGGATTTGGAAGACCCCGAGTTGAATATTCAGATTCATGAATTGAGCGAGGCACAAAAGCAGGAATGGCGGCAACAATCCGCTGACGTGACCGAGTTATTGTTGGCGACTATCGGCGGGCGCACGCGTGAGATCTATGATCTGATTCTGCAAGGCAAGGCCGAATACCGTAAATTCGACTAGCACAAGCGCGTGATGGAGTCGCCGGCTCAAGGCGACGGACCGAATTGTCGAGAATTACTCGGGATACGAGAGCCGTCCTTTGTTCGGCTTCTCTTTTTTGTCTTCCGGTACGGGTGCGGAATCTGGGTTTTGCGCTGATTTACTTTCCCGGGCTGACTTCTTGTCCCTGGCGTAGCGAAAATCCAGTTGAAAAAGCTGATTTTCAGCGTCTGTTGCGACGCCATCGACCCGTTGCGGGCGAAACAAAGAACGGGAAAAAGCTGAAACCAACGATTTGTCCATCATGCCTGATGGTTCAGATTCGACGACCCGTATATCAGCCGTCCGGCCATCCGCTTTAACGGTGTAGCTGATAAGAACCCGTCCTGCAGACAGATATTCCGGGTTCACTTTGCGAGCATTTGGCGCCAACTCGAGAGAGGATAGTGGACGGCCCGCGACACGAACTGGTTTGGCGAAAAAGCGGTCGCGTAAATCCAGGTTGCTGCCATCCCGGGACAAGTCGCGCCAGGCTTCAGTGTAGTTTTCTTCGGCTGACGTGGCTTTTCCTGATCTCGTGTAGAGATCGCCAAGTCGGACCAGCAACGTCCCGCGGGAAACATAGTCGATTTCGGGGTTGGCGTCGATGATCGATAGGGCACGTTTAAGCACACTGGCACTTGCCGACTGATTCCCGGCGCGCTCGTAGATGGACGCCTCACCTTCCAGTGCGCGAACGCGCTCTGGATTTGTATTGCCTCCTTCACCGTTGCGGAGCACGGTGTCGGCCTTGCGGTAGGTATGCAGGGCAAGCTCTAATTGTCCTGAGCGTTCGTACCATTCAGCTAGTTTATAGAGTCCCGGAGCAATGGCCGGGCTATTTACACCAACTTTTCGCTGATAAATTTCGAGTTGAGATTCCTGGAAAAAATTTGCGTCTTCGATTTCCTCCAGGCCGATGTAACTCTCGGTCAGCCCATCGTAGATCTTGAATTGCTCGAAATTGTAAAAACCGTCATTAACATGATTAATTCGCAATGCCCGTTCATACGTTTGCACGGCCTGCTCATATAGACCTGACCGGTTATAGGTCGCGCCCAAACCATTGAGTGGGTTAATTAGCCGTTTGGACAAAAGGCCTTCATGATTCTCGATTATCGCAACACATCTCTTGTAGCTGGCCTCCGCGGACTGTAGCGGGCCATTACGCAATTGCATGGTTGCAAGATTGACCAGGGGTGTTGTCAGTTCCATGGAGTCAGATCCGAATTCGTCGCTAGTCAGATCAACCACCTCCTGTGCGGCAACCCCTGCTTCCAGGTAGCGCTCTTCGTCATTCAGGCGAAGGAATCGGACGTGCGCCTCGATTCGCGGACTGACTTGTGGGGGGGCTTCACTTACTGCCTCCCGAGTTTCGAAGTTTTCGGCTTCGCTATCGCCTGCCGCCGGGTCATCGGCAACGACGCCGTCGGCAATAGGGTCATCGGCAAGAGCATCTTCGGCAATGGCCGGGCGCGGATTCCCCGGGAACGCGGTGATGAGACTGAAAGCCAGCGCCGTTGGCAGCAAAAAGCGATTCATAGTTTTTAACTATCGGGTCACGCTGTGTCCTGTCAACTTTAGCACCTCTGTAATGTGTTTGTCCGGTTGATCGTGCGCCTGGAATTCTGGTGTTAAACTCTTTTTGATTACAAAATTATGAAAAACCTGAACAGATGTAACGAGGATCGGTAGAAATGCAATCGAATGATGAGACCTTGCCGGGTCGGCCTGACCCGATGCCGGTCACTGCTCGGCATCAAATTACCAAGAACCCGCTTAAGCGCCCATTCCCGGAAGGGCTGCAATGTGCGTTATTCGCGATGGGATGTTTCTGGGGAGCAGAGAAGCTTTTTTGGGCAATTTCCGGTGTGTATACCACAGCAGTCGGATATACGGCAGGTGCCACGCCAAATCCAACGTATGAAGAGGTTTGCTCTGGCAGAACAGGCCATGCAGAAGCTGTTCTGGTGGTCTTTGATCCAACGCAGCTAACTTTCATTCATCTGCTGAAAATTTTCTGGGAGGGCCATGACCCGACGCAGGGAATGCGGCAGGGAAACGACACCGGTACTCAATACCGGTCAGGTATCTATTATTACTCCGATAAGCAACGTGACGTTGTTTTGAGAAGTAAAAAGGCCTACGAAAATGTTTTACACGAAGCGAGTTATCATTCGATTACGACGGAAATATTGCCGGCAAGCGAGTTCTATTATGCCGAGGACTACCATCAACAATATCTGGTAAAAAATCCGGCCGGCTATTGCGGGCTCGGTGGTACCGGAATAGCGATCGAAGAAAAAAGCCTGATGGGCTCTGACCAACCGTCCTGAGTGCCCCAGTCGGCGGTCCCCCGGATTTCCTGGCCCCTGAATCTGCCGGGTATCAGGCCGGGTAGAACGTTTTTCTCCTGATTAAGAACGGGTTCGCAGTCCGCAGGTCGCGGAAACTGTGAAGTCTGCCGCATTTCGCCGGAAACCGGTCGCTATTATGGTCATTGCCCTACTCACTCGGAGACCCGGCCTTCGTGCTTCCGCAAAAACGAATAAAAGTGGACATCGCGTTCATTACGCCAGGTATGTTCGTCGCCCAGCTCGATCGATCGTGGCTGGAAACGCCATTCGTTACGCGCGGTTTTGAAATCAAGGAAGAGCAGGAAATTCTGTTGCTGCGGAAGTTTTGCAAGCACGTCTATGTCGATTCTTCCCGCAGCTCTGTGCCGGAGGGTCAAATACTGGAAGCCCACGCCAGTGTGGTCAGGGATCCCTTCGCACCGCAGGTTCCATCCGAAATTGACAACCGGTCGATAAGTATCGCGCGCAAGCTTCTTCGTCTAATTCAGCGATTCGGTATCTCGGGGCGCTCGGATGGCATCCCAATGACCAAGGAATTTCCGGCAGCCCTCGCTGCGCACAATCAATCCACGGCGGGCATGAAGGAAGTGCTGGCGGACGTAAAAAATGGCAAGGGTGTCAATGTCGATCAGCTGAAAGCTGCGATGGGACCGATGGTAGATAGCATTGTCAGAAATGCGGACACGATGTCCTGGCTTTGCTACCTGAAGAATGGTGACGGCCTCGGCCCATGCATCAACTTTTCGACTGCGGTCTGGTCGGTCGTTATGGGCCGACATCTCGGAATGGACAGGCATGCCCTGGGTAACCTTGCCATGGGCGGCGTGCTACTGGACATCGGTAACGCACAGATTCCCGAGTCGATTGTTTCACCGGGCGCGCCTGCGTCAGAGGAGGAGGAGGAGATCCGCAAGATGCATGTCGACTACGGATTAAAGATCGTCAGGACAGTTCCGGGGATTCATGACGACATCAAGGCGATGATTAACTGCCATCACGAATACCATGATGGTTCGGGCTATCCGCAGGCATTGAAGGGTGAGGACATTCCGATATTTGGTCGAATCGCTGGCGTCGCGAATTATTATGATCATTTGATATCGGATAAGCCGTATGTGCCGGCAAAGTCATCTTACGATGCCATCTGCGAACTCAACCTATTGGCCGGTACCAAGTTCCAGCAGGAGGTCGTTAACAGTTTCGTCCAGGCGATGGGCATGTTTCCTACTGGAAGCCTGGTAGAACTTAACACCGGCGAGGTGGCTCTCGTGATGGAGCAACACAAAGTGCATCGATTGCGTCCCCGATTGATGCGGGTACTGGATAAAGACAAGCAGCCACTGGATTCTGGCAAATCGCTCGAATTGTCCAGGGTTCCCGACAGTGGAACTTCGCGCAAGGCGCGTTGGATCGTCAAGGGTCATGTAGCGAGCGAGTTCGACATAGACCTGCGGAATTATGTTTTTGGATCACGGAAATCAGATTGATGTCTAAGCATGAAGTTACACATTTTCGCTTTTCTCTCTTATTGAGAGAGATAGACAGTATGCGGGTCACCGAAGGCGTCTCGACTGTTGCGATGGCGCTGATTCAGCTGGATGGAATGGACGAGGTGAATGAGCGGTTCGGTTATCTGGGTGGAGACAAGGTACTCAAAGAATTTGCGGTCAGGCTGGCCGGTGTAGTCGGGCATAAAGGGCGAACATTTGAAATTGGCGGCAGGTCTTTCGCATTACTGATCGAAAACCCATTGCACGAAGGTGACGCGGTCTCGGGAGCGGAAAAGATCGCAAAGGCGGCCTCTGATCCAGTGCCGATCGGTACCGGAAAGGCGCGCGTCCATGCCAGGATGGGGATTTCTCTATTACCAGACCCCGCCGCGACTGCAGAGGAGTTGCTACGTTATTGCGAGATCGCATTGACAAAGGCCCGCGAGACCGGAGAAACCTACCGTATCTATACTCCAAATCTCTCCGAGCCTGATGGCTATGAGACAAAATCCTGGTTCGATGTGGAAACGGCGATCAAGCAAGGTGAATTTGAACTGCATTACCAGCCGAGTATCGATCTGCGCTCCGGTATGCTGACCGGTGCCGAGGCATTGATTCGATGGCAAAGCCCGCGCGCAGGTACGATCCCACCCGGCTACTTTCTTCCGGATATCACCAGTCTGGAAGGCGTGCGTAAGATGTTGCAATATGTTCTGGATGTCTCGCTTGAGAGTGCAGCGAAGTGGACCGATGCGATACCTGGATTCCGGCTCGCAGTGAATCTGGCACCCAAAAGTGTTACGGATCCCGAATTGACGGGTGTTGTGGCGGGTATGCTCGAAAAATGGAGCTTCCCGGCGGATCGACTGACCCTGGAAGTTACCGAGGAGAGTCTGCAAGGCAATACCGAGGCTGCGATCGTTCAGTTCGGCAAACTTCGCAATCGCGGGATTCGTATCGCAATCGATGATTTTGGCACTGGCCAGGTGGGTATCGCAGACCTCAAGAGACTCCCCATCGATCAGCTAAAAATTGATAAGTCATTCGTCGTTTCGATCCCATCGAACGAAAAGGACCGGCGGCTTGTAGGTGCGATGATTCAGTTGGCCAATGCGCTGGACGTAGAAGTGGTGGCGGAAGGAATTGAGAATTCCGACATCATGCAAACACTCCTGGCGATCGGTTGCGAAAAGGGTGAGGGTTTCCATTTCAGCAGGCCTGTACCGGGGTCGGATTTCACCAGCCGATGGATCAACAAATTTTCCCGATCGCCAGCCGTATCGGCATAGCTAACGGCCGCTCGCGCCCGCTCTGCCACAGGGTCCGCCCTAATACGACTTAAATGTCTGCGCTTATGTAGAGTGCCGCTGGCCGGATCATTCGCTTTCCGGCTACTTTCGGCCGTTTGGGCCCGTTTGCTGCCTTGCAATTATGTTCAACGGTTCTCCAGAGTGTGATCTTTTTCACAGATTTTTGGGTGGCGAAAAGCGAGTCTGAACTACACGAAATTCAGGGTCCAGAAAAAGCGCTACTGCTCGACTGGGAAGACATACAAGGAGTTCTCGCAAGGCAAGAAAAACAAAATTAAAATAAAAAAAACTGACTCGACCTGAGAAATATCCATAGAAATCAGGAGAATAAAATGAGAATTGTGCCCGACTCGAAACTGGAAATTAGCAGCAAAAAAAGTGCTGGTTTCATAGATGATCTAAGCAGCTTCGCATCAAACCACAAGATCGCATTGTGGCAAGGCACTTTCGCCGAATTTCTAAATGATATTCTCCCCGCAAATCCATATAGATTAACTCGCAGCAGCCATCAGTACATTTATGACATGTTGTGCTGGTACCGAAATGTACGCAGTGCCCATGATGCCGCGACTGCTGAAACTCCAAAAGACCTGTTCACCGAAGAGTTGTTTGGCATCGATGATTCCCTGGAGCGCGTTGTCGAATATTTTCAGGCAGCCAGCGCCGGATCGGATGTAGGGCGACGGTTACTCCTTTTGCTTGGGCCACCGTCAGGCGGCAAGTCATCTATCGTTATTCTATTGAAACGGGCGATGGAGGAATACAGTCAGACTGATGAGGGCGCGATCTACGCATTGCAAGGTTCACCCTTGCATGAGTCACCTTTGAATATGATTCCGAAAAGCATGCGGGCGCAATTCAAAGCGACTTATGGTGTCGAACTGAATGGTGAATTGAGCCCGATTTCTCAGGTTCGCCTCGACGATGAATTCGATGGCGATATCATGCGGTATCCGATCGAGCGTATTTTTCTGTCCGAAGCCTCAAGGGTTGGAATCGGCACCTACGCACCTCACGATCCCATGACAGCCGACATTGCCGATCTGGTCGGGTCTATCGATTTGTCAAAGGTTGCTGAAATAGGCGATGAGGGGGACCCCCGAGCCTGGTCCTGGTCAGGCTCTGTCTATGCCGCAAGTCGTGGCGTGCTGGAGATGATAGAAATCCTGAAGGTCAAGAGAGAATTTCTATATCTGCTGCTGACGCTGACACAGGAACGAAACGTCAAAGTTTCACGCTTCCCGCTGATCAATATCGACGAAACGATTCTGGCTCACACCAATCTCGCCGAATTCAACAAATTTATGCAGGAAAAGGAGAACGAGGCATTACTGGATCGCATGGTGATCATCAAGGTGCCTTATACATTGTCATATTTGGATGAAGCGAAAATTTACGACAAGCTTGTATCGAGCGCCCCGGACTTTCGGCAGATTAGCCTCGATCCCCACGTCTTACCGCTTGCCGCGGTATTCTCAATATTGACCCGGCTTCAGGAAACAGAGCGAGATGGACTCGACCTGTCCAAGAAACTGCGCCTTTATGCGGGTGAAGATGCGGAGGGTTTTTCTCATGCGGATTTACCGAAACTAAGGGCGGAAAGCCCGGACGAGGGTCTTTGCGGAGTCAGTCCACGATTTGTTATCAACGCCATTTCAAATGCAATTACACGCTCCGATACCCAAAGCCTGACTAGCATGGAAATGCTGCTTGCGCTGAAGGATGCGATCGAGAATGACGCCCGTATGAATGCACCGCAGAAGAAGGCATGGGTTGATTTCCTCGTGATTGCCCGCAAGGACTTCTATAACCGATGGGTCAAAGAAGACGTTCATCGCGCATTATTTGCGTCTTTCGAAAATGAGGCGCAGGAATTGCTCGAGAAGTACCTCGATGAGGTCGAGGCTTCCCTCGACAAACGTCAGGTGATCGATCCGATTACGGCTGAAGAGCGTGACGTTGATGAACGATTTCTGCGCTCGGTGGAGGAAAAGATCAAGGTTTCGGATTCCGGCAAGCAATCGTTTCGTCAGGAAGTTGTGCGAAAAGCGATGGTGGCGTTCAAGGCAGGGAAAAAGTTTACATTGGACAGCCATTCGCGGTTGCATGAGGCCATAGAGCAGTACCTTTTTGAAGAACGACGCGACGTTCTACGCCTCGTAACGTCGACGGCTCGGCCGGACGACGACACAGAGCAGAAAATCACTGCGGTGCAGGAACGCCTCGTGGAGGAGTATGGTTACGATATCCACAGTGCTCGTGAAGCCATGAACTACGTGACCACATTATTATCTCAAGAGTAGCTGGCAGGGATAACCGATGAATCCTCCATCAACATTTTCCTGCTGCACTCAAGACGATAGGCGCTGGTACGATCTGTTTTCTCGCGGTGCGCGGGACTGGTTACGCCACAACGAGAAAATCGGCCGGGCAGTTCGGGAAAAACTACCCGATCTCATTGCGAACGCAGATGTGCTCGGCGCTGGCGACAACTCTGTGAAAGTGCCGGTGAGATTCATGGAGCATTTCCGGTTTCGCCTTTGCCCGCCCGAAGAACAAACGGGTGCGGGTCAGGGTGATGCGAAAGTGGGCGAGAAGATCGGGCACGCGACGAAAAGATCGGCGTCAGGAAAAAAGGGTGAAGGGGGTAATGACGACGGCGGTTTCGAAATCACCCTGGAATTCAAGATTGACGATATCGTTGAATGGATCTGGGAGGAGCTCAAGCTTCCAAATTTACAGCCGAAATCCGGCGCAACGAAAGATGAGGAATTGACTCGCGAGGGCTTTAATCGTCGGGGAGCTCGATCGCGACTCGATCGTCGACGCTCTCTGAAAGAGGCGATTAAGCGGCGAGCTGTCGATCGGAACGGGCCCGCATTTGTCGATGATGATCTCCGATTTCGTCAATTGGTGGTCCGTAACAGGCCGGTGACCCGCGCGGTCGTCTTCTTGGCGATGGATGTCTCCTCCAGTATGCGTGAGCGTGACCGAACGCTTGCAAAAATGTTTTTCTTTTGGGCGATTCAGGGGTTGCGCCGGCAGTATGCGCATATCGAACCGATATTCGTGGCTCATACCGTCAAAGCATGGGAGTTTGAGGAGAGTGAATTTTTCCAGGTGCGCGGCTCGGGCGGTACGGTGGCCTCCACCGCATTCGGCTTAATCAATGACATTATTCGAGAACGCTACGATCCGGCCCAACACAACATCTACCTTTTTTATGCATCAGATGGTGAAAATTTTCGCGATGATCACGACCGGGCAAGCGATGCGCTCTCTGAAATCGCGTCGATAGCGAGTTATATGGGTTACATAGAAACACCGGCCGCCGAAGATCGTGCGCTCGAGACTGAATCTGCGAATATCTTTAGAGCCTTGATTGATAGTGGGGCACCGGCAAAAAGCTTCGCCTTGATTAACAGTGAGTCGGTCTGGGAGGCAATCAGGGGCTTTTTTCAGAAACAGGTGGAGCAACAAGCATAGTGGGGTGATCGCAGGGGGAGAAGGAATGGCTCAAACTTTAGAGGAAATAGGACGCAAGCTGGAAGTTCTGGGGCAGGATCTGGGTCTCGACTACTTCCCGGTGCACTTCGAAGAAGTCCCGGAGAGTTTCATGATCGAGATCGCCATTTACGGTCTTCCGGTCCGGATGCCGCATTGGTCTTTTGGTGTTCGCTATATTTATCAATTGGTCCAGCACCGCATGGGCAATTCTCGCCTGTTCGAAGTCGTTTTTCCGGGTAATCCAGGCAGGGCCTACCTCGCCAGGGGTAACAGCGTTGCGGAAAATGCACTGGTCATAGCGCATGTCCTCGGGCACGCGGACTTCTCGAAGAATAACGGGTTGTTTAGCCAAAGCCAGGCAGATATCGGCTACCGGATCGTTGAACAGGCTGCGTCGCACGCGCAACGCATTGCCGAAGCAATTGAAGAGCATGGTCAGGACAAAGTTGAGAGTGTGCTTGATGCGGCACTCGCGCTGGAGGCGCACGTCGATACATTTCAGCGAGTGCGGCGTGAGCTCTACGCTGATTCAGTCGTGCAGCCGAAACCGGACCACAATGCGTTTCATTCGCGTTTTCAGTCATTGCCGGGTGAGGAACTGCCGCTATCTGACTCTGGTCGACCGGCGGAGCGTCCGAATATTCCACCGCGGCCCGAAGCCGATTTGCTCTGGTTCATCGCAAATTATGCACCCGAATTAGAAGGATGGGAGCGCGACATATTTCTCGCCGTTCGCGAAGAGTCGTACTATTTTTACCCGGTTTTTGCATGTCAGATCATGAATGAAGGCTGGGCGTGTCACTGGCACGCGAAACTACTTCGCGAAGCAGACTTTCTGTCTCAGGGCGATTATATCGACGCGATCAAGACTCACTCGGACGTCGTGCGCCCACATGCATCGGGCCGGCAGGTTTCACTGGCGCCGAACCCGTATCATTTGGGTTTTTGTATATGGGAACGAATCTTCAAGGAACAGGGACCGGAACGCGCATTTGAAATTCGAGCGCAGGATGATGATTTCAGCTTCATCCGGAATTACCTGACTGAAGACCTGGCCGAGGAGCTCAGTCTTTTCCAGTATGTAGCCAAGAAAGATGGCTCTGTCAATGTTGTCGAAACGAACATACATGAAATCCGTGAAGCGATTCTCGCGTCCAAATTCAATTTCGGCGCGCCAAGCGTATTGGCGAAGAATATTGAAATCGACGGCACGCTTCATCTTTTCCACGATCACGAAACGGATGGCCGTGGACTGGATCTGAAACGAACGGAGAAGGTTCTGGAATATGTTCAGCGTGTCTGGCGGCGCACCGTCAAGCTCGAGACGGTCGATGCCCGGGGTGCGCCCTGCACGCTTACCGTATCCTGTTAGTTCGGCGATCCGCCTCCGGTGATTCATCTGTAGGGTGCGTCCGCTATGCGGATCGCCTGATGCGGCGATAGCTGGCAACCTTTGCTATATTTAGAGCCTGACGGGAAAGCTCGACAGGAACTTCTCTCCCATAATCAAAAAAAGGGGCGTGAGTGGCTGTATCACCCAAAATTCATGACACGGAGCATGTCCGCAATATTGCACTGGTCGGACACGCCGGGGCCGGAAAAACCTTGTTGCTGGAGGCCTTGCTGTCGAAAGCCGGTGCGATCCGTGCTCCCGGCAGCATCGAGAAGGGCACGACGGTTGCCGATTTTACAGACCAGGAAAAACATCATCAACACTCACTGGATACCGCCGTCTGCCACTTCGTTCACGACGGCGTATTGGTCAATATCCTGGATACTCCGGGATATCCTGATTTTACTGGTCGCTCGATGAGTGTTTTAAGCGGGGTCGAGACGGCTGCGGTCGTGATCAATGCCGACATGGGTGTTGAGATGGTGACACACCGCCTTATGGACTTTGCGGCCAAGCGACGCCTATGTCGAATGATCATCATTAATCGAATCGATTCTGACAATGCCAACCTTGCTAAGGTACTCGATCAGGTTCGAGAGACTTTTGGCAAGGAGTGTTTGCCGGTCAATTTGCCAGCAAATAACGGCGAGACAGTCGCAGATTGTTTTTTCAAGCCGGCCGACATGGAAACCGACATCTCGAGCGTCGATGCGGCTCACACAGAAATGATCGATCAAGTGGTGGAACTCGATGACGAATTGATGGAACTCTACCTCGAGCAAGGTGAAGATATTACGCCGGAACAGCTTCACGACCCCTTCGAAAAGGCGTTGCGGCGTGGGCACCTGATCCCAATTTGCTTCGTTTCAGCGGAGACCGGATCCGGTGTCAATCAACTGCTCAATGTTTTTTCGAAATTGATGCCGAGCCCCTTAGAAGCAAATTTCCCGGAAATCATGCGTGGTTCCGGAGATGAAGTCGAGGCGGTCAAGGTCACCGGCGACCCGGCCGATCATTTTATTGGCCACGTATTCAAGATTAACGTCGATCCGTATATCGGACGCATGGGTATTTTCAGAATTCATCAGGGGACGGTAAAGCCGGGAGACCAGGTATTCATTGGAGAGCGGCGGAAAGGATTCAAGGTCTCTCATCTCTATCGATTGCAGGGAAATAAAACAACCGAAGTTCCGATCGGTGTGCCTGGGGACATTTGTGCGGTGTCCAAAGTTGACGATCTGCATTTTGATGCGGTCCTTCATTCCAGTCATGACGAAGATGAATTTCATTTTACATCACCGGATTTGCCGTCACCGATGTACGGAGTCGCTCTGGAACTTACGAGGCGCGGTGACGAGAAGAAGCTCTCGGATGCTTTGCACAAGGTCGTCGCCGAAGATCCCAGTTTGCAGTTGGAATTCAACGCCCAGGCCAATGAGACCGTGCTGCGAGGTGCGGGCGAATTACAGATACGCCTGGTATTGGAGCGAATGAAGTCGGAGTACGACCTTGAGGTCGATACGCGTTCACCAAAAGTTACCTATCGGGAAACGGTTACCAAAAAGGCCGAGGGCCACCATCGGCATAAAAAGCAAACTGGTGGTGCCGGTCAATTTGGAGAAGTATTCCTCCGGGTGGAGCCAAAAGTTCGGGATTCTGGATTCGAGTTCGTAAATAAGGTCGTGGGCGGCTCGATTCCGTCGTCATTCATTCCTGCCGTGGAGAAAGGAGTTCGACAGGTTCTGGAGGGTGGCGCCGTGGCTGGTTATCCGATTCAGGATGTGCGGGTAACGGTCTACGATGGCAAACATCATCCAGTTGATTCCAAGGAGGTGGCGTTTGTCGCGGCCGGGAAAAAAGCGTTTACCGACGCGATCAGTAAAGCGGGCCCGATCGTGCTCGAGCCGATTGCGCACGTGGAGGTCACCGCGCCGGCCAATTCCATGGGAGATATCACCGGGCACCTGGCTGGAATCCGGGGCCGTATTAACGGAAACGACACGATATCCGGCAATCAGGTCAGAATCCTGGCGGAGGTCCCGGTCGGTGAGTTAGGCGACTACCAGACTATTTTGAAGTCGCTGACCGGTGGCGAGGGCGCCTTTACGATGTCGTTCGATCACTACGCGACGGTACCGCCGGATATACAGAAGCAGCTCGAGAAGGAATTCAGACCCACCGACGATTAATTCCACGCGGTGACCAGTTAAAGAAAATAATCAGACACCGGTTCCGATATCGCTTGTTGCCCATACCCCATGATGAGGGTTATATTGTGCAGCCATGCTGCCGAATATACCGAGCCATCCGGATCTCCGGAAGATCGTGGTTTTGAATCCCAAGGGTGGTTCGGGCAAATCCACTGTCGCAACGAATCTCGCCGGTTACATCGCTTCCTCCGGACATCCTGTCGCTTTAATGGACTACGATCCGCAAGGATCAGCCATGCGCTGGTTGCAGAATCGATCGCCGGACCAAGCCGAGGTTCATGGTATCGCTGCATATCAGAAAGATAATTCGATGACGAGGAGCTGGCAACTTCGTGTTCCAAGTGAGATTCGCCACATTATTATTGATACACCCGCGGCCCTTCAGGTTCAGGACATTTCCGAGTTTACGCGAGGTGCTCATGCAATACTGGTGCCCGTCTTGCCCTCGGATATCGATATTCATGCGGCTTCCAGATTGATCGCGAACATGTTGATCGTCGCTAAGGTCAGTCGGCGTATGGGGCGACTCGGTGTGATCTCAAACCGGGTGCGTGAGAATACGTTGGGGTACCGAAAATTAAGCTGTTTCCTCGAACGATTATCCATTTCGGTGGTCGGTGAACTCCGCGACAGCCAAAACTATGTTCATGCAGCCGACCAGGGACTGAGCGTGTGGGAGATGCCGAAATCACGCGCGCATAAAGACCAGGAAAGCTGGAATTCAATTATTGCCTGGCTGGAAAAACGTCTCCAGACACCCATCACGCCCCGCGATCTTTTCAAGCCCACGGTTTCCGCTAACGAATCTGAAATCGGCGTTACGGGTGGCGCGGCGCCTGTCTACGCATTCCCATCGGATTAAACGGGCCGGAACAATTCCAGCAGCACCCCGCTGCCCGGAATTCGAACGATAACGGACTGACATTTGCCTCGATCGGGCCCGAAAAACTTTCAGCGCTCGCTGCCGCGCAGCCCGACAGAGTTGAATCTATGTCATTGATTTAAAAGGGTTGTGCTAGGTAACCCCTATTTGCTGGCACGGCGTCTGCGACGAGATTCAGGGAGGATTTAGGCCGAGCGCTGAATCGACGATTCGACAGGTTTTTGCAGTGAGCGGGCCTGCTGAATCCAGTTGTCGCGCTGGGCAACGGTCGGGGAAATCGAAATCCTCTCGGCCAGGTCCATTAAATCCTGTGTCGACATTTCGGCGATCTGTTCAAATCGACTGACGCCAGTCGTATTCAGGCGCTTTTCGAGCACAGGGCCGATCCCACGGATTTTCTTCAAATCATCAGGTCGATCCTCAACCTGACTATCGATTTTGTGCGCTTGGTTGAGTGCAACTGTATCGTCGAGTTCGTTGATTTCGTAAGGTTCTGCAGCGTGTTGAATGCGACCGATCAACTCACGTTGCTCGTGAAGCTTTTTCGTGAGCGGGGAGATCCTGACCTTCCAGGCATTCAGATTGTTCTGGAGTTCCAGAGCTTTGATATGGTTCTCCCGAATTTCGATATCCAGAACCGCGATTCGTTCGTCCCGGGTCTCGAGGTTCTCCCGAAGCACGGCGATCTCAACGTGCAGGCTCTCGACGTGTTTCGCATCATAGAATTCTTTCGTTGAATGGGTGCTCCCTGATGCTGATTCGAGCGCATCGATTTTTCGGTCACGATCGGCGATCTTCTTACGCATAGCGGTGATTTTTTTCTGCGCTTTATTATGTAAAGTCAGCAGCTGTTTCCGGTAGCGCTTGCGCTGCTTGCTCAGCGATTCGTGATGGATGTCACGCGAAACAGAGTCTTTTAGACTTTGAGCCGTAAAGAATGCCTTGCTCAGCAGTAAACCTGCAACCAGTGCGGTAGCGAAAGAGACAAGCGCGATAATCAGGGGCGTCATGGTTGGAAACCCGTTCGGGGCACCTGGGGTTCGGCCAATAATTAGAACCCAACCGTAAAGTCTTCATAGGGGTTCAACTATGAGGTCGATCACGCTTTTCGAGATCAATATCCGGGCCTGTAGTTTGGTCCGAAATTCTGCCATTGACGATGATCGTCACAACCGGCATGGTTGGCGGACTAGCCCACCTCGGGCAGGGATCAGGACACCGAATGGAGAAAGAGAAGCTTCAACAACTCATTTCACGTCTTCACGAGGAACTCAGCTCGGCGGGGTCTGTCGATGAGAAATCCCGGGCTCTCCTGCAAAAATTAACGCAGGATATCGAGTATCTTGCGGCCGCCCCGGATTCGCAGGACGATGATCGGGCCTCAGCGACCAGTCAGCTGGAAGAGGTGGCGCTGAAATTTAAAACGGATCATCCGAAGCTTTCGATGGCCTTAGGTGAACTGGCCGACGCACTGGGCAAGATAGGAATCTGAGTCGCCTCAGGTGATTCATTGATTCGCAAAGGCCAGTAACCGCCGGGCCAGTTCCTCCGGTTGGTCCTCGACAATGTAGAATCCGGCTTCCTCGAGTAAACCATGATCCTGTCCCCGGGTCCCCGGAATATGTGCCAGAATTTTCTCCGGACCCATGGACGTTCCGGCGAAAGAGGCGCTGAATAGTGTCAACACGGGTTTTTCCCAATTCGCCAACCGTTCCCACGCGGCCAGGTTCTCCGGTACGGATGGCATATCCGAGGTGATCGGCAGAATCATCGGGAAACGTCGCGGGCCTGTCTTATAGGTTTCGTCAGGATAGGGTGCGTCGAAAGCGGCAATTGTTTCCGGCGTGAGCTTGAAGTGCGCGCCGTCGTCCACCATATCCCCCTGTGGGAATTTCGGTTGGGCGAACTGTTCTGCGCGCCAATTGATGAACCACTCTGCACCTTCCGAGTCGCCTTTCGGAAGATTTGTATTGCTTAGAATAAACCGGTCGAAAAATTTCGGATGTTCTGCGGCGATGCGCAGGCCAAAAAACCCGCCCCAGTCAAACATCAATGCCGTGACTCGATCCAATTTCATTTTGTCCAGAAAAGCAGTCAGCCAGGAGATATGTTTTTCGAACGTGTGATCCTCTGTGTCGGGCAGCTTGTCGGAGCGGCCGAAGCCAATATAGTCGGGGACAATCACCCGGTAGCCCGCCTCGGTCAATAACGGAATTATCGACCTGTAGATGTACGCCCAGCAGCCCTGACCATGGAGCAGCAGCATGGTCGCGCTGTCAGGCGGCCCCTCATCAAGATAGTGCATGCGCAGGCTACCGAAATGCGGGTCGGGAATTTCGAGATACTGGGGCTGAAATGCGAACCCCGGTAAATTTTCAAACCGTTCGTCGGGCGTGCGAATTATGTTCATTTTGGCCTCTCATCCTGAGAATTTTTCACGGATTTCAGGTAAATAGCAATTGCATGACGATCTGAATCGGTAAGATGACTGGTGTTGTCATCGACGACCTTTGACATCGCGCCGCTAGCGAAATCACCGTCCGGCAGCATCCCGATTTCCAGGAAAAATTCGATTTCGCTGATTGACCATCGGCCAATCCCGTCCTCGCGATCCTGGGTGATTCCGGGTACTTTTTTTCCGTCTGGCCCGGCAGGATTCCCGCTCAGTTCTTTGAACTGCTGTAATTTTCCCGTCTTCGAGCGGGGGGTGTGACATTCTCCACAATGTCCCAGGTGCCGCGCCAGATAAGCGCCCCGGTTCCATTCGGCGCTCCTTTCCGGGTCTTCCTGAAAACGCCCCGGCTCGAAATTCATCTTCTGCCAGGCCCGCGCGGCGAAACGAGATGACAGGTACCAGCGCAAGTCATTTTTCAGGTTGGGTTTGTGAACGGGTTCGATACTCGACAGGTAGGCCTTGATCGCAAGCAGGTCCTCTTCACTGGCGCCGGTGTATGAGGGATACGGGAAGGCCGGAAAGTAGCGGCTCCCATCGGGACCAATGCCTAACCACAGTGCATTCAGAAACTCCTCGTCGGACCACCGGCCGATTCCGGTTTCGTCATCCGGGGTGATATTGGGTGAATAAAAAGTCCCGTATGGGGTTTCCATAGCTCGTCCGCCGGCAAGTGGCACGGCATCTTCTTCATCCGCGGTATGACAGCTGATGCAGCCACCCGCATGAAGCAGGTACTCACCTCGCGCGACCAGGCTGTCTTGCGCCGTCGCCGTACTGGCGAAATGAAAAAAAAAGATGACCAGTGCGGCAATGATTCGCATGGCCATATCATTAGGTAAGATTAGTGGTCGTGATCGTCATCCTCTCGATAGCTTTCGTGGCAACCTTTACAGGATTGACCGAGAGCCTTAAACGCGCTGACAATCGTCTTGCGGTCTCCGCTGGCCGCTGCATCACGTAAATTCGCAGTGGCCTTTTCAGCGTTATCAATGGCCGCGGCAAATTTTTCCGGCTCTTCCCAGATCGCGGGAAGGGCGTGTGTTTCGCCCTCGCCCGACCCTGCCGGGAACAGCATCTTTAACTGCGCGCCCGCATCCGCCAGCGCGTTCGCATGGCTTTGCAGGAACTCCGGATGATCGACCATCCCGAACGCAATCATCGAGAACGCGCTGGTATGTCCGGCCAGGGTACCCATCACGGCATGGCGATACTTGATCGCGTTTTCAGCCGTGGTTTCCGCGCCGACCGGGTTCGAAAGACTAAGTGAAATTAAAAGCGCCAGTATGGCGCTCGCGAATAATCGTTGCATCGGGAGTCTCCGTTTACTTTTTTCGAGGGCCAAGAATAGCAGGATTCCGCACGATTTTAATTGTTCTATCGTGCCGCGACTTCGTATTTACGCAATGCGAGCGGTCAAGGCGCCGTGGTATATGGGTGAAAACATCGCGACCGACGAGGGTTGGGAACTCATGATGGACCAGCTCGTCCAGGTTATTGACGCGACCGTCAAATAGTTGGTGTCTGACACCAATTATCTAAGGTCCTTTAACGATAAAAAAATTTGGTGTCTGACACCAATTATTGGCTGTCGAGGAATTTCCTGACATCGGCCCCGGTTTCCTCGCCTGCTTCCTGCACGGCCATGTGCCCGACGCCGGGATAGGAGATATATGTCAGCGATTCGACATTCTCGAGGAGTTCACGGAAATGCTCCGCCTGCTCAAATTTTGCGGTTGTATTCGCTTCACCCCACATTAATAGCGTCGGTGGCCGCAGTCGCCGGATAACGCCTTCGATATCTCCGGACTTGTATTGTTGCAGCCGGTCCAACTGTGCTTCGCGATTCCCTTCCCGCATCCACATGTCGTACCAGCGATCGATCACTTCATCGGTCAGTTTGCTCTTGTCGCCGTAACCGGAACGCAGCATAAATTCAGGTAGGGCACGTGGCATGATGTACTTCAACACATAAGCGCTGTCCGGTACTTCGCCGCGCGGTCCGCTCTTGCGCTCTTTTCCTTCCAGCGAACCCGGACTCAGCAGAATAAGATTTTTTATGCGGTCCGGGTGTTTATTCGTGTATTGAATTGCGACCGTGCCGCCCATCGATGTGCCGCCGATGCTAAATTTCCTGAGCTTCAGCGCATCGGCAAATCGCTCAAAAAGATTGAGGGTGCGCTCTGGACTATAGTCTCCCGACGGGTCAGGGCCCGTCAGACCGTGGCTCGTCATATCCATTCGGATGACGCGGTAGCGGTCTTGCAGTGCCTCTACCCACGGGTCCCAGCCGATCAGATTGCCAAAATTGGCGTGCAAAAGGACCACGACCGGTCCTTTACCTTCGTCACGATAATGAATCCGGACGCCGTCGATGTTGATAAAACGGGAGGCAGGTCCGGCGTATTTGGCTTCTAACTCAACCGCTGGAATGTCCTGATAGACCCACAAAGCTATCGCAACCGTGAAGGACAGCATGGCCGCCACTATCAGTAATCCGAACCCCAGATACCGCAAAAATTTCATTCCAGTCCCCGCCTAACCCTTACCCGGAAATGGTAAATAAATTACTTTCGATGTTCGATTTTTTACAGCCATTTCGATGACAATATAACAATGACTCAAAAAATACCCGAACGGCCGAAGCCCTATATCGAGGGTTTGGTGCCTACACTCAATAATAGAGGGTTCATGTCGGAAACGCTTGACTATTACTCTGCGCGCTTCGTTACCTACGCGGGCCGAACGGCGGATGAAGTCCTCGACATCGGGTGTGCCTATGGGATCGCGACGCGTGCGGCACTCGAGACCGGCGCCCGGGTCCTGGCGTGTGACATGGAAGAAGGTCATGTCCGTATTCTCGAGCGCGAAACGCCGGCGGAGTTGCGAAATCGATTACGCACTGAAGTGGGCGTATTGCCGAATCTCGATTTCCCGGACCGGTCGTTTGGCGCGATTCTTTGCTCACGCGTCCTGCACTTTCTATTGGCGGCGGAAATTCGCGTGACACTGAAAAAGATGTATGCGTGGACTATCCCCGGCGGAAAAATTTTCCTGATCGCGGATACGCCCTATACCGGTTTCTGGTCCAGCATCGCGCCGGACTATGAGCGCCGCAAAGCCGGTGGCGACGAATGGCCCGCGTTTATCGAAGACATCTCCAGCCTTCTACAAAGCGGGCAAATTCCAAAAGGCATGTTGCCTTACCTGAATCCCCTCGACCCCGATATTCTAAGGCGGGAATGCGAGGGTGCAGGGTTTACGGTCGAAGAAGCCGGGTTCACGGGCCGGGGTGACGATCCGGAGGCTCGTCAGCATGCGGGCTGTATTGCATTCCGGCCGGGCTGACGCCAGAAACCCCGTTTTTAAAAGATATTGACACCGTGTCGATAACAGAGGCATGATGTCGACTCCACGTCGATAAAAATCCGGTCGATCCAAGAGGGGTCGATAAG
>Ga0114949_10000439_pt1 | contig 22078 bp, 17 predicted proteins | sample N074metaG_FD_83505 | JGI IMG/M metagenome (GOLD analysis project Ga0114949, IMG submission 83505) | Deep subsurface microbial communities from Kermadec Trench to uncover new lineages of life (NeLLi) - N074 metaG | ecosystem: Environmental > Aquatic > Marine > Ocean trench > Sediment | place...
GTCAAGCGGGTCTTCGTCAATCTCCAAGCGCCCTCGACGTTGGTCAACGACTTACTGCAACTCCGCTTCAAGGATTCCGCAACGACATTCGGTCGGTTCGCACTGAACTCGACAATCGGGTTCGCAGGCGTCTTCGATGTCGCCATCGAAGCGGGATGGGAGCATCACGAATCCGATTTTGGACAGACGCTTGGGCGAATGGGCGTGGGTGCGGGACCCTATCTCATGGTGCCGATTTTCGGACCCAATACGGTTCGCGATGGATTCGGCGGGATCGTCGACCTTTTCTTCCAACCCCTCACTTATCTGATTGGGCCGATCTACAACATCATGATCGGTGTTGGCAGCGGTTTCACGACCCTGGATGCCAGAGATGCTGCGATCAAGGCGCTCGAAGAATCGTCGGTCGACTACTACGCGGCACTGCGAAGCGCCTATCTGCAGAGCCGCGCCGCTCATGTTCGGCGCGACGAAGAATAATCTCCTAGAGTCGACGGTCGGAGACGTTGCCGCTTGCCAGGTCGTCGATGCGCTTGTTGAGCGCCGTCAGCAGTGCTGCGAAACCCTCGCGCTGAATGAGCGAAGAATACTCGGAGCGCCTCAGCGCGAGTTCACTGATGGTTCCGTTCAACAAGACGTCGATGATCCTCCAGCGGCCATCTTCAGCCGGTCGCAGCCGGTAGTTGAGTTGTACGGTCTCACCGTCTTCCGATATCAAGCGGCTGTAGACCAGGACGGTTCCGTACTTGGATTCTCGTTCCTTGAAGGTCTCGAAGGTCTGTCCCGAGTAACCTGTGAAACGGCCGGCGTAGTTGGCAACCGTGAATCGTTCGAAAGTGCTGAGCAAGCGACCTCGGTTATCCTCTTCGACGGTCTTCCAGTGGCGGCCTATCGATTTTTCGGCCATGAAAGGGATGTCGAAGAGTTCGCTAATGACCGGTTCCAGCTGCTCGAAGCGGCCGTCGTAACCGAGTGTTTCGGCATTTTTCATCACGCTGATCAGACTTTCGTGAAGCGCGTCGACCACCATCGTGGGCGGGGTAGCATTCGCTATCGACGCGTCGTTATCCGGCGCTTCGCTATCCGTTGTGGGCAGGCCGGGCTCCGAAGTTTCCGAGGCGTCTGAAAACGCGAATTCAGGGGCTGTAACCGAAAGCAATGCGGCGATTCCGATGGCGGCTCGCCACCGGGATCGAGTCAGTCGCGATTTCACTGGGCCTCTCCCTCGTCTGATTCGGCGCGTCGACAACAAGTCGCGCTCGTGCGCGTCGAGTCTAGCGAAGTGTTCGGCTAGACTCAGACTGCTTTTCCGCCGCCGCCTTACAGCCCAGGCACTGTCTCTAGTGGGAGAATCAGCGATCGTGAACTCGATCGAACAGGCAATCGGTCGATGGCTCTCGCAATGGGTCGACGCTGTACGCAAAAATGCCGTCTGGGTCACACTCGGCATGTCGCTCACGACCCTTGCCATCATCTACTTCGTCGTTGGCCACCTCGGAATCCACGGCGATACCGAGTCGCTCTTCTCGAAAGATCTTCCCTTCAAGCGCATCGAACGCCGTTATCAGGAAGCGTTCCCGATGCTCTACGAAAATATGTTCGTCGTGGTGGATGGGCCCACGCCCGAGCGAGCAGGAGAAGCGGCCGCAGCGCTGGCCGCGCGAATGGAAGCGGAGCCGCGATATTTTCACCGCGCCTATCTCCCGGGCGGAGGTGAGTTCTTCGAGAGTCACGCCTTCTTGTACTTGGAGACTCAGGAACTCGAGGACCTCGCTGACAAACTCGCGATTGCCCAGCCGTACCTGGCAGAGTTGTCGCGCGATGGGACGCTGCGGGGGCTGGCGTCGATGATGGCCCGTGGCGGAAGAGCTGTGCGCGAGGGCGACGTGTCGGGAGACCAACTGCACGCGCTCTTCGACCGATTCCTCGAGGCAATCAGCGCGCGAATCGAGTCGCGTCCGTATCACCTCTCCTGGGCCGAAGTTCTGGCCGAGGGCGATCTCGATATTGATGCGCGCCGTCGGTTTCTGCTCGTGCAACCGGTGCTGGAATTCGACGAGCTGCAACCCGCGAAGCAGTCGATTCTCGCCGTGCGCCGAATCGCGAACGAACTCGGCTTTACGCCCGATTCGGGTGTAACCGTGAGGATCACGGGAGACGTCGCGCTTTCTTTTGAAGAGATGGAAGTGCTGCGAACCCAGGCAGGGGCCGCGGGTATCGCTTCACTCGTATTGGTTGCACTCATCTTGGTTCTCGGCCTCCGCTCGATCCGAATGGTTCTGTCGATGCTCGCGACTCTGATCGTGGGCCTCATTTGGACGGCGGGTTTTGCGGCCGTCGCGATTGGGCACCTCAATATGATTTCGGTTTGCTTCGCTGTGCTCTTCATCGGGCTTGGGGTCGACTTCGGAATCCACCTCTGCATTCGCTATCGCGAGCTTCTGGCCGGCGGGCTGGAACACCCGGCCGCCCTTCAAGAAACCGCACGGGATGTCGGCAGTTCCATTTTTCTCTGCGCGATAACGACTGCAATCGGTTTTTTCGCATTCGTGCCTACGGATTTCGTCGGCGTCGCGGAACTCGGGCTGATCTCGGGCACCGGAATGTTCATCAGCTTGTTCTGTACGCTGACTCTGCTTCCGGCGTTGCTCAGCCTTCGACCGCTTCCCGTGGGGCGCGGGTACGCTGTGGGGACGTCGTGGTCGAACACGAGCCTTGTGAATCTGCCGCTGCGCCATCCGCGGGCCATTCGCATTACCGCCCTGGTCATGGGCATCGGTGCCATTCTGCTGTTGCCCAAGGCGCGCTTCGACAACAATCCGCTCAACGTGCGCGACCCTTCGAGCGAATCGGTTCGGACGTTCAACGAGTTGCTCGAGAAGGGCGCTTCATCGCCGTGGTCGCTGAACGCCATTGCGCCGAGTCTCGAATCCGCACAGTTGCTCGCTGAGCGGTTGGCGGCGCTCGACGTCGTCGAGCGAGTGGTCACCGTGTCGGACTACGTGCCCACGGATCAGGACAACAAGCTCGGCATCATCGAAGACGTTGCGATGTTCGTAGCGCCACTTCCAGGGCCCGATGGCATAGATCCGCTTCCCTCGCTCGCGGAACAGCTGGGGGCGCTCGACGATCTCTCTCGCGAACTCGGTCGCTTACAGGATTTCGGTGAGCACTCGGAGTTGGTCGCGAGTGCGAGCCGGCTGCGACCGGCTCTCGATCTCTACCTCCGAAGGCTCGAAGTCTCTCCAGACCCGACGCGGGAGATCGAAGTGCTCCAGAGCAGCATGCTCGGCAGCTTGCCCGAGCAGCTCAGGATTTTGGACGCGGCGCTCTCTGCGGGCCATGTGACGCTGGAGAAGTTGCCCGACGCGATTCTGGAACGAATGATCACCGCCGATGGTCGGGTGCGAATCCAAATCTTTCCACGCGACGACCTGAACGATCACGCCGCGCTCGCGGCCTTCGTGGATGGTGTCAAAATCATCGCGCCCGAAGTCGCGGGCAGCGCTTCGGAAATTCTCGAATCTGGCAGGGCGGTTGTTCGCGCCCTGACCCAGGCGATGCTCTCGGCGTTCGTCGCGATCACTCTGTTCCTGCTGATCCTCTGGCGGCGGGTCGATGACACCGCACTCGTGCTGATTCCGCTCCTGCTCGCGTCTGCTCTGACCGTGGCGGCGGCGGTACTTGCGGATATCCCCTTCAACTTCGCCGACGTGATCGTACTTCCGCTTTTGCTCGGAATCGGTGTCGACAGTGGAATCCATCTGGTTCATCGGGTGCGGGTCGCTGCGGACAGCGAAATGAACCTGTTGGCTACGAGCACGGCGCGGGCAGTTACCTACAGTGCTCTGACGACGATTGCGAGCTTCGGAAGCCTTGGCCTGGCGACTCACCTGGGCCTCGCGACATTGGGGCAGTTATTGACCATCGGTGTTGGCTTCACGCTCGTTTGTAATCTGATCGTGCTTCCGGCTCTGATTCGGCGGCGTCCCCGCCGCTCCGAAGTCGCTGAGTCGAAGCCCACCGCATAGCGGCCTCGTTCATGCTCCATATCTCGTGCTATTCTGCGCGGCCGTGCCGGCTCCCCAAGAAGTCCTCGATTCCATCGATCGTCAGTTCGAAACGACGATCGAGGAACTGATCGATCTTGCGAGAATTCCAAGCGTATCTGCATCGGGCTTCGATCCCAATGAAGTCGAGCGATCTGCCGAACGGGTCGCGGAACTCTTTCACGCAGTGGGTTTGCACGGCGTGGAGATATTGCGAATCGATGATGCTCACCCCTACGTAACCGCGGAGTGGCTCGATGCTGGGCCCGATGCGCCTACGGCATTGATCTACGCCCATCACGACGTGCAGCCGCCCGGCCGACTCGAGCACTGGAAGACGCCGGCCTTCGAGCCCACCCGCCGCTCGGATGGCCGTTTGTACGGGCGCGGAGTCGTCGACGACAAGGCCGGAATTCTGCTGCACGTAGCCGCAATTCGCGCGTGGCTCGATGCCAAGGGCTCCCTGCCGATCAACGTCAAGCTAATCATTGAGGGCGAGGAGGAGATCGGATCCGATCATCTCGCCGAATTTCTTCGCGCTCACCGCGATCGTTTCGACGCGGACGTGCTCGTCCTCTCTGATACCGCCAACCTCGAGACCGGAGTTCCATCATTGACGACGAGCCTGCGCGGAATGGTGGCGGTCGACGTCACGCTGCGCGCGATCGACCATCCCATTCACAGTGGGATGTGGGGCGGACCGGTTCCCGATGCCGCCACCGCGCTTTCAACACTTTTAGCGCGCCTGGTGGACGACTCGGGGGAGATCGCGGTTCCCGGGATGCTCGACGATGTTCCGGAGCTTTCCGCCACGCAGCGTGCTGCGCTCGACGCGCTGCCCTTCGATGAGGCCGCCTTTCGCCGTGATGCCGGAATGTCAGAGGGTTCGCGCTTTGTCGGGAATGAACGCTATTCGGTGTATGAGAGAATCTGGTATCGCCCTTCGTTGGCAATTACCGCGCTCGAGGCGATGCCGCTCGCGACGGCTGCCAATCAGCTGATCGCTGTAGCGAAGGCGAGAGTGGGTGTTCGCCTCGCACCCGGGCAAGACGCCGATCGGGCCGCGCGCCTGCTGGTCGAATTCCTGGCCGCGGATCCCCCTCACGGCGTGACGCTGGACATCCAGGCAGACACCGCGGTTCCCGGCTGGCGGACGACGCCCGAAGGTCCTGCGTTCGACGCGGCTAGGCGCGCACTCGCCGCTGGCTTTGGTCGAGAATCGGTCGAGATCGGTTGTGGCGGTTCGATTCCATTCGTCGGCCCGTTCAGCAGTGTGCTGGGTGGAATCCCCTCTCTACTGCTCGGATTGGAAGATCCGCCCTGCAACGCTCACGGCGAGAACGAAAGTCTCGACCTCGACGACTTCCGTAAGGCCTCCCGGTCATCTGCCCATCTCTTGGCGGAGCTGGGCTGCTAATCTCGCCTGGCGTTTTCAGCAGGAGGAGCCATGCCCCCGATCGATACGACCGCGACGCTCGTTCGTGGTGTCTACGACCGGCTCGAGCACAATCTCGAAATCGTGCGTCGACGCCTGGGGCGCCCGCTCACCTACGCGGAGAAGGTTTTTCTGGGGCATCTCGCTGATCCCGATGGAGAAGCGTTGGAGCCCGGTGTCAGCTATGTCGCCACGCGGCCGGATCGCGTCGCAATGCAGGACGCGACCGCGCAGATGGCGCTCTTGCAATTCATGTTGGCCAACAAGGACACGACGGCGGTTCCGACCACTGTTCATTGCGACCATCTGATACAGGCGCACGTTGGAGCCACGGGCGATCTCGCGCTCGCAAATGACGTCAACCGCGAAGTCTACGATTTTCTCAGCAGCAGTTCGGCGCGTTATGGGATCGGTTTCTGGGGACCCGGCGCGGGCATCATCCACCAGGTCGTGCTCGAGAATTACGCGTTTCCCGGCGGGATGATGATCGGTACAGATTCCCATACGCCCAACGCAGGTGGGCTCGGAATGTTCGCCTGCGGAGTCGGCGGAGCGGATGCCGTCGACGTGATGGCCGGTTTCCCGTGGGAGGTCCTCTATCCGAATCTCGTCGGTGTCTACCTCACAGGGGAACTCTCGGGCTGGACCTCCCCCAAGGACGTGATCCTCAAGGTCTGCGAAACGCTGACGGTGAAGGGTGGGACCAACCGGGTGATCGAGTACTTCGGCCCCGGCACCGCATCGATCAGCTGCACGGGCAAGGGGACGATCACGAACATGGGTGCCGAACTCGGCGCGACGACCTCGATCTTTCCCTATGACGAGCGGATGGCGACGTACTTCAAGGCGACCGGTCGCGAGGAGTTGGCGGATCTCGCCAACGAGCGAGCCGAGTTGTTGCGTGCTGATCCCGAAGTCGCGAAGGATCCCACCGCATTTTTCGATGAGATCGTCGAAATCGACCTCTCGTCCCTAGAGCCGCACATCGTCGGACCCCACACCCCAGATCTCGCGAGGCCCATCTCTCGGATGGCGGCCGATGTGGCCGAACAGAGTTATCCGGACAAACTTTCCGCGGCGCTGATCGGTAGCTGCACGAACTCGTCCTACGAAGATCTCGAGCGCGCTGCCGATCTCGCGCGTCAGGCTGTGCGACACGGTGCGCGGTCGAAATCGGCACTCTGGGTGACGCCGGGTTCCGAACAGGTGCACCTGACGATCCAACGCGATGGCCAACTCGCGGACCTCGAGGCGATCGGTGGAATCGTGCTCGCCAACGCGTGCGGCCCGTGCATCGGGCAGTGGAAACGAGACGACGTTCCCGAAGGCGAATCGAATTCGATCCTCAGTTCCTACAACCGCAATTTTAAGCGGCGGAACGACGGTCGCGCGGAAACGCTCTCTTTCATTGCGAGTCCCGAAATCGTGATCGCGTACGCACTCGCGGGTCGACTGTCCTTCAATCCGATGACCGATGAAATCGAAGCCGATGATGGAACGCGGTTCACCCTCGAACCACCGGCACCCGCGCCGGAAGTGCCGCGTGACGGTTTCGTGGCGAGCCGTGCTGGCTACGTGGAGCCACCTGCTGAGAGCAGCGCGGTCGAGGTCGTGGTTTCGCCCGGAAGCGAACGTCTGCAGCTGCTTGAACCTTTCGCGGGTTGGGACGGTCGAGATTATGAGAAACTCCCTCTCCTCATTAAAGCTGCGGGAAAGTGCACCACCGATCACATTTCACCAGCGGGTGTCTGGCTGCGTTTTCGCGGCCATCTCGACAACATCAGCGACAACATGTTCGTCGGCGCCGTCAATGCCTTCACGGATGAAACCGGCAAAGGCCTCGACCTGCTTTCGGGAGAGCGCGGTATCGGGTTCGCTGCGATCGCGCGGCACTACAAGGCCGAAGGGCTGCGTTGGGTTGTGGTCGGTGATGAAAACTACGGTGAGGGTTCGAGTCGCGAACACGCGGCGATGTCTCCGCGCTTGCTGGGTTGCGGAGCCGTCATCGTCAGGAGTTTTGCACGCATTCACGAATCGAATCTCAAGAAGCAGGGTGTCCTCCCGCTCCACTTGAAGAACCCTGGCGATTACGAGAAGGCCCGAGAAAACGACCGCGTGAGCATTCTCGGCCTCACAGACCTCGCGCCTGGAAGCTCCGTGCAAGTCGTCTTCCACCACGAAGATGGTTCGGAGGACGTCGTCTCTACCTCGCACACCATGAACGAAGACCAGATCGCCTGGTTCAGGGCGGGCTCTGCGCTGAATCTCCTGCGCGGGGGTGCCTGATTCGCGCTCGCACAACCGTTGGCCGGTGCCCTGACGAGATCGCCTACCATTTTGCGCATGCCCTCGCGCACGCTCGTGATCGCAAACCCGAGCAGCCAAAACCCGGTGTCTCGGCGGTTCGCATCACTCGAAAAAAAGCTTCGAAGTGCACTCGGTCCACTCGACATCGAGTGGACGCGGGCACCCCGCGACGCTGAGCGGATCGCTCGCGAAGGTGTGCGCTCGGGAATCGAGCGCGTCATCGTCGCCGGAGGCGACGGCATGCTGAGTGAAGTCGTCACCGGGCTGCTGTCCGCGGAACTCGGTGGCTACGCGGCAATCGGGCTACTCCCTCTTGGGACGGCTGGCGATTTTGCTCGCGGACTCGGCCAATCGCGCGACGTAGAGGCTGCGATCGAGCGGATCGCGGCCGGAAAAACCTCGATGGCAGACGCAGGTCGGGTCACCTTTTTCAATGACGAGGGCGCAGAGGTCACCCGCTATTTCGCGAATATCGCGAGCTTCGGGCTCAGCGGAATCGTCAGCGCGCTCGTGAACCGGAGTACGAAAGCCTTCGGTGGACGGATGTCGTACTTGGTGGGAGCGTTGCGGGGCATTGCTCGGTTTCGCGCCGAACCCGTGGAGATATTCGTCGATGGCGGCTGTGTGTTCGACGGGCCGATTTCCGTTGCTGCGGTGGCGAACGGAACGCATTTCGGAGGCGGTATGCGGATTGCTCCGAACGCCCGCATCGACGATGGGCTATTCGACTGGTTGATCGTTCCCGGAATGTCCCGCGTTGCGCTGCTCGGAAAGCTCCCTCTCCTCTATCGGGGAACCCACATCCCCGATCCGCAGATCCTCGAGGGGCGGGGGCGTGTGATCGAGGCGCGTAGCATTGCAGGACCCGTCCACCTCGATGTCGATGGCGAATCGCCGGGGGTGCTTCCCGCTCGCTTTGAACTGCTTCCGGGTGCGATCACGCTCTTGGGTTTTGCTGAATGAGCGGCGAGATCTTCGATCGGGTTCGCGCCGGCGCTTCGCGAGTTATGGAGCAGGCTCGCTGGGTATCGATCGACGAGAATGCGCTCGAAGCGCTCTCTCAGGCGCGCGAACTTCTCGAGCCGCCGATTTCACTCGACCCGATCGACTTTTACCGCGGTGCGCCAGTGGACACCGCTGCGTACATCCTCACATTGGACGCGATCAATTTCGGCTCGGGTTATTTTCCCGTTCTCGCCAAACGACCCGGCTGCTCGGGTTATTTCACGATCGCGACTTCTCTTCGCGAAAATTGGGAGCGCGAAGGTCCCTGGGATGCGCACCGGCTCGCTTCGACATCCGCCGCGGATTGCGCGCGGGTGATGGGGCAGGATCCGGATCATCCCGACATCGCTGAATTGATGTCGCTCTTTTCGAGGTCGCTGAACGATCTCGGGGAATTTCTGCTGAAACACTTCGACGGAGATCCCACGGGCCCGATTGTCGCCGCCGATCGCTCCGCGGCACGTCTCGCTGAAATCCTGATCGAGATGCCCCTTTACCGGGATGTGTCGAGGTACGCGGATTTCGAGGTTCCATTCTACAAGCGCGCCCAATTGACCTCGGCCGACCTCGCGACGGTATTCGAGGGAGAGAGCTACGGCGCGTTTGCGGATCTCGATCAGCTCACGATCTTTGCCGACAACCTGGTTCCCCACGTTTTGCGACGCGAACGCGTGCTGGTCTACGACCCCGCGCTCTTGGCCCGCATCGAGGCCGGAGAGCTGTTGGAGTCGGGCTCGCCGGAGGAGGTGGAAATCCGAGCGGCTGCCGTTCATGCGGTCGAAGGTTGCGTCTCACTGATGCGCAGAGCCGGGGTCAAGCGGACTGCCCGGCAGCTCGATACAGCCCTCTGGACGCGGGGGCAGCTCCCGGAAATGAAGGCCCATCCGCGGCATCGAGCGCGAACGACAAACTACTGATCGGGTTCCAATTTGGGTTATCGTTCGGCCCGACCACAGAATCAACCCAGAGCCGTACTCGCGAAGGAGGACACTCAAATGCAAGGAAGTTCATCCGGAGGCGCGCTGGTCGCAGCGGCATTGATCACGGGAGCCTCGGTTCTCGGCGGCGCCTATCTACTGTCGATGTCGGTCGATCGCGGATCCGCTCAGCTCGCCACTCTCAACGAATCGCTGAAAGCCGCAGCCGAAGCGGCTGGAGCGCCTGTGGCTGCCGCGCGGCCCTCTGGCCCCAAGCGCCCGGACCCCAAGAAGGTTTACGATATTGAATTGGGCGACGCGCCAATTCGCGGTTCTGAGTCCGCAACGATTACCATCGTCGAATGGGCCGACTTCCAATGCCCGTTCTGCGTTCGGGTCAATCCAACGCTCGATCAAATCCAGAAAGAATACGGCGACAAGGTCCGCATCGCGTTCAAACATCTTCCACTATCGATGCACGCCAAAGCACGCGCCGCCCACCAGGCCGCCGAGGCCGCGCACCGTCAAGGTAAATTCTGGGAGATGCACGATCGGATTTTCGAGAGCCCGAAGGATCTGAACCCGGAAACCTATTTGCGCTACGCGAATGAGATGGGTTTGGACATCGATCGATACAACAGCGACTTTTCGTCTACATCGGTTCGGAAGGCGATCGATGAAAATCTGGCCGCGGCGACAAAACTCGGCGTGTCGGGAACGCCGAGCTTCTTCGTCAACGGTCGATTTCTTTCCGGTGCGCAGCCCTACGGATCCTTTGCGCGTGTGATCGACGAGGAGTTGGCGAAGAACTAGCCTCCGGCGATTGGCTTCGCGGGAAGCTCGCTGATCGCATCTGCAAGGGTTCAAACCGCTGCGCCTGCGTCACGATCTCGTTCCCGAACCCTCCAGATCGGTGGGTGATCGCGTTGTCGCGTTCGCTGTCCGAGCGCCCAGAGCAGCCGAGACGGCGCTGCGCGAGTCGAGTTTGACCCTCGGCTGTCAATCACCTAACCTCCCGCCTTCGCTGGGTTTCTGGTCACTCCATCCAAGGTGTAAGCACCGGCACGACGCCGATCACCAGCTTCGTCCGGGCTGAAACGGGGCACACCCGAATCGGCCCGCCTCGGATGTGCGCCCGCAGCAGGGGGTCTCGCCATGTTGTCATTGGAGGAAGTCGAAGCGGGATCTCTGGTCACGCATCGCAATACCGGGCTCCGCTACACGATGGTCGACGCGGGTGACGAAGAGGTACTCCTCAGTCCCGAATCCTCCGAAATGCAGGATCTCGTGGTGCCCGTAAAGTTGTTCCGCGAAGAGTTCGTCTCGAGTGACCGCTACAACACCGGACGTGGCCGATCCAAGAAGGGAGGCCGCGGGCGGCGAGCCAGTGCGCAAAGTGCAGCGCCGACCGGTCCGAAGGTCAAGGGAAAGATCAAGAAGCTCGTGCGTGAACGCGGTTTCGGATTCGTTCGTGGCGATGACGGCCGCGAAGTCTTCTTTCACCGCTCGGGTCTCGGTCCGAGTGACTACGATTCGCTCGCCGAGGGCGATATCGTAGAATACGTGGTTCAGGAAGGCCCCCGCGGAGCTCGCGCCGAGAACGTTCGCGCGATCTCCGAAGCCGGATAGAGCGCGGCACCAAGCTTCCTGCGTTTTTCGGATTGAAGCCCAGCGGGCTGGGCAGAATTCGTCAGCCTTGATAGCGGTGGACGATGGGTAGGCGACGCCCCGAGCCGAAGGCCTTTGGCGACGTCCGAAGGACCAGGGGTGACTGGCGGCGTTTGTACTCGTTTCGGTTCAATCGGTCGACGATGTCGCGAACCGTCTGCGAACTCGCGCCGTCTGGCGGAGTGATGTCTTCGGCGCTGAGCCCACCTTCGATTGCACGTTCTAGGATGGCGTCGAGTACGTCGTAGGGAGGGAGATCGTCGCTGTCGAGCTGATCCGGAGCCAGTTCGGCGGACGGAGGTTTTTCGATCGTGCGAAGCGGTATTCGCTCGCCGTTGGCATTGGCGTGCCTCGCGAGCGCGTAAACATCGTGCTTGTAGACATCACCCAGGACTGCGAGGCCACCTACTGTATCGCCGTAGAGTGTGCAGTAGCCGATGCTCAACTCGCTCTTGTTTCCCGTCGCAAGCACGAGCCGCCCCTCGGCGTTCGAGATCGCCATCAACAGGGCGCCGCGGATTCTCGATTGGATGTTCTGGCCCGTAACCCCATAGCTGTCGCGTTCACCGATGAGCGCCCCGAAGCTCTTCATGTAAGCGTCGTAGATCGGCGCCACCTCTACGCGGCGAATCTCGATGCCCAGCGTTCGGCCTAGGGCTTCGGCATCCTCGAGGCTGTGATCCGAGGAAAAGGGTCCTGGCATTGCGATCCCGACCACGCGATCCGGCCCGAGCGCTTCAACGGCCAGATGCGCGGTGACCGCTGAATCGACTCCACCCGACACACCGACGACCGCGCCGGGCGGGAGCCCCTGCTTTCGAAAGTAGTCTCGGATACCGAGGATCAGCCCCGATTGGAGTTGTGTGATCGCGTCCGGATCGCCGAGTTCCGCCTCGTCCGTGGGCTCCGGGCTGTCGGGTAGATTCACCACCTCGAAGGCAGGCTCGAAGAGTGGGAGCTTCTTCTGCACGCGGCCGTGCGCGTCCACCGTGAACGAACCCCCATCGAAGATCAACTCGTCGTTCCCACCTACTTGGTTGACGAAGCAGATTGGCACCCCGTTGTTTCGCGCGAGATCTCCAATCACCTGCGTGCGCTCGGCCGGTTTCGAAACGTGCCAAGGCGATGCTGACAGATTTACGATCAGCGTACAGCCCGCATGCGCGAGTTCGGCTACCGCATTGGTCGGGTAACCCATTTGATCGACCCATGCGTCCTCGCAGATTGTCAGCCCGAGAAGCGGTCCCCCATCCTGTAGTGTCACCGGTTCGCGCCGGGTCGCGGGCGCGAAATGACGGCGCTCGTCGAACACGTCGTAGGTCGGAAGCAGGGTTTTTGCGCGGATTGCACGCCGCTCTCCATTGGCGAGCAACACGGCCGCATTCTGCAGCCGAGCGCGCCCGGTCTCCTGGTGGGGGATGACGGCTCCGAGCACGATCGGAATGTTCCGGGACATCGGCAGGAGCGCGTCGAGTTCGCGAAGCTGATCGCGAACGAAATCGTCTCGTTCCAGCAGATCCATCGGCGGATAACCGGTCAGAACCATCTCGGGAAGCACCACCAGATCTGCGCGTTCGCTGACCGCCTTGGCGGCCGCTTCCTCGACGAGCTGACGGTTGCCGGCGAGGTCGCCGACCGTTGGGTTTACCTGAGCAATGGCGACCCGCATTACCGCAGGATCGGTGGCGCGTTCGTCGTCGTCAAGGCTGTGATTTTGAGGCTCAGCTGGCAGTCTTTGGTGGGGTGGGCGTTAGCCCGCGAATCCATTGGATTCGCTTGCTTCGTCGGAAGACCCATTCGGGGTCATCCTCCTATCAAGGGTGCTGAAAAACCCCGCCCGTCGTCCAGCACGGATCTTCGGGGCGAGTTCTGCGTTGCGGAACCTCGCCGTAGCGCTGCTATGGCTGCGCTTTCGCGCCTTGACGTCGGTGCGAATCTCCGCAACTCCTTCCCGCATCGCAAAACGCGCATGCGTCTTGGTGTCCAGCAGTACGTCGCGTTTTCCCGCGGATCCTGGTCAATAGGCAAAAGAAGCTGCGTTTTCGGCAACGTCCGATAAGAGGCGTTCGGTTAAGTCGACTTGAATGGAGGCGAAACCGCCCCGTGTGAGGCAGCTGTTTTCTATCTGGAGCCAGTTCGGCTTGAGCTGACTTTAGTTGCGCGGTGTCAGGCGGTACAGCACTTCAAAGTCTTCTGCCGTGACGGGCTGACCGTAAAGTTCGTCGATCTGTTTGGCGTATTTCGCCTGGTAGGTGGCTGCCACGAGCGTTTTGACGCTGAGGTCGTTGACCTTGCTGGCGCTGACTTCGTAGACGTTGTCGCCGACCCGCACGCGAACCTGATCCGGTCGCTCTTCGACACGCTTTGACCAGCCGGTCCCCGGATCACTCCATACGTACATGACTTCGCCGATGCCGATGCCCCAGATGTTGACGACGCGGGGCAGGATGAGTCCCTGGGCTTCGAGTTGGATGAGCTCTATCTCTTGTACGAAGGCGAAGTCAGCCGGCGTGCTGGCACTCGTTCCTCCGAGCCGAATTCCCGGAGTCTCGCCCATGGGAGTGCATCCGAGAACAAAAAGCGCCACGAGGGTTGCTGTTAGCCGCATGGCCGGAACGCTATCGGATGGCCTGCATGCACGCGAGCCCGTTGGCGTGGCTGGCCTCATGGGTGGATGGCAAGCAATTGATGGGTGTCGTGCGCTTGTTATAGGATCCGCGCATGCCTGATAGCGATCATGCGGCCGCGGTGAGCAGTGAGGCAACGCCGAGCTCGAGTCAAGAATCCGCGAGTCATCGCGAACGTGTGATTCGAGAGGAGCTTGAGAGAAGGATCGCGCTCTTCGATCAACTCGAAGACGCTAAATTCGGAAGATTTGGCGCGGCAGACTGGGCGCTGTGTACGGCTGTCTTCTTCGTACTCCCTATTCTTGTGGCGTGGTGGGTCCTCTGAGCCACGACCTTTCTGGAGAACCGCCGCGAACTGGCCCTGAAGCCTCGCCTTCGCCGAGCGACGAGTCGTTGATTCGCAGCGAGAGCATCTACGGCCGCTTGCCTCTGCTTCCCGAAGAGCGCGAGTACGGCACGAGAGGCGCCCACGCAACTTGCTTCGCTTACGCGGTGGCGACCTGGTGCTTTCTCATCGGGGGGTACGTCGCTCAATATCTAGGCGCCGTTCGCGGGATGATCTGTCTTGTGACGGGAAGTGTGATCGGCGTATTTCTCGCGGTTATGGGCCCGGCCCTTGCCGGACAACGCTACGGGCTCGAGACCGTTGACGTGACGAAGCCGGCGTTTGGCCAGCGCGGCTCAAGGCTTCTGCTGCTCTTTTATCTGATTAATCTGATTGGCTGGGCGGGATTGATCCTCGTCATGTTTGGCAACGGACTGCGCAATATCTTGATCGGATTCGGCTACGAGCCCGGCGGCTGGCTGGTCGGCGCAGGTGTTTTGCTTGGAATGTCGCTTTGTTTTTTGCTGGTCACGCGCGGCATCCACTTAATGAACATCACCAACGCCTATGTGGGCCCGGGGCTCCTGCTGATGACCGTCGGGTTGCTCGTCTTACTGCTGAAAAACCATGGTTGGCAGGAGATCGTCGACGCGGAGCCGCTAAACCCCTTCGACAAGCCGTGGCTCAATTACATGATCGTCATGGAAATGAGTATCGCTGCCGGTATCTCGTGGTGGGCGGGTGTCGGGTTCTTATCGAGAAACACGAAAACACAGAGAGGCGCCATCTACCCTGAGCTCATCCAGCTCGGCCTCGGCATGGGGCTGGTGTGTAGCGTGGCACTCTTCTCGAGCCTCGTGGTTCGTTCCATGGACCCGACCGAGTGGTTGATTCCCATCGCGGGCCCTTTTGTGGGAGTGCTCGCCTTGATTTTTGTTGCGGTCGCCAACATCAGTTCGTCTTCGATCTCGCTATTCGCCGCTGGCCTGGGCCTGCGACACCTCCGCGTCTTCCACATTCGGCCGTGGTGGCATCTCGTCTTGTGGGCGTTGGTTCCGTGCCTTCCCTTTGTGTTCTGGCCCAACGAACTCTATGGCATGGGGGGGAATTTTCTCGCCTACAACGGCACCCTGTACGCGCCCGTTGTCGGCATTCTCTTCGCCGACTATGTATTCATTCGAAAACAACGCTTGAACCTTGCGGCGATTTTCGACGACGACCCGAAGGCTGAGTACTACTACACAAAAGGTTTCCATTGGCCGGCACTGATCTGTCTATTAATCGGCCAGTGGATCTACTTCTCACTCTTGGACCCGCTCACCTACGAGTCGAGTCCCGCCTTCCTGTATCTGACCGCGTCACTGCCCGCCTGCGTCGGCCCGGCAGTCATCTACGTCATTTGGTTGAAGCTCCTACCACTCGAACGGGTTTGGGTTCCGGGTGAGGGCGGCGCGGAGCCGCGAGTCTCTCAGCCAAACATCTAAGCGAACGCCGGACGGCCGTTCCTCTGGATTCGGCTTCTTCTCATAGTTTTCGATCCGCTCGTCTTTTCAGGACGCGATAGGCTCCGCGCGTGGACCGAGTGCTCCTCGCGAGAATAGGAAATTCAAGCTGCATTTTCGGCAATGTCTGATGAGAGGAATTCGGTTAAGTTAGCTTGGAGGGGGGCAATACCGCCCCATCTCGGATCGTGAAACGAACGAAGAAGATGGGGAGATTCGTGAAGGGGCAAGGCGACTCCGAGGGCGCGTCCTCGATCTGCTCCGCGTGTGGAAGCGAAAGCCCGGCCGGCGCTCGTTTCTGCATGCAGTGCGCTGCGCCGTTGCCGCCGCGCTGTGGCGAGTGCAACGCCGAGATCCCCGCGGAGGCCCGCTTCTGCCCGCAGTGTGCTCACCCGGTGGGCGAGCGGGTGGCACCCGTCTCCAGCGAGTCCCGCGACCCTCGTGCCTACACGCCCAAGCACCTCGCCGACAAGATTCTGAAATTGAAGTCGGTGCTCGAAGGCGAGCGCAAGCACGTGACGGTCTTGTTCGCGGACGTGAAGGGGTCTCTCGAACTCGCCGAGCAGCTCGATCCCGAGCAGTGGCACGGCATCCTCGAGCGCTTCTTCGAGATTCTCTCCGAGGGCGTGCACCGCCTCGAAGGCACGGTCAATCAATACACCGGTGACGGGATCATGGCGCTCTTCGGTGCGCCGATCGCGCACGAGGATCACGCCCAGCGCGCTTGTTACGCCGCGTTGCATATTCGCGACTCGGTGCGCGAGTACGCGAACCAGGTGCGGATCGAGCACGGCGTTCCGTTCGGCGTGCGGGTCGGGCTCAACTCGGGCGAAGTGGTGGTCGGCAAGATCGGAGATGACTTGCGCATGGATTACACCGCGCAGGGTCATACCGTCGGGCTGGCCCAGCGCATGGAAGCGCTCGCCGAGTCCGGACACATTTGTCTATCCGAACACACGGCGCACCTCGTCGAAGGCTACTTCGAGCTCGCGGATCTCGGGCGTACGAAGGTCAAGGGTGTCGAAAATCCAATCGGGCTCTTTGATCTCGAAGGCGTGGGCGAGTTTCGCACTCGCCTCGACCGCTCGCGGGCGCGCGGGTTGTCGACGTTCGTCGGGCGCGACCGCGACATGTCCGCGCTGCAAGCCGCACTCGAGCGTGCGCGCGCGGGCAGTGGCCAGGTGGTGGGGGTGGGGGCCGATGCGGGAACGGGTAAGTCGCGCCTGTGCGCCGAGTTCATCGACGGCTGTCGCGCGGACGGCATCCCGATCCTCGAGGCACGCGGCGTCGCGCACGGCAAGTCGATCCCGATGTTGCCGATGCTCGAGCTCTGGCGCGCCTTCTATGGAATCAGCGAGGGCGATGACCCCGAGACGACGCGCGCCAAGATCGCTGGGCGTCTGCTGCTGATGGACGAAGGCTATCGCGAGGTACTGCCAGTTGTCTTCGACGTGTTCGGCGTGCCCGATCCAGCGAACCCAGCTCCGGCGATGGACTCCGAGCAGAGGCAGAAGCGTCTGCACGGTGTCGTGAAGCGGATCCTTCACGATCCCGGCTACGGCGGAACGCGCGTGTTCCTGCTCGAGGACCTGCACTGGTTCGACGGTGCCAGCGACTCATTCCTCCAGACGATCGTCGAGAGCATGCCCGCGACGCGCGATCTGCTGCTCGTCAATTTTCGCCCCGAGTACCAGGCGCAGTGGATGCAGCGCTCCTACTACCAGCATCTGCCGCTGCAGCCCCTCGGCCCCGAAGCGATCCGCGAATTGCTCCGCAGTCAACTCGGCGTCGACCGGAGCGTCGCGGCGCTACCCGAAATGATCCACACCCATACGCGCGGAAATCCCTTCTTCATCGAAGAGGTCGTGCAATCGCTCGTCGAGAGTGGACATCTCGTCGGGTCGCAAGGCAATTACAAATTGACGTCTCCGGTAGACGCGCTCACCGTCCCACCGAGTGTCCAAGCGGTGCTGGCGGCACGAATCGATCGCTTGCCGGAACATCAAAAAGAGGTCGTCCAGACCGCGGCGGTGATCGGCAAGACGTTTCCCGAGGCGCTGCTGCGTGGGGTCATCGCGAGCATTTCGACGCTGGACGAGGCGGAGCTGAGCGAAGCACTCTCTGCACTTGCGGCCGCCGAGTTCCTCTTCGAGGCGTCCCTATACCCACAGCTCGAGTACTCGTTCAAGCACCCGCTCACGCAAGAGGTCGCGCAGCATTCGCAGCTGCGTGGGCAGCGCATCAAAGTGCACGCTGCGGTCGCTCGAGCACTCGAGGAATCGGGCGGTAATCTCGACGAGCGCGCCGCAGAGATCGCCCAACACTGGGCCGAGGCCGAGGAGGCCTTGAACGCCGTGCATTGGTATCGGCGGGCTGCGGAATGGGCCGTGCTGTCTGATCTGCGCGAAGGGCTCGGTCATTGGCGCCGCGTGCGAGAGCTCGCGCCGGGCATCGAGGACGAGCGCGTGCGTGACGAAGCCGCACTGCGGGCATGCGTAGAACTCTTCTCCCTCGGTTGGCGAATGGGCGGCAGCGACGCCGAGTCGGCGGCAATATTCGCCGAGGGCTGCGCAGCGGCCGAGCGCAACGGGGATCGACATTCGCTTGCAAGGTTGGTCGGCTTCTATGGATTGGTGAGAAACCAGTTGACCGGCTCGGCGCTCGACTACATTCGCTATGGCGAAGAAGCCGCAACCATTGCCGCAGAGTGCGGCGACGCTGCACTGCGAGTCGGGATCGGGACGTTACCCGCCTTTGGACACATGTTCGCGGGCAACGGTCTTCAGGTGCTCGAGTGGACGACCCGGGTGCTCGAAGAGACAGGGTCGGACTGCGAACTCGGCAAGGAGATCTCCGGCTACAGCCCGCGAGCGAGCATGCTAAGCAACCGTGCGAATGGGCTCGTCATGCTCGGTCGATTGGAAGAGTCCATAGACGCGATCAGGGAGGCAAAGCAGGTCGCCGAGGAGTCGCAAGAGTTCGAGGTTCTCGGCTGGGTGCTCTTCCTCGCCACGTATCAGTCGTATTGGAGCGGCGAGCCCGGCTCTTCGCTGGAGAACGCCCGTCGTTGCCTGGAACTCGCGGAGAAGCTCGACATAGAGTCCTCGCGAATGATTGCCCATGTCGCGCTCGGGTACGCGAGTCTCGTCGGCGCGCAGCCCGCGGCGGCTCGCGAGGCGCTGATCGAAGCCATCGCGATCGCGCGTGAGCACAACTCGCAACTGGCATTCGTTCCGGAGGCGCTCGCCAACCTCTCGGAGGCGCACCTGGCACTCGGTGAACACCCCGAGGCGTTGGATGCCGCGCGCGAGGCGATCGCTCTGGGGAGCAGCAACGGCGGCCAGTTTTTCGAGGCCCATGGGCAGCTTGCTTTGGCGAACGCACTGATCGAGACACAGAGCGACTTGTCCCGTGCCGAAGTCGAGTCCGCACTCGGCCGCGCCGAAGAGTTGGTCGAGTTGATCGCGGGCCGAACGTTGTCGCCACGGATTCTCGAAACGCGCGGACGCCTGGCAGCCGCTCTCGGCGATGCGCCCGGTGCCAAGCGCGCGTTGCGCGACGCTCTCGATCGCTATCGCGCCATCGGCGCCACCGGTGACGCGGCTCGGCTGGCGCAAACGCTGGCGGAGTAATCGCTACGCGCGGTAGCCCCGCTGCAGGGTCCCCGTTGGGACATTTGGCATAACGCCCCGTCAATAGGCAAAAGAAGCTGCGTTTTTGGCACTGTCCGATAAGAGGCATTCGGTTAAGCACCGTGGAAACGTGGAGAAAGATCCTGCATTGGGAGTTGGATCCGATCCCAGAGGATTTCAGCGCCGACTCAATGATTGACGCGCCGGGAGGGGTTCGCGAGCAGCCTTCGGCTGCGAAGGCCGCGCAACCCCCGACCCTCAGGTTCGAAGATCGATCCAGACGTAAGAAGTAACGCGTACTTACAGCTCCTGCTGTGCGAGCAGCGGCAGGGTGCGGCACACGGCGGCATCTGTGACGGCTCCCGGCTCTATCCGGCTCCAGATTTAGGCAGGTGGGCACCCCCCCCACCCCTAAAAGGGGTGGGACTCCTTTGGCTGGTTCAGCCGAAAAACAAAAGGGCGAATGCAAGCATGGTTGAACCAGTGCCTGTGCCGTTTCACAGGTGATGGCGGCCGAGGAAAGGCGATGGAAGCTGCGAAGCGCTTCCGGGCTGAGTGCGTCGAAGGGAAGCTCTACACCCTGTCGGTCGGGGTCTTTGATGTCGTCCGTCACCTTCGACGAGTCTTCCTTCCCGGACTTCGACGGGATTGCGAACAGGATAACCGGAGAAAGACTCGGCGCGACGCCTTCCCCCGCCGCCCCTTATGCGTCATCCTGCGCGCCGGGAGGAATTGAAACGATGGCGAGTAGAAAGAAGAAGGTCGTGAGGAAGAAGGTTGTGAAGAAGCCGGCGCGCAAGCGAGCGGCGTCGAAGAAGAAGGCCGCGAAGAAGAGCGGCGCGAAGCGCGCCGGGTCGAAGAAGACTGCGAAGAAGGCGGCCCCGAAGAAGGCAGCCAAGAAGAAGACGGCCCGCAAGAAGGCCACGAAGAAGAAGGCCGCAAAGAAGAAGACTGCGAAGAAATCGGCCCCGAAGAAATCGGCCCCGAAGAAGGCGGCGCGGAAGAAGACGTCCCGGAAGAAGCCGGCGCGGCGGAAGCCCGCTTCGAAGCCGACTCTCGTCGCGGGCGCTTTGAACCCGTTGCGGGCTCTCGCGCGATCCTTCGCCGCAGATCGCCTGCGCTGATTCTCTCCGGCGGCGAATGCGCGCGAGGCGTTTCTAGCGCGCGCGTTCCCGTCGGCGGGCCAGGAGCAGCAGCATCCCCACCCCGGATCCGAGCGAGATCGCTCCACCGGGCTCCGGCACGAAGTGGAGGTCGTCGATGTCGACGATGGCTTCCACGCCGTCGCCCCCATCGTCGATCTTGAGCCGAACGGCGAAGGTCTTTCGGGTCAGCCTGGATCTCGCCTCAGCCTATCTGCACGCGGGGCAAGAAGTGGTGGCAGAACGACTACTCTGCCTGGTCGAATTCGAGTTGCCTTACTGGTCAAGAGATTCAGTGCTGGGTCACGGCATTGCGGACGCAGAGCTTCACGTGCTTCGCGGCGAGAAGGAAAAAGCGCTAGCAGCCCTTCAAAAGGCGCAGCTTGAAATTCCTATTCGTTTCTCGGGCTGTAGAGCGGAGGAATGCAGATCCGGAGTATCCTGTCGCTGGCCGGCCTCGACTCGCTCTCTCGGCGAGGTTCGACTCCAGCTGTTCACGGACGGACCTCTGCCTATGCTGCGACCCGATGCCGAAGACCTGCCGTTGGAGGAACCGCTCGCGCACTTCGCGGAGCACGGATACGCCCGGCTGGGCCCCGTGCTCGATGGAGAGGGCGCCGCTCGGCTAGTCGCTCGGGCGGACGATCTCATGATGAGCGATGCGCCCCATCCGGGCATGTTCTACCAGCACGACTCCGATGGTGGATGCTACGCGGACCTGCAGTTCAACGTCGGTTGGGTCGGGCCGTCACCTCGATATAGGAAGTTGGAGCGGCTGGAGCTGGAGCCTCTCTTTATGAACTGGGTAGGCAACGCGCTGTTCAAGCGCATTGCACGCGTCCTTCTCGATGAACCCGTCCGCCTCTACCGGGCGGTCCTGTGGAACAAGGCGCCGGGCGGCAGCATGGCCGTGCCGTGGCATCAGGATGACGGCAAGTTCTGGGGGCTGAACCGCGCGCCCTTCCTACAGATCTGGACGGCCCTCGATGACGCACCCGTGGAGTCCGGCTGCCTCGAGGTGTTGCCCGGCAGTCACGCAGGCGGCCTGGCAAGCCCCGAGGGTGGCACCGTCTCAGAGGCGTGTCTCGCAAGGGCCGATGCGGAGCGCCAGGCGCTGCCGCTGCCCGTGCTGCGCGGGGAGAGCATCATGGTCCACAATCACACCTGGCATCGCACCCGCCAAAACCGCACGCCGATCCCCCGGCGAGCCATCAGTGTTTCCTTCCTTGGCGCCGACACGCACTGCATCCGCCGGCGCAGGGAGCCCCGCGAGTTCAAGCGTCTGTTCGCCGACGAGTGAACATTCAACAACGTCCCCGTTTACATGGGAGTTACGGCAGACACAGGTTCCAAAACGGTTGCAGGCGTTCGAACGGTCCCACGCCGTGCAGGGCGCCTCGCAGTTCAGTCCACGCTGCGAGTTCGAAGGCATCACGATGCAAACGGGCTATCCAATCCGCGAGCCGCAC
>Ga0114949_10000446_pt1 | contig 21947 bp, 17 predicted proteins | sample N074metaG_FD_83505 | JGI IMG/M metagenome (GOLD analysis project Ga0114949, IMG submission 83505) | Deep subsurface microbial communities from Kermadec Trench to uncover new lineages of life (NeLLi) - N074 metaG | ecosystem: Environmental > Aquatic > Marine > Ocean trench > Sediment | place...
CAAATCGAACCGAGGATCCGGTCAGCAACGATTCATCCACAGACGTAACACTACGGACGATCAGCGCGTCCGCGTCGATCAATCTCGAAGATGTGATTTCGTGTCCTGGAACGAGTTCCAAAGTGCCGAACGGAGACATTGCCTCTTCGACGAACGGAACGTTTGCATCCGAAACTATTTTTAATAACATCTCAACAATACACTTCCATTATTGTACTTCAATCAGGACCTTACAATCCGTGTGTCTACCAGGAAAACTACTCATGCAAAAATTTCTCGATTCACCGAAAATGGTACCTTCTTTGCAAGAAGATGGGTCCAGGCCGTTCCGGGGGGATGAAGATGAAATGAAGTCACGTTGAACCGCGTGTGAATATTAAAGACATACGGTGTAAACCATTATGTATAATACACTTAAACTGTTTTATATATCTGAAACTTCAGACCTAAGCTATCGTTGAGTGCGGCTGTTCGGGCTTTCAATCCTGAGCCATTTTTAGAATCGGTATCAAGAATCTACTGAGACAAACCATGATCAGGAAGTCAAACACGTTACGCTTTATTAGCGCCTTCGTCTTTTGCTTCGTATTCGTATCTGCATTTCGGACGGATGGCGTTCAAGCGCCAGCTTCAACAACACCGATGCAGGACCAGGGCGTCGTATCTACAGACGTTCATCCGCTGAACACCTTTGCAAAATCGTTGAACCGGTCTGGCTCGAGTTATCGACTACCGATAAAGATGATCGATAGCGAGACCCTCTGGCTTGCGCGTGCCATCTTTTCTGAGACGAAAAGAGCCGACGAGCAAATGCTAGTAGCATGGGTGATCCGTAATCGAGTTGACACGGGTTTCCGAGGAAAACGAACGTATCAGAACGTGGTACTCGACCCGTTCCAGTTCAGTGCGTTTAGGTTTGGATCAGACGATCGCGCGTACTACGAATCGCTTACTCATGCGTCGCGAGTATTGGGATGGCAACGGGCGCTCCAGATTGCCTACAACATTCGTCATTTGAACGACGACTACAGGCCCTTCTCTCCAGAGACCAGGCATTTTTACAGCGAACGCTCGATGGTCGACCGCGGCCAACCGGCATGGATCGGCGCAGAGTCGCCCCTTGATATGACTTCAGTGATGGAAATCGATCAGCGACGCTTCCGTTTTTATGAAGGGATCTCGTAACCCACGATAGCGGACTTTAGAAAGGGCACCTCGTCGGACAGCGTGCCCTTTTGTTTTGAATCCCATTTCTACAGGATGACGCCAATTCGAAACATGGTGCTGTTGACCCGCTGTACCTCCGTCTTCACCTCAATCCCACCTATTTCAATATGATCTTTTAGAAGTCTGGAAATTCCGATCGCATATCGAAATTCCGGAAATAGACTGATCCCGGCGATATTGATCGCCAGCCCGATTCCAATATTTCCAGTTACAATCAGCGACTCAAGGTTCTCGTCGATGAAATCGACTCCTGACGACGGTACGCTAAATACAGGCCCAAAGAGCACATAGGGATGAATCAGTGGAGTCGCCGTCAGGTTCAGTCTGATATCGACGGGAAAATCGATCATCGTTAAATCGAAATTCTCTATTTCCTCCTCTATGTTCGCATCACTTGTCGATTCAATGTCACCCAGATCTCGGTAGAAAGCGCCGATCCTTAGACCTACGGTTCCTAGCGAGAAATCGTAGAACAGTCCGGCGTGATATCCGCTTGCAGCATCATACGAGGTAGAGAAGTCACCGAAGTCGAGATCGCTTACGCTGTCGTAATTCAGGCCCACCGCAACGCCTATCTGTGCATTCGTATGCTGCGTACTCGAAAGCAGCGTCAGTAGGCAAAAAAGAGTGGTAAACGTAGTTGAGAGTCTACACATGGTGATCGTGTTTTCTTTAGGTATCGGATGATGCGCACCACGATTGAAACCAGTCCCGTTTAAGTTCGAAAAGGCTTAAAAAGGGGCCGTATTTGCAACCTGAGAGTAGATCATGAGTTGAGACGGACACATAATGCCGGAGCCGTTGAAATGAAGATTGGAATAACCTGTTACCCCGTTTATGGAGGAAGCGGTGTGGTTGCCACCGAATTGGGAAAAGCGCTGGCCGTGCGCGGTCATTCAGTTCACTTTATAGCGTATTCGATTCCTTTTCGCCTCGGACACATACAGGAAAATATCTTGTTCCACGAAGTCCAAGTTAACGCCTATCCCTTGTTCGAGTATCCATCATACACGCTCAATTTAACCTCCAAACTGGTTGACGTAGTCAAACATGAACAACTGGACATCCTTCACATGCATTACGCGATTCCGCATGCGACCAGTGGTGAGTTGGCCAAACAAATTCTTGCAGACTCGGGAATTCACATTCCAATTGTGACGACGCTTCACGGGACGGATATAACCATCGTAGGACGTGATCCGTCGTTTGCTCCGGTTGTCAACTACTCGATCAATCAGTCGGACGGAGTCACGGCTGTTTCCGAGTACCTTAAACAGGAGACCCTCAGTAACTGCGACATCACCGCTGAAATAGAGGTCATTCCGAATTTCATCGACACGACTCGTTTCCAGCCCTTGATGAAAGATCACTTCAAGCGAGCGATTTGTCCCAACGGGGAAAAGCTACTGGTCCATGTTTCTAATTTCAGGCCTGTAAAACGTGCCACCGATGTCGTTGAAATATTTGGTCAACTGCTGAAGGAGGGATACGGTGTAAAACTATTCATGATCGGTGATGGCCCGGATCGGGCGCCTGCCGAACACCTGGCCAGAGAATTGGGCATTATCGACGACGTACGCTTTCTCGGGAAACAGGAGCCGATAGAAGAATTGCTCTCCATTGCAGACATCTTTTTAATGCCATCGGGATCGGAAACGTTCGGTCTCGCCGCGCTCGAGGCCATGGCATGTGGAGTGCCCGTAGTCGCGACCGATATCGGGGGACTCCCGGAATTGATCGTCGACGGGGAGACTGGATATCTGTGCCCGCTCGAGGATATTGATGCTTTCGCGGCAAAAACACGGATCCTGATTGAGGACGAAGAACTTCGTGAGCAAATGTCGCGGGCATCTCGTCAAAGAGCGGTAGAGACGTTTGAGACGAGCTTGGTCGTACCTAAGTACGAGGCGTACTATGAACGTGTGATTGATAAAGTGACCAGCCATTTCTTGTCCGTCCAAAATGCTGGAACCGGCCCGTAGCAGGCTGTCCTTCGTTCGGACTTTGCCCACTCGGCTAGATTTCGATCTCATCCGTTCAAAGTCCGAATTCACCGGTCTCGGTCAGAAACGGATTGGTAGCAACTTCTTCGCCAATGGTAGTCTCTGGGCCGTGACCAGAGTAAACGATAAAGTCGTTTCCCAGCGGGACGATTTTCTGGAAGATGGATTGCATCAGCACCGGTAGCGAGCCCTGCCACAAATCCGTTCTTCCGATCGATCCGCGGAATAGAATGTCGCCAGCGATCACGTATTTCTCTTCCCGATTGATGAATGAAACCGAGCCAGGAGAATGACCGGGAGTATGAACGACGTCGAAGGTGATGCTTCCTAAGGTTACCTGATCGCCTTCTACAAGTGCGTCTCCAGGCGGATTCGGAGTATCGAGCGGCAGACCAAACATCTTGGCCTGGACAGGTGCGTTTTTGAGGAGTAAGACATCGTCGGGATGGATACGCCAGTCAAGTCCAAATGCCTCTGACAGCGCATTGCAGCCAAAAATATGATCGATATGCCCGTGAGTCAGGAGCAGATGCCTGACGGTCAATCCGCTTGCCTCTACGTAATTTACTACGACGCCGATCTCCTCTTCTGTCATACAACTGGGATCCACAATGGCCGCCTCTCCCTCGCTTTCCACGACGAAACAGTTGGTTGAAAACGGGTTAAACGTAAACGATTTGAGAGCCATATCGAGTGAAATGCCGAATAGAATCCTTTGTATCTGGCGCTTCGGTGGCGCGCAAGATAGGTACTCCTCGAATTGAAGCGGTACCTTTACAGGTGGCAGGATGGAGTCTGCCTGGATTACGAACCCTGAATCCGTAAAAGATGAGCATATTTCACCGAATGATCCTTCGGATGTTGCCGGGGCCAATCCTGGCCGCGCTCGCGACGCTGATGTTTCTTCTGGTGATGCAGTTTCTCATCAAGTACTTACCGGATCTGGTAGGAAAAGGGCTTCCTCCGCTGATCTTCGTCGAATTGGTAAGCTTCAATCTCGCCTACATGCTGGTCCTGGCCGTGCCCATGTCCATCCTGATTGCCACACTGATGACGTTTAGTAAGCTCGTGGATACGAATGCCTATGCGGTCATGAAGTCGTCGGGTGTTTCATTCCCACAAATTGTCTGGCCTGTACTGCTCGTAGGCGTCGTTGCCGCTAGCTTCATGCTGTATTTCAACAACGAAATTCTCCCGGAAGCAAATTTCCGGGCGTCTGCACTCTGGATGGATATTCGTGCGACCAAGCCTGGGTTCGATCTGAGGCCGGGTGTGTTTTATGACGGCATAGATCAGTACAAAATCCTGGTAAGAGACATACCGCAGGATAACCCTAACGAGCTTCGAGACATCACAATCTTTGATTACACCGACGGTGCAAGATACCGGTCTGAAATATTCGCACGAAGCGGCCGGATCGAGCCGGCCGGGACCGGTACGTCGATCAATCTGGAACTGTTCGACGGCGAAATTCACAGACGCCAGCCACCCGGAAGCGGCTCGACCGATCGCTACGAACGGTTGACTTTTGACAGACATCGGCTTCAGTTATCTATAGAAGATCTGTCGTTTGAGAGATCGGATCCGTCGTCAAGGAGACGAGGGGATCGAACCATGCGTTCCAGTGTCATGAGTCGTCTGGTGGACTCGCTGGTCGTCAATATCGCTGAAAAAAGACAGCATTTGAGAGACTTGACGGCCAGGTTAGGTACCGGCCAGTCTGTATCCAGTCTTTCGGGGAGTCGCACATTGTATCCAGGTATCATCCCGGATGCAGCAAGAACGCCGGCTGGGGAGTCACGGGATCGATCCAAAACGGAGGATGTTCTCACGGTTGCGCTGCAGAATGCGCGCATGACCCAATCCCGCATCGAGGGAATCCGGAGCGACGTAGATTTTCTGGACAATTCAGCCGACAGATACCGCGTCGAATTGCACAAGAAGGATTCGATCGCTCTGGCCTGTCTGATATTCATCCTTCTCGGTGCTCCGCTCGGACTGATCATTCGGCGCGGAGGCCTGGGAGTGGCCGCCGCTGCTGCCGTTGGCATATTTATCTTCTACTGGGTAACGCTGGTAAATGGAGAAAAACTCGCCGATCGAGATCTCCTGGATCCATGGATGGGAATGTGGGCTGGAAACATCGTAACCGGGCTGTTGGGTCTCGGACTCGCGGCTTACATGACGTTCGAGTGGAGAAACCTACGCCTTCGAAAGACCCGCACTTCCAAGACCCTGTCGACCGATCCGGCTTCAGGAGTTGTGGACGCCCGAAAGTGAACTCACATGGCTGACAAAGGAATTCTTTTTTTGGTGCCAACTCCAATCGGTAACCTTGCAGATATGACGTTCCGGGCCGTCACGGTTCTAAAACAAGTGGACCTGATTGCCTGCGAAGACACGCGAACCTCTTCCGTCCTCTTTTCCGAATACGGTATCACGACGCGAAAAACGAGCTTCCATCTTCACAACGAACATAGGAAAACACCTGTGCTCATTGAAAAACTGAAGACAGGTACCTCTATCGCCCTCGTAACGGATGCAGGATCTCCAGGCATTTCTGACCCTGGATTTCTTCTCGTTAGAGCAGGCATCGCCGCGGGAATTCGTGTCGAGTCATTGCCGGGACCTAACGCAGTCATTCCAGCGCTCACTGCGAGCGGTCTCCCCGCAGACCGCTTTTTGTTCGAAGGATTCCTTCCAACAAAAAAAGGGCGGCTAAAAAAACTTCAAGCTCTCGCAAGTGAAGAGCGGACCATGATTTTTTTCGAATCGCCGCGTCGACTTCACAAACTTCTTCAACAGATGGCGGACGTCTTCGGGTCGGAGCGACAGGCGGTTGTTTGTCGAGAGATCTCTAAAAAATTCGAAACGTACTATCGTGGTTCTCTCGCAGAATTGAATGAATGGGCCTCCGGAAAAGAGCGCGTCAGGGGCGAAATTGTAGTTGTTCTTGCCGGAATTGGACACGCGCCACCGCCTTCAACTGTTGATCGATAGGGCACTTCCCAACTCTGAATCAAAGATGACACGGTCGCGTTCATAGCGCGAGTCGACCCGGACGTCCGAATTGGGGCCCCTTTCTGGAACCACGGGTATCATGCATATCTGGAACCACGGGAATCAATCACGATGAACTGGAAACGCACCGACAAAATTGTAGCTGGCGCTGTCTTTTTGTATGCGTTGGTACTCTATCTGCTGACCGTGGCACCAACCACGTCGTTCTGGGACGCGGGTGAGTTCATTGCGATCGCCAACAGACTCCAGGTCTCCCACCCTCCAGGAGCGCCGTTCTATATGTTGCTCGGACGACTCTTCTCTATGTTTGTCCCGGTCCAATATGTGGCGTTGTCGATCAACCTTATGTCGGTCCTGTCGAGTGCGTTTACAATTTTATTGCTGCATCTCATCATCGTTCGCCTGATAGCAGATTGGCAGGGGGATCAAACTTCATGGTCCGATAACGATCGATTCACCGCATTGTTTGGCGGCGTAATAGGAGCCTGCACGTTTGCGGTATCCGACTCTTTCTGGTTCAACGCCGTGGAAGCTGAAGTTTACGCCATGTCGATGCTCTTTACATCAGCCGTTGTCTGGCTGATCTTGCGCTGGAGAGAGCAGGCTGCTAAAGAGGAGGCGCAACTGAAGGGTGGTCAGCACCCGTTCGGACTCGTTGCCAATCGATATCTGATTCTCATCGCCTACCTTTTTGGACTGGCCATCGGAGTTCACCTACTAAACCTGTTAGCCATTTTCTTTATCGCCCTCATCGTCTTTTTTGTCGAATTCGATAAAAGGGAGTGGAACACGAGGCAGCGAATTTTTGGCCTCGTGTCTGCAGGAATTGTGTCGTCCATCGCGTTCCTCGCCGTGTACCCGGGAATCGTACAGTGGCTACCGGCTGTGATCGGGGAAAGCGGCTCTCCAGCCTTTTCTCTCTTTCTTTTTATCGGAGGCTTGAGCCTGGCGATCTACTACACGAATAAAAAAAGAATGCAGGCTGTAAACCTGATTCTGTTGTGTGCTACGATGGTTCTTATCGGTTATTCGACTTATGCGGTCATTTTTATTCGGAGTGCCGCGGATCCGCCCATCGACGAGAACGACCCCGAGACCGTCGAAGCCATCATTTCTTATTTAAGAAGGGAGCAGTACGGGGACACTCCCCTGCTGAAGGGCCCCACGTATGACAACCGCACCGGAAAGATTGATTCAGCCAGGGAAGTCTGGTTTCCTCGCAGGTATTCTCCTGATCCCACTCACGTTCGGTACTACGGTAACTATTCTTCGGATTCGGAATATTTTTGGCAGTATCAGATCGGACAAATGTATGTCCGATATTTCCTATGGAACTTCGTGGGTCGGGCGAGCGACGAACAGGATGCTCCCGCCATTACGGGGTTGAGCAGCGCCGAGACCGCTCCATATTATTTCCAAACGCCGAGCGAACGAGCCGGGCAAAATGTCTTCTACGGTCTTCCCTTGTTGCTCGGCCTGATCGGCGTTGCGTTTCATTTTTTGAAAGATTGGCGTCGAGCGTTCGCAGTCCTGGTCCTGTTCACCATAACGGGAATCGGAATCATCCTGTATCTCAATCAAACGCCGCTCCAACCACGAGAGCGAGACTATTCCTATGTGGCCAGTTTTTTCGCGTTCAGTATCTGGATCGGAATTGGTGCCACGGGACTCATTCAACTCATTTCTGAAGTAGTAAAGGAAAAATTTGGCCGTCAAGATGTGGTGCGTTATGTGAATATCGTGACAGCAGCAATTGTCTTTGCTGTCGTCCCGCTTTTGATGCTGATCGTAAACTATCACGATCACGATCGCTCCGGTCGATACGTCGCAAGCGATTACGCCTATAACATGCTCATCTCGTTGGAGGAGAATGCGATCGTATTCACGAACGGAGATAACGACACCTTTCCGCTCTGGTACATGCAGGAGGTGGAAGGACTCCGCCAGGACGTTCGTGTGACGAATTTATCGTTGCTCAACACGCCTTGGTATGTACGTCAGCTAAAAAATCAGTGGTCGCGGGATTCCAGTCCTCTACCGATTACGATGAGTGATAAACTGATTGATGAGCTGGCGATCATCGGCTGGCCGCCATCGATCATGGAACTCCCGGTCGACAAAAAGTTACTTCTGAACTCCGGCGAAGTACGAGTTCAGCTCGAGGATTCGAGTAAAATACAGAGCCCCATGAAATGGCAACTTAACGGCCGCCCCTACCAGACGGAACCAGAGGTCATCAATCTGCTGTACGGCGCTGATCAGGTGGCGCTCAACATGCTCATGACGAACGCCCAACAGGGCTGGAAGCGACCCATCTATTTTGCCGTCACCGTAGCCCCTTCTGGCCAGCTCGATCTTAAAAATTATTTTCAACTCGAAGGCCAAACGTATCGAGTCGTTCCCATCGAACACAATGAACCCCTCGGTCGCGTGGTCCTGTCGATTACTCCACATCGGCTGCGGCAATTTCGATTTACAGGCCTAAGCGATCCCAAGATCTATTTCGATGAGAATATTCGGCGCATGGTCGACAATTACAGGAATATCTTTTCCCATACCGTACAGTCGATGGCTCAGGCCGGTCAGATTGAAGAGGGTCTCTCGCTACTTGATTGGTTTATGGAACAGGTACCTTTCGAAACAATCCCTGGAGACGAACGCTCGTTCATTTTCACCGCCGAGGCTTATAGAGCGCTTGGTGAAAATGAGAAGGGAGTAGAGGTGCTTAAACGCGCCGAACCTCTGCTCTTACACTCGATTACCAATCCCAGAAGTTCACGCGATCTGGAGCAGGCAATTCGGTTTTTGGATATCGTGAGAAGCTATTATCTGGAGGTGAGGGATTTCGTCGCCGCTTCGGAATTCACCAATTTGATCGCGGAAGTATTACAGGATTCATCCTATCGGCAGACTCCGGAGCAGATTGAGGTGTATTACGACACACTCAGGGGGCTCTCCGAAGCCGAGTCTGAGTAAAAGGGATCCTAATTGCCCACGCTGCCTCTTGTGCGCGTCTACCGAACGCGAATCAACAGCCCAGATCGCACCTGCCCCCCAGCGCGGAGGCGATAAAAAATGACGCCGGTGGGTAAATCCTCTCCGCTTATCATCCATTCGTGCATACCCGGTGATAGCCTCCCGATTTGTCCAAAGCCTATTTTTCGACCTAGCGCATCGAACAATTCCAATGATATGTCTTCCGACCGCTCTAACGAGAACACGATCGTAGCCCGGTCCAGAAAGGGGTTCGGGAAGACACTGTTGATCTTGAAGTCGAAAGACGTGTCCTCTTCTTCCGTAGCTGTGGGCTCGCCCGGTGCCATCGTGAGCGAGGTTGCGTAAATACGATCTCCCAGAAATCGACCGTCTCCATTGGCGCCGTTTCCGGTGGCATAAAAGGTTACATCTCCCACGTCCGAACTGGGCGCTGTCCAGGGGATGACCCAGGTGATGGACTCTGATCCGAAGACGGCATCTTCGTGTGTTACATATTCCGCCGATCCTCCGGAAAACTGGACGGCGTCGCCCGAGACATCCCACACTCCGACATGCCCGGCAAACGCATCTTTCGAAGTGATCTCGAATCCGAAAAGAATAGCATCAGGGTCTGACACCCTCACCTGAACATCAAATTTTTCTCCCGGTGAGTACGCCGCAGGCGCCAGAATCGCTACAGATCCTTCTCCGCTATTCAATGGAAAAGAGACGTGGCACCCGTCTACGCACGTGAGCTCTTGTGGCTCGCCCATTCGGGGTGCGCCGGTTCGCTCTGCGGGCGCACCGAACGAAAAAAGAAAACTTGACGATGCGATCAAGAATACCGCCACAAATGCGATCCAGAATCCTCCAACAATGGGCGCATTAGTATTCATGAATGTACAGCATTGAAGGCTCGCCAAAGAGAACCAAAGTTGACTGCCCGGGTCGCATTGGGCTCGCAAAAAGATGGTCTCAGAGCGAGACGACTATCGCAGCGCTAACGAACCGTCGCGCCGACAGCCGACTTTCTCGAAGTTCGTAGCCCGATCCGCCTTTAATCGTCCGCCAGGACCCTGATTTCGAATGGATTAGATTTGTCGTTCAAGAGAAGCGAGTATACTCCGACGGAATAAAGTCCTTCTAACTCCAGATAGAACCGGTACGGGCGAAGCACACTCGCGCAGACGGCACCCGTCGGCCTTCTCATCCTGAGTGCCACTCGTATGACGTTTCCGGCTCTTTCCTGATCCACATCATGGAGCGCCGTGCAGGCGTCCGGAAAGGCTCCCTTGACCAGAATCTCAACGGATGACCCGTCCGCTGCCGAATCGGTATGGGTCGACGACCTCACATGAACGGTCTGATAGGTCGCCGGAAAAAAAGTATATGTGCGATCAGCCTCAGGTGGTTGAATAACTATCGTGTTTCGCCCATCCGGCGATTCTCCTGCAACCCGGTGCCCAAATTGACCGTCTGGATCCGTGATTGCCGAGGAAGAGCTAAGGCATCCAATCGGTCCCGCTACCAATACCGTAGCGACCGCCATCAATGACGTAAAAAGACGAATTCGATGTGTCATTTGATTTTGATGGATTGATCCAGGAGATTAACCGATTCTCCGGATCCGTCATCCGGAACCGCCTCTTTTGGCGCGTCACCCCAGAGTCGCTCAAGCGAATAGAAGGATCGTTTTTCTTCGTTGAAGATATGTACAACCAGATCAACATAGTCGAGTAGCACCCACTGCGAATGCTGCAATCCCTCCACATGCCACGGGCGTTCCCCGTGTTCACCCTGAAGTTCAAGTCGAACTGCTTCAACGATGGCCTTAATCTGTAGATTTGAATCGCCCGTCGCGAGAATGAAAAAGTCAGCAATACCACTTACGGCGTTCACATCCAGGACAAGGATATCTCTTCCCTTCTTACTCAGAATCGCGTCTACAGCAGACCGTGCGAGTTCTTTAACGGGAATGTGGGTCTGACGAGTTTTGTCTTTTGTACGCCGAGGGACAATCCTCCGCTTTGTATTGCTTTCGTAAGTCTTATTCAGCGCTGGTCCTCTTAGTGATTCCTACGGATTCATCCACGTTGACCCCTTTTCTTACGGCTCCTCAATAATAAAGGGCATCACCGACTCGTAATCCATTCCGATGATGACTGAAACGTCCAGATAATAATCGGTACGTATGTCCTGCTGAACGTCCGACTCAGGAATTCCGAGTGCGAGAGCTACTTGCTTTGCAGCATCCAAGTTTCCAATTCGATCGAAAATGATCGTTTCTTCTTGGTCAAAGGAGGTATGGTCGCCGTGTTCAACGACGTCGAACCCATATGACCTGAGAAACGCGGTCATCTGGCCGGCCAATCCGGATACGCCGTTCCCGTTACGAACCTCGACTTGAATAATCTCTCCGAGCAGCTCGTTTGGATTAAAGACGCGCGTAGCGTCCGGCCGTGGCGATCCGACACGGTTCACAAAAGCATAGATGAGTAAAAGCGTGATGACTCCGAACAAGATGATCCCTGCATCAATTGCGCGTTCAGTCATTTTTGCCGGTTCTTTCACGATTCAGATAGAAACGTGTTTTCAGATGGGAATTTCCAATGCCTAACCCTCGATAATACAAAAACGCGACGAACTGCATCCGCAGCCGCCGCGCTTAAAATACTTTCTAATCGAAGAGCGTTACCGATTCTTTCTGTCCCAGAACAAATCCCTGTCATTGGGTCCGAACCGGGCTTCAAACACTCCGCCACTCCTCCCTCGGAATCCATAATTCCCCCGATCATATCCTCCGTATCCATATGGACTCATGTAGGACCCGTATGGACTCTGTCTGAACGAAAGATGGATCTCTGAGTTTTTGGTGGGTCGGTACGCAAATTCTGCGTTTCGAATGAAAATGCGGTTGTTGTTTGATCCCGTTACACCCTGAAGACGATCATCCGAGTACGGCGAATAGCTCATGGAGACGTCGACGCGAGCGGCCACTCTCTGACTGAATCGCCACGTCATGGTATTCGTGTACATTCCGAGCGACGATGCATTTCCGCCGAACGAACTCGTCGAAAACTCAAGCGAGTGGCTCATCTGAAAAATCGCTGGACTGAATAACCGGTTCAGAGAAAATCCGGAATTTGCGTGATCGTATAGACGCACGGCTGCATCTTCCGAAAAAACGTCGCTACGAAGCTGTCCTTGGGCCGGAACGGTGAGTCCCAGTGTCAAAATCAAGCTCGCGACGAACAGTGAATGGCGCATTGGTTCTGCCTCTCCTTCAAACGAATAACGTATTATAGAGCCCCGCACTTCCGATGTCAACAACGGGCACCCAGCCCTAATGTTCTCGAAGGATGGCTTCGATTTAGGGCAGTTGCGGACGACCTCCAATACGTATAACGATGCATTCTTCGCCAGTATTGCTCGGCATAGAAACTTCTTGCGACGACACGGCCGCTGCCGTCGTGGCTGACGGAAAGATACTCTCGAGTATCGTGTCCTCCCAGGACGTTCATTCAAAGTTTGGAGGCGTGGTACCGGAGTTGGCGTCTCGCGCGCATCAAAGACTCATTGTCCCGGTCGTCGATGAAGCGCTTGCGGTCGCGGGTATGGCGCGAGCAGATCTGGATGCCATCGCCGTTACGATTGGCCCGGGGCTAGCAGGATCTCTTCTCGTTGGGCTGAGCTTTTCAAAGGCGCTGGCATTTGGATTGGGGATCCCCCTGGTCGGTATTAATCACCTGGAGGGACACATTTACTCGCTATTTATTGACGACAAAGGGCCCTCTTTTCCGTTTCTGTGTTTGATTGTTTCTGGAGGACATACCCAACTTATAAAGGTGGAGGCGAAATTCGAACATACCCTTCTGGGACGAACTCGAGACGATGCGGCCGGAGAAGCGTTCGACAAAGTCGCCAAACTCCTCGGCTTGGGCTACCCCGGAGGCCCGGAAATCGAAAAACTCGCTGCAGGAGGCAATCCTTCTTTTCATGACTTCCCACGGACACGCCTCCAGGGCTACGATTATTCTTTCAGTGGGATCAAAACAAGCGTTCTATATTACTTGAATGCGATTTCGGATACCGACCGAGACGAACATATTCAGAATCATATTTCAGACATATGTGCATCATTTCAGGAAGCGGTGGTTGACATGTTGACGAGGCCCATCGTCAAAGCTGCGCGTGAGACGGGAATACGCGACCTGGCACTTGCCGGCGGTGTTTCGGCGAACATAGCTCTTCAAACCAGAATGAGGGAGCTTGCCGAACGCATGGACGGTCGCCTTTTCGTGCCCGATCAAAAATACTGCATGGATAATGCGGCGATGATTGCCATTGCCGGCCATCACAAACTGGCAGGGAACGAGTTCAGCCCATTGACATTGACCGTCAATCCTTCACTCGCTCTCGTATAAGCGAGACTCGAGCCCTTATCTTCCCAACAGAATCTTTCATGTCCTCAGATCGGATACAGATCCTGATAGAGCTTCTTCAGCAAGAGCTGCCCGATTCAGGCTCGCTTTCGAGGGACGATATTCGAACGCTTCGAGAAAGGATTGATGAAATCGATCTAGGCCTTCTCGAACTGTTGAACGAACGATCCCGATCTGCAAACATCATCGGGCAAATCAAAAAGCAACTCAAGTTGCCGGTTTATGTCCCTAAGAGAGAGGAGGACGTCCTGGATCGGGTTCGAAAAGGGAATCAAGGGCCGCTTCCTGACGAATCCGTTCGTCGGCTGTTCGAGAGAATCATCGACGAAACACGCGCTCTTGAGAGGCAAAAATATCAGGATGAATCGGATAAGAAATAGGCGCGTTTGCCGATACTCATTAGAGATCATTTCCTTCTGAACAGTACTTCAACCAACTATTCGACCTTGAACCGTCGTTTAAGACACATATCGATCGGAGCGGGCATTCTGATTTGTCTGGCCGTGTTGACGGCGTACCTGATTGCATTCAGCTCCGTCACACTGAAGTATGATGATGCGAGATCCGTGCTCATCCCGAGAGGATTAGACGTAGACGAAGTAGCTGATTCGCTCGCTAGTAGAGGAATACTGGCCAAACGGAGGAGTTTTATTGTATTTGCCCGCGTGTCAGGATGGGGCGATCAGGTAAAAGCAGGACATTATCTCATCGAATCGGGAAGCTCCAGCCGGGACATAATGGATCAGCTTCGTCGTGGGTTACAGGAGCCCGTACGCGTTCAAGTGCCGGCGGGAACGAGAAAGGAACGACTCGCCAGAGCGTTGTCACAGAACATGGCGTTTTCAACCGAAGACATGTTGAGTGTGCTTCGTGACAGTTCGTTTTCAGCCGAGCTTGAGACCGACACCACGCAGCTCTTCGGATATATTCTGCCTGAAACCTATTTCTTCTACTGGCTCACGTCTCCAGAAGACGTGGTTCGCAAAATAAAATCGTCCACCGACACGTTGATTACGAACACGTTGAACCGGTTGGAAATGATAGCCGCCGAAGACAAGCCTCCGTTTTCTCAGAATTTCTCCCCTGATGAGGTGCTTCGTCTGGCAGCGATCGTGGAGTGGGAAACGGCACACAAACCCGAGAAGGCAAGAATAGCGGGCGTATACCTGAACCGAATTAGAGACGGGTGGCCTCTGCAGGCAGATCCAACCATTCAATTTGCGGTTATGCAGTTGGAAGGAAGTAAACGACGACTCCTGTTCAGAGATTATGATCTTCGGCACCCGTACAACACGTACAACTACAGGGGATTGCCTCCCGGTCCGATAACGAATCCGTCCGCATCATCGATTCGAGCCGTTCTGACTCCTGAATCGCATCGGTTTTTTTACTTCGTTGCCACTGGAGACGGTACGCACATCTTCAGTAAAACGCTCGCCGAGCACAACAGAAAAGCAAACGAATATCGTCGCCTGATGCGAGAGCGACGAGCTGCACAGTCTTCCAGTCCTTAGAAGGTGTCAATCATATTCGGACGGTAAATCCAATCTGAACGCGATTCCGGATCACCTCTTCTGCGACGACGGGTGCATTGGCCACTTCGGTGTAAGGAGAGTACGCATCATCGAATTGCTCCTGAATCCATCCTACGTCTGCTCGTAGCATATTGGAAATACGATAGCCGGCGCCGAGTGAAAAATACTGGCGCTCTCGGTCCACAGCGCTTCCATCGCCCGCCTGCGAAAACAGATTGTTGTGTGGATCCGGATAGATGGCGAATCCGCCGCGAATGATAAAATCGCCCGTTTCGAAAGTGGCTCCAAATCTGGCGTTCAGAACCGCGTCAAACTGTTCCTGAATACTCCGGTTTTCGTCCGCGAAGGAATTATTAGTGTTACTGAATTTCATTTGCGACCAATCTACCCATTCCGCGTCCGCCATCAGTGTAAACGAGCCGCTCCGATACGATACGCCTGCTCCGAGACGCCACGGGGTGGTCAACGTATATTCAAAAATACCCGTGCCTGCGTCCTCATCGGGTTGATCTCCGTAAATGAACAGGTCGCCGTTATCAAATTCAGTTCGAAGAACGGTGAAAAACTCGTCTTCTATAGAAAGTGATGTCGGTGTTTCGATCGTAAGTCCGAGTCGCATCTGAGGCGAAACCCTGGCTGAAAGGCCGAGTCGACCGTTGATTCCCACCATGTCAGAATGAAACGACTCCGTGTAGCGCAAATAATCAAAGTCGGTAGTCCCATTGGACCCGTCGTTATCGTTAAAAATATCTTCTTCTTCGAAGACGCGGGTAAACGTATAACTCGCGATGGGAATATTTAAGGACGCGCCTATCATGACCCCCTCTGCAGCTTCCATGGCGGCTCCGAAATTGATTTCGCTCATTCTCCCTTCTTCTGTTACGAAACCGGATTGTAGGACTGTTCCGGCAGACACCGCCGGTAAGAATGGTATCGGATCGTCGTCATCAAAAAGACCTTGATCAAAGTCGATGGCGAATGTTTCGAATGCGATAAAGGAAGGTGTCCGAAAAAATTCGGTAAATACATCTGTTCCTTCCTCGGTTAATTCAAACTCATCTTGGAGCGGCATGAAAAAATCTGTAATGGAGTTCAGCCCATTTTCGCCTTCAAAGAAAAGGTCGCGTTCGTAGGTCGTTACCTGGCTGAATGAAATGCCGAGAACGAGGCTACCCTGACTGGTTGGAACTTTGTAGATCGACGCCAGATGACCCACTCCGGTAGTGGTGAGATCTGCAGATCCGGGGAAACTGGAACCATCCAATCGATAAAACGAATCATCCTGGACGTTGAATGAAGACAACGAACCCGAGATAGAAGACCTGCCGGCAAATCCGAGACCTGCAGGATTGAGGACGAGTGCGGAAGGATCTGCAACTCCCGCGACTCCGGTACCCGCAATTCCTACACTCACCGCACTGGTGCCCGGGAATCGCTGTGTAAATCGAAGTGCATCATTTCCGTTCTGGGCGGTAGCTGGATTCGCTGCGAGCATGAGGAGAACAAAAGAGCCGATGAGTGCGAATCCTTTCGAGTGGAGGATAGCCGGAAATGGATAGGAATTCAACGTCATTTTTGATACCTATTTCCTTTATTTACAATGGTTTAATTATATATTTCACTAATACACTTGGGGTATAAAAAGGGCCCGTCTCCCGCACGGGCCCCCGGTAGACTGCAATAACAGCCTCCCTCCCTCTCTCAATAATGGATCTATTTGCGGCCTGACCGACCCGATCTTCCGGACCGTCCCGATGAACGAGATGACCCGCTGGAGCGCGAGCTGCCTGAAGATCTTGAAACACCTGACGATCTGGAGCCCCCTGATGAACGCCGAACGCCTGACGATCGCGAACCGCTTGAAGATCTGCTGGGCGCTCTGCGAACGTTGCCCGACGACCGATTGCTCGGAGAGGTACTCCTTACTCCCGGTGACCTGGTGCGCGACGAACCCTGCGAGCGCATCCTAGCACTCGGTGAGTTGGATCGCGTCCGACTACTCACACCTGACTTTCTAGTCGGAGTACTCGAACGAGTGAACGGCGCTCTGCGGGCTCTGCTCGATGAACGATCCGCCAAAGACGTTCTTGAACGGGAACCCGACGATACTCTTGAACCGGTACCCGAACGCAAGCCCGCTCCTCGGGACGTTGAACGAGATACCGTTCCTCGAGAGCTGCTGGTAAACGCAGTCTTACGCCCGGATCGAGATGCCGTTGCCCTCTCGGTGTTCAGTCTGCTTCTGGACGTTCTTGCAGTTGTGTTTTTGGAAACCGTTCCGGCCGTACCGGATCGAACGATGGTCCGGTTGCCATCCGTCAAGCTACGGTCGGTCGATCCCCGTCGGATACTGTTCGTGTCGGTAACGCCGTTTGTGCCACTTCGTGTGCCGCCACGCGTGAGTCTGGAGTTACTGGTCAGAGAGCTCCGGGTCATCGTGGATCCGCGAGGCTTGTAGCCTCGGCTGACTCCAACATAATTGTAATTTCCGCCTCCGTAGTACGACGAATAGCCGTAATAGCCGCTATATCCAAAGGGGGATCCGTATCCGTACGAGTAGTGGCCATAATAACTATGTCCAAACGGATAGAAGGGGTTCCAGTAGTACGGTCTTCCAATCGAAAAGCCTAAGCTGAACCGGTATCCGTAACTGGGCCCGAATGAATCACAGTAGAAATAGTCATAGCAGGAATTAAACGGATCGTAATACGGAGATCCATAAAAATTCGAGAAGTAGCGACGGTATGAATCCGGACGCCAATAGTTGTCCTGGTAGTAACCGTCGTCATAATAGTCTCCTTCCACGTAGTCTCCGTCTTCGACGTAGTCCGGAATACGATCATAATCATGATCGACGACGGCCAGTCGCGTATAACAACCTGAAAGGCCAAAGATTGCGATCAGGACAATTACACCTGGCAGATAGCGGCGTCGGGAGCCGGTGTTATTCATCTTCTTCATCAGAGCTACCTCGTCTAGAGACGATAATATTTTGTTTGCGATCCGACCCTGGACCCATCGGTTAAGGATTCAGAGCCATTTGGTTCCGCAGAAAGTTTCTGTACAAGCGACCTTCTCCAAAATCCTGTCCCCGCTCCCTCCCGGGGACAACTCTGGGTTCGATCCCACACAAATCAGACCCCAGAAAACGGTGTATCTTTGCAGGGCGCGAATGGCCGCTTATCTGTTTGAATATTAGGGCAAATACCGAGCCGACCCGGAAAAGAGGGGTGAAACCGGCGTATATAGGCGAAACTGGTTCATTTTCTGTACTCGATAATCCACAATACTGTACACTATGGCTGACGCTATCACACCGCGCGAAACAGATTACTCGCAGTGGTATCTGGACGTCGTCAAAAACGCCAAGCTGGCAGAGCACTCTCCGGTCAGGGGCTGCATGATTATCCGCCCGAATGGATACGCTCTTTGGGAGAACATGCAGGCGGCCATGGACGGCATGTTCAAGGCGACTGGCCATCGAAACGCCTACTTCCCCATCTTCATTCCCCAATCCTTTCTGGCTCGCGAAGCCGCCCACGTGGAGGGCTTTGCCAAGGAGTGCGCGATCGTTACCCACTCGCGGTTGAAAGTTGACGACCATGGCGAATTGATCGTCGACCCCGATTCCAAATTGGAAGAAAACCTGATCGTCCGGCCGACCAGCGAAACAATCGTATGGGACACGTACAGCAGGTGGATCCAATCCTGGCGCGATCTGCCGATCCTGATCAACTGTTGGAATAACGTGGTTCGATGGGAAATGCGTACGAGGCTTTTCCTCAGGACGATGGAGTTCCTCTGGCAGGAAGGCCACACGGCGCATGCAACCCGTGAAGAGGCGATGGAGGAGACACTCAAGATCCTGGATGTCTACAAGACGTTCGCCGAGGAGTACATGGCCATGCCCGTCATACAGGGAATCAAGTCGGCAAGCGAGCGCTTTGCAGGCGCGGACGAGACCTTCTGCATTGAAGCGATTATGCAGGACGGGAAAGCACTGCAGGCGGGCACAAGCCACTTCCTGGGTCAAAATTTTGCCAAAGCGTTCAACTGCCAGTTTCAGAATAAGGAGAATGAACTGGAATATGTCTGGGCGACCTCGTGGGGCGTATCAACCCGCATGATCGGTGCGCTCGTCATGGTGCACTCGGACGATAAAGGTCTCGTTCTGCCACCAAAACTTGCCGATACGCAAGTTGTCCTCGTACCGATTTATCGGAGTGATGATGATAAGGTGGCCGTCATGAAGGCCGCCGATCGCATTCTCTCAGAATTGCAGGCGGAAGGTATTCGGATGAAAGTGGACGCACGCGACGGATTCCGGCCAGGCTGGAAGTTCGCCGAAAACGAAGTGGAGGGCACCCCGATCCGGTTGGCGCTTGGCCCGAGAGACCTGGAAAACGGTACCGTTGAATTGGTGCGCCGGGATACGGGAGAGAAGGAGACCGTTTCCCAAGAAGGCCTAGCGGCGCTCGTGAAGAACAAGCTCGACGCGATCCAGAAGAACCTGTTTGATCGGGCGCTCGCGTTTAGAGAGGAGAAGACCACGAGGGTCGACACGTACGACGAGTTCAAAGAGGTTTTGGAGTCGAAAGGCGGGTTTGTTCTTGCTCACTGGGACGGAAGCCCGAAAACAGAGGCCAAGATCAAGGAAGAAACCAAGGCCACGATCCGGTGCATTCCGCTCGAGCCGATTGATCCGAATGGCGTGGATCCGTTGACGGGCGAGGCGTCCGAGACCCGGGTTTATTTTGCGAAGGCGTATTAGCCTCGATTCCGGACCTGAAAGGAAGGCAGGGGATCCGTGTGGTTATTCGAGTGAAGTGTTGCAGGGATTCTGAATTGCACCACCTGAGGTGCTCCTTTTGCGCTTTCAACTCAATTCTGGCTACTGATTGGCGGAACGATCCCTGGCGGACATGCGTTTGCCGGCGGCATTATTGCTTGTATTAACCAATCAAGGGCTCGCTCCGAACTGAAAGAACGCTACCGTCTTAGTCGAATTATTTTCAGAAGGAGAACACATTTCGCGCCCATGCGATTTTCGCACGTTGTTTTTTTGCTCGCCTTTCTGGCTTTTCCAGATCCAGCTTCCGCACAGGTACCGGGTGCCGCTGCCGGACGCGTAACCGCGGCAGATGATGGCCGCGCCGTACCCGGCGCTTCGGTCGTGGTGGATGGAACAAACTTCGGAACCGCCACGGAAGAGGATGGCAGGTACCGCTTGCGACTTCCGCTTGGGCGTTATTTGCTACAATTTTCGTCGGTCGGATTCGTGACGCGAAGGGACTCGATCGTCATCACGAGCGGTGCGACTACGACGCTGGATGTAGTACTTCAAGTTTCCACACTCGAACTCGATGAAGTTCGCATAGAAGACCGCGCCGCCGTGCAGGCCGGAGTTTTTCATATCGACCCGGAAATCATTCAGGATATTCCGACTCCGGTCCGAGACGTACTTCGCGCGCTCAAGGTGCTTCCCGGGGTCGCAACCAATAACGAACTCTCTAATCAGTACTCGGTCCGGGGCGGAGGCTTCAACGAAAATCTGATCTTCGTGAACGGATTCGAAATCTTTCTCCCATTCCGTCCGCGTAATGGCGAACAGGAAGGCCTGAGTTTATTGAATGGAGAGCTGGCGGAACGAGTCACGTTCTATTCTGGAGGATTTCCAGTGCGGTATGGCGGGAAGCTGTCGTCGGCGGTCGATATCGAGTATCGAAAGCCCCAGCGGACAGGAGAAGGCCTTCGCGGCTCGGCCTACGCGTCGTTGCTGGATATGGGTGTGTCCGCTTCGTCTTCTTTTTATGGCGGGCGCGGCGGATGGCTTTTCAGCGCGAGAAAAGCGCAGCAGAAAAGCTTCTTCGAGAAGCAGGAACTGAAGGGCAACTATCAGCCCCAGTACACCGACTTCCAGGGTATGCTGGCCTATAACCTGGCGCCGGGTCACGAGATTGAGGCGCTCGCCATGGTCGCCGAGCATGACTTTCGGCTGGACCCCAGCTCGCGCCGAACCTTTTTCGGAACCCTCAGCCAGAACTCCGCGCTGGCCCCATCGAACCTCCAATCGCTCTGGGTTCGATTCGACGATTCCAGCAGCGAACGAGACGGGTACTCTACGACTTTCGGAGGTCTTCGATTGTCCAACCGGTTGAGCAACGCCTTTCGCGTCGAGCACGACGTAGCGTATTTCAAGACCGAGGAACGGGAGAAGTTCGACCTTAAGGGCTCGGCCATACTCTTTCTGCTCGACCCCGGGCAGGACCCAAACGAAGGAGGCTTTCCCATTGGAAATTCGCAGCAGGAAGACTTCGCCGACAACCGGGTGAATGTGACGACTCTTTCAGGCCAGGGCCGTTATTTCCTTGCGAATCCCCGGCACGCCGCAGAGGTCGGATGGAGCGGACGGCGGCTCGAGTTTGACGACCGGCTCAACGAGAAATCCGTGGTCATCGGGAGGTCTCTCGACGGCGACATTGTGAGAATCATAGCGGACAGCCTCAATGACGAGGCTTCCTTCAGCGAGTGGCAGGCGGCCTTCCATGCCCAGGATGCGTTCGATGTACTGAGCGAAGAGCCGGGACGGTTTTTAGTCACCGCGGGCCTGAGGGCAGACTATTTTTCGTTCACGGGAGAGTGGACGCTGTCGCCTCGGGTGGCGGCCACGTTCAAACAGAATGAAATCACGACGCTCTTCGGCTCGCTCGGTGTTTACTATCAGATGCCGTCCTACCGCGAAC
>Ga0114949_10000449_pt1 | contig 21903 bp, 20 predicted proteins | sample N074metaG_FD_83505 | JGI IMG/M metagenome (GOLD analysis project Ga0114949, IMG submission 83505) | Deep subsurface microbial communities from Kermadec Trench to uncover new lineages of life (NeLLi) - N074 metaG | ecosystem: Environmental > Aquatic > Marine > Ocean trench > Sediment | place...
ATGCATGGCCCGACTTTTATGGCTAACCCTCTTGCCTGCACTGCGGCTCTGGCCAGTCTAAAATTATTATTGGCCTCTCCCTGGCAATCAGAAATTTCAAGAATTGAAGAACAACTGACAGCAGGACTTGAACCTTGTCGAACAATGAATGCTGTTCAGGATGTACGCGTATTAGGTGCTATCGGGGTGGTAGAACTCAAAAATCCAGTTGCTCTGGCGGTTATTCAGCCATTATTTGTCGATGCCGGTGTTTGGGTCAGACCATTTGCAAGACTAGTCTATCTCATGCCTCCGTTTATTATCGAGAATGAAGATCTAGAAAAACTGACTTCAGCCGTAGTAGATGTCGTATCGAAGCTGTCCTCTTGATTTAAAATAGTGGGGAATTTTATTAGTGCTGTTTTTTCATCTAGTGCAAACGGGCACTTGATTGAATCTTGATCAGATCATCAAATGTTTTGATGAGTTTTAGCAGGCTACCCGTGGATGGATCATTTTTGTGCAGACATTCATGCGCATAAACAAAAATACTGCTTTTGGCAGGGAATGGTTTTGTCTCTTCCAGGGTCGTTTTCATCCTCGGCAGAAAAATCCATTGCAACCATTGTTCAAACTCCAGGGTATCCATACAGAAAGGCTGCTGGCTGGTCAGGGCACAGCTATCTGGACTAATTTCATCCCATTTACCATTGGTTCTCAAGGTCGCTTCTACTTCAAGCAATATGTCGGCAATACGATTTGGAATATCATGCATGGGTCGAATTATACTTTTCTGCTGGCTCAATTCAACAATGCCAGATATGCACTAAGCTAAACAGATAGGTCCCGTAGGTGCGTTTTAGACAGAAAATGACTATTCTGACTCATACTAGCCCACATAAACCTCCCCACGAGCCATATAAGGTGGTGTTGCACTGCAATTCTAGTTTATAATCGCGCGTTTTTTGGCGCAATAAAAACGTGCTCATTCGAGTAATGCTTTAGGTGCTGATCGATTCATTAAAATGTAACTGAACAGAGTAATAATATGACTGATTTATCCAAATATAGAAATATAGGTATCTTTGCCCATGTAGATGCTGGTAAGACAACCATCACTGAGCGTATTTTAAAGCTGACCGGCAAAATTCATAAGACCGGTGAGGTACATGATGGCGAAGCAACTACTGACTTCATGGAACAGGAACAGGAACGTGGGATTACCATTCAGTCTGCTGCGACCAGTTGTCAATGGGATGGTCACCGTCTGAATATTATCGATACTCCGGGACACGTTGACTTCACCATTGAAGTTTACCGTTCATTGAAAGTGCTTGATGGTGGTATCGGTGTGTTCTGTGGCTCTGGTGGTGTTGAACCTCAGTCTGAGACCAACTGGCGTTATGCGAACGAATCTGAAGTTTCCCGCATTATCTTTATCAATAAACTTGATCGTATCGGTGCTGATTTTTATCGCGTCGTGAAACAGGTTGAGGATGTCCTGGGTGCTAACCCATTGGTCATGGTATTGCCTATTGGTATTGAAGATAAATTTGTCGGTGTTGTCGATCTGCTAACCCGTAAGGCATGGATCTGGGCAGGCGACAACGATGCAGAAGACTACAAAATTGAAGAGCCACCTGCGGATATGGCCGATGCTATTGAAGAGTGGCGCGAAAAATTAATCGAAACTGCCATCGAGCAAGATGACGCACTCATGGAGAAGTACCTTGATGGAGAGGAACTAACAATTGATGAAATTAAATCATGTGTCCGTAAGGGCACTATCTCGCTGGATTTCTTCCCTACTTACTGTGGTTCTGCCTTTAAAGATAAGGGCATACAGTTAATCCTTAATGCGGCTGTCGATTACCTGCCTGACCCAACTGAAGTTAAGCCACAACCAGAAGTTGATCTGGAAGGTAATGAAACAGGTAAATTTGCTATCGTCGATCCTGACAAACCATTACGTGCATTGGCATTCAAAATTATGGATGACCGTTTTGGCGCACTCACCTTTGTCCGTATTTACTCAGGTAAACTGGGCAAAGGTACAAACGTACTGAATACCTTCACCGGCAAAACCGAACGTATTGGTCGCCTGGTTGAAATGCATGCTAACGAACGTATTGAACTTGATGGCGCTCAGGCGGGCGACATCATCGCTATCGTCGGCATGAAAAATGTGCAAACAGGACATACTTTATGTGATCCAAAATTCCCTGCGACGCTAGAACCCATGGTCTTTCCTGATCCAGTGATTTCTATCGCCTGTTCACCAGATGATAAGGCCGCTTCTGAGAAACTAGGTATCGCGCTGGGCAAAATGATCAGGGAAGATCCTTCCTTCCGGGTGGAAACAGATGAAGACAGTGGTGAGACTATCCTCAAAGGAATGGGCGAACTGCACCTTGATATCAAGGTTGATATTCTTAAACGTACACATGGCATCAGTGTCACTATTGGTAAACCACAGGTGGCTTATCGTGAAACCGTCACCAAACGTATTGAAGACAGTTACACCCACAAAAAGCAATCAGGTGGTTCAGGTCAATACGGCAAGATTGAATACATCATTGAACCAGGTGAGCCAGGCAGTGGTTTTGAGTTCGAATCAAAAGTCACAGGCGGAAATGTTCCACGCGAATTCTGGCCAGCGATTGAAGGTGGATTCAAGAAGAGCATGGAAGAAGGTATTTTAGCCGGTTATCCATGTCTTGATTTTAAAGTCACCCTGATTGATGGTGCATCCCATGCAGTTGATTCTTCAGCAATTGCATTTGAGCTGGCCGCAAAAGCTGCTTACAGACAAAGTATGCCTAAAGCCGGTCCACAGCTAATGGAACCTGTCATGAAGGTGGACGTTTTTACCCCAGAGGCTCATGTTGGAGATGTGATTGGCGACCTGAATCGTCGGCGCGGCATGATTAAATCTCAGGAGGCAGGGCCAACGGGTGTCCGTATCAAGGCTGAATGCCCGCTCAGCGAGATGTTTGGTTATATTGGCACCCTGCGTACATTGACCTCGGGACGAGGGCAGTTCTCTATGGAGTTCCTGCATTACGTTGCTTGTCCGAAGAATATTGCAGAAGAAATTATCGCTGAAGCAAAGGAACGTGAAGAAGCGAAAAGTAAGTAAGTTTTTATTACCTGCTATCAATAAAAAAGCCGGTATCTCCGGCCTTTTTTATAGCCCCACTTTATCAAATACTGAAAACACTTTTTGCATTAAATGTTGTCTGTGCTGCAATAACTTCAGCTACCTCATCCCTGACTTCTGTCAGAGCTTGCAGACAATAACCAAGATAAGCAGGACTATTTCGTTTGTACTGATGTTGGGAAACAGTCATATCCGGTGCATCCGTCTCCAGAACAATCGATTCAAGAGGCAATTCTGCTGCCAGTTTACGTAGCTTGCTTGAACGTTCATAGGTCAACATCCCACCGAAACCCAGCTTAAAACCCAGTTCAATATATTGCGCAGCCTGTTGCAGACTACCATTAAAAGCATGTACCGTACCGCCACAAACAGGGTTATTTACAAGAATCTTCAATGCCTGATCATGTGCCTTCAATATATGTAAAATCACAGGCAATCCTTTTTTCCTGGCGAGCAATATTTGCTGTTCAAAGTAATATTTTTGTTGGTGCTCGTTCCTCTCTGAGTTTCTGTAATCCAGGCCAATCTCACCAATGGCAACAGGTCTTGTCTGGTCAATCATTTGTTCCAGTTTTTCAATATCCGATTCATGGTGTTGTTCAAGAAACATAGGATGTAATCCGAGGGCCGGATAAAGCACTTTATGAGCCGAGCAAACGGACAAAAGATTCTGCCATCCTGGCCGGTGAGTCCCAGGCACAATAATACTGATCAAACCAATATCATGCGCTTCCTGCAGTACCTGCTCCCGATCTGCATTGAATACTTCAAAATCAAGATGACAATGTGTATCAATTATTTTCATGACCATCACCATAATAAACATCTATCCGCTACTTATCATGGACTTTTACATCTCAAAAAAAGAAAATACATAGACATGAACACGCCGATAAACATTGACGAACAAAAAAGCGACGACCAAATAGCTGACCACTCCAGACGCTTTGGTGGAATCAAACGTCTCTATGGACAGACAGCGTTTGATAAATTTCGTCACGCTCATATTTGCGTGGTTGGAATTGGTGGGGTTGGTTCGTGGGCAGCAGAAGCGCTAACTCGCAGTGCTATAGGAAAGATCACCTTAATCGATCTGGACAATGTCGCAGAATCTAATGTTAACCGCCAAAGTCATGCCTACACCGGTGAGTTTGGGAGGCCCAAGGTTGAGGCCATGGCTGAGCATATCGACAAAATTAATCCGCAATGTCGAGTAAACAAAATTGAAGATTTTGTCTCGATAGATAATGTCCGTAAGTTAATGATAAAAGATTTTAATTATGTCATTGATTGTGCTGATAACCATCGCGTTAAAGCCGCCATGGTTGCCCATTGCCGAAGAAACAAAATAAAGATAATTACTGTTGGCAGTGCGGGAGGTCAAACTGATCCTACACAAATTCACGTGTGTGATTTAATTAATACTGTTCAGGATGCCTTATTAGCAAAGATGCGTAAATTGTTACGCCAACAATACGGCTTCTCGCACACACCAAAGCATAGATTCAATGTTCCCGCAGTCTATTCCAGAGAGCAATTGAGTTACCCCTCAGAAGAAGGCGAAGTAACCTTTCAAAAATCTGACACGGCAAAAAACTTAAGTTGTGCTGGTGGCATTGGCTCAGTCATGACCGTCACGGCAAGCTTTGGCCTGGTTGCTGCTGCTCATGTTTTAAAAAAATTGAGCCAACAAATATGAGTCGATATCGCCCACCACAGGAAAAGTCTTCGCCATACATTACTGAAGATGGTTATAAGACCCTTCAGAATGAACTTAATGCTCTATGGGATCGACGCAGAGATGTGACCAAAGCACTGACTATTGCTGCTGCCGAAGGCGACCGTTCAGAAAATGCAGAATATATTTACCGTAAGAAAGAGCTGCGTGAAATTGATCGGCGCATACGCTATCTACAAAAGCGTTTACCAGATTTAAAAATTGTCCCTGCACAACAACAGGATAACAAACAAATCTTTTTTGGTGCCTGGGTGACTGTTGAAACACATAAAGGCGATGTGGTCACCTACCGTATTGTTGGCCCCGATGAATTTGATCCGGATAAAGCCTATATCAGTCTTGATTCACCACTGGCAAAAGCACTATTGAAAAAGACTATCGATGATGAAGTCATTATTCATGCTGCTGAAACCGAACTAAGTTATGTCGTCATTGATGTTAATTACACGCGGCCAGACATAATTCAGGAATAAATTAACTAACAGCCAATGAAATTTTCAGATCCCTATACCGAGGGAATTTTAATCAAGCGCTATAAGCGTTTTCTTGCCGATATCGAACTTGAAGATGGAGCAATCATCACTGCACACACCCCTAATACCGGGGCCATGACTGGATGTTCTACACCGGGTTCCCGAGTCTGGTTACGAGACACAGGTAACCCGGATCGTAAATATCCATATTCATGGGAAATAGTGGAAACCAAACCAGATGTGCTGGTTGGTATTCATACTGGTTTAAGTAACAAGCTGGTACATGAAGCCATTACAAATGGTGTCATTACAGAATTACAAAACTATCAACAAATTCTTTCTGAAGTTCCTTACGGTGATGAGAAAAGTCGCATTGACCTTTTACTCAGGAAAGATGATTCTACTGACATCGAGCAATGTTACGTGGAAATTAAAAATGTTACACTTGTTGAAGACAACGTCGCCTACTTCCCGGATACTGTCAGCGCCAGGGGCACCAAACATCTACGTGAATTAATGAAAATGGTAGATCAGGGACACAGGGCCGTCATTTTTTATTGTGTGCAAAGGAATGATGCGACAGGGTTCAGACCTGCACAGACAATTGACCCGCTTTATGCAGAGACACTCCGACTGGCGGTTCAAACAGGAGTTGAAGCCATGGCCTACATTGCAGAAATATCGACTGAAGAAATTAAACTTGTTCAATCCATCCCGGTTTCCATCAAAAATTAAACTGGCCAGCTCTTCCATAATCATAAGCAACAATGTTAATGTTCAATCACGATAGATAACCCAGAAATATTATGGCGCTGAATATAGAATCACTTTTGTCCGAAGCACAAGGACAAAACTACAACCTGCATAATGAACACATTAATCCTGCGTTTGCGAAAGTCTTGCGCACCATTGGGTTTGACATGAATTATGTCCGTGCAGAAGGTCAATATTTATGGGACGACAAGGATAACAAATATCTGGATATGCTCGCCGGATATGGCGTGTTCAATGTTGGTCGTAACAATGCAACTATCAAAAAAGCACTGATTGATTTTCTGAACTGTAACTATCCCAGTCTGGTGCAACTTGATGCGCCATTGTTATCTGGTCTGCTGGCGAAAGAATTAAAGAAACGCATACCTTACCAACTGGATTACGTGTACTTTACGAATTCTGGCACCGAAGGTGTAGAGACAGCCATCAAGTTTGCTCGTTGTGCGACTGGTCGTACTGGTATCATCCATGCAAAAAAATCATTTCATGGACTCACTACGGGTGCTTTGGCAATCAATGGTGACCAAACCTTCAAGGAAGGATTCACATCTCTTATGCCGAATATCTTTACTGTGCCTTTCAATGACCTTGTAGCATTGGAAGAGGAACTTGCCAACAATAATATTGCTGCATTTATTATTGAGCCAATTCAAGGTAAAGGTGTCAATATTCCTGATAAAGGTTATTTATCTGGGGCCGCTCAATTATGTCGAAAGTACAAAGCCCTCTTTATTGCAGATGAGGTACAAACTGGTCTCGGACGGACAGGGAAGTTTCTGGCACTGGAACATGATGAAAATGTCGATCCAGATATGGTTATCCTGTCAAAAGCACTTTCTGGCGGCTATGTTCCTGTTGGTGCAGTCATCACCAGAAAATGGATATTTAATAAAGTCTTCTCGTCTATGGAACGTTCTGTCGTTCATTCTTCTACCTTTGGTCAGGGCAGTCTTGCCATGGTTGCCGGGCTAGCGACACTTGACTACATTGATGACAAAAACCTGATTGAGAATGCTAGAAAGATGGGTGATCTGACTGGAACTCTTCTACAAAACCTTAGCAACAAATATGAGTTTATACATGATATTAGATGGCGTGGTCTGATGATTGCTATCGAATTTTCAGAACCAAAGTCATTTTCATTACGTGCTGCCTGGGATCTGATACATAAATTAAATAAAGACCTGTTTCCGCAGGCCGTGACTATTCCTTTGTTGCAGGATCACCAAATCCTGACACAAGTCGCCGGACACCATATTGATGTCATCAAACTGATTCCACCTTTGGTCATTGATGAAAAAGATATTAATTATTTCGTTAATTCATTCGATACAGTTATGGGCAATCTGCACAAATTCCCCGGTCCCGTGTGGGAAGCATTGTCCCGAATTGGTAAAGCCACTTTTTCTAAAAAGGATAATGCTAAAAACATTCGGTGCGCTTCTTACCAGTAAGAAAAATGTATAGAATCATCTTTACATCTTAAAGATTTCAATAAACCTCATGAACAATTTACCAGACTACTAAAGAGGAACACATGATCTGGAATATCTATCTTTCTGGAGAAATCCATAGCGACTGGCGCGAAAAAATTGAAACTGGCCTGAAAGCGGCAAATCTACCGGTCAACTTAACTTCACCAAACACTGATCACGCTGCAAGTGATGATTGTGGCGACCGTATCCTTGGTACTGAAGATTCTCCCTTCTGGAAAGACCACAAGGCTTCAAGAATCAATTCCATTCGTATTCGTCACATGATTGAAAAAGCAGATGTTGTCATTGTCCGCTTTGGTGATAAATATAAACAATGGAATGCAGCATTTGATGCTGGCTATGCGGCAGCGTTAGGTAAATCAATCATCACGCTACACGACCCGGAATTAACCCATGCCTTGAAAGAAGTCGATGGTGCAGCGACAGCTGTTGCGCAAACTCCAGATGAAGTCGTCAACATAATGAAGTATGTGATTAACGGATCGCTGCCCTAGACAATACACGTTTGTTCCGAGACCTGGAATAATGAAAAAAATCCGCTTTGTATTTTTATTCTTCATCACCAGCATATCCATTGCCATATCAGCCAGCGTATTATTCGGCCCTGATTGGCAAACCGCCGATCGATCCAGTGTCGGGATTGCGCCTGATCCTGCAATAGAATCAGAAGCCATTATTCAGGTTTATGCCGCGCGCGCATTTAGCTGGCGCAGTCTTTTTGCCGTACACACATGGATTGCAACAAAGGCCAAGGATGCGAAAAGCTATAATGTTTATCAGGTTGTCGGTTGGCGAAAAAGGCATGGCCTACCCGTCGTGGTGAAAGAACAAGATGTCCCTGACAGATCCTGGTTTGGTAACTCACCGATAATACTGAGGGAAATTAAAGGTAATGAAGCTGTCGCAATGATATCCTCCATTGAAAATGCAGTATCGTCATACCCCTATCCCGATGCATATCACATGTGGCCCGGGCCTAATAGCAATACCTTTATTGCGCACATCGGCCGTTCCGTACCAGAACTACAACTGGATTTACCCCCAACAGCCATTGGTAAAGATTTCATGACCCGAAATAGATTTATCGATACCACACCCAGTGGCAATGGAGTACAGCTTTCATTTTTTGGTCTTTTTGGAGGACTCATTTCGACAGTGGAAGGGTTCGAAATAAATATACTAGGGCTAAATTTCGGCCTAAATTACGCACCCTTCAGATTACGACTTCCAATGATCGGCATTGTCACAATATTTCCTGAATCCACATCAATCTAGATAATCATCCCTCGCCTTCGTGGCAGATAGACTTTTACCTTCTTTCAAGGCTTCGGCTAATTCCTCACCTTGCAGTTTTTTCTCTATTTTTTTCAATGCTTCACTAGCCCTGGATTCGGAATCAGCGGCAGCAGCATAAAACCAGCTGTAGGCCTTCGCATTGTCTTTTTTGATACCTGAGCCATTGGCATATAGAGTTCCCAGGTAATATTGAGCCTTGGTATGCCCTTGTTCTGCAGCATGGAAAAACCATGTGAATGCTTCTGTAAAATCAATCTCAGCCTCTGACTCATTCATGATCAATTTGGCTAATTGATATTGTGCCTTCATATAACCTTGTCTTGCGGATTTTTGAAACCAGATTTTTGCTTCAGAAATATTATTTTTGACACTAATACCCTTTAAGTAGAATATCCCTAAATAATATTGAGCATGGGAATAACCCTGCACAGCTGATTCACGCAAAAGTTTTTCAGCCTCATCAGTATCTTCAGGAACACCACGACCTTCTATATACATCAATGCCAGGTTGTACAGTGCCTTATCATAGCCATTTTTCGATGCCTTCCGATACCATTCAACAGCTTCTATATCATTCTTTTCCACGCCAACTCCTTCGGCATACAAGGCTCCAATATTTAATTGCGCCTTGACGTCACCTTTTTTTGCGGCTCGCATATACCATTTGAGTGCTTCATCAATATCCCGCTCAGTGCCATATCCATGAGCATACATATAGCCCAGATTATAACGAGCATGGACGTGCCCAAATCTTGCGGCCTTTTGATATCCCTGAAATGCCTTTTTGTAGTTTTGCTTGAAACCAAGGCCGTTCTGAAAACACCAGGCCAGATCGGCCAGGCCATCCACATCATTCTGCTTTGCGGCTTTACTCAACCAGAATATTGCTTGTTCATAATCCTGATCTACGCCGTGACCATGCATATATTTTTCACCCATGGTTGCCTGTGCTTTGGCGAAACCCTGCTTGGCTGCCTTTAAAAACCAGCGTGCAGCCAAGCCAAGATCCTGTCTTTCACCCAGACCCTCTTCATAAATTCCTGCAAGCGTTAATTGTGCAGTTAGATTGCCTTTCTTTGCCTGGGTAATGAGTTGTGAAATATCCGTGTTTTCTTTAGTCATATCAGTCTCTCTTGGTAAGACTCCGCATCAGTTAATTACATGCTTACTCTACTAATTGTTATTTATGCCATGGATAATTGTCCGACTTTTGCAGCCAAAACCAGTGTTATTTATGTGTGTTGTAACATAAAAACAACACATCGAGGAAGATCAAATTTCCTGAACTGGTACGCATTGCACTGCACAAACAGCCAACTTTATGAGACAATGCGCCGCTTTTAATCACAGACGGAACAATACATTGATCACAACAGCTAATCTCACCATGCAATTCGGGGCCAAACCCCTGTTTGAAAATGTTTCAGTTAAATTTGGCGAAGGTCATCGTTATGGCCTGATTGGTGCCAATGGCTGCGGGAAATCTACCTTCATGAAGATTCTTGGTGATGAACAGGAAGCCAGTTCCGGGAATTTTTCAACAGACCCAAATGAACGCATTGGTAAATTACGTCAGGATCAATTTGCTTTTGAAGAATATTCCGTTCTGGATACCGTCATTATGGGACATGCTGAACTTTGGACCATCAAGGAAGAACGAGAAAGAATTTATGCTCTGGAAAATATGAGTGAAGAAGAAGGCATGAAAGTTGCCGAACTGGAAGCCGAGTTTGGGGAAATGGATGGCTATAGCGCAGAATCTCGTGCTGGAGAACTGTTACTCGGGGTGGGGATTCCACTTGAACAACATGAAGGACTGATGAGTGAAATCGCACCTGGCTGGAAACTTCGTGTATTACTGGCACAGGCTTTGTTTGCTGATCCAGATATATTGCTGCTGGACGAACCCACCAACAACCTTGATATCAACACTATCCGCTGGTTAGAGGACGTCATCAACGAACGCAAGAGCACCATGATCATTATTTCCCATGATCGCCACTTCCTGAACAGTGTTTGTACGCATATTGCTGATATGGACTATGGAGAAATCAGGGTTTACCCGGGAAATTATGATGATTACATGATTGCATCAACCCAGGTAAGAGAAAGAATGCTGTCGAATAATGCCAAGAAAAAAGCACAGATTGCAGAGCTACAAACATTCGTCAGTCGTTTCTCAGCAAACGCATCAAAAGCAAAACAGGCAACCTCACGCGCCAGACAGATTGACAAAATACAACTGGAAGATATTAAACCTTCCAGCCGTGTCAGCCCTTACATCAGATTTGTACAAGACAAGAAATTATATCGCCTGGCCCTGAAAGTAGAAGGGCTGACAAAAAGCTTTGATGAGGACCCTCTATTCAGCGATCTTAAGTTCAGTATCGAAGTCGGTGAACGTGTCGCAATTATTGGCCCGAATGGAATTGGTAAAACGACATTACTGAATTGTCTGGTGAACGAACTGGAAGTTGATAGTGGCCAGATTAAATGGTCTGAAAATTCTGCCGTTGGGTATTTCGCACAAGAACATGCCAGTGAATTCGAAAAAGACATGACCTTATTTGACTGGATGAGCCAATGGGGTAAAGCATCCGATGACGAACAAGTCATTCGAGGCACATTAGGTCGATTGCTATTTTCCAGTGATGAAGGCAAAAAATCTGTCAAAGTCATTTCTGGCGGAGAAGAAGGTCGTATGCTGTTTGGAAAACTCATGCTACAAAGACCAAATATTCTGGTCATGGACGAACCAACAAACCATCTGGATATGGAATCAATTGAATCCCTAAATCTTGCCCTGGAAAATTATGCAGGCACCTTAATTTTCGTCAGTCACGATCGTGAATTTGTGTCATCACTGGCTACCCGTATTATTGAACTCACTCCAGCTGGTGTGATTGATTTCAACGGGAGCTATGATGAGTATCTACACAGTCAGGGCATCGAACTAAATAGGCTGGAAGCTGTTCAATAACGTTTGAGTTGAGTAAATCTATCAAGTTTCTGCTATCGGCGGTGATCTCAACAGGTCAGCTAACCAGCGAAAGCAATGGCACGGCACATCCTTTGAGTTGGTGCTTTCGCCCCTGTCAGGTCATCAATTATTATGTAACTCTAGCGTCCCTACCAGGTCAGATACATTCTCGATATTATGTTCGTCCAGGTAATCCACAATACCCTGATTAATCTTCGGACAAATCAGTGGATCATAGAACAGTGCTGTGCCAACACCCACTGCGGCGGCACCTGCAATAATAAATTCCAGAGCATCTTCTGCCGAAGTGATGCCTCCTTGACCTATGATAGGAACATCATGATGTTTACTCACTTGATAAACCTTATGCACCATGAGCAAGGCAATTGGTTTGATGGCGGGGCCAGAAAGCCCGCCCTGATTGTTGCCGATGACAGGTTCCCGCTTTTCAATATCGATGGCCATGCCCATCAAAGTATTGATCACGGCTAGTCCATCAGTCCCTGCTTCTATGCAGCGACGTGCATTTTCGGCGATGTCTGTCTGGTTAGGTGATAATTTGGTAATGATTGGTTTATTAGTTGCACGGCGACAAACTTCAACAACACGGGCAGACATATCTGGGTCATTACCAAAGGCAACACCCCCTTCTTTAACATTGGGACAGGAAATATTAATTTCCATCGCATCAATAGGGGAATCATCAAACAGTCGGGTGACTGCCTCATACTCTTCTACCGTCGAACCAGATAGATTGGCGATAAATCGTGTTTCCTCAAAATCCAGATTAGGCAGATATTCATTTACTACCACAGCAGATCCTGGATTCTGTAAGCCAATCGCATTCAACATACCCATGGGGGTTTCCATCACTCGATGCAGTGAATTGCCCAAACGCGGTTCTAATGTTGTGCCTTTCAGGAAAATTGCACCCACATCGGTATTGGAAAAGCCATTCACACGTGTATATTCTTCACCAAAACCGACGCAACCAGACAAGAGCACCTGCGGTGAATTAAATTTCATCCCGCAGAAGTCTATCGCCAGTTTATTAATTAATTTTTTATCCATTTAATCTTTCATCTAGAGGCAGTGTTATGATTCATGTTGTTTTGTACGAGCCTGAAATCCCGCCCAATACCGGTAATATTATACGATTATGCGCCAATACCGGGGCACAATTACATCTGATTCATCCTCTCGGCTTTGAACTTGATGATGCCAAACTAATGCGTGCAGGTCTTGATTATCATGAGTGGGCTGATGTTCACGAGTACGACTCTCTGGATGCTTTCGTAGATACTATCAAACCTGAAAAAATGTATGCCGTTTCAACCAAAGGAAAAACTTTATACTCTGAAGCTGAATATCCCACCAGCGTCGCATTATTATTCGGCCCTGAAACCCGTGGTCTTCCCGCCTCATTTCTTGAGGAAATGCCTGCGGATGACATTCTAAGACTACCCATGTTGCCAAATAGTCGTAGTCTTAATCTTTCCAACGCGGCGGCAATATTCGTTTACGAGGCCTGGAAACAAAATAATTTCCAGTCTGGCTAATCGATTCTTGCTAATCCAGTTCTTGCCTTTGCTCACGCATTAGTAAAGCCTTGACTGCATCGCTCGGTGAAACCTCACCACTCACCACCTTGCAAACCTGCATTGTGATCGGCATTTCAATATTATTTTTTAACGATAACTGAAATACCTCCTGTGAGGTCTTGATACCTTCAATCGCCTGACCAATATTCTCACAGGCCTCGGATACCGTTGCACCTCTGGCTAGCTCAAGACCAAATCTGCGATTGCGAGACTGATCATCTGTACAAGTCAGTATCAAATCACCCAGACCGGTCAGACCCATGAAGGTTTCCTGTCTGCCGCCCATGACAACACCAAGCCTGATAATTTCTGCGAGACCTCTTGTGATCAATGCTGCACGTGTATTAGAACCAAAACCTAAACCATCTGCGATACCAGCGGCGATCGCCATAACATTCTTGACTGCGCCACCCACCTCTACACCTATGATATCGTCGTGTGTGTAAGTTCTAAAAACTTCATTGTGAAATTTCTCGGCAAACAAGGTGGCTGTTTCTAAATCACTACCTGCAATTGTGACTGCTGTTGGCAAACCGGCAGCAACTTCCTTCGCAAAAGAGGGCCCGGACAATACGACAGTGGTGGCCTTATCTCCAAGACAATCTTCAACAACCTTATGATTCAGGTATTGAGTAGTGGCTTCCAGCCCTTTGTTTGTGAGACATAATTTTAGATTGTCATTCCCCTGCTTATCAATGATTTCAAGGATGCTGCGCATACCAGCACAGGGAACGGCCAGGACAATTTCATCACATTCCCGCAAACAGGAATCAAGGTCATCAACAGGCAGGAGACCTTCCGGGAAATTTGCATCTGGCAGATAACGCTTGTTACAACCCTGCGCCTTCAGCTTAGCTATGTGCGAGCTATCACGTCCCCAGAGATAAACAGTATTGTCATTCTCAGCCAGTACCATCGCCAGGGCAGTCCCCCAGGAACCCGCACCAACAACAAGTATCGGCTTTTGCATTATCTTGCCGTATTTATTATCAGATTCAAGGTTTTATCGCACCGAATCAATGTTTCGTTTCTGCATCAGCAGATGTGGCCGCATTTTGTCCTTGCATCTGCTGCTGTTGATACAGGGCTTCGAAATTGACTGGTGCAAGTAAAAGTTGTGGAAAGCCACCACGAGTAATCAAGTCAGCGACATGTTCACGCGCAAAGGGAAAAAGAATATTAGGACAAACGGTTGCTACCATGCGTTCAATGATTTCCTCAGAAAAACCATCAATATGAAAAATACCTGCCTGATGTGCCTCAACTAAATATGCGGTTTTTTCTTCCATGGTCACGGTTACGGTGACTGTTAAGATAACTTCATAGAGTTTCTCGCCTATAGGTTTAGCCTCGCTACTCAGATTCATATTCACAGTAGGATTCCATTCTTCTGTAAATATTTCCGGGGAATGCGGTGTTTCAAAAGACAGATCTTTTATGTAGATTTTTTGAGGAGCAAACTCGCCCGACTTTACCTCTTCGGCGCCTGCTTCAGCACTTTTATCTTCTTCAGCCATTAAAATAATTCCTGTGAATGTTAAGTGCCATCATTAAGCCTTTCCTTTTGTTAAAGGTAAGTTGGCGTTTTGCCACGCACTAATGCCACCCTTTAAAGTATAAAGTTTTTCAAATCCCTTCATTTTTAAACTTCGTGCAACACGTATTGATTCCTGACCCTGACCACAACAGATAACAACAGTTTTATCCTTGTATTTTTCCAGTTCTTTTCCTCGCTTTGCCAGGGTTGTCGCATCTAAATTCATAGCGTTAATAATGTGCCCCTTCTCGAACTCATTGGCACTGCGGACATCCAGAATCTCTGCATCTTCATGATTAATCAAACGTGTAACTTCAGCAGATACTATTTGCGACACTCCTATAGCCCCGGCAAAAATGTTCCACAATAGAAGCGATGTAATCGCAACAAGAAGTGAAAACAGAAACAAGTGATTAGCGATAAATTCCGGAAGTCTTTCCATAATATTTTAGATTTTGTCCTCGGCAGAACCTGATTGTGAGGCGTGCATGATACGTCATACCCAAACTACTTGGAAATGCAGGTTTCAGCAAGCGGAGAAGCCACCATCTTCGAACCATGTCCGGATGATATTATGTATCCAGATTTTGTATGCTAAAATTCACTGAAATGAATGGACATAAGACGCAATTCACCTTGAATTCAGCAGCCCAATTGCTCCCCATCATGTGCCTCTGTCTCTCTTGAAATTCTTCCGGCAACATAATATTGGACAGTGCTTATCTATTTTTACGATGTTAAGTAATACAAAGCGAAATATTCTGTAAATGCAGCCATCAATCAGACCGCTCATCCTTATCATTCTAGACGGTTGGGGATACACGGATAATACCGTCTATAACGCAATCTACAGCGCAAAAAAACCTGTTTGGGAAAAACTATGGCTTGAATGTCCACGCACTCTAATCCAGGCATCTGGGACAGATGTCGGTCTCCCCACCCACCAAATGGGTAATTCAGAAGTTGGACATATGACTATTGGTTCGGGTCGTTTGGTAGATCAGGAGTTTTCGAGAATTACACGTGCCATAGAAGATGGCTCCTTTTTCAGAAACGAGATACTCAATGACGCCTTCAATCGAGCAACTCAAAATAACAAATCTGTACACATTCTGGGATTGCTCTCACCTGGCGGCGTACACAGTCATCAGGAACACATTTTCAGACTAATGGAACTGGCAACTCAATTTGGCGTTGAAAAGATATATCTACATGCATTTCTTGATGGTCGCGACACACCTCCCAAAAGCGCTGAAGAAAATATCCATCTTGCTCAACTAAAAATGAAGGAATTAGGAAGAGGACGCTTTGCCAGCATCATTGGCAGATTCTATGCCATGGATAGGAATAAACGCTGGGAAAGGACCCAACAGGCCTATGACCTTATTAGTCAGGGAAAAGCTGATTATCGCTCGGAGGATCCATTTATCGCAGTGGATATGGCTTATGCCCGAGGAGAGACTGATGAATTTATCAGCGCCACAGCCATAACCAAACACGGCGAGCCTCCTATTCAGATAGAGAATGGTGATGTTATTGTTTTTGCAAATTATCGTGCAGACAGGGCGAGGCAACTGGCTCGCGCCTTCACTAAAGAAGAATTCCAAAGCTTCCCAAGAGAAAATATTCCTAGGCTTGGTGCCTTTATCAGCTTGACAGAGTATAAGGCAAATTATGAGTTTCCTGTCGCCTTTCCGCCTAAGAGCCTTGACAATGTCTTTGGCCAATACATTTCAGAACTTGGCCTGAAACAATGTCGCATAGCAGAAACAGAAAAATATGCACATGTCACTTTTTTCTTCAATGGTGGCGAAGAGCAGGCATTTGACGGCGAAGATCGTATATTGGTGCCCTCACCTCATGTTCGTACCTACAATATGGAACCAAAGATGAGCGCCTTTGAAGTCACTAACAAGCTAATTGAGGCTATGCAAGGTGATAAATATGATGCCATTATTTGTAACTATGCCAATGCCGATATGGTTGGGCATACTGGGGATTTTCAGGCTACTATCAAAGCTGTTGAGACGATTGATACCTGCCTTGGAAAAGTCATTGAAGCAGCAAAAAATATAAGCGCTGAGATTTTAATCACTGCTGATCATGGCAATGCCGAACAAATGAAAGCCTATACCACTGAGAAAATAAAATCCGTCCAACACACTGCTCACACCACTAACCTGGTGCCACTTATTTATATTGGTCGCGATGCTGAAATTATCTCAGGTATATCAGGCTCGCTATCTGACATCGCCCCCACAATGTTATATTTATTGGGACTTGAAGTACCACAGGAAATGACAGGAAAGCCTTTACTGAAATTACGATGACTATCGCTTTAATATCCTTCAGGTTGTCGCTATGTGATCGTTATAGTTACCTGAAAATATTTACTGGTATTGGACTTGCCTCATTAATTCTCACCAACCAGTATATTCATGCAGAAGGTCTTGAAGAAAAATCTGCACAGCTGGACTCTGTACGAAACCAGATTGAAGATGTCAAATTCAGTATGGAAAAATCTCGTCTTGAAACAAATGTCTTACAGGCCGAATTAAAAAAGAATGAGATATATACTGGCAGTATTGCCCTGAATATTAGAGAAATAGAAAAACAGGTGAAACAAAGAAGCAGACGTCTTGATGAACTGAGTAGCAAAATATCAATCCATAAAAAATCACTAGCCGAACAAAAATTGGCGCTCGCTCAACAGATACGCTCGGCTTATATGGTAGGTAAAAATGACTATTTGAAATTATTGCTGAATCAGGAAGACCCTGCACGCATTGGCCGGGTACTTGCCTATTACGATTATCACAACCAGACACGAGCACGACGAATTAATTCAGTTAATACTGAAATAAAAAAAATCACGCAGCTGGAAAATAAGATCAAGCGTGAAAATAATGCCTTACTCAAACTAAAGGAAAACCAGCTTGCAAAGAATAGGGAAATTAGTCAATCAAGAAGGGAGAGAGAGAATATTCTTGCAAAATTATTGACTGAACTCGTAAAACAAGGATTTGAATTACAGGCATTACAACAACAGGAACAGGAAACAAAAATTCTTCTGGAAAAACTCAGTGAAGAGCAAGCCAGAGAAGACCTTGGAAGCGTAGCTTTTTATGAAGACATCCCGCCTTTTAACAGTCTCAAAGGAAAACTTGATTGGCCGATAAAAGGAAAACTATCAACTCACTTTGGGAGTCGTAAACAAGGCGGCAAATTAAAATGGCAAGGTGTTGTTATTAATGCTGAAATCGGCGTAGATGTTCAGGCAGTCAGTGGCGGACAAGTTGTTTTTGCAGACTGGTTCCGAAATCTGGGACTGCTGATTATCATTGATCATGGTGGTGGTTATATGAGCCTGTATGGTTATAATCAAAGTTTACTGAAAAAAACTGGAGACTGGGTGCTACCAGGTGAAGTTATCTCTCTTGCCGGTGATAGTGGTGGGCAATTACGTTCCGGTGTTTACTTCGAAATAAGAAATAATGGTAGCCCAGTCAACCCTGCCAAGTGGTGTAGAAATTAATGCAAAACATTTTGCTACAACGTTATTGTTCTTGTCACTGAATAGTAGTCGCCTGTATGCTGTAGATAATTAAACCATACAAAAGACATTCTTACCTAACAAAGCAATAGACTGTATAAACAAAAAATCTTAAGCAGCCTCAAATTCACTTGTTATGAGGCTCGGAGAAAAAAATGAATAATGCCCTTCGTAACCTTTTTATTTGCCTGCTATTTTTACTGGCCGGTGCTCAGGTAGTTATCGGAGAAGCCGAAGTGCCAGAACCCGAAGCGCTCCCTCTAGATGAGCTACGCACCTTTACGGAAATTTTCGCAAAAATAAAAAGCGATTATGTTGAACCGGTCGATGATAAAGAATTACTTGAAAATGCGATCCGTGGCATGCTCGAGGGCCTGGATCCTCACTCCGCCTATCTGGACGGAGATTCCTACAAAGACCTGCAAGAGGGGACCTCGGGTGAATTTGGTGGCCTCGGTATCGAAGTGGGAATGGAAAATGGGTTTGTCAAAGTCATTTCCCCCATTGATGACACCCCCGCGCAAAAAGCTGGTATCAAGGCCGGTGATTTGATCATTAAACTGGATGATAGATCGGTAAAGGGGATGTCATTAAATGACGCCGTCGACATCATGCGTGGCAAACCTGGTGACCCAATTACACTGACAATCATTCGTGAGAATGAGAAAAACCCCCTGATTATCACTATCGTCAGAGATATTATTAAAATTAAGAGTGTCAGGTTCGAGACACTGGAACCCGGTTTTGGTTATCTGCGTATTTCAAGCTTTCAGTCACACACTGTTGAAGGTCTACGCCAGGCAATTGATCAACTAAAGAAAGACAATAGTGAAAAGCTTAAAGGGGTTATTCTTGATCTCAGAAATAATCCAGGTGGAATTTTAAATGCTGCGGTTGGTGTTTCAGATATGTTCCTTAATAAGGGAATGATTGTTTACACAGAAGGCCGCATAAAAAACTCAAAATTGAAATTCAATGCCAAACCCAATGCGAAATTACCGGATGTGCCGCTGATTGTGCTGGTCAATGCTGGTTCAGCATCCGCTTCAGAAATTGTTGCTGGGGCACTACAGGATCATGGCCGTGGCGTTATCATGGGTGAAAAAACCTTTGGCAAGGGATCCGTCCAAACCATTCTGCCAATGAATAATAATGCAGCGTTGAAACTAACTACTGCCAGATATTACACGCCCAATGGACGATCAATTCAAGCGTCTGGCATTACACCGGATATCATTATAGACAAGGTGAAAATCTCCAGGATTGAAGAGACTTTCAACGCCCGAGTGAAAGAAGTGAACCTCGAAGGTCATCTGGAAAATGATCAGGAAGAGGCACCAGTAATTGAGAGGGACGAAGAACTGGAAGAAGACACGTCTAAAGAAGAGGCATTGCCGCTTTCTTCAAGAGATTATGAACTTTATGAAGCCTTAAATGTGTTAAAAGGTCTGGCCATAATCAGGAAGTAGACAAAATAGTTATGCCAACAGAAGCAACTCCGAAGGGTTCAGTTCCCCGAGTATTAGTCCCTTTGGCACAGGGTTGTGAAGAACTGGAGGCCGTGACCATAATCGACTTGCTAAGACGTGCAGGAATTGAAGTTACATCGGCAGGACTCGATGCGGGAAGTGTTACCGCCAGCCGCGGTGTAACGCTTATTCCTGATACTGATTTAGAGTCAGCATTGAAAAGTAATTACGACATGATTGTTCTGCCAGGTGGTTTACCTGGTGCAGATCACCTGGATAACGATGAACGTATCAGATCGATTATAAAAAAAATGGCGGACGATAACAAATATACCGCTGCTATCTGTGCTGCACCCAAGGTTCTGGCAAATGCAGGTGTACTCGCTGGGAAAACAGTAACTAGCTACCCAGGTTTTCTTGATAACCTTGGTTTATCCGACACCACATTATCTAATGAGGCTGTCGTCAGGGATGGGAAAGTTATTACCTCAAGGAGCCCGGGAACAGCAATAGATTTCGCACTTGAATTAATTGAAGTTCTCTCTGGTAAGGAAAAAAGGCATGAAGTAGAGACAGCACTGGTAAGATACTAGTAGCAGTTCTCTGCCGAACGATACAATCTATACTTCATTACTTTAACAAGAAAACGCTAATCAATGATTCTGAATAAATATGGCCCTAAGATATTAAAAAAACGCTTATCATTAAAGCCCAGTCTACAAGTGTTAGTGACTCGAAAATAATTTCTCAAGTAATTTAAAATACCAGCGGATTATTCGTACTGAATCATTTATTCACGGAATTATTCACTCATGGAAAATATCAACAGCGGCAACCCTACTCCACCAAATAGCCAGGTCAAATAGGGAACACCACCAACCATGGCAGGTGAATACCCGTCCAAACCAAATATCACTGCCGCACAAATGATGAATGCAGATCCAATAGTTGCCAGTACTGAGCGTTGATTAGTCTGCCTTATCTCAGTCCTAATTTTCTCTAACTCAGGCGCCTTTAATTCCACCTGGATCTTGCCATCACGAAGACGTTCGATGATGTCGATAGTTTTATTTGGCAAGTCCGGTAAACGATCAAGCCATCTCGGTAAATTTTCCTTCAAACCTTTTGCCAAACCACGTACACCGAGGCGATCATGCATCCAGTACTCAAACAAAGGCCTGGCAGTTTTCCAGATATCCAGTTCTGGATAGAGTTGTCTCCCCAGACCTTCAATATTCACCAGAGTTTTCTGTAACAGTAACAACTGCGGCATGATCACCATACCGAATTGTCTTGCTGTCTGAAACAGACGTAACAACATCGTTCCAAATGATATTTCACTCAATGACCGATCAAACAAGGGCTCACATACCGTCCTGATTGCGAATTCAAATTCATCAATGCGTGTCCCGGCAGGCACCCATCCGGATTCAACATGTAGTTCAGCAACTCGCTGATAATCACGATTAAGAAAGGCCATAAAATTTTCGGCAAGATATCTTTGGTCAAATTCGCTAAGTGAACTCATAATGCCAAAGTCCACCAACATGATTTTTGCCGGCTTACCGGGTTCTGGACGTGAGACAAATATATTGCCCGGGTGCATATCAGCATGGAAAAAACTATCACGTAAGACTTCGGTGAAGAATATTTCAATCCCTGCTTCTGCCAACCACTTCAGGTCGACCCCGGCTGCTTTTAGTGATTCAATATCATTGACAGCTATGCCTGATATGCGCTCCATAACCATGACATTTTTATGTGTTAAATCCCAGCAAACTTCTGGAATATATAACTTATCTGAATCAGCAAAATTCCGACGTAGTTGTGAGGCATTGGCGGCTTCA
>Ga0114949_10000452_pt1 | contig 21856 bp, 18 predicted proteins | sample N074metaG_FD_83505 | JGI IMG/M metagenome (GOLD analysis project Ga0114949, IMG submission 83505) | Deep subsurface microbial communities from Kermadec Trench to uncover new lineages of life (NeLLi) - N074 metaG | ecosystem: Environmental > Aquatic > Marine > Ocean trench > Sediment | place...
AACGACGGTGTTGTTGAGATCGTCCTTGGTCGGACGGTCCGGTCGGGTGCTCTCCAGGTGCATACGCAGGCCAAGGTATTTGCGGTCACCCTCGGTGATGCCCGTAACGAGAATGTATCGATCGCCCCGGAGTGTAAGCGTGAACGTACTCCAGTTTGTCCACCGAATCTTTTCGTTGCTAATTAAATTCACCGCGTCTGTTTGATACTTGCACTTGGCCTGGGCCGTTGCGGTGGCGAACATCAATGCTGTGGTACAAGCGGCGACGACGACATTTCGTTTTACTGATGATTTATAAGACACAGTTTACGGCCTCCTGGAATTTCTGACCGTTTTTCTTGCCCCAGGTCAGCGGATAATGGACATTCATACGGCTGGCAAATTCGTAATAGCGATCGTTGGTTTCCATGCGCATGCTGGTAGCAAGCCGGGAGGTCAGTACGTTCAGCGCGTCTTCGTTCAAAGCGTAAAGCGGCTGCACTTGTGACTTGATGAAAAAGTTTGAGCTATCGTTGCCGTCGTGCTGCGGTTTCTTGCCCTCGCTGCGTGAGCGCTTGTCTTTATAGGCGGTGAGGACGACGACGCTGCGATCTTCCATCGTGATACGCAGGGTTGATCCAGCGGGGACGAACAGAGCATCGTTCTCAAACTGACTCAGTAGCGTGTCGAGCCGCGGGTCGTATCGCCCGGTTTCTTCCCGTTTGCTGCTTTCCGCCAGGTTAATGCCGAGCTCTGGCGGGATAGGATAGTTATTCTTGGCGCGCAGCCCGACACTCAGGAACTTGTCCTCTCCGATCGAGACACCCTGGACATAGCCGTTGATGGTGGCCATCGCTGTCGATATACCGACCATTTTTGTTGCAAGAATTTTTTTGTCGCTGTCTGGGTCCACCGATTCCTCGGAGAACTTGCATTCAGCGGCGACGGTGAGTGATGGGCCAAGCAACATCAATGTCGCAATTAGCGGCAAAATGGCTCTATTCATGGTCGATTTCCTGCCTGTATATAGCGCGAAGCGGCAACCCTATCATTTAGCGATTGGACAAAATATGAACTGTGTCTATTGTTGGAGGTTCCAAAACGATTCCGGGGGCTCCGTATCACCGTCGTAAGGCGGTGACGTCAGGTTGCCGCTTTCATACCAGATCTTGTAAGGGCGAGATACTTGTGGGAGCCTGCAATTCGCGAATTAATAACAATCAAATTGAAAGAGGACGCACCAATGAAACCAATAGCGCTCCTGGCTGCACTGGCCATTACTCTTGTAGTCGCATTGCCATCACCATCTCATGCCGATGAAGCCGAGCCCCAAAAGGCCGTGCTCATCACCGGCGCCAGCACCGGTATCGGCCGATACGCGGCCGAACGACTCGCAGCCAATGGCTACTTTGTGTATGCCGGCGCCCGCAAGGCAGCGGATATCGATGCACTCAACAAGATCGACAATATTATGGCGGTACGCCTGGATGTTACGAAGCAAGATGAGATCGACGCAGCAGTTGAACTAATCCGCAATGAAGGACGGGGCTTGTGGGGCATCGTGAACAATGCTGGCGTGAACGTTGTTGCACCACTCATAGAAGCCGACATATCAGAAGTCGAGTTTCTTTTTAATGTGAATGTGTTTGGCGTTTTTCGTGTTACTAAAGCGTTCGCGCCCCTGATTATCGAATCGCAAGGCCGCATCGTGAATATCAGTTCGATCTCCGGTTTCCTGTCGGGCCAGGGTTATGGAATATATGCGGGGAGCAAACACGCCCTGGAAGCGATGACAGATGCTCTCGCGCGCGAGATGCGCGAGCTGGGTGTGGTGGTTGTCGCAGTTGAACCGGGAAACTTTGCCTCAGAGATCGGACTCACCCGCTGCAAGCGTCGGCTGGCGGACACCGATGCAAAGCCATACGTCTATTTTGAGGACCGTCGCCAACGATTGCTGGCCAGATGCAAGGAGAGGCTGGAGTCCGGCGTCAAGAACGAGGGCACACCGCCGGATGCCGTCGCTGCCACCATCGAGCAAGCGCTGTTTGAGGAAAACCCGAAGGCTCGTTACCTGATTGTGCCGGAACAGGTTGAAGCCGGCTGGACGATAGCGCAGGTCATGCAGGAAATGCTGGAGCTCAATGCTCTTCACGACTATAGCTACCCGCGTGCGGAGCTGATCGAGATTATGGATGCTTTACAGCCGTTCGCCGTTGGCGAAAAGTCGTTTGCGAATGCCGAGGACGATGAGGAGATGGAAACCTTCTTTCATGCCTGGGCAACCAGGGAAGGCAAGACCGCCGACTAACGCGCTGGCGAGCGAAAAAGGGGTCGAACCGAATTATCGTGCGAAAAGGTGCCGGATTTATTTTCCGGGCCTGTGCCTACTGCGTGTCGAGCGTCATAGGGTTTGCGGGATCAGCAGCCCATTCCTGAAGTGACCCAATGTATACGGCGACGTCAGTAAAGCCGAGTCTGTGCATGGTAAAGGCGACGGATGACGCGGCGACTCCACCACCGCAATAAGTTATAACCGGAGTGTTTCGGTCGCCATCGTGCATCATGTCCAACTCGTCAAACGACCGGTAGTAACCCTCTTCATCCAGAAGATCGGAGGACGGCATGTTGGTGGCACCGGGAATATGCCCTGGTTGGCCGTACATGGAGAAATCACCGCGATAGTGGGCATCCGGCAGCGCGTCGACAATATTTACGTTGCCGTTCTCGGTCGCGGCAAACACCTGGTCGCGATCGGCAATGACTTCTGGACGAAAAGTACCGGTGAATTGTTTCGCAGGTCGGTCGGCTGGTTCGCTCGATAACGCGCGACCCTCCGCTTTCCAGGCCTGCAATCCGCCATCGAGCAGCGCTACTTCATCAAAACCGGCCCATCGGAGCATCCACCATACCCGGGCAGCAAAGTCCGGTTCGTCAGTGGTGTACAGAACCACCCGGGAATCGCTGCCAATACCCAGCGCGCCCATGGCGGCACTGAACTGCTCGGGCGGCGGCAGTTTAAATTCCGCAGGATTCTCGAGGCCGGAAAGATCTCCCAGGAGATCCGCAAATCCGGCAGACGGTATGTGGCCAGCGTCGTAATTCGCCCGGCCACTGACAAGATTGAAACCACCTTCGTCGTCCATCTCGACGAGGACCGTGGTGTCGAGTATCACCAGGTCAGGCTCATCGAGATGTTCGCTCAACCACTGCGTCGTGACGAGCGAGTCCATCGTAACTGCCGCGTTATTGGTGGAGTCGGATGGAGAATCTGGATTCGTACAGGCACTCATGATCGCCAGTGTTGTGATCAACGCAAAGAAACTTAGTGTCTTGTGATTTGATTGCATGTTAGTGCCTAATTAAGGGCCGGACTCTCGCCACAGGTCTCGGGCGATGGTTGCCAGACGTCGAAGCCATCGGGGCCGCAGGCTACGTTGAGTAGCTTGCTCCGTTCGGCAAACATGTACGCCCGGTGCGTATTTCTGATGTCCGCGAACTCAGGCATTTCATCCCAACCCGCTATTTCATACATATACGCCAGCCGCTCAACCGGCATGATGCTGCGAGTCGCTGCCTTGTTCAGATGTTCCATCGCGACTTCGGATTGGCCCTGGATCTGCGATATCACCGCTTTGCCGAGATGTATGAAGAAAAAATCAACGCCCGAGGCAAGCGCCCCATCGATGTCCGCTTCCAACGGGCCGATACGTTCCACAACGACTTCTTCGTCGCCACTATGCCACGCATCCAGTACGAACAGTAAGTTAACAAAGTCGATCGGTTGCCGCGTTTCTTCTAACGAACGCAAGTACCGCTCTGCAAGCTTGAGTCCCTCGTCTTTGTTGCCGGCGTCCCATTGCGACCATGCCAGGTTCAAAAGGACTTCGGGGTTATTCGGATCGGCGTTGAATCGTTGTTGCGCGAGTTCCAGTATGTAGTCGAAATCGGTGCCGACAGACACCAGGTCATACAGGTTGTCAGGTAGAGGCCATAAAGCGATTCCTGCATCATGCAGACCGAGGTTCCACAACCCGGTCGCCGCCACAGAACGCCCCTGGAAACTGGCGGAATCCAGATCGACTCCCCGCAGCCACTGTTCGACGCCATCCGCTGCATGACCGTTCGAGACAAACACCGTTCCCTTGAGGTAGGCACCTTTTGCCGGGTCGATTTGCGACAATCGATCGAGCACAGGTCCCAGCTTGTCGAATTGCCGGCGCATGATCAGGTGACTACTGTAGTTGCTCAACGTCAGTATGGACAATGGATCGGTTTCGTAGGCCTTTTCCATTTCCCGCAAGGACTGCTCGAACCTACCGACCTCGGCCAGGCTCGACGAATACCAGTTGCGAACATGGGTCAGAGACGGGTTCAGTGCCAGCGCTTTTTCGAAATAGGGAATTGCCGCCTCATACTGGTAGCGCGCGTTGAGGACCAGTCCCATAATCCCAAGCGCCTCCGGCAGGTCAGAATTCAGTTCCAGCGCCCGTTCGATGTGTGGCAGGCCTTTGGCAAGGGACTCTTCAAGCGACAGCGAGCCGTAGGTACCTCTGCCCGCTGTCAGCAGAAACCAGGCCAGGCCGAGCCCGGCATGCGTGGGCGCATAATCGGGGTCGTGTTCGAGCGCACTTTCGTAGTTGATAATCGAGGCCTTGATGGCCTGATTGGTGCGCTTCTTGATCTGGTACTGGGCCAGCAGGTAGGCGTTATACGCCTCGGGGTTCGCCGCGGCGTTAACGCGCGGCGCCGTATCGACTTTCAGCCCCAATGTGTCGGACAGTGCTGCAACAATCGCCACCGAGATTTCATCCTGAATGGCAAAAATGTCATCCAGCTCGCGATCGTAAGTCTCGGACCACAAGTGATAACCTGTTTCCACTTCAATGAGCTGAGCGGTCACCCGGATCCGAACGCCTGCTCTGCGCACGCTCCCTTCCAGTACGTGTTTTACGTTCAGTTGTTTAGCAACTTCGCTGATGTCGACATTTCGCCCCTTGAATTGGAAACTGGACGTTCGCGCTGGCACCCGCAATTCCGGAATTTTCGCAAGCAGGTTCAGAAGCTCTTCGGAAATGCCGTCCGAAAAATACTCCTGGTCAGGATCGGCTGACATGTTAACGAACGGGAGTACGGCGATCGATGTTACGAAGGACGCCTGGGCCACTTCGACCGTGTCATCACCACCGGCCGCAATTTGTTCGACCTGCTCGACGAGCCCTTGCCGTTCCCACAGAAAGTAAGCCAGAGACAGAACCAGTACGCCAATGATCGCGTAGTTGAGCTTCTTGCCGGTCGTCGCGGTAACAGAGTCATCGGTATCGACGTCTGCCGTCTTCTTAAGGCCATCCGGTGTTATTTCGAACGCCCACGAAAAAAGCAGCACCAGGGGCAGGCCGGAAAGAAGAGCGACAATGAAGAAGGTTTCCGTCCAGTCGGGAAGGCTCAGTGGACCACTGATCGTTTCAATGACCTGAATGATCAGCCACGAGACTACGATATACGCTGCGCCGACCCGAAATACATTTCGCCGTTTGAGTTCATTGAGGATGCTGCTCATAGGCTTCTTTTTATTGGGCGATCTTCGAGACGCCAAATATACCAGATTCACACATTGCACCGCACGCAAACCGCCGAGAAAAGGTGCCGGATCAATTTCCCCCTTTCCGGTCCGCTGGTAAACCGGCGTTACTTGAAGACGTCGAATATATGGCTGTACTTGATGATGATCTCACGACCTTTCGGCGGCGCGCCGGGATAACGCTCGTCGATTTCGTTGTAGACGATGAAGAATCCTGAATTGGCGGATTCCAGCATGGAAAAGCGCAGGTTCATTGCAAGAACGTCGTCGACGTCGTTGTACTGCACCAGCGCCTGCAACAAAATCTTCGGCGTAAACGAATAAGAGAGACTTAACGATGCGAGGTTGACATCGAAGTCACCGTTTTCGACCGGCAGGTCGAACGAGTTGTAGCGGACCGACAGCTCTGAACTGAATGTTTCGCCAATACGGTAGGCGATCCCCGGGCCGACGCTGACACGATCCCCACCGAAGCGGCCGCCAACCGTTGTCCGAAGACTGAAGCTGAACGGTGCGGATTGATCAGTCCAGAAAACAACCTGTACTTCGGCGTGTTCGTAGGTGCCGGGCAAAATCGTGACGCCGTCAATAATATCGAACGGTTCCTGCACTCCGTCGTAGGTAAAGTTGACGCCGGTATGTATTTCCATGCTGGATTTGAACTCCCAGTGGGAGTCGAGGTGCAGAAAGCCGGTTTCCTGGAAACCATCAAAGTCCCAGAATCCGGTGTACGAAACGTGCGGCCGAATCTCAAGCAGTCCCCACAAGTCGTCAGGGCGAATGCGGCGCATCAGGAAGCCCTCAGCCTTGCGATAATTGCTGCGTGTCAGGAAACCCACTTCCGGATTGAAATCGCCGCCAACTTCCGAGTAGCGCAGCCGGGACGCCCATTTCGCCGAGCTGAAACTGCCACCCAGTGAAAAAGCGTGATCGTCGCCGGTCAGTCTCGGCGTCCTGGTTTTTCCTGCCCAACCCGACAGCACCAGGTTATCGCCGATACCCCAGCGGCCATCAATTGCATAGGTCTGGTTCTCGTCATCCTCGGCCGGCACCAGGAAAGAGCCATCCCCTTCGCGACTGACGAAGATTGCACCGATTGAGGAACGGTTGGGCAGTTCCTGGTTTATGCGAGCGACAGCGAAGTTGTTCGCCGGCGCGATACCCTCGACTCCCTCCGCGCTCATGTACAAAAGCCCGACGTTCGTTGTCTCACCAATCTTTCCGGACAAACGGAGCCCGCCCTCGATCGGTATCACTTCGCCGCCTTCCGCTATACCGATTTTACGGCTGAAAAATATCTCGACTTCCTTTGCGTTGCCAACCGAAAACTGGCCCGCGTTTTCAAGAAAGAATGGACGCTTTTCCGGGAAAAACAGATTGAAGCGATCGAGGTTTACCTGCTGGTCGTCGACTTCGACTTGTGCAAAGTCGGTGTTGTAAGTCGCATCCAGGGTAAGGCTGGGTGTTATCGAGTATTTCAGGTCAACGCCGAATTCGGTGTTGGTTTCGCTGCCGACGATGTCCCCACCGCGCTGCCCCTGGCCCAGGACATAGGGTGTAATTTGCAGGTTGCGTTGCGGCGGCGGCACGATGCCCGCCACGGTCCCGGCCTCCGACACACGGTGGAGATTGCGGTTTCTCTCCAGCGGTGACCAATACGCTATCTCATTATTTCTGCGAATATTCCGCTGAAAATTAATTCCCCACTGCTGCTCATCGGCGGAACCGTAACGCAATGTCTTAAACGGAATCGCGAACTCGGCACTCCAGCCGATATCCGAGATTTGCGCCCGGACCTGCCAGGACCCGTCCCAGTTGAGGTTGAATCCGCCACCGCCGGAACCAAACGCACCGCCGGCGCCTTCACGAACGACCTGGCCGTCATACTCGAGCCCGGCAGGATTGGTACCGAATACGTAACCGTTCTGCCGGTCGAGAAGGCCATCGATAATCACCAGGAATGCGTCGGTATCATCGAGTTGTGAGTCGCGCCGGCTGTCCGTGACCACGATCTGGTCGGGGTCTGTATCGTAGGCGACCACACCTATATATAAGGTGTCATTGGTATAGCCGATGAACACCTCGGTGCGCTGGCTGGCCGGCAAGCCGTCGCTGGGTTGAGTCTGCCAAAAGCCGGTGGCTGGAATCGAGCCCTCCCAGGCGGCATCGCCCAGGACGTCGCCGTCCACCAGGGGCGCGGTCTGCAACGCCTTTGCCTGCATAACCGGGGGTTCATGCGGGCGCACCTGCGACTGTGCAAGCGTCGGCGACGCAAGCAAGGCGATACAAGTTACAAGAGCTCGCACCATTACGCCTGCCGCTAGAGCCTGGTCAACGGGCCGTAACTGTCGATACCGTCATCGTTTGTACGTCGTTCATCGAGAATGGGCAACACTTTGTCCATAAGTGATTTCGGTTCCCAGCCATCGAGTGCCTTGCCATAACTGGAGCGTGCAGATGCGATTTCGAACCAGCGCTTAAGGTTCGGGTAAATCTCGAGCGGCCAGCGCAGTAAATCGAAGCGATGGAAGTTCGGCATCCAGGCAATGTCGGCAAGTGAGAATTGATCGCCGGCCATCCACTTTCGACCGTCGCTGAGTATTCCTTCAAGGCCAAGAAAATCGTCATGAGCGCGGCCAACCATTTCGTGAATACGTTCGCGCGAGAACCCATCGCGGTACTCTCGCCAAAATCCCTGCAACCATTCGCTGTGAAGACCATCGATTATCTTTTGAAAGGTTTCCTCAGAGGCCTGCGGTCCATGCTGAAAGAAGAATTCGAAAGTGCAGTACTTCAATGCGAGCTGTGCTTTGTCTGCGTGCTGCAGTGATTCTGCAACGGCGTTGTCCAGATGCTTAGGCCTAAGGTGCCCCTCGCCAAACGTGTTGTCGAGGTAGTCGATGATGTCCACGGAGTTTACAATCACGGTGCCGTCATGAATCAGCACCGGAACCACGCCGTTCGGATTGATCTGTTGAAACGCTTCCGTCGCGTGTTCACCGGCTTGCAAGTTCATCAAGTGGCTTTCGAATTCGAGGCCCAGCTCATTCAACGTGATTCTGCATCGTTGCGAGCAGTTCGACATTCCGCCGTGCCAAAGATGAATGCCTTCGAGGTCTTTGAGGTCCTCGCGGCCAGCTTCGATTACGGGCATCTAGTCCTCCAAACCACTGGCGCGTGCTTGTTCTTTTGCCATCACCGCCCAATCGAGATGACCTTCGCCGCGTTCAATGGCCTTGATCAGGTAATCGCGCCAAATGTGCGTGCTGGGTAACGGCACATTCGCAGTCTCCGCAGCCTCAAGAGCCAGGTTGGCGTCCTTGAGGCCGATCACCGCGGTCGCTCCACGTCCCTCCCAGTCGCGATCCACAATCATCTTGCCGTAAACCTCGTAAGCGGGCGCCCCGAATAAACCCTTTAACATGACATCAAGGAATTGCTCGCGTTTCACGCCGAGTTTCTCTACCAGGCTGAAGGCCTCGCCCATGGTTTCGATGGCGCAGCCGAGAACAAAGTTGTTGGCTATTTTCACAGCAGTCGCCGCCTGCGGACTTTCGCCGACTTCAATGTTGCGTTGCCCCAGAACCTCAAGCAACGGCCGCACCTTGTCGATAGCGGCGGCTGGCCCTCCCGGGACAAGGTTCAATAGCCCTTGCGCCGCGAGATCCGGCCGGCCGAGTACGGGGCAGGCAATAAATGCATGACCGGCTGATTTATGTAGCTCATCGGCACGATTGATGGCCGGAACGCCGTGCGTCCCCATCGCCATATGGATGCAGTCAGTGGGCATGCCACTAATAAGTCCGCCTTTGCCTTCAAGAACGGCGGCCAGAATCGCATCACTGGGCAGCATGGAGATGACGACGTCCCGGCCCACGGTTGCGGCAGCAGGGGAGTCGACAGCTTCAGCGCCGCCTGAAACGAGTTGATCGGTCTGGCCGGGCGTCGGGTCCGATACGAGTAAGTCGTGGCCAGCATCCAGAATACGGCCTGCCATTCCCTGGCCCATGCGGCCAAGGCCAACAAATCCAACCTTCATAATGGTCTTCCTATTCGAATCGGCCGCTGGCGAGCAATATTTCGGAGGTAACGGTGTAGTGCTTGTGCAGCAATTCGACTGCAAGATCAGCATTGCGACTCAACGCCGCTTCCTGCAGCTGCTGATGTTCTTCGAGTTCGTGGCGGTCACGATATTCGACAACCTCGGCTAGATTTCGGTAGCGGAAGGTGCGCTGGCTCAGCTCCGCACAAAAACCCATGAGAATTTTCGAATTACACGCTGATATCAGAGCCTGGTGATACTCGCGATGGTGGGCTTCCCAATCCTGTGACGACGTGTCAACGGAGGCTTCTTTGCTGCGTGCCGCCCGCATAAGCCAGTGACTTGCCAATACAATTCGTTCCTCCCAGGCCGAATCGCCGTTGGCGATGGACTCCCGGAGTGCAATTTCCTCAAGCCAGCAGCGCGTACGCGTGAGTTCGGCCAATTCAGCTGTGCTGGCAAACGGGACGCGGAAGCCACGGTTTTCCTCTCTGAGAACCATCCCATTGGCCGACAAACGGTTCAGTGCCTCCCGCAGCGGACTATTGCCGGTATCGTACTGCGATATCAGGTCTTTCAGGCGCAACTTCACGCCGGGTTTCAGTTTTCCGGTGAGTATGTCATCTTGCAGTCTGTCGTAAACCGTTGATGCACGAGTAGAAATTCGTGCTTCGTTGTCTTCGCTTGAGGTGATGGGGGCGCTGGTAGGCATCAGGTCTGTAATCCGGTTAATTTCGATTTATTCGGACTACATCTTACTTTCATCGATATTATTTGTATATATCGGTCGCAATTTCCAGCCAAATTGGTCCAAACAGGAGCAAAATGGTGGCCCGCCCTGATGTAGCAAATTCCGGCCGCTTTCAGGCACGTCATATTTTCGTTAATATGGCCGCGAATTGAATTTTATCGAATATTTTAATGCAACGAACTGACCATTCGCGTTTCCTTACCTTTCCGGCGTCGCCGGTATCCACGAAACTCTCTTATCCAGAGGAAAATAAAAAATGAGCCAGGCAGAAGAAGCTACCCAGCAAACCTCCGAGCATTCCGGGACTAAGAAGGCCGCAATGGCCATGTTTGGCCTACTGCTTGTTACTTACATATTGATGGTGGCAGATCGCTTCCTCGTCAGTATGCTCGCTACCGATATTCGTGGAGCCCTTGATCTCTCGGTACCGAACATGTTTGCGCTCACCACCATGTTTACCCTTGGTCTTGGTATTGGGGGATTACCCGCCGCCGCACTCATTGCGCGATATTCAAGAAAGGCTGTTCTGCTCACAGGTCTGATACTGCTGTCCGGTGCAACCTTACTTTTCACGCAAGCGACTGGTTTCGCCACCATGTTCGTGTTTATTGTCCTGCAAGGTGTAGGCATGTCTTTCCTGGCAACCAGTATGTTCTCGCTGTCAACCAGCTATTTCTCCGCGAATCGAGTAGCAGCACTGGGTCTGGTAAACCTTTGCTTCGGATTTGGCTCATTGTTAGGTCATCGTATTATCGGTGAAATGCGCACCGCTACTGGCAGTTGGGAGACGCCGATGCTGATCTTCGGCTTTACCGGTATTGTCTTAGCGATAGCCATCGCGATTTTCGTGCGCCCCTGGTTTAGTGAGGTCAAACCCGCTGCCAAGCATTTGGTTGACAGTGGTGGCGCGGACACGCTGAAGAACCGCAACACGATCATTCTAACGGTGATGAGCGCTTTGTACGGCATGGTAATTTATGGATTCCTGGGTACCTATCCATCTTTCGTTCTTACTGTTCTGGAGTTAACGCATGCAGAAATGGGTGCGATAATGATGTGGTTCGGCGTCGGCGGGCTGACTTCCTACTATGGCGGCAAGCTGGGTGATAAATTCTCGTCGAAATCAGTTCTCTTTACCTGCTCGGTCGTGCTCGGGGTAGTGACCTTGTTTCTATTCATGACAGACCTGAGCATATTGACCTATAAACTGTTGGCATTCCTCGTCGGTGTTTTCGGCGCAGCAATCGTCTACACCAATCTCGCCGGCGGTCACGTCAAGGCGCTCAATCGCACTCTTACCAGTAAAGGTTCAGGCATGTTCGTCACTAGCGTCTATGGTGGAGCCGCGTTAGGTGGATACACCATGGGCTTGCTCGTAGAGAACTGGAGCTGGGCGATGGCCGGCAGAATTCAGATCTCGCTGCTCTGCATGATGATTGCGGTACTCGCTCTCGCGCTGCGACAAAGCGAGTTTTCGAAGTAGATCCCGACGGAGCCCTTGGCAGGGCTCCTTGAAACAAGGCACAGCTTTGAATCCTGCCGTTTAGATAGAAGCGGCGATTGATTTGCCCAGATCCTCAGTGTCGGCAGCACCGCCCATATCGGGGGTCAGGTTTTCACGATTACGAAGGACGTTCTCGATCGCCGTCATGATGCTGTCATGTGCATCACGAAACCCCAGGTGATCCAACATCATGGCGCCGGCCCAGATCGTGCCGATCGGGTTCGCAATGCCCTGGCCGGCAATGTCGGGCGCCGAACCATGCACCGGTTCGAACATTGACGGATGTTCATTGGCAGGATTGAGGTTGGCGGATGGGGCGATGGCTATAGTGCCTGTGCACGCCGGGCCGAGATCCGAAAGTATGTCGCCGAATAAATTACTGCCGACGACCACATCGAAATGATCGGGCATGCGTACGAAGTTCGCCGTCAGGATATCGATGTGATACTGGTCAACATTGATCTCAGGATAATCTTTCGCCATCTCGGCGACGCGAGCATCCCAGTACGGCATCGTATGAATGATGCCGTTTGACTTGGTTGCGGACGTCAGGTGTTTGGCATCGCGTTTTTGCGCCAACTCGAAAGCGTACTTAAGAACCCGGTCAACGTTGTAACGCGTGAATGTCGACACTTGTGTGACGACTTCCTCGGCAGTCCCTTCGTTCTCAATGCCGCCGATCGTCGAGTACTCGCCTTCAACATTCTCGCGCACGACATAGAAGTCGATGTCACCGGGTTTGCGGCCCGCGAGCGGACAGGGCACCCCGTCAAAGAGACGTACCGGTCGCAAATTAATGTGTTGGTCGAACTCGCGGCGGATCGGGATTAATAGTCCCCAAAGCGATTCGTGGTCCGGTACGCCAGGAAATCCGACGGCGCCTAAATACACCGCATCAAACGGTCGTAATTGATCGATGCCGTCTTCGGGCATCATGCGACCGGTTGCGAGCCAGGTTTCACAAGACCAGTCGAATTCGGTCCACGCGAAATCGATATCGTGCTTCGCGCCGGCTGCTTCCAGAGCGCGCATGCCTTCGGGCATCACTTCCTTGCCGATTCCATCGCCTGGAATGACGGCCACTTTAATGGTCGCCCGCATGGCGGCCTCCTGCTTCCTAGTAGCTCATTCCACAGCCGATGATTCGATCCGTTGGGAACTTGGTGATGATTTCAATACCGGTGTCCGTTACTACGACTTCGTCTTCAAGTCGAACACCGTCAGAGCCGTCTTCATTACCGGCATAGGTCTCCAGGGCAAAGACCATTCCGGGTTCTATTTCTACGGGATGCTCAATGCTGTAGGCACGGGAGATAATCGGAAATTCCCACAGCCCAACGCCAATACCGTGACCGTATTGCAAGCCAAAGATTTCATGTTCGTTGAGTGCTCCCATTTGCCTGTAGTCTGGCCAGCGCGTTACAACATCAGCTGTCGTACCACCGGGCTTGACCGCCTCGATGCCACCGGTTTGAATTTCCAGACAGCGTGCGTGCGTATCAATTTGTTTTTTCGAAGGAGGGCCAACCGTGAAGCACCGGTAAACGCACGTGTGATAGCCGTTAAACAAAGCCACGATGTCCATGAAAATGATATCGCCGGGCTGTAACAGGCGATCCGAACTCAAGTGCGGGTGCGGATTCGTACGGTTTCCTGATGTTACCTGAACATTGTGTATCCACTGTGCCCCCAGGCGATGCATCTCATGCGATGCGACGGCCTGCAGGTCGTTCTCTTTCGCGCCCGGCCGAATTTCGCATGCGATTCGGTGGAATGCCGCGTCCACAATCGCAGCACCATGCTTGAGGATCGCAATCTCGTCTTCATTTTTTATGGAGCGCGCGAACTGCATGACGCCCTGACCATCTGCAATGGTGTAGCCGTTGGCCTGCATCGCGAGGAGAATCTGCGACTCGATGACGTCGACACCAATGCGGATTTTTTTCTTGTCGAGTTTGAAGTTGCCGAGGACCATGTCGAGGTCCTTCAGGAATCCTGCCGAACAGCCCCAGGCTTCGGGCAGCGCACCGAACATCGTACCGTGTGCCGGGAATGTGTAGTCCGCGATCCACGGGCAGTTCAGCTTCTCACTGGCGACCTCGGAGCCAAATCCGAATATGTGTGGCGGCCCGCTCCGCGGAATAATGGCATAACGGCCCATATTGTCGATTTCCGGTGAACATACGGCCGTTGATGTTGAATAACGCTTATTACCGGTATCGAAAAGTAGCAGACAGTCAATATCGAACTGGTCCATGTATTTTTTGATCCGGGCGACCCGATACTCACGCATGCGATCGAAATCTATGCGTTGCTCATAGTCAACCTGCATCATTCCCTGCGTGCCTTTTCGATACGCCACTGTCTTTCTCCTGATTCTTAACGCTCGATCCTCAAGTGATCGAGCTTGTTTTCATTGCTTATGACGAAGATTATATCGTCAAATCGCGCATATTGTTAATATTTTCGATTATTTTTGACGTGTGCGTCGCTCCCGCTGGCATTTGTACTGGCAATCTGCGCATGGCTCAAAAAAATCATCGCAATAAGAGGCCAGAAGTCGTTATACTCGATTAAATAGCCAATTAGAATATAAAATCGATAAAAATGATCTTACGACACATTTGAATACTTTATCCGTAATGTGCGGACTCGTAAGTCATGATAATGGGGAGAATGATGATTATTCAGCTCGAGAAAGAAAAGGACGTTCTTGCAAGAACGAAACGCGTACTTTGGACAATCGCAATATGCATTGTGCCCAGCCTCCTGGTTCCACAGGGGCAGGCTCTTGCCCAGGAATCGTCCGCGACTTTGGAAGAGATTGTCGTGACGTCCAGGCGATACGAAGAAAGCCTCAATGACGCGCCGTTAGCGGTAAGTGTTATGGATAGCCAGTATCTGGCTGATCAGGGCATCAACAATCTAGGTGACATTCTTGAGCTAACGCCTGGCGCAACCTGGGCCCATTTCACGATGGCGCAGCCAGGATTCACTCTTCGCGGCATGGAGTCCTACAACGTCGGTAATGCATCGCTGGAATCGGGTGTACAGGTTGTTATTGACGGAATTCCAGTGACGAAGGCGTTCATGATGACGCCCCAGATCTACGATATCCAACGAGTCGAGATCATGCGTGGCCCACAAGGCACGACCTTTGGTCGTAATGCAACATTGGGATTAGTGCATTTCATTACTGGCCGGCCTGCTCAGGATTACAGCGCTGCAGCGAACTTTTCGGCGGGTACGCGCGGTCTGTTCGGCTTTGACGGCCACATCAATGGCGGCTTGAGTGACACCATCTCGGTCCGCGTTGCAGCTAACTACAAGCAGTTCGAAGGTTCCCTGGAAGACGAAAATACCGGCGACTCTTTAGAAGGTGCCAAGGGTTACGGAATACGTGCCTCCGCACTTTTTGAACCGAGCGAAACGTTTAGTGCTTACATTAAGCTGGAGCACACCATTGACAGGAATGATCCATCGGTACGGCGGCACGAGTCCTGCACCGTGCCCGTTCTTACGACACCGCGGTACATAAACGAGTACACGCCACCCTGCGATCCGTGGAAGGCGTCGGTTAGTTCTCCACCCCGCGGTGGTTGGTATGAAGACAGGGACATGACGTTTGTGACTGCCGACCTGGCGTGGGATGTCGGTGACATTACAATCACCTCGTTATCGGGTCTCCAGAGTGGCCAACACCAGACGATCATGGACGTATTTGCTACGCCCGAAGTCATTCAGGATCAGATTGTAGAAAACGACGCAGACATCTATTCCACCGAGCTGCGGATTGACAACAGCGCAAGTGGCAACGCGCTCACCTGGCTTGCCGGCATATACTTGCTCAGTCAATCCGAGCATCGATTGGAGCACAACATTGGTATGCCACCGCGCGGCAACGGCGCGGGCAGAACCGTTCCGTTGCCTACGTCGCACCTGATTGCCAACGGCACGTCGGAAACGACCTCTATTGGAATATTCGGCGAACTCTCTTATGATTTCGGCGATCGCTGGAACATTACTGTCGGCGGTCGTTTTACGGACGAGACACGCGACTACGAGTTTAGCAACGAATGTTGGGGACGTTCGGGCGGCTGCGGCGGCATGGGTGCTGATCCTGGTCCGGCTTATCCGCAGTACGACCCCGCTACCAACTGCGCCCTGAATCCCAATGGCGATGGCACTTGTGGATCTGAAGCAAACCCGATGGGCATTGGCGTTGCGGCACCGGAGACCCTTTCGGCAGGCTGGGACAATTTCTCACCCAAAATCTCGCTGAGCTTCGCCATAACCGACAACATGAATATCTACGCGCTGTACTCAGAAGGCTTCAAGTCCGGAGGCTTCCAGCATGACGCACGAAATTTACAATCCCTGCACGAGTCCATTGTCCTGCCGGAAACCGTAAAGAACTTTGAACTTGGCTGGAAGGGCTCCTACGACAGGATCCGTTTTGCCGTGACCGCATTCCAGATGGAGCAAATAGATGCGCAGAACAGTCTATTGGTTCCGCTCCCCGGAGGCTCGTACGTAACCGATATCAGCAACTACGGTGGTATCGAGATGACTGGTTTCGAGTTTGAAGCCACCTGGCTTGCCACTGACAGTTTGCTAATTGGCGGTAATGCGGCTTTTTATGACGGCGAATTGGGTCCGGAATCCTATACTGGCGCGACCTTTGATCCGGGTTGCAGCTGCGTTGTTGGTGTAGACGTCAGCGGCTTGCCGACTGGTCTTTCGGATACCTTTGTTTTATTCGGCGAGTACACTTTCGATATGTCCGGCGGATCATCGCTGCAACTCCGTGCTGATATTCAGAGTCGCAGCACGGTTGAACCACCAGCGGTAAGATATAACGTCCTGGAGCTTGACGGCACCGGTAAGGCGTTTGAACGTCCCGCAATCAACAACATCGGATTCAACGTTACCTGGACGGCCGCTGACAACGGGATGCAGATCAGTCTTTGGGGTCAGAATATTCTGGACGAGTTCGACTGGGGCGGCTGGGGTCCGGCCAGTAGTTTCCACTTTAATAACGGTGGCTCGGGACCAGGCTCTTCGCCGCGCAACTACGAAGGTAGAGAGCGATACGGCATGGACGTTCGCTTCAACTTCAACTGATTCCCCCCGGTTGGAGACAAGCGCAAGACCAAAGGGGCCTTTCGAGGCCCCTTTTCTTGTGTGTAGAATAGATTGACGGAGAATAAAACTTGTTTAGTGATACAAGCTTAAGCCGAAGAAAATTTCTGGCGCACAGCGCAACTATTGCCGCGGCCGTAACGCTGCCGGGATCGGTGTTGGCAAGTCCGTCAATGCGCAGCCGAGAAATTCCCGGCACAGACGAATTATTGCCTGTTGTTGGCTTGGGCGCTCCGGAGATTTTCAAAAAGATACCTCCAGAGGGAGTCGACCTTCCCAAGTCAGTCATCCAGGCAATGGTCGATCTCGGCGGTACGCTGATCGATACGCCCCCTTTCTTTCGACCCGATGTGCCGATCATTGGCAATCTTCTTACCGAGATGGGTCTGCAGAATGATTTGTTCCTCACCGGAAAAATTACGGTAAGCGGTAAGGAGGAAGGCATCGCGCATCTTGAAAAAACAGAGAGAAACCTGAACAAGCGGCCCATAGACCTTCTCATGGTTCACAATATGAGGGAGATGCATTTTCATTGGCCAACGCTCAAAGACTGGAAGGAGCAGGGTCGGGTTCGCTACATAGGGGTGAGCCGAACGAGAACCGAAGATTTCAGTGCCCTGGAAAAGTTCATGAAGGAGGAAAAACCCGACTTCCTGATGATTGGTTATTCCGTTACGCAGCAGGGGCCGGCGGAACGAATTCTGCCGCTGGCACAGGACAGCGGCGTTGCCGTCATTGCGGTTGAGCCCTTCAAGGCATTTGAAGACGGCGCATTTTTTAACGTCGTTGCGGGCACGCCCTTACCCGCATGGGCGTCCGAATTTGATTGCGAGTCGTGGGCACAGTTTTCTCTCAAATACATACTTGGCAATCCCGCCATTACCAGCGTCGTGACCGAGACCCGCAAGGTGGGTCACGTGGTTGATAACATGGGTGCCGGGTACGGGCGGCTTCCGGATGAGGCAACTCGACAGAAAATGAGCGACTATCTATTGTCGTTATAGGTTGAAGAGGTCTTTTCGTGTCACGTCATTTCGCTATCGGCGATATTCATGGCTGCTATATCGCGCTAACCACGCTTTTCGACTATGTCGCGCCCAACTCTGATGACACGATCGTGACGCTGGGCGACTACGTTGATCGAGGACCGGACTCGGCAGCGGTCATCGATCTTCTCATTGACCTGGACAAAACCAACAAACTGGTCCCGCTGCGGGGCAATCATGAAGTCATGCTGCTGGACTCGCGCGAACAAAACAGCTGGTTCCACGCATGGTTGAGTTACGGGGGCAGAGAGACTCTCAACTCTTATTCGCTAGCCCCTGATGATGCAGGCTCGATTGACCGAATTCCGGAGGCGCACCTCGATTTCCTGGAGAACAGGCTGCTGCCGTATTACGAATGCGAGTCGCATTTTTTCGTGCACGCGTACGCTGAGCAAGACAAAGTCCTGGCAGATCAGGCCGACTCATCGTTGTATTGGCGAAAATATATCAACCCGGGACTGCATTGCTCCGGCAAGATCATGGTATGTGGCCACACGGCGCAACGTTCTGGAAAGCCAGCCCACAATAGCAATTCAGTTTGCATAGATACCTGGGCTCACGGAGAGGGCTGGTTGACTTGCCTGGACGTTGAATCCGGTACTGTCTGGCAAGCGAATGAGGCCGGCGACAAGCGACAGTTCATGCTCGACGAGGTGGAAAAGATCGCCGGCGGCTAGAATTGGTCGACGAAGTTCACAGCACGCTTTACTTCACGACTGTTGTGACTTTCCTGCCAGAGAATATTGCCGCCATGCAGTTCAAGCTTAACGACGTCGATGCACAGCAGGCTGCCATTCGAAATCAGAATGTCTTCTCCCGTCAGCCACAATACGAGAATGCTTGTGCACGACTGGTGGCTGCTGACTAATACGTCACCGCCATCAAGATCCAGCTCAGCGACGAAACTCTTGATCTCATCAAGACGTGATCCCGTCCTCAGCAACTGCGACACCTGAACGTCGCTTTGAATGTCCAACACTCGCTTCGCGACGTACAATGTTTGCTTCACGCGCCGCAAGGGGCTGGAGTAGATGGTGGAAATGCCCTGAAGTTCGTCGATGCGCAATGCCAGGACATTCTCAACTTCAGTTACACCTTTTTCGCTGAGCTCACGAGCCCCGTCGGTTTCGGCCTCCGTGGTCATCCCATGCCGCAGGACAAACAGTTTCACACTTTTTCCGGACTTCCACTTGCGGCAGATTTGACAATGGCTTCGGTGACGGCCGAACCGTGAATAATCTCCGATGGTGGAATCATGAATGGATCGCCACCGGAGGCCGCACGTGCAAAATCTTCCAATGCAGCACGACTGACATCGAACTTCGCCGCATCCCATGTTTCTGCAGGTCCCTTGACGGGTTTGAATGTGCAATTACCAAACAACCGGGTTCGGCGTTCTTCAGACGGGGCGCCCGCCACGTGTGTCATGCCTTCCAGCTTGACGAAGCCTTTCGTCCCATAAACCTGGAAATTAAAACCACCACCGGTTGCCGTCATTGTCGCAAGATAACCGGACATGCCTTCTTTCATTCGGAACAGGATGGAGGTTGTATCGTCTGCATCGACTTCGATCGCGCGACGGAAACTCTGCGCATACACCTCGTCAATCTCGCCACAAAGATCGATGAAGCCGTCGATCGCGTGCACGCCCATCGGCGTCAGCCCACCGCAAGGCGTTTCATTTCGATCAGCCCGCCATGCGTCGGGTTTCAGGTACAACGCATTCGGAAAAGTCATCGTTGCTTCGCAATGCAGAATGGTGCCCAGCTCGCCGGAATTGATCATGTCGCGTAGTTTCGTGATCTCTGGGTGGAAGCGGCGATTGTAGCCGACGCCAACGGCAATCCCGGCGGCATCTGCCGCATCAATTGCCCTTTGCGCATCGGCACCGGTCAATGCAAACGGCTTCTCGCAAAAAACGTGCTTGCCCTTTTCGGCAGCCGCAATGGTCTGCGGCGCGTGCAGTGAATTGGGTGTCACCAGGACGACTGCGTCTATTCCTGAGTCGGCGATAATGTCGTCATACGAAGAGCGCAGCTCGAGGTCGTGCTCTTTTGCGAACTCTTTGGCATCGTCGGAAAGGGTTCGAGTGGTACCGGCGACAAACCGGATATCATCGCTGACACCTGAGACGGCTTCTACGAGGGTTTTTCCCCACCATCCAAGGCCTATAATGGCCGCATTGATCATGTAGTTACTCTAAATAAGACTGCGACTTGGTCGCATAGATTGCTTTTGCCGACAGTATATCGCTAAAATCGCTCTTTTCCATATTTAATCGATTAAAATGACGATCGACAACACCATCACCCCCATTCTGATGCTAGCGGCTCGCGTTTGTCTCGCGTCCGTTTTCCTGGTCAGCGGCATTCACAAGGCAATCTGGTATCAAAAGGCAGCCGAGGAATTTCGGCGTGACCGGATTCCTGCAATTTCGCTGCTTTTGCCCGGCACCATTGCCTTGCATCTGCTCGCCTCGATCTGTCTCATCGTCGGCTATCAAACCCGGGCAGCGGCGCTGGTCCTGGCGATATTCACCGTAGTGGCCACACTAAAGGTCCACGCCTACTGGCGATTGCCTAAAGATCAACAGCTTGGCAGAAGTCGGGTCGCAACGGGGAACCTCGCGATCATTGGCGGCCTGCTGTTGTTGGTCGCCGTCGGGCCGGGCCCGCTGTCGATCGGAACTTAAGGCTACCGTATTATCGATAAATATCGTAAAATACGCCATCTATCGATAAACCCCATCTACAGGTCGAACACTTGAATACTACAACAGGGCCGTTAATGGCGGCCGCCGCCAATCCTGATGCACCCGATACGGAAACGCGACTTGAACTCTACCGCCTGATGCAGGCATGTCGAGTGATGGAGCAACGCGCCTACGATCTCTTCATGCAGAACCTGATTAAGGGTACCTCGCATCTGGCTTTGGGTCAGGAGGCTGTCGCCGCCGGTTTTGGCGCCGCGATGCGAGCCGACGACTACACATTCTGCACCTACCGGGGACACAACCACACGTTGGTTCGCGGTGTCTCGATGACAGCGATTCTCGGTGAGTTAATGGGACGCGAATGCGGGCTGTTGAGCGGCAAGGGCGGTTCGATGCACTTGATGGACGTTGAAAAGGGCGCGATGGGTTCATACGCGATTATCGGTTCGCACCTGCCGATCGCCGCAGGCGCCGCATGGTCAGCGCAGTATCGCAAGTCGGGCCAGGTGTCAGTTTGCTTCTTCGGCGACGGCACCACCAACATCGGCGCATTTCATGAATCGATCAATTTTGCGGCGATATGGGATCTTCCGGTGGTCTTTGTTTGCGAGAACAACCTCTACATGGAGTACACACCGATCAGTGAAGTGACGGCTGTTAAGAATCCTGCTGCGGATCGTGCATCTGCTTACGGCCTGGAACCGGTGCTGATCGATGGCAACGACGCTGATATTGTCTATGCTGTCGCGCGCGCAGCGCTTGAGAAAGCACGCAGCGGCAAAGGGCCAAGCCTGATCGAAGTTCTAACGTATCGCCATGGCGGGCACTCGCGCGCAGACCCCGGAAAATATCGTCCGGACGAAGAGGTCGCCGCCTGGAAAGAGCGTGACCCTATTAAAACGTACCGCGCACGATTGCTGGCCGACGGTGTCGATGAGGCAGCAGTGATTGCAATCGAAGATGAACAGGCCGCGCGTGTGGATAAAGCTGAAGAAACCGCCAGAGCCAGTGGTCCACCGCCACTCGAAATCGCCGACACCGACCTGTGGGCCGACGGGAGCTCATCATGGCGCAACTAAGTTACAGAGAAGCCGTGTCGGC
>Ga0114949_10000453_pt1 | contig 21855 bp, 18 predicted proteins | sample N074metaG_FD_83505 | JGI IMG/M metagenome (GOLD analysis project Ga0114949, IMG submission 83505) | Deep subsurface microbial communities from Kermadec Trench to uncover new lineages of life (NeLLi) - N074 metaG | ecosystem: Environmental > Aquatic > Marine > Ocean trench > Sediment | place...
CTGCGCTGCAGGAGTCCAGGGCGGCGCGATAGGAATCCCGGTCGATCCCGGCCAGAGCTCGCAGCGAGTAGCTCAGCGCTTCCAGGGTACCGGCGTACTGAAAGTCGACGTCCGGATGCGCGCGGGCCGCGAGATAGCCGACGAAGTTGGCCTCGTCCTCCCGCGCAAGACCGAGCTGGTGCGCCATCTCGTGGCAGACGGTCGACGGGAACTCGGATTGCGGCAGATGCATGTTGACGTTCGGCTCGCCGGTGTAGGGCGAGTAGATACCGGACGGGCCGATCCATGACATGACCCAGGAGAGCAGCACTCCCTTGGGCCGTCCGACATGGCGCCCGTTGAGAAACGCATACTCTCGACCGATCCGATCAAACCCGAGGCGTGCACGCCGCAGGGCATCCGCGCGGCCGTGGGCCAGAAGCATCACACCGTCGCGGTCCTCTTCGACCTGCTCCCGCAGCGTGTTGGCCTGGGCGACCAGCTGTCGGGTGAGGCTCCGCAGTTCCTCGGCCGAGCCGGGAGAGACATCGAGTCCGGCCGACACGGCCAGAGGAAGCCGCTGGTGGTTGAGGGCCCAGAGGAAGATCCCCAGACCATACAGGCATCCGACGACCGCCAGCACGCCGACGCCGCCATGCAGCAGGACGTTGCGGACACTGCGGCGGCCTTGCACGAGATGGCGGGCGGCGCGTGCCACGCTCCAGGCGAGCCAGGCGACCAGCGAGACGGCCAGCAGCTCCGCCACGGAAAAGGGAAGCCAGCCCGTGAGCAGTGCCATGCTGCGTGCGATCGCCGGATAGACGCTCCTGGAGTAGACCGACTCGACGATCTCCGGAGCCTTCGAGGCGATTCCCTGCAGCAGCGCCGCCAGCGGCAACAGGGCTACGAACGGCAGCCGCCTACGCCAGCGCAACGGTCGATCCAGCTCACGAGCGTCTCGCACCCTCAGCATGATGTCACAGCTTGGCCCGGAGGCTCGCCGTCGGTAGACTGGACCCGAGACAAATGATCGAACTGCGACAAGTCTCGCGGACCTTCCACGTCGGCGGGCGCCCGGTGCACGCCCTGCGCGACGTCGACCTGGAGCTGGCATCCGGCGACTACGTGGCGATCATGGGGCCGTCGGGATCCGGCAAGTCCACTCTGCTCAACCTGCTGGGGTGTCTCGACCGGCCCGACCTCGGGCAGCTTCTTCCTCGACGGCCGGGACGTGGGCGGCCTGGACGAGGCGGCCTTGACCCAGGTGCGGTGGCACAAGATCGGTTTCGTCTTTCAGGCGTTCCACCTGGTGTCGCGGCTGACTGCGGCCGGCAACGTCGAGCTGCCGATGATCTTCGCCGGCGTCGAACGCTCCGAGCGTCGTGAGCGCGTGGCCCGTTCGCTCGAGGCGGTGGGTCTGGCCGAGCGCAGCGAGCACCGTCCCGAACAACTCTCGGGCGGCGAACGGCAACGAGTGGCCATCGCGCGGGCGGTGGTGATGAACCCCGCGATCGTCCTGGCCGACGAGCCGACCGGCAACCTGGACAGCGTTTCGGGCAACGAGGTGATCGCGATCCTGGAGCAGATGAATGCCGGTGGACTGATGCTGGTGCTGGTGACGCACGATCCGCAGATCGCCGCGCGCGCCCGGCGCTGCATTCGTATGCTGGACGGTGGACTGGTGCAGGAGAGCACGTGAGCGCGCTGGACCTGCTGCGTTTTTCCGGCGGCGCGCTACGCGGCCATCGCCTGCGCAGCGGGCTCTCGCTGCTCGGCGTGACGATCGGCGTCGCCTCGGTCATCGTGCTGACCAGTCTCGGCGAAGGAGCGCGGCGCTACCTGACCGATCAGTTCACGAGTCTCGGCACCAACCTGCTGATCATGCTTCCCGGAAAGACCGAGACGACGGGAATGGCACCGATCACCGGGGGCGTGCCCAACGACGTGACGCTGGACGACGCGGATGCCATCGCGCGGCAAGTGCGCGCGGTGCGGCGGGTCGCCCCGGTGTCGTTCGGCGAAGCACCGGCACGCTACGGCCAGAGGCAGCGCGATATCACCGTACTGGGAACCACGGCGGAGTTTCCCCGCATACGCCGGACCGGGGTCCGCCTGGGCCGCTACCTGCCGGAGGGCACGGCGCAACAGGGGCAGCGGGTTGCGGTCATCGGATCCAAGATCCAGCAGGCCTTGTTTCCCGGGACGAACCCGCTGGGGGAGTTTCTCCGACTGGGTGACGTGCGCTTTCGCGTCATCGGCGTGATGCAGCCGCGCGGCGTGAATCTGGGGATGGATCTGGATCAGATGGTGCACATTCCGGTGCGCGCCGGGATGCCGCTGTTCAACAACTCCGGGCTCTCCCGGGTGTTCGTCGAGGTCAACACCTCGGGCGAGATCGAAGCGGCCGCACGGGAAATCACCGCCGTGATGCGCGAGCGCCATCGCGGTGAGGACGACATCACGTTGCTGACGCAGAAAGCGATGTTGTCGAGCCTGGGTCGAATCCTGAGCGTGCTGACTGCGGCCATCGCCGGAATCGCCGCCATCTCGCTGTCCGTCGCCGGGATCGGGATCATGAACGTGATGCTCGTCTCCGTCTCCGAGCGCACCGCGGAGATCGGGCTGCTCCGGGCGCTCGGAGCGAGCCGCGCCCAGATCCTCAGCGCCTTTCTCGTCGAGGCGACGATCCTCTCCTCGACCGGCGGACTGACGGGGCTCGCCGTGGGTTACGCACTGGACCGTGCGTTCATGCTGGTCTATCCGAATTTTCCCGTGGAGCCCCCGCTGTGGGCCGTGTGCGGGGCGATCCTGCTCTCCGTCGTCGTCGGTGTGGCCTTCGGCCTGCTGCCGGCCCGCCGCGCGGCGCGACTGGATCCGGTCGTTGCCCTGGGATCGGGATGATCCTCAGGGTTTGACGACGTAGCACTTCGCATGCTTCGGCAGATCGATGCCCGAAAAAATCGGGGTACACTACGCAGCGACCGGAGAGCACGGCCCGTCCACAACGGAGACTTCCACGGATGAACGCACGGAACTGCCTGACCGCCCTGATCCTCGCCAGCGGAATCGCCGCTGCCAACGCCGGCGATGCACGCCTACTGCACTATCCCTCGATTCATGGGGACTTCGTGGTATTCGTCCACGCCGGCGACATCTGGCGCGCGCCGGCAGCCGGCGGTCCGGCGCGCCGCCTGACCTCCCACGCAGGCCTCGAGCTGACACCGAGGATCTCCCCCGACGGCCAATGGGTCGCCTACTCCGCGGAATACAGTGGCACGCGCCAGGTCCACGTGATGCCCGCCACGGGCGGATCCGGCAAACAGCTGACCTTTTATAACGACGTGGGCGCGATGCCGCCAAGAGGCGGCTTCGACTACTGGATCCAGGGCTGGCGCCCGGACGGGCAAATCCTGGTGCGCATGAACCGCACGCCGTGGGGTGTTCGGCCGGGGCGCTACTTCCTGGTGGATCCCGCGGGTGGCCTGGAGCGGCCGCTGCCGGTCCCGGTCGGCGGCAGCGCCGGCTACTCGCCCGACGGCAAGACGCTGGTCTACACCTACTTCGACCGCGAGTTCCGCACCTGGAAGCGTTACATGGGCGGCCGCAACCAGGACATCTGGACGCTGGACCTCGAGGCCATGCAGTCCAGGCGGCGGACCGACTGGCCGGGCTCGGACAACTTCCCCATGTGGCACGGCGACACCATCTACTTCACCTCCGACCGCGAGCACACGCTGAACCTGTTCGGCCTCGACGTTGCATCGGGCGAGACGCGCAAGCTCACTAACTTCGACGAGTACGACGTGCTGTGGCCGAGCCTGGGCCCGGACGCCATCGTCTTCGTCAACGGCGGTGCCCTGCACCGTTTCGACCTCTCGACCGAGACGACGAGCAGGATCGAGATCACCTTCGGCGACGATCTGGCGTCGGCCATGCCGTACTGGGACGACGTCTCCGACAACATCCGCTCGGTGGACCTGTCACCGGACGGCAAGCGCGCGGTGTTCGAGGCGCGCGGCGACCTCTATACCGTGCCGGCCAAGGACGGACCGACGCGCAACCTGACGCGGACCCCGGGCGTGCGCGAGAGCGCGCCGGACTGGTCGCCCGACGGGCGCTGGATCGCCTACTGGTCGGATGCCACGGGCGAGATGGAGCTGTACGTGCGGGAGCAGGATGGCTCGGGCGAGCCGCGGCAGCTGACGCGGGGTGGCACGGTCTGGCGCTATCCGGCGGAGTGGAGCCCGGACGGGAAGTTGCTGGCCTTCGGTGACAGCAACGCCCGGTTGCGCGTGCTCGAGGTGGACAGCGGCAAGCTGACCGAGGTGGCCAGGGGAACGCACGCCGACATCGACACCTACGTGTGGTCGCCCGACAGCCGCTGGCTGGCCTACGAGATGAACCACCCGGAGACGGAGCTGCCGAGCATCGCCGTGTACTCGATGGAGCAGAAGCGTGGCGAAGTGCTCGGCGACGGAATGACCTCGGACCGCAGCCCGGCCTTCGGCCCCGGCGGGAACTACCTGTTCTTTCTCAGCGACCGAGACTACAGCCTGAGCTTCTCGGACTTCGAGTTCAACTACATCTATGCCAACGCCACACGGGTTTACGCGGCGGGGCTGAACCCCGAGGTCGAGGCGTTGTTCCCGTTGAAGAGCGACGAGGTCGAGGTGCAGGAGGAGCAGCAAGACGGCGAAGACGAACAGGACGAAGAGCAGCCGCTCGAGGTGAAGATCGTCGCCGCGGGCTTCGTCGAGCGCACGGTCGCCCTGCCGGGCGTGGCCGCGGGCAACTACAGCGGCCTGGCCGCAGCGGAAGGGGCGGTGTACTACATCAAGGTGCCCGAGGGGTCACCGTCGTCGCTTGCACGCTACGACCTGGAGGCGCGCGAGGAAGAGATCGTCGCCGAGGGCGTCGGACAGTTCGTGCTGGGAGATCGGGGCGAGAGCGTGCTGTTCCCCGAGGACGACGGCTGGTCGATCGCGCCCGCCGAGCCCGAGGCCGAGGCCCAGCCGTTGGACCTGTCGGCACTGCGCATGAAGGTCGACCCGCGCATCGAATGGGAGCAGATGTTCGCCGAGGCCTGGCGCATCGGGCGCGACTGGTTCTACGACGACCGCATGCACGGTGTCGGCTGGGAGGCGATGCGTGAGCGCTACGGCGCGCTGCTGCCGTTGGTCGCCGACCGGCGAGATCTGGACTTCGTGCTGGGCGAGATGATCGGCGAGCTGCAGGCCGGGCACGCCTACGTGCAGAGCGGAGAGCTGCCGTCGGTGGACCGCGTGGAAGGCGGCATGCTCGGCGTGGAATTCGAGCCGGGTGAGAAAGGGCGCTACCGCATGGCCAAGATTTTTGCAGGGGAGAACTGGGACGACGCGTACCGTTCGCCGCTGACCGAGCCCGGCGTCAACGTGGCCCAGGGAGACTACCTGCTTGCGATCGATGGGGTGCAGCTGAAGACCAGCGACAACCCGTACCGCTTGCTGGAGGGCAAGGGCAACGCGCAAGTCGTGTTGACCGTGAACGCGGCACCGACGATGAAGGATGCGCGCGAGGTCACGGTGCGGACGATCACGACGGAACGAAACCTGCGGTACCTCGACTGGGTCCTCGGCCGCGCCGCGTTGGTCGACGAGCTGTCCGACGGCAAAATCGGCTACATCCACTTGCCCAACACCGCCGGCGAAGGCAACCGCATGCTGCAGAAACTGTTCTACAGCCAGGTCACCAAGCCGGCCTTGATCGTGGACGACCGTTACAACGGGGGCGGGTTCATTCCCGACCGCATGATCGAGATGCTGTCGCGCACGACGCTGTCGTACTGGATGCGCCGCGGGGTCGAGTCGTTCACCACGCCCGGGTTCCGTCACGACGGACCCAAGGTGATGCTGATCAACGGCTATGCGGCGTCGGGTGGCGATGCGCTGCCGTATTACTTCCGCAAGCTCGGCCTGGGCAAGTTGATCGGTACGACCACGTGGGGCGGGCTGATCGGAATCTCGGGAAACCCGATGCTCGTCGACGGCGGCGGCGTGCTGTACCCCACGTTCCGCCTCTACGACACGACAGGAGCGTGGACAGTGGAGAACGAGGGTGTGGCGCCGGACATCGAGGTGTGGGACACCCCCGAGCGGATCGCCGCGGGGCAAGATCCTTCGATCGAGAAGGCCGTCGAGACGTTGCTTGTGCAGCTGGAAAGCTACCGGGGCGAGCCGCGCACGCCAACCCCGCCGAGGTAATGTAAGGGGTCAAGTCTTGGCATTGGACATCGGCGGCCGACGTCCAATGCCAAGACTTGACCCCTTACATTACCTCGGCGACGCGCTCGATGGTGCGATCGATCCCTTCGAGGAGTTTCTCGGCTCCGCCCCTCACGACTCGCTCGCGGGCCGCGGCGGGATCCCGGGTACCGAACAGGGGCTTGCGGTAGCGCTCGCGGAATGATCTGGCGTAAGGCTGGTCCAGCAGTCTCGCGTTGAAGTAGTCGAGAGTGACGTTCTGCTCCAGGTAGGACACTCCGCCGACGTGGTACACCGCGCTCTCGTCGCGATGCAGAATCCGCTGCTGCAGCCCGTCGTAGGCGGCCATCGCCAGGATCAGGTTGAGCGGGTCGTAGAACGACAGGTAGTGCTTGGGAAAATTGTGATCGCCGAGCCCCAGCGAGCCCAGTGGCTCGACGAGGTGTTGCGGGGTTCGGTCGTAAATGATCGGCCGGATGTGGTACGTCGCCATCAACTCCTGGATCACCGGAACGTCCAGCGCCAGCAGGTGCGTCGTCGGGAAGACCAGTCCCGATCGGGGATTGGTGAAGCCGAATGCGCCGCAGGCGACCTCGCCACGCCGCAGGTTCAACTCGTCGAACACATCCGGATCGAAGACGAAGAGGTCCGGATCCAGCAGAGCGAAGCTGCGGGTTGCATGGCGCAGCAGGAGATCCAGAACCACCCCGTGCGGCATCATCGAGCCTCTCACGGGTCGCAGGTCGAGCATTGGAATGTCGGGGAAACGCTGCGCCAGGGCCTCCACCTCCCAGGGCCGGGCCCCATTGCAGACGACCACGACCGCCACGCGGCGCCGGGCCAGGGTCAGGCACGGGATGACGTAGTGCAGGATCCTCGGGACGAGGACCAGTACGCACGGGTTCGCATCGGACTGCGCGAGGACTCGGTCCAGTCGGGCGCCGTACATCTCGTCGTGCCGCCGCACTGCCAGACGGTTCATCCATTGCAGAATCGCGTCCGAACCCTTGTGGTACAGCTTCCGCGGGAGCTCGCGCAGGACGCCGGAGGCCGTGGCTCCTCCCGCTTGCCGCCGAAGTACCCAGGAGAGAAACCGCTCGCGGATCCTCATTCTGCGAGCTCGATCACACCGATCCCGCGGCCGTCCTGGAGGTGGTGGTCGACAAACTCGGTGCATCGCGCGTGGCGCGGCTTGACCTCGGCCCAGTACTCCGGCACGTCCCCGGCATGCGTGCCCGTGTCAACGCCGTAACGCATGTGGAAGTCCGGAGTGATGTCATGGAATGCGACGAATCCTCCCGGCCTGACGTGCGGCCCGTACATCCGGTGGTCGCAGGCCACGCCCTCGTAGGTGTGATCGCCGTCGATGAACAGGAAGTCGAGCTTGTCTTTACCCAGCCACCGTTGAAACTGCTGGAATATCTCCTGCTGGTGCGAGTCGCCCTGGGCGCAGGTGAGCTGCTGGCCCGGTTGCACCAGCAACCGGAAACTCTCCGTCCGGGTGGCGTCGTTGTTGAGATCGATGGAGAAAATGCGGGCATTCGGCTGCGCGATGCGCGAGAGCAGGAACAACGTCCCGCCGTCAGCGCTGCCGATCTCGCACAGTCGCTGCGGCTGCATCTCGCGCAGCATCTCGAGCAACCCGAGAATCTCCCCGCGATTCTGATTGGGGGCGATGCCTCCGTAGCGAAACGCGAGGTCCACCAGCTGCTCGAGATCTCGAAGGCCTGTTGATCGTTGACCGAGCGCTCTTGCCAGCTCCACGACGTCGAGCGGCACGGGGCTCGAGGCCAGCGGGACGTTGCGGCGGCGCCGGCGACGCATCCAGCGCTGCAGGCAGCGCTGAACAGCCGCCGCCGGCCGCGGTGCGATGCGATACCCGTAGTACTTCAGCTTCCGTGCGAGCACGAATCGCTACGGCGCCCCGGAATCCCACCCGCGGGTCATGTAGTCGGCCAACGTGAAGGTCAGCATGATGATCGGACCGGCTGCTCCAGCGCCACGAAGGCGCCCGTAGCGTAGGAAGAGCGGTCGAGGACGCCCACGAGTCCCAGCAGGCATCCGGCAAAGATCACGGCCCCGAAGATGCTGACTCGGGAGAGGGTGGATGTAATGCGATAAGAGATCTGAGGCATTCAGTTGCAGGATTCGGATCTCACGCTAGCGCCTCATCATGCCAGGGGTGGCACCTGGATACCACAAGAAATTTAAGCTTGTCGCATGCAACTTCTAGGTTTCACTTGAACCCAACGCGCCAGTTCGTGCTGGGCGAGTTCACGCAGTTCGGCACGAACGTCATGGGCATCAACCCCGGCAAGGCGATCACCACGGGCTCGCCGGGGGCGCTCGGCGGGACCTACCGCAAGCTGACCGTCGAGGACGCCGAGGCGCTGCGTCGCATCGCCGGTGTTACAAACGTCGTGCCCGTGGTCATGGGCACCGCACGGGTCCAGGCCGGTGAACGGGGTCGCAGCGTCTTCGTGTACGGGGTCAACTCGGAGCTACCTGACGTCTGGAAGTTCGAGGTGCGTCAGGGACGGTTCCTTCCGGAGGGCGATCCCCGCCGGGGAGCACCGGTGGCCGTCCTGGGCCCCAAGCTCAAGCGCGAGATCTTCGGCGAGAAGAACGCTCTGGGGCGCTTCGTCCGCCTCTCGGACCAACGGTTCCTCGTCATTGGCGTGATGGCACCCAAGGGGCTGCTGCTGGGTTTCGACATCGATGACGCCGCCTACATCCCGGTAGCTCGCGCGCGCGCGCTCTTCGACCAGGACGGGTTGATCGAGATCGACCTGGCGTTTTCGCAGCACTCCGACGTAGATCGGGTCGTCGCGGACGTGCGCAGCACGCTGATGGCCCGGCATGAGGGAGAAGAGGACTTCACGATCACGACTCAGACCGAGATGATGGAGGTGTTCGGCCGCGTGATGACGGTGATCAGCGCCGCGGCGGGCGGGATCGGCGCCATCTCCCTCGTCGTGGGAGCGATCGGCATCCTGACCGTCATGTGGATCTCGGTCAACGAGCGCACCACCGAGATCGGGTTGGCCAAGGCCATCGGCGCGGGGTCGGGTCAGATCCTCGGACTGTTCCTGCTGGAGGCGTCGATGCTGTCCCTGATGGGCGGCGCGATCGGCGTCGGCCTCGGAATGGGCATCGCCCGCATCGTGCGTCTGCTGGTTCCCGGCCTGCCGGTCCAGACACCCCTGCGCTACGTGCTGGCGGCGCTGGCGGTCAGCCTGGTGGTGGGTCTGGCCAGTGGCGCGCTTCCCGCGCGGCGTGCGGCACGTCTGAACCCGGTCGAGGCGTTACATGCGGAATAATTGGGGTTTTCACCGACAATAATATTACTCTTGACAAAGTATATTGTCGGACGGTACCTTCCTTATCCGTCGTGACTCAGCTCGATCCCAGCACCATCGGAGTCGTCCAGGACCCGGCCCACGCGGCTCTGCTGCTGCATCCGATCCGCCAGTCGATCCTCGAAGCGCTGCGCGAGCCGGGCTCCGCGAGCACGCTGGCCCCGCGCCTCGGACTCCCCCGCCAGAAGGTCAACTATCACCTGCGCGAGCTGGAGCGGCACGAATTCGTCGAGCTGATCGAGGAGCGCCGCAAGGGAAACTGTACCGAGCGGGTGCTTCGGGCCAAAGCCTATTCCTACGTGATCAGTCCCGAGACGATCGCCGCCCTGGCCGCCGATCCCGACCAGATCCGCGACCGCTTCTCCTCGGCCTACCTCACGGCGCTCGCCGCGCGCACCCTGCGCGAGCTGGGCCAGCTGCGCGGCCAGGCGGATGGAGCGAAGAAGCGCCTGGCCACGCTCTCGCTCGAGTCCAACGTGCGCTTCGCCTCACCCGCTGCACGCGCCGCCTTCGGCGAGGAGCTGGCGGCGGCCGTCGCGGATCTGGTCGAGAAGTATCACGACTCGAGTGCCGAGACCGGGCGCAGCTTCCGGCTGGTCGTCGGCGTCTACCCGCACCCGAAGAGCAAAGAGCAAGGAGACCGATCATGACGAAGACGTCAACGGACACGCGCAGCATCGAAGTCACGTTGGAAATCGCCGCGCCCGCGGAAGATGTGTGGCGCGCGCTGACCAGTGCGAAAGAGCTGATGCGCTGGTTTCCGATCAAGGCCAGGGTCGACCCGGGGGTCGGCGGAAAGATCTGGACCTACTGGGAGGACAACCTGGCGGGGTTCAATACGATCGCCGTGTGGGAGCCGGAGCGCCACCTGCGGACCGGCTGGTTCGATCCCGGGCACGTCCCCGTCGAGGACCAGCCGGATACGATCTTCTACCGGGATGTCGAGGCCCGGAGCCAGCTCGTCGTCGATTACTTCCTGGAGGCCAAGGGCAGTACTACCACGTTGCGCCTGGTGCATTCGGGATTCAGCAGGGATGCCGGTTGGGACGACGAGTTCGAGGGCCACCGGCGGGGCTGGACCTTCGAGCTGCGCAGTCTGCGCAACTACCTGGAGCACCACCGGGGCAAGGACCGCTACATCGCGTGGGTCACCCGCGCGATCCGCATCGACGACGCGGCGGCCTGGGCCAGGCTGACCAGCAAGGACGCGCTGCTGGCGGAGGGTTCGATCGAGGGACTCGCAGCGGGCGAACGATACGCGTTGACCACCGTTCACGCGGACCGGCTGGAGGGCGAGATCATCCTCAACGAGCCGCCCCTGCAGTTCGCCGGCACAGTCGAGAACCTGGACCACTCGCTGGTGCGCGCCGGTATCGAGGGCTGCACGGGCGAGCGGGCGATGTGGTTCTGGGTCTCGTTCTGGGGCGGCGACCCCGCACGCGCCGAGGCGGTCCGCATCCGCTGGGCCAGCAAGTTCGAGCAGCTCTACGGGGACGAGTCCTGATCAGCAAGACGGAGCCAGCGCAGTCAAGCTGGATGCGTCCAGCACCTCGTGTCTTCCGCCGCGGCTGACGGCGACCCGGAATCCGGTCCGCGTCGAGGCAAAGCCCACCCGGCCGTCGGCACGCAAGGCGACGAAACCGACCTGCGGGGCCTCTCCGGATCGTTCGCGCCGCAGGATGCGCTGCAGCACGCGGCGCACCGCCTCTTCCGGCTCGAGTCCCTGGCGCATGAACTCGACGACCTGGTAGGAGCCGCAGACCTTGATCACCTCTTCACCCACGCCCGTGGCCGCGGCCCCTCCCGCCTGATCGTCACAGTACATGCCGTGGCCGATGAGCGGTGAGTCGCCGACTCGACCGGGGAGCTTCCAGGCCAGGCCGCTCGTCGTGCAGGCGCCGGCCATGCGGCCGCCGTCGGCCAGCGCGACCATGCCGATCGTGTCGTGACTCGGTGGCGACCCGTCGGTCCGCCTGTTCTCCCACGCCTCGCGCGCGCTGTCGGTCAAGAGGTCTTCCTCCTCGAAGCCGTGCTGCAGCGCGAAGCGACGGGCGCCGTCTCCCACGAGCAGGACGTGCGGGGTCTCGTCCATCACCCTGCGCGCCACCGCAACCGGGTGCTTGATATTCCGCAGCGCTGCGACGGAACCGGCGTTCAGCGTTCTGCCGTCCATGATGGAAGCGTCCAGCTCGACCACGCCCTCACGATTGGGATAGCCGCCGATGCCGACGCTGGTCTCCTCGGGATCGGCCTCGATCTGCATGACGCCGTGCTGCACCGCATCGAGCACGGTAGTACCGCGCGCGAGTCGCCGCACAGTCTCTTCGTTTGCGACGCGGCCGAAATCCCAGGTGGAGATGACGACCGGTAGTTCGGCCTTGGCGGAGGCGTCCCGCCTCTCGCAGGCCAGCGACAGACCGGCCCAGGCCAGTGTGCCGGTGCGAAGAAACTGCCTGCGTTCCATGGTCCACCTCCCGACGGATGATACTCTTCGGGCGATGGCGGGAGCGCTGCGCATTGCCATGTGGTCGGGGCCCCGAAATATTTCCACGGCCCTGATGCGCTCGTGGGGCAACCGGCCCGATACCTACGTCGCGGACGAGCCGCTGTACGCGCACTATCTGGCCCGGACCGGCAAGAACCATCCCGGAGCCGAGGAGGTCCTGGCCCATCACGAGCGGGATTGGCGCAAGGTCGTCGCCCGGCTCACCGGGCCCGTCCCCGAGGGCCGGTCTGTCTTCTACCAGAAGCACATGGCGCACCACCTGCTCCCGGAGATCGATCGCAGCTGGCTGGACGGTGTGCAGAACTGCTTTCTCATCCGCGACCCACGCGAGATGCTGACCTCTCTCGCGCAGAAGCTGGACGAGCCGCTGCTCGAGGACACCGGTCTGCCGCAACAGGTCGAGATCTTCGAGCTGGTTCGCCAACGCACGGGCCGCGTCCCGCCGGTCATCGATTCGAAGGACGTGCTGCTCGATCCGGAGCGAGTCCTCGAGCTCTTGTGTCGTGAGCTGGGCATCGAGTTCACACGGGACATGCTGCACTGGCCGGCGGGCCGGCGCGAGACCGACGGCGTGTGGGCCAAGCACTGGTACCACGCCGTGGAGGCCTCGACCGGCTTTCACGCCTACCGCCCTAAATCCGCTCCGCTTCCGCAGCGGCTGAAGGCGCTGTACGAACGCTGCCTCGAGTACCATGCCGTCCTCGGCCCCCACCGTCTCGGAGGAGACTAGTTTCATGCTCCAGGAGTTCGACGAGAGAAACCGCGACCTGCAGGTGAACATCAACGGCAAGCTGGTCCACCGTGACCAGGCCGGCATCAGCCCCTTCGACTCTGCAGTTCAAGGTGGCGACGCGGTCTGGGAGGGATTGCGGCTGTACGCCGGACGGATCTTCAAGCTGCGCGAGCACCTCGACCGGTTGCACGGCTCGGCCACGGCGCTGGCCTTCGAGGAGATTCCGAGCCGGGACAAGATCGTCGCCGAGATCAAGAGGACGCTCGCGGCCAACCGCATGACCGATAGCGTACACATTCGCCTGACCCTGACGCGGGGTGTGAAGATCACTTCCGGAATGGACCCGCGCCTGAATCGGTCCGGCCCGACGCTGATCGTCCTGGCCGAGCACAAGCCGCCGGTGTACGGCAGGCAGGGCCTCTCGCTGATCACCAGCAGCGTCCGACGCTTTCCGCCGGACTGCCTGGATCCCAAGATCCATCACTGCAATCTGATCCAGTCGATCCTGGCCAAGATCGAGGCCAACCAGGCCGGAGCGGACGACGCGATCATGCTCGATGTACACGGCTTTCTGGCCGAGACCAACGCGACGCACCTGTTCATCGCGAGCAAGGGCTCGCTGGCAACGAGTCGGCTGGTGGCCTGCCCGTAGGGCAACACGCAACAAACCGTACTGGACCTGTGCCACGAGCACGCCGTTCCCTGCGCCGAGCGCGACATCTCGATGGCCGAGGTGTACCGGGCCGATGAGTGCTTCTGCACCGGCACGATGGGGGAGCTGGCGGCGGTGACGCAGGTCGACGGCCGAACCCTGGGCTCGGGCGGCGTCGGACCGCTGACCGAGCGCCTCGGCCGGCTGTACGCCGAGCTGACCGCAGCCACGGGCGAAACGGTCGTTTCGCTCGACTCTTGAGACGCTGGGGTCCGTTGTCTGTTGCCATCGAGGCGGAATCGGGGTAAGGAATGGTGGGGAGGGGCCGAAAATGAGCCGATGGTTGTGTTTCTGCACTGCTGTTCTGCTGCTGGGTGGCGCTGCGAACGCGGGGGTCGTGCAAGACGGAGAGCCCGTCTCACGGAGCTTCGAGACGCCGCATCCCTACGGGCTGTCCGAGAGTCCGCAGCCGCAGCTCGTCTGGTCGGACACGCTGTACCGACCGGGCGCCACCTACATCGCAGCTCACTTTTCCAGGTTCGAGCTGGCCGCGGATGACTACGTCCTGGTTCGCTCGCCCGATGGCGGACGATCGTGGCGCTACGAGGGGCTGGGCCGGGCGAACATGGGACTCGACCCGGACGGGTTCTGGTCCAGTCGGATCCTGGGCGACACCGCGGTGGTCGAGCTCTTCACGCGCCACGCCCGGGGGGCATACGGCTACTCCATCGATCGTTTCATGCGCGGGTTCACCGACGCCGAGGTCGTGGAAGCGAATCCCGATGTCCCGACGGCGATCTGCGGCCAGGACGACTCAGAGTGGGCCAAGTGCTACGAACAGACCGAGCCGCTGATCTACGAGCGGGCCCGGACCGTGGTCCGCTTGCACCTCCCCGGCAGCCTGTGCACGGGATGGCTGATCGGGTGCGAAGGCCACCTGATGACGAACAACCACTGCATCAGCAGCCAGGCAACCGCGAACAACACCGACTACGAGTTCATGGCCGAGGGGGCCACTTGCGAGACGCCCTGTTTTTCCAGCTCCGCCTGCCCGGGCCCCGTCGAAGCCACCACGGCGGAGCTGATCGTGACCAACGGCGCTCTGGACTACACGCTGTTGAAGCTGCCGACGAACGTCTCCGATACCTACGGGTTCCTGCGGCTGCGGCAGAGTGGAGCCCAGCTCAACGAGCGGATCTACATCCCGCAGCACCCCGCGGGGTGGGGTAAGAGAATCTCCGTGTTTTCCGACCACTCCTCGGACCAATCCGGCTTCTGCGAGGTGTTCAGCGAGAATTCCCCGCCATGTACGGGCGGGCCGGGAGACATCGGCTACTACTGCGACACACAGGGCGGCTCGTCGGGCTCGCCGGTCCTGGCCTACGCGGATCATCGTGTGGTCTCGCTGCACCACTGTGCGAATTGCCCGAACCGCGGCCTCGACATCAGCGACGTGATCGCATCCATCGGGGACAATCTCCCCGCCTGCACCGTCGAACAGCTCGACGGCACGATCGAGCTGGACCGCGATGTCTACTCCTGCGCGAGCGTCATGTCGATCACCGTGATCGACGACTCGATCCAGGGCGCGGGAAGCCAGCCCGTGACGGTCGCCTCGCCTTCCGAACCGACGCCGGAGACCGTGATCCTCAGCGAACAGTCGCCGGGCATTTTCGTGGGGTCGTTTCCGACGAGCGGGCTTCCGGCGGCCGCCGGCGACGGTGCTCTGTCGCTGGCCCACGGGGATGTCATCACGGCCGCGTACATCGACGCCGACGACGGCACGGGAGGAGTGAACGTCCCACGCCTGGACACGGCCGACGCGGACTGTGCTGCGCCTGCCGTCTCCGACGTGCAGGTCAGCGAGATCACGATGACGACTGCCGCCATCGCCTGGCTGACGGACGAGCCGGCCACCGGCTTCGTGCAGTACGGGACGGAACCACCGGGATCCTCAACCGCGAGCGATGACGATCTCGACACCACGCACTCTGTCCTGCTCCAGGAACTGGAGAACTGTACGGAGTACTCGTTCTCCGTGAATTCCACGGACGAGCTGGGCAACTTCGGCACGGACGACAACGGCGGGATGTTCTACACGTTCACCACCGTGTGCGCGCCACCGCCGCCGATTCCCGACGGATCCGCGGGCGCCCAGCCCTTCACGGTCGAACGCGCGACCGCCGACGGCAGCCAGGTCATCGTTCACTGGGACAATCTGTGCGGACCGGCCGAGACGAACCTGCTCTACGGTCCGCTGGGTCAGGTTTCGACCTACACGATCGAAGGCGCGCTGTGCTCGATTTCCTCGTCCGAACTGTGGGATGCGGTTCCGCCGGGCAGTCTATGGCTGCTGCTGGTGGGCGAAAACCCGGACCATCTCGAGAGCTCATGGGGGCAAGCCAGCACCGGAGAGCGGGGCGGCTTCGCCGCCAGCGGCCAGTGCGGGACGCTGGGCAAGAACCCGTCTGTGCAGTGCCCCTGACGAAGACGGGGACAGACTTGAAGTCTGTCCCCGTGGATGCCAATGCGGATGCGGGGACAGACTTGAAGTCTGTCCCCGTGCTTATTGAGTCAACGTCAACTCCAACAGGATCTCGACCTCTTCGACGATCGAGCGTTCGTTGTCGGACTTGTACGGTTGGCCGATACCGAAGGCCGTGCGGCTGAGCGTCGCCGAGCCCTCGATCTGCAGCGGTGATTCGCTGACCACCTTGAAGGTCACCGGCACCTCGGCATCGTATCCGTGGAGATGCACGGAGGCCACGGCCTCGTAGGTGTTCTCACCCGTGCTCTTCGCGCGATCGATCCTCACCGTCGCCGTCGTGTACTTGGCAACGTCGAAGAAGTCGGCGGTCCGCAGGTGCTCGGCGAGCTTGCTGGCTTTCTCCCAGACGGACGCGAGATCCACCTCGAATTCCACACTGCCCTTCAGCAGATCGCCGTCGGGGATGTCGACCTCGGTCAGCCGCCACTTCTTGAACGAGCCGTTCGCGTTGTAGATCTGGTTGTGGGCCTTGAAGCTGAGCGTGCCGGGAGCCTCTTCCCCCGCTCCCAGCTCCGACCGGCCGACCGCCAGCAATGTAATCGACAGCGCAAGCACGGGGACAAACCACTGTTTGAGTCGCATCATTCCTCCTTCATCAAAAAGTTGAGGTAGAAAATCAAAGTATCGTTGGCCGGGGCGGGACCGTCCGGCCCGACAATCTCGAAAGGCTCCGCAAGTCGGATGCGGGCGGTGGCGCTGACGCGCAGGCGCGGCGCTCCGTCCTCTCCGATGACCGGTTCAATCTCACCCCGGACCTCCAGCGGGATATCGAATCCCATGAACGTGAACCGGCCTTCGGCTACGATCGGCGACGACCGCCCGAACACCAGGGCCGGAGCCCCATCGGCGAACCGCAGAAGACGAAAGCGGGAGGCCGGGAACTCCGCGACGTGGATCATCTTGTCATGGATCGCGCGGTCCAGGTCCTGCTCCCCCATCGTGACCGAGGCCGTGGCGACCTCGACCCAGCCGGTGGCGCCCCGCAGGGAGCGATCCGCGGCCAGGACCAGGCCGCCGGTGATCGACGCCACCTCGCCCGAATAGCGATCGAGCGGTGCGGGAAAGCGAAAGACGAGACGCGAGTCGGAGCCGCCCGCCGGGTCGATGCTCCAGCGCAGCGGCAGCTCGATCTCGGGCGCCGCAAGACTCTCCGCGCCGGCGGGCGCTTTCGGCAGCCCGGCCTGCAAGTCATCCCAGCTCACGACCGGCACCGAGTCCGGCAGCGGATCGAACGCGTCGCCGATCGACGAGGAAGTTATCTGGCGCAGGATCTCTGCCTCGAGCACCGCGGCGGCCTCGGAGAACACCCGGTCCACGGCGGCCCAGCGGCCGGTGACCGGTTGGGAGCCGCGGTAGACGGGCTCGACGCAGTTGAACTGCGAGAACAGGGCAACGCTGACCGAGAGCTCGCCCGCGGCCGAAAGGTACGGGTGAAAGTCCATGTAGAACATGCGATTCGACGGACCGAGTCGTACTTCGCGGCGCAGCTCGAACCGTGTGAGACCGCGCGCGATCGCCACCTCGGCACGCCGGCGAAAGGTCTCGGGGTCGTGTTGCTCCGGGAGCCGGCCGGTGAGCTCGGTGACCTTCACGGGCGCCGCCGTGAGGCTTCGTCCCTCCAGCAGAACGGGAATCCGCTGTTTGCCCAGGGTCGCGCTCTCCGGTGGAATCGCCCGGCTGGTGCGGATGAAGTGCACGAGCTTGCCGGCGTCCACATAGCGCGCCTGGAAAATGGAGCGACCGCGATGGTTCTGGTAGACGAGGAGCGGCGTGAGGGTCACCTCGCGGGGCGCTCCCGCTGCCACGTCGATCACCCGCACCCCGACTCCGAGCTCCTCGGCTGCGGCTCGAAGTCTCGGCAGATGCACGTCGTCGAAGCTCCGGGAGACCTGGCCTTCCGACGACACGAAGACGAGGAGCTGCTCGCCGGGAAGCGCGCCGTGGCTCGCATGGGCGGTCGAGAGGCACGCGAGCAGGACGCCGGCCACCAGCAGCCACTCGGTGTAAGGGGCGCACCGTTCAATCGGTGCGCCCCTTTCGAAACCGATGGACTGTCTCTTCGTTACGGCTGCACGGTGACCGACACCGCGTCGATCAGCTTGGTGAATCCGCCCGGGGTCTGCGGCTCGCGCGCCGTGGCGGCGATGCGGACCTGGATCTCACCGAATCCGTTGACGTACGCGTTCGGCGACGGGACCGCATCCAGCTGAACAGCGGTGGCGCTCCCCACGTTCAGGATGCCGAATTGAAGGGTGTCGAAGATCCCCGTGTCGTAGTTGAACAGCGCCACGGCGAGGAACACGGGATTGACGCTCACCGGACCGTACAGCACGTTGACGTTGAGCTCGTTCACCGTGGAGAACGGGCTCTGCACGTCGACGATCGTCAGCGTGTTGTTGCGGACTCCCTGGGTCACGGAGTCCACCTCGAGGTAATTTCCGTCCGCGGCCTGTAACTCGGGCAGGGAACCGGATACCCCGGTTCCGATGACCACGGTGACTCCGGTCAGGCCCGCCGCCTGGGGCGGGCTCGTGGGGCACAAGGTCTCGCGCGCCGCCACGAAGTTCGGGTGGTCGATGCGGGTGCCCTGGTTCGGGCAGCAGCAGTGCGTGACGATCCCGGCGATCTCGGATCCGTCCTTCAGCACGCCCGACCCCGAGTTCCCGAAGGTGACGTCGATAGAGTAGCGAATCAAGGTCGACCCAAGCTCCTCGATGAAGCCGTCAGAGGTCTGCTGGGTTCCGGCCAACAGACACTGGTCGTCGGTCCCGTAGCCCCACACCGCGGCGGGGTTGCCCACCTGGAAATCGGTGCTGATCGGACGGAAATCGGCGTAGCGGTCGAAATGCGTCTGACCGAGATTGTTCGTTCCCGTGGTCATGGCGGACCAGTCGTTGCCGATACCGCCGTTGGTGAACAGAAAAGCGGTCACGGGGAACTGGTCCGCGACCGGAGGGTGAGCGGTCGAGCAGTTGGAGTTGTTCAGCGGCACCATGAACTCGATCAACATCTGCCCACCGATGCAGTGGCCTGCCGACACGGCGCAGCTGTCCGTGTTGTAGATCGACGCCGTGCAGCCCGCGGGGAGCAGCCGGCCGGACCAGTCCACGTTCGAGGAGACTCGATCGTCGGTGGGCCCGCAGCACCCGGGATCGCATCCGAGGGTCGGAATGCCCTCCTCCCAGGCCACCATGTCGAGCACCATGCGGTTCTCGGTTTGCGGTCCGGCTACGATCTCGACGGTCAGCTCGTTGCCGTTGAAGTAGGCGGACGTGTCGCTCCACATGGCCAGCGCGGCGGCGTCGAGCTCCTGGACTTCGCCGTCGAACAGCGAGGTGATTCTGAGAACGCTGCCCGCACCGAGCTGCACGTCCCCGAAGTACAGGCGCATCCACTTCGCGTCCTCGAGCTGAACGGTCTCCTGGTAGACGACCTGCGGCTGCCGGGTTTGGTTCATCACCAGCCCGCTATCGACCGGATACCGCACCGGATCGGGCAGCGGATTATCCCAGGTGGTTTGAGCGACAAGCGGAACGACGGACAGCGCGACCACGAACATCAGCAAAATCCTGACTGCACGCATGATTAGCCCCCACGTTGAGTTGACATGATTGGACGGACCGACTCTCTCATTCGACCCGTGTCCTTATGTACCGGGTTCCGGCGTTTCTGGCAAGGCGGCATATTACAGCACGGGGGGTAATTCTCTTCCGTTTCGGGGTTTTTCGGACCAGACCCGTACGAGAAATGTGGAGAAACAGGCTCCCGTGCGTACCTTGAGAGCAACCCCACGGGTCGGATCTTCCTCACCGACCCGGAATCGCCGGAGTCGAGCCATGCCGAGTATCCGCCAGATCCTGGCCAGCTTGGAGACGGAACTGAGCAAGCAGCTAGCCGTTTCCTACACTCTGAAGGAGCATCTCAGCAGGCAGCGGTCCAAGGCCCTGCTGCCGGCGAGAGCCCGCTCGCGAGTCGTGCGACGTCGCGTTCGGGGGATGCCGCTCCCGGCGACCGCGGCGTTCGATCTGCGCAGTCGCTGCTTCTGACCGCTCTACAGCCGGTAGGTCTCGTCGCTGGGCCGCGTCGGCCGGTGCAGCCAGCGCGGCCGCCGCAGACGATCCGGTCCGGGTGCAGGTCGCGTCAGGGCCAGCCACTCGCGGTAGACCCTGCGCGACTTCTCGGTGTCGACGCGGATGTCGCCAAACCGGTCCTCGCCGCTCACCGGGTCCGGCTGCACGGGGAAGGTCAGATTCTGGTTGACCCCGATCTCTTTCCACCAGATGCGTGAGGTGTCGGGGTCGTCGCTCTCGAACGGTTCGACGCCTTGCTTCTGACGCACGAAAAACGTGCTGCCTTCGCGTTTGATATCGACCAGCGCCGATGCCAACCGCTCGCTCCCCACCTCGCGATGCAGGTGCCATCTGCCGGCGTGATGTGAGCAAGCCACGACGCCGGGATGGATGCCTTCGGTGACCCACAGGCGTGGAACAAAGTAGCCGATGGTCGTTCTCACGCGCACGAGCTCGCCGACCGAGACCCCCAGTCGCTCCGCGTCGCGGGGGTGCATCCACAGCGGATTGGTGTGACTGATCTCCTGCAGCCACTTCGAATTCGCCGATCGAGTATGGATCAGAGTCGGCAGCCGAAACGTGGGCAACAGGACCATCTCGCCCGCGGCCGCGTCCAGCTCACGCCAGTGGACGTGGCTGCTGATGTAGCCGGGCGTAGCGTGCTCGCCCCAACCCCAGTCGGCGAGGGTCGCGGAATGGATCTCGAGCTTGCCGCTCGGCGTCTGGAACCCGGTCGGTTCGGTTGAGCCGTGCTCGTTGCGCGGAGCTTCGTAACGTCGTTGTCCCGCGTAGGGAATTTCGAAAGCTCCGTAGCGGCGCATGTAGCTCAGCGGGTCCATCCCCGCAGCCTTGGCGAAGGGCGAGCTGCGGTCGACGTCGTACGTCGTGCGCGCCTCCGTCGCCGAGGCCGGGTCGGCGGCGCGAAACCTCTCGGCGTCGAGCCAATCGCCCTCGCGCTGGGCGGCCCACAGGTAGCCGCCGCTGGCGTTGGTCTGCAAGGGGTCGAGACCGGACTGGGCAACCTCGCGGTACAGCACGTTGGGGCCCGTGCCGGCCTCGACCTTGCGCGCGGTGAGATGCCCCTCGGCGCGCAGCTTCGACACGACGCTCTGCGGATCGTGGAAGTCCCCGGGGACGATCGCCTCCGTCGGGCAGACCACCGCGCACGCCGGTGCCAGTCCACGTTCCGTGCGGTGCACGCAGAAATGGCATTTCTCCGCGGTGCCCTTGGACTCGTTGATGTACAGCGCATCGTATGGACAGCCCTGCAGGCAGGCCTGGCAACCGATGCAAGCTTGCGCATCGACGTCGATCACACCATCCGGTCGTTTCTCCAGGGCGCGGACCGGACAGATCTCGACGCACGGCGCGTCCGTGCACTGGTTTCAGCGCAACACCGCGAACGAGCGCCGGACATTCGGAAACGTGCCCTGCTCGGTGTACTTGACCCAGGTCCGAAAATTACCGAGGGGAACGTCGTTTTCCGCCTTGCAGGCGACCGTACACGCGTGGCAGCCGATGCACCGCGTGTGATCAATTACAAAACCAAGTTGCACGTGTCCAACTCTGCCATCAAGGAGGGGTCAAGTCTCTACTTTGTACACCCGGAGGGGATAGACCTGAGGTCTGTCCCCTCCGGGTGTACAAAGTAGAGACTTGACCCCGGCCTCACTTGGTCGGGTCCGGAACGAAACGCAGGTACGGTTTTTCTTCCCGCCATCCCTGGGGATACTTCTTCTTGGCTTCCTCGTTGGTGACCGCCGGAACGA
>Ga0114949_10000454_pt1 | contig 21840 bp, 24 predicted proteins | sample N074metaG_FD_83505 | JGI IMG/M metagenome (GOLD analysis project Ga0114949, IMG submission 83505) | Deep subsurface microbial communities from Kermadec Trench to uncover new lineages of life (NeLLi) - N074 metaG | ecosystem: Environmental > Aquatic > Marine > Ocean trench > Sediment | place...
TTCTTCAAGTTTATGAAACTGGTCCCTATGCAAAATGTTTTGAATTTGTTGCAAAGAGAAAAGAGATCAAAACTATTGGAATTATGCATGGCATTATCTATAATGGTCATCCAGATTATATGCATAAAGAAATCCTACAAAACAATAATCCTCTAGGTAATCCTATCCCTGATAAAACATTAGTTTATGGAGAATACTTTAAGAAAATTCTTACTGAAAAAGGGAATTATCCCCCTGAAAATGTTTCAATTATAACCAATCCTAATTTCTTAAATATTGCTGAATTTATAAAATCTAACAATAAAGAAGATTTATTAAAAAAATTTCATTTTCCAGATGTAAAAATTATTCTTTTTCCATTAACTTTTAGATTTGATTTGTCTGTAGAAAATCCAGAAAAACTTTTACTTGATATGATTTTTGAAAAATCAAAAAATCAAAAAGATCTTTTAATTCTTGTTAGACCTAGACCTGGAGACACCATCACACAATCAAAACTAAATGAATTTTATCCTAGTGACAACTTTATACTTAGTAAAGGAAGTTTGTCTGAAGATATTCTAACTAGTGACATTGTAGTTACGACTAATTCTAGTGTTGGAATAGACAGTACCTTTTTTGAGAAACCTATAATTTTTGTTAACATTTCAAAATCTAATCTTCTTTCTGAAATTCAACAATTTATGGTAGAACATGATATGGCATTTTTATGTGAGCCAGAAAAACTGTTTGAAAAAATTTCTTCAATTGATAAGGGAGAATTATGGAAAATTCATGAATCTGATAAAAGAAAACGATTTATGGAAATAATGCTTAATTATCCTAAAAATATTGAAATAACAGAAATTCTTAGACAATTTTTCTAATTTTTAAAAAACTGCTTAACGCCAAGAATTCAAGAAGTTCATCGAACAATTTATCATATAATTTGTGATATTGTTGAAGAAAGACTAGGTGAAGAAAAATGACAATAGCATATTTTTAATTTGATTTTTAGCAATTCATTTATTATTATGTTAAATCAATCATAGAAAATGAAATTAACATATCTTCAGTCATCTGCAGTAATCATTGAACATGAGGGTGTGAAAATCTTTTGTGATCCTTGGTTGGTGGATGGAGAACTTTATGGTTCTTGGTCACATTATCCACCATCAAATTTTGATCCAACCAAATTTAATGATATAGATTACATTTATCTTAGTCATATTCATCAAGATCATTTTAGTCAAAAAACATTATCAAAAATGAATCATGATATCCCTGTAATAATATTTAATTTTAAATCAAAAGCACTAAAGAATGGAATTGAAAATCTTGGTTATAAAGTAATTGAGCTAGATCATAACAATAGAACTAAGTTAAAAAATAATTTACATATTAATATTCTTTCAGCAGATAATTGCAATCCAGAGTTATGTCATAGATACTTTGGGTGTACTCCGTTAGAGGTAAAATTTGGTCTAACTTCAATTGATACTATGTGTGTAATTGATAATGGAGAAGAAACAATTGTAAATACTAATGATTGCCCATATGATCTTTCTTTTGCAGCATCCCATCAAATTAAGGAGAAATATGATAAAATAGATTTACTTTTAGTTGGATATACATCTGCGTCAGCATTTCCTCAGTGTTTTGTTATGAATGAAGATGACAAAAATTTAGCAATACAAAAGCTAAAAAATAATTTTCTTCAAAAAACTGAACAATACGTAAATTTATTCAAACCGAAACACTATATGCCTTTTGCTGGTAGATATACACTTACTGGAAACCTAGCTCATTTAAATAAATTCAAAGGTGTTTCAACATTAGAGGAAGCATATAATTTTCTATCAACAACAAATAATATTGATCAAGAAAAACATAAATGCTTTATTTTAAATTCAGAAAGTTCATTTGATATAACAACAGAAAAAATTTCTCAGCCATATGTACCAATAAATAAAAATGCACAAGATGAATATATTAGTCATATATTATCAAAGCGAAAACTTGATTATGAATTTGACGATGACCCCACAGAAGAAGAATTATTATCCTATATTCCAAAAGCTTATGAAAATTTTGAATCAAAAAGAAAAGAAATTGGTTTTGAATCCGACACAACAATTCTAATAGAGATTTCTTCTAAGAAGATTTTGGAAATGTCTTGTAATGGAAAAGGTTACAAAATTTTAGAAGGTAAAAAAGATTACAAAAAATTTGTTAAGCTAACATTAGATAAAAGATTGTTAAGATGGTTATTAAAAGGACCTAGATATGCTTACTGGGGTACAGCTGAAAATGGTTCTCATATAATTTTTGAAAGAAAACCAGAAATTTATGAGAGAGGATTATATTATTGCATGAGTTTTTTCTATGCCTAGTTTCTAAATATTTTTTTGTAGGATTACTTTGGTTTGATTAAAACAGTTAGATTTCTGCCTACGTGGCATAATGCTAAGGATTGACAAAAGCGGTGATAATTTTTTAAATTATTTTCTGCCATCAAAATTTCTAGCTCAACTCTTGCTTTATGTGTCGATTTTCCACTTTTTGGATTCTTAATGTAGTTTGAACCACTACTATATAGAAAAAAATCAATTGGAAATGACGAATAAAGATCAAGAATGGAGAAATTATTTTCTTCTAAAAAAGAACAAATATTTTCTGAATTGAAATAATGAAGGTGCTGAGGAGGCATTAACCAAAATTTTTCACTGATAAGCCCTAATTCAAGTGCTCTTAACTGTAATTTGCTAAAATCATTAGGTACAGTAAGAACCAAGATTCCATTTTCTGTTAATAAATTTCTTAACGTATTTAGTAATTCTTTTGGATCAATTACATGCTCTAAAACATTCTTAACAATACATACATCAAACTTTTTATTTTCCTTAGAATATTTTTCTAGAATTTTAAAGATATTTCCTTTTTCAAGTTTATCGATCATTTGTGGATTGAATTTTTGTAAACCATGATCTCCAAAGTCTATCCCTTGAACTTTCCATCCATAAAATTGTGCTCGTGCCAAAGAATAACCTTCACCAACCCCAATTTCCAATAAACTACCTGGATTTTTTTTCCACTTTGGGTCAATAGTACATATTGCATGAAAACTTAGATCATTTACTAATTCAATGTGTTTTTTCTCTCTATCATCATAAGATAATTGATAGCTTTTTGGTCTAGTTTTTTCATCTTGGAAGTAATGTTTTTCATAGAATTTTTCTAATTCTATATCTGAAGGAAGATCTTTAATTGATATAAAACCAGATTGGTTAACAACAGTTTTGATATTTTTATCTGTACTAGTCATAATTTTTCCTGTTTCTTTATTCTCTGTTTATAAATATTTTCAATAGTCATTTTGAATAAAATAAAAAGAAAGTGATATGAAACAGATGCTAATTCATGAAATACTGTTGGTGGTTCATGTAACTCAATAGGTAATATTTTGATAATTGGGCCTGTATCAAAGTCTTCATTCATAAAATGAACTGTAACTCCCCAATTCATTTCTTTATTTGCTATAGCTTTTTCAATATATTTTATACCTGGGTATTTTGGGAGTACTGCAGGATGATAATTTACCCAACCTAATGCCGGTTTTGATAATTCAGGCTCTGCTATTTTTTTAGTATGAATGTAACTTACTCCTAAATTGTATGGTGTATCGGGAATTTTATCATCAAGAGTAAAAATTTCATGTTCCAATCCAACTGTAGTAAGAAATTTATCAATCTTCCAAATATGTCTAGGTTTAGTTAACACTCTAATCATTTTTGTAATTCAAAATCATTAAACATATTATCTTTATTTAATTTATCATTGGTATAAACGAAAACACAGAACTGCCATGGTAAATAATCATGCTTTATTACTACACGTTTAGAAAATTTTTTAGCGATTTTAAAAATTTGTTCTGGAGATGCATGAAAGTCTCCTTTTCTCTTAAAATCCACATACGAACTAAGAAAATCCATTGTAACTCCTTTTTTTGCAATTCTACACATTTCTTCAAGCAAATTTTCAATGTAGTTATATGAGCCTCCTTTATTTGTAAGCCCAATCCCAAAAACCCAATCAATTTTTTTTTTAAATTTTCTAGTTTCAATATCTCGTACTGCAAATGTCGTATCAGGATGTTTTTGTTTTGCAATGTTTATGAATTCTGAATTAATATCTATTCCAGTATAATCAACATGAATTTTTCTTAGCTTAAAATATGTCAAAAGATCTCCAAAACCACATCCAACATCCAACACTCTAGAATTTTGTAGATCTCCAATTTTAGACATTGCAGAAAATCTAACATTTTGTTTACCCTTTGGCCATCCTAAAGAGGCAGGATTAATACCGAATTTTCTATATAGTTTGGTATAATGGTTGAGAATTTTATCAGAAGTCTCTTTTTTCAATTAATATGAAATAATAAATTATTAATAAAAACTTGTTTAAAAATAATTACTAATTTACAAATATAAGAAAATGTAAAAATTAACCACAAATTTTCTTATATTATGCATTTAACCTATTAATTTCTGATTGTTTGATTTTAGATAGCAATTTAGAAACAGCAATTAATGACATTGAAATATTTTTTTGTATGATTGGATGTATTGTTCAAGCGAGAATGAATTCTACAAGGCTACCAAAAAAAGTCATGTCACAAATAAATGAAAAAAATTGTATTTTAGATTATGTTATTCAACAACTACAATTTTCTCAAAGAATTGAAGAAATTACCATTGCTACTACAAATCTGAAAGAAGATAATATTATAGAAAAACATTCCAATTCGATAAAAATTAATTGTTTTAGAGGTAGTGCTTTAGATGTTCTTGACAGATTTTATAAATGCGCAAAAAAATTTTCTTATTCTACAATAATACGAATCACTGCAGATAATCCATTAATTGATCCATCTATTGTAGATGATACAATAATGAATTTTCAAGCTGGAGATTTTGATTACATTTCAAATGCAAATCCAAGAACTTTTCCATTTGGTACTGAGGTAGAAGTTTTTTCTTTTAATGCTCTGGAATTAGCTTGGAGAAATGCTTCATTACCATCTGAAAGAGAACACGTTACACCTTACATGAAAAATAATTCTGATAAATTTAGAATTACTAATTTTGAATACACTTCAAATATCTCTCATCTTAGATGGACAGTAGACTATATGGAAGATTTAAAATTTGTTCGTATTTTGGTTCAAAAAATCAAAACAAGACCAATACTTTTAAAAAATATTTTAGATTTGTTAAAAAATCAACCTGAGTTATGTGACATTAATAAAAATTGTTTTTAATGAAATGAACTTGCTTAATCATTTAAAAATAGTGAAAACTTTCTTAAATCCAACAAAATTAATGAATAGGTAATTAGTAATGAAGAAAACAATTAAGCTCTTTGATCCTGTTGTTGGATTAGAAGAGGAAAATGCAATAAGGAGAGTTTTAAAAAGTAATTTTTGGGCTTCAGGAGCTGGAGTTGGAAATGTTTCAAAGTTTGAGAATATGTTTCAAAGATATGTAAAATCTGATGAGTGTATAGCAGTTAACAGTGGTTCATCTGCATTAAATTTGGCTTTATCATTAATCAATATAAAAAATAAAGAAGTAATTTTACCCTCTCTTACTTTTATTTCAACGGCACATGCAATAATACAAAATGGTGGTAAACCCGTTTTTGTAGATGTAAATAAAAACATGTGTTTAGACATAGATAATTTGAAAAAATTTATAACAAAAAAAACTAGAGTCATTTTACCTGTTCATTTTGCAGGGTTTCCTTGTGATCTTGATTCTATACAAGAAATTTGTGAGAATCATTCGTTATATTTGATTGAGGATGCAGCACATGCAGCAGGTTCATCCTATAAAAATAAAAAAATTGGCAGTCATGGTTTTGCTACATGTTTTAGTTTTCACCCAGTAAAAAATTTAGCAATGCCTACAGGTGGGTTAATTTCTTTAAATTCAAAAAATCATAAGAAATACAAAGAAGAATTATTTTCAAAAAGATGGTGCGGTATAACAAACAGAAAAAACTATAGTTATGATGTAAAGACTCTTGGATGGAATAATTATATGAATGAATTTTCAGCTGCTATAGGAATTGTTCAATTAAAAAAATTAGATAAAATAAATAACGTTAGAAAAAAAATAGCAAAAAAATATTCTAAAGAATTAACTTGTGAAATAAAAATGCCTTTCAATGATGATTGTTCTTATCATATTTACTGGATAATGACAAAAAATAGGGCAAATTTTATAAAAAAATTAAAAGAAAATGGAATAGAAACTGGAATTCATTATAGACCTATACATACAATGTCTATGTATAAAAGAAAATACAAATTACCAATGACAGAAAAAGCTGGAAATCATATAGTTTCAATACCTGTTCATCCAAATTTAACGGATGAAGATGTTGAAAAAATAATAAAAAATATTAATCATCATTCAAAACCTCTTTAATCTTTTTTATTGTTATAGATTATTTTTAGAAATCATATATTCAATTTATCTATCAAACGAATATGTTTTACTAGATTTGATAATTCAGTAGTATCAATAGATGAAGCAGCATCTGGACCTTTAGAGTTTTTTAGTTTAACATGTTTTTCAATAAGTATTTTTTTTGCTTTTTTTTGTTTTTTTAAAATTGCATAAATTATTGATGCAGTAATACCTAATGTGTGATCTGAAAATCCATCATACTTCATTAATTCCTGCCAATTTATTTTTTTAAAATTTGCAGGATATTCAGAAATACAATAAAGAAAGATTGTTTTATTTTTTGAAAAAATTTTTTTTATATTCTTTTTATTTCCTCCCATGCCCATACTTACGATTACTGGTTTCTTTGTTCTAGCTTTTTTCTTCAAAGTTTCTAGTGCAAATTGATCCTTCAATAGACAAGTTCTTGAAGCAACCTTGTATTTTTTTACTCCAAGAGATTCTAAAAAATCTACTGCTTCAGGATAAAATGCACTACAAAAAAACTCAATTCCTAATTTATCACAATAATGCTTCATTTTTTTTGCTTGGCTAAAAGTAATTTCCGATTTTTTTATTGTCTTCCAATTAGGGTGGTTATTTGAATAAAGATCTTTTGCACGCCACATTTGAAATTTTACTGCATCTGCACCCGCACCCTTAGATTCTTTAATGATTTTTTTAGCAATATTCAGATTCCCTTCCCAATTAGAGCCAATTTCTGAAACTATAGTTGTATTCATATTGGATGATTATTAAGCACCTTGAAATATTTTTGCTTAAAAGAAATATTACATTTTAATATTAAAATAAACCAATTTTTGAAGAAAATTATGCAAAAAAATGATCAAGCAATTAGATTACGACTGGTAAATACATCTGATTATAGATTTTTATATAAAAATTTGAAAGGACGTAAACTGGTCACAAATATTTCTCATAAAACAGTTCCTTCCTATAAAGACCATGTAAAATTTGTCAATTCAAAACCTTATTCAAAATGGTATATTGTTGAACAATCTAAAGGAAAAATTGGCTCTGTATATTTGACAAAAGAAAATGAAATTGCAATTCATTTAAAAAATGGACAATTTTCTACAAATATATATCAAAATATTTTTGAGCAAATTAAAGAAAAGCACCCAAAACATAGATACTTTGTTAATATAAATCCAAAAAATTCAAAACTAATTAATTTTTTTAAAAAAAATGGTTTTACATTACGTCAAGTTACTTATGCTATTGATTATGATTCTGAAATATTTTAATTGATTAATGATAAATTTTTTTTGCGTCATCGCCAAGATTTAGTAATAAATCTAAAATTGAAAGATTAGAAATAAAATTACCATCTTTCTGTTTATATTCTGGATGATTATATTCATGATATACAATTTTTATATTCTTTTTTTCAAAAAATTCTTTTTCTCTGTTTAGATATTCTTTTGCACCAATTGTACTTAGATACAAATCTCCTTTAAGTAGACTACAAATATTTGCAAGTTTTTCTGTTCTTTTTCCTTTAACTTTCAATTCTGATGATAATTCAAATTTAGTCTTAATTCCAAGAAATTTACAGCATTGTTTGATAAATTCAATATTAAAATCTGCTAAATTATCCCATTCTTTTTTGTAATGTCCTAGTACCCATTCCAAATTATGAACTCGTTGTCCATAGCATGCCTCCATTGTTTTGATGTGATGATTTTTCCAATCTTTAGAATTATCAATTATTACATCTTTGATGAGAGTATTCAATCCTGTTTTTTTTATTGGAATATTTAACCAAATTACTGAATTTTGAGAGTTTTTATTTTTTATTCTGTTCCTAGTTTGCCAACTTCTTTTCTCAAGTTGGGCATCATTAAGAAAAACAAAAATATCGCTTTTATTGATAATATCAAAATATCCTAACCATGGAAATAGGGTTGGTTGTGAAATACTTACAATCATAGTTTATCTTTCAATATTTATTTAACGGTCATTTAATATTCAATAAATTATCCGACAAATATTTTTTTAAGTCTTTTTTTGAAATTTTTTCTACGTTATTAGAAGAATATTCATTCAAATTTTTTGATTTCTTTATTCTAGGGTAACTCTTTCTAATCTCTGATTCATTCTTTAATGGACTAAAAATCACATATTTGTTATCAAATTCCCATGTGTAACGTATTTCATCATGATTGATTAGAGTTTCATGCAGTTTTTCACCTGGTCTAATTGAAGTAATTTCTTCTCCAGAGTCACCAATTAGTTCAACTATGGATTGCTTTAAATCCATTATAGAGTAAGAACGCAATTTTGGAACAAATACTTCTGAACCTTTACCAATGAAAGTGGATTCTAGTATAAAGTCCAATGCTTCATCCATAGTTAAACTAAATCTAGTCATATTGGGATCAGTAATTGTGAGTTTTTCTCCATTCTTTGCCATATCTATAAACTTTGGAGCTACAGAACCACTACTACCTAAAACATTACCATATCGTAGTGCAACAAATTTTGTTTTATGTTTTTGAGGATTGAGAGATGTATTTGCAGAAACAAATAGTTTCTCCATTAATAATTTTGTAGCACCATAGGTGTTTAAAGGAGATACTGCTTTGTCAGTTCCTATACCTACTACAATTTCTACATTTTCATGTAAAGACGCATCAATGATATTTTGTGAACCAATTACATTTGTTTTTATTGCTTCAAATGGATTGTATTCTATAACTGGTACATGTTTTAATGCTGCTACATGAAAAACTATATCTACATTTTCACAAGCTCGATTAAGTCTAGGTAAATCCCTTACATCACCAATAAAAAATCGAAGTCTTTTATCATGAAAATTGCTTTCCATGATTACCTGTTTATTTTCATTTCTACTAAAAATTCGAATAGTTTTAACTTTACTTGTTAACAATCGCTTTGTTAAAGCTTGTCCAAGTGATCCAGTACCACCTGTAATCAAAATTGTTTTATTTTCTAAATTTTTGTAAAAAGATTTCATATTCTAGAGTTTTTATAACTTGTTAATATTAAGTTTTGACACAAAGAAAGGACGAATTTTAATGGGGAATAGATTTGAAATACTGATTCGTGGCTAATTAGTACTCCTGGAGATCTAGTAGTCTGATAATTTTTATGTCTAGTCTTATTATATTGAAAATGAAGTTTTTGTTAAAATTCATTTAATTCTTTTTCTGATGGTAAATTTTTAATCGATACAAAATCTGTAGGATCAATTTTTTTGTTATCTATATTATTTTCCTCTTATTTCTTTGTAAATAGAGACAAAAAGATTCTTGGTTTTATTATCTATGAAAAATGTTATTGATAAATATAATGTTGATGCAAGAAGCACATACAAAACTAGATCTGGTAGAAAATCAAAAATGGATTCTTGATAAATTAAAAACTTGTCCATTAGAATATACATAAAACTAAAAACTCCCATAGATACTAAAATATATTTTATAATACTCGAATCAAAATTAAGTTGGATATCCTTTCTAGATAATTTATAATAATAAATTGTCAGAGGAATATGTATTATGATTGCAATAATTGTCCAATAGATTACTAAATCTACCTGGGATGCTCCATTTACAAAAATAATCCATATAACTATAGTAAATGTTGAGAGATAAATTATATTATGAATAAATCTAATTGACGGAATTTTAAATAATGCACTTTTAATATAATCCTTATACGTAGATTGTTCTATCGTATCTACTTTTTCTAAGCCCATCATTGGTCTAGTAAATATAGTTGTGAAATATGTGAGAAATACTTTGAATGCCATGAAGAAAACTATCCATTGTGCAACTTCATAAATTGGATTTAAAGCAAAAAGAGCTGGTTTTGCAAATACAATGGTTAATGCTGTTATTGGAACGGCAAAATATAGAAATCTAATCATATTTTGTTGAACAATTTGAGTTTTACCTCCTCCTAATAATTTTGGATAAATCGCATTTGAAATAACGTTTGTATGTGCAATTATGCCTGTTATGGTGATGGATACTCCAAATAATGCTATTCCTTCAACAGAACCTGTAATAATAGCAAATATTGCTACATCCAAATTAAGAATTAGACCAGATAGTGATGGAAAAACTGGAATCCAAAATTTCTTTAACCATTTTTTAATAATTGAAATTTGAAATTTTCCTCTGATTTTTTTTCGTGCAAATATTGCTAAAGCAATATTGCTTGCAATATATGCAACAGCAGTTGCAATAATAGCACCATACAAACCCATTTGTAAAAAATATACTAATACTAGTCCTACTGGAATTTTTGCCAGTTCAAATACAATTAATCCATAACTTGTAGCTTCTGGTTTCCATGCATTATTTATTACACTCAAAGTTTTATTCAGAAATATTACTGGAATCAAAATTAATGAAAAAATCAATATATTGTAGTCTACACCTGTTTGATTCCCCATCAATATTGCGATAACGAGATAAACAATTATTGCACCTACTGAAAATAATCCACTGGAAAAAATCGCAGTTGCTCCAGATTTCCCCCCTCGTGCAATTTCTCTTAAAGTCCAATAAGAAATTACGGGTTCTACAAAAAGTACATATGATATCAATGAACCAATTAAACTCCATGTTCCAAATTCTTCTTGAGATAACTGTCTAGTTACAATTAATGTAAAAACTAATCCAGTAATTACACTTGTTAGTCCAATTGCAAATGAAATTAAACCTGAATATGTTACTCTAATATGTGACAATATTTCTATTACTTTACAGAAAATTAAGTTTAATAAGCTAACTCTGAATTTATATTAATTGATATGCCTTGACTAAGAAATTTAGTTTTTTATTTTGGCTTGGAAACAACATCTCTCAATTCGCAGTTGCAAATTCTCTTCAGGAAAAAATTGAATGTAAATTTAATGGAATAATTTCATCAAATGATAAATTCAAGGATTTTTATCAAAAACAGAAGTTTGTAGAATTTGAAAATCTATGGGTTTATCCAGATTACATTGAGAATTTTGATGCTAATCCTGATATGGATTATCTTTCTGATTTTGAAAAGAAATATCAGATAAGCTTATGGGAAATTATCTTTTCTGAACGTATTTTTTCGTATAATTATAATAAATTCCATAAATTTACACAAAACGAATTATTATTGATATTAGAACAAGCATGCAAATTTTTTGAATCAATATTTGACAAAATTAGTCCAGATGTTGTCATTGCACAACTTCCAATTGGACACGATGATTATCTTTTTTATAAAATGTGTAATTTTTTCAATTTTAGAACTCTGTATATAAGAAGAAGTAGATTGGGTTATAGAACAAAAATAGTTGATAATCAAACTTCTGATTTGAATGAAAATATAATAGATGATAAAAGTTTGAATTCTTTTGAAGATATTGAAAATTATTTAACTAATTTTTCATCTTACAAACAATTTCAAAAAAATAAAAGTGTTGTACATCAACCAATTGGTTCAAAATTTATTTCTTTTTTAAAATTTTATTTTGGTTTTTCTAAAACTAATAAAAAGTATTATTCTACAATGGGTAAAAATAGATGGAATTTAACAAAATTAGATTCAAACTTTTCTCGAAAATTAAGATTAAAATCTCGTGAGCGATTCTTAAATCAAATTTATTTAAAAAATATTGAAAAAAATACACCTTTTATTTTCTTTCCTCTACATTTTGAACCTGAACGTAGTTTACTTATTGAAAATAGATTTCATTCTAACCAACTTCACATAATTGAATGTATTTCTAAATCATTACCAATTAATTTTCAACTTTACGTAAAAGATCATCCTGCTATGAAAAAACGTGGATGGAGAGATATTTCATTTTACAAAAAAATTATTAATCTTCCAAATGTAAATTTATTATCTCCATTAATTGATCCAAAAATAATTCTTAACAATTGTTCTTTAGTAATTGCAATATCTGGTACATTGGGAATAGAAGCTGCATTTTATAACAAACCTTCAATTATTTTTGGCAGAGAAGATATCAGTCTTCCGTCATCAATAATTCAAATTGACAATCTCAAAGATTTACCTAATACAATTAACAAGGCTTTACAAACTAAACCAAATATTTCTGAAATAGTACATTTTATTAACCAAATGATGAAAAATTCATTTGACTATGATGTTTTTGAAATAGATGATAAATTTAATCAAAAATTTCCATATTTAGGCTATCTAAATAATCCAAATCTAATAGTGTCTGAAATTCAAAAGTTTATTCATGAAAATAAAGAAATTTTTGAAAGATTGACTATGGAATACTTGGATAAACTTGGAGATTTGGTTAAACCTTATCAAAAATAATCAATTATTTTTTTCATGATTAACTAAAAGATCCGTATCATAAATAATATTAATTAGTTCATTTTTTGTTACTCTTTTTAGTTTATTTTCATTAATTCATTCCCTTAATTTTTCTTTGCTTATACTTAATCCAATTTTTTAATACCATTTCACAAAGAAACATATCAAAATAATTATCAATATCTAAATGATGTTCATTGTCTTTTGCAATCATTGGAATAATTTTTGGTCCAAATATTGAATTATATTTTTTTAATGTACTAGTCCAAAATGTATAGATTGTGCCTGTAGGATAATATACTGCTGGTAGTTTTTGCCTTTGATAATATTTTTCAAAATCTTTTCTTAATGGTTTCAAAAATTTGTCTTCTACTTTAAATGCACGAAAAGGATGTTGTCTTCTTGTAAAAACGCTAAGTACTGATGTACCATCAGATCTCTGTAAAAGTTTTATTGATCTATTGATCATCTCTGTAGTTCTTAATGGATTTGTAGGTTGTAACAATGTAATTATTTCTGGAAGTTTTAACGATTTTTTTTGTAAGAAATTCAATGTATGTGTTATTACTTCTAATAATGATGAATTATCTTTAGAATACTTTTTTGGTCTTAAAAATGGAACTTCTACACCTAACTCTTCCACAATTTTTTTAATTTTTTGATTATCAGTACTTACTATTGTTTGTGTGATTAATCTTGATTTATGTGCTTGTTCAATAGTATATTGAATAAGCGGTTTTCCTGCAAGTTTTTGAATATTCTTCATATAGATTCCTTTTGAACCTCCTCTAGCTGGAATAATTGCAAGAACTTTATTCAACTTCAAATCTAATTATTTTTTTATGTTTAAGAACTTTACACCTAGTAACCAATCTTAAATTATTTATAACTTTTTTCAATAAAACAACAAATCTAAAAATTAAGATAATTAAAAGTCTGATTAAGACATCTCATCTACAGTGTCTTGAAGGGCTTTTGCCATTTCTTTAACACGATTTTTTCCTAACTCAATTCTTAAATTTTTATAATGAATATGATATTGTCCAACTTTTTGAAGTTCTACTTGAAAAACTGTATCAAAGAAAAGTTCTCCTCCTTCAGTTCTAGGGAATTTTTGAAAGTGGTGACACAATTCTCCAGATTTATTATGTTTTTGATCTCGATCTTTGTGAAAATCATATTCTTCCTCTCCAGGCCAAAAACCATACCGTTTTACTTGATCTAATTCCTTTGGTTTACCATCAGCAACCCATTTTTGATAAGCTTTTGTGATAGATTGAGCAAATTTTTCAAAATCATTGGACATCATCTCAATTCGTAAATCCTGCCAATGAATATGAAAATTTTCTCGTAGTTCAACTGTAAACGGTAAGTTGAATTGTTCTTTTTCAATATTCCATCCTTCAGGATCGGATAAAATTTTTGTTGCGGTAACTTTTTCTATATCACCCATCTATTTCACCTATTTTTTTTTTGTATTCCTTCTCTTTTAAATGAATATAATCAGTATAGTTTGGAATTTCAAAATATAATGGAGAATATATTTTTACTGAAATAGTATCTAATTTCAAAAATAATGCTAGTGAAAGTCTATGTGCACCATCAATTAACTGATATCCTGTTTTATTTTGGTAATCTTTCCAATAAAATTTTTCATTCATAGAATACTGAGTTTTAACCATTTCAGTAGTGTATTTCCCTACAATTACTGGGGTTTGAATTCCATTAAGTTTTATTTCCTCTGTTAGTTTTAAAAAATTTCTTGATAACTCATCTCCAGTTAAAAAAAGATTTCTTTCTTTATCCGATACAAATTGATGATATAATGTATTTTTAAATGATAATTTATTTTCTAAAATATTTGTTAAAAAATTTATTCTATATTCAATATCTAATCTATTTGCTGTAAATAATTTTTTAGGATCTATAGACGTTACAGGTAGAAAAATTTCTCGAAAATGATCCATTTTTTCTAAAAATCGTTGTTTAGCAGAATAATGAGAATGATTCCGTGCATTATTATTTAATAGTGTATGTGTCATTTTGTTGATATCAATTCTTAGAGTAATAAAATAAAAGTTCTTTATCTAAACACATGAAATAGATCATAGTTGTAAATATAAAATAATTATATTCCTTTAGACAGCCATCCACCATCAACATAGAAATCTTGACTAGTGATATAAGAGGATGAATCAGATGATAAGAAAATTACTATCCCAGCTAAATCTTCAGGAATGCCCCAACGTCCTAAAATAGTTTTATTTTCAATTTTTTTTCTACGAGATTTATTTTGCCAACTTTTCTTAGTCATATTCGTACGAAAATATCCTGGTCCAACATTATTTACTCTAATTCCATATTTTCCTAAATCAAGGGCTAATGATTTTGTTAGTTGTTTTAATCCACCCTTAAATGAAACATAAGCCGGATTGTTTGGAAATGCCAATTCGGCATTAATACTTGTAATATTTATAATAATTCCTGATTTTTGTTTTTTCATAATTTTACCAAACATTTTAGATAATTCGAATGGTGCTTTCATATTGACTTTGTAAGTATTATCCCAAAAGTTCTTTGGATAATCTAATAGATTATGACTATATGTAACTCCTGCATTATTCACTAAAATATCAATTTGATTAAAATTCTTCAGGACAAAATTGTTTAACTCTAAAAGATTGTCAGTGTTTGTTATATCACAAGGAAAAATTAATGGTTTTAATCGTAATTTTTGAAATTTTAATTTAGTTTTAGTAAGTGTTTCTTTGTTATTATCAACAAGAATTACTCTTGCACCAGCTCTGAGTAATGCCTCAGAAATAGCTTTACCATTACCATTTGCAGCACCAGTGACTATGGCAATTTTTCCTTTTAAAGAAAACAAGTCGTTAAGATAAGTCATGACATTTTCATCCGGTTCAATCTAATTTCGTCAACAACCATTTCATTATCCAGTTGTAAAAGTGATATTAGTAGTTCTGATACTTCTTTGGGATCAATAAAGTCTTCAAATTTTTGATTTTTTACTTTTTTACCCATTGGTGTTTTTACTGAACCCGGGGAAATAGTTATTGTTCTTACACTTTTTTCTTTTAATTCATTATGAAGAGAACGTGAGAATCCTAAAAGTGCGTGTTTCGAGGCACAATAAATTGATGTATCTTTAAAACCAGAATACGATGATGACGAACCGATATTTATAATTCGCCCCCATTTTTTTCGTATCATATCATTGGAAAATTCTTTAGAGAAAATGAAAGGAGCTCTACAATTTACATTAAAACTCTGTTCGAAATCACTTAATGATGATTTTTGTATGGATTTTACTGTAAAAATGCCTGCACAATTAACTAAAATATCAATTGAGTGAAAATGTTTCCTACATGTTTGAATAATTTTCTTGGTATCACTTATTTTATTTAAATCTCCAAAATCATAATAAATTTCTGAATTACTATTTATTAAAATTAATTCAGCCTTTAATTTTTTTAATGATTTTTTATTTTTAGAAGTTAGAAATAGATTATATCCATTTTTAACAAACTGTATAGCTATTTCTTTACCTAATCCACCAGTAGCTCCTGTTAAAAAACAATTTTTTTTATTTAAAATTTTTGAAGTCATTTTGGAATACCCTTTTTTGCTAATTCTTTTTCAATTAATTCACAAATAACATGATAAATTATTCTATGAGTTTCCTGAATTTTAGATGTAGAAGAAGAGTTGACAATAATATTAATGTCAGAAATTTTTTTGATTATTCCTCCCTTATTACCTAACAACCCTATTGTAGAAGCACCATTTTTTTTAGAAACAATTAAGCCTTTTTTTACATTTAATGAATTGCCGCTGGTAGATATTCCTAAAGCAACATCTCCTTTTTGAACTAAACTTTCACATTGTCTGCTAAAAATTTGATCAAACGAAAAATCATTAGAGATGGAAGTTAGAATAGATGTATCAGTTGTTAAAGCAATTGCAGGTATACTTTTCCGATTTATTTTGAATCTTCCAATTAATTCTGCTGCAATGTGTTGTGAATCAGCGGCACTTCCACCATTACCAAAAATAATTATTTTATGCCCAGATTTTAATGATTTTATCATAAGTTTAGTTGCTTTTTCAATTTCCCCTTCCAAAGAAATTGATTGTTGAATTAATTCTATGCTCCGATTGATTGATTTTCTAATTTCTTTTTTCATGTTTTTTCCTAAACAAAGATCTCACGAAGTTTCTTTTGTGCAGATAATTCAGAATTCCAAATCCTTTTTTTACCGTCTCCAAGAATTTTTTCTACTTTTCTAATGTCTCTAACCATTCTTCTTAACCCTGAATATTCCAAAGAGGCTGATTGATCTGATCCATACATTGATCTATCCAAAGTAATATGACGCTCTATGGATGATGCACCTAAGACAACAGCACTTAAACTTATAAAGTAACTTGCAGTTTCATGCCCACTGTATCCAACATTACATTTGAATTTTCTTTTTAGGGTTTGAATTATTTTCAAATTTGCTTCTTCCCAAGCCATCGGATATGAACTATGTGAATGCATTAATTCAAAAGGACATTTGAACTTTTTAAAAATTTTAGTTGCTTTTTCAATTTCTTTCATGGTACTCATCCCTGTAGATATGAAAGTATATTTTTTTTCTTCTGCAATTGTTTTTAATAATTTGTTATGGGTTAGCATTGCTGAAGCAACTTTGTTATATTTTGTTTTGAATTTTCTCATTTTTATTTGACTTTCAATATCCCAACATGATAAATACCATTGAATATTTTTCAGTTTACAATATTTATCAATACTTTGATATTCCTTAAAAGTTAATTCTAATCCTGACTTTTGAGCTCGTTGTGTTTTCCCCCATGGACTATCTCTTGGAGAATCAAGGAGTTTTTTTGTATATACTTTTTCAACAGTTCGTTTTTGAAATTTTACTGCATCACAATCTGCAGTAACTGCCATATCTATGAGTTTTTTTGCAATTGCCACATCACCATTATGATTAATTCCTATCTCAGCTGTTATGAATACCAATAAAAATAACAACTAAAATTAATTTAATAAACTTATTTTAATACAATTTTTGATCTTTTGGGAATTTTGTCAACATAATTAAATCAACAATTTCTCTAAATGCCCCTTCTCCACCATTTGATTTACATACATAATCAATAACTGGTTTTAGTAGAATTGATGCATCTTTAGGCATGGCAGAGAAACCTACTTTTTTTGAAATTTCAATGTCATTTACATCATCACCGATATATGCAATTTGATCAAGTGAAATTCTCATTTTTTTTGAAATTTCATCAAGAGTTTCTTCTTTCTTTATTGAATTGAAATATACTTTGTAAACATTCACGTCACTGGCCCATTTTTGAACAATTTTTGATTTTTCTTTAGTAACGATAATTGTTTTAATTCCATTTCGTAATAAAATATTGATGCCCATTCCGTCTCTAACATGAAACTTTTTTAATATTTCACCCGTTTCATTATAATATCTTCCCCCATCTGTTAAAACACCATCTACATCTGTAAATACCATTTTTACACGTTTCACTTTTACCTCTAAAGATTTTGAAATTTTATTTTTTGAATTAAAGGATTTCATAATTTGTTTTCTAAAGGTTATTTAATTTAAATTGTTTTGAAAAATTATCTACTTTGAATTTCAGGCTAATTCAATAGTCCATCTCCAGATTTACAAATATTGCAATATTTTGACTGTTTTTTTATCATAATTCCATTGTTCAAATTCTATTTGTTCATAACGTTGCAATAGCAATAATAGTATCTGAAATTAAGTTTTTTTCTAAATATTGTTTATAATTTTTTCAATCCATTGATATCCTTCTTCAAACTCAAAATCTGGAGAATGTAATTGTGGTTTTTTATTTATTTTCCAATTAAACATGTTTCCAATTCCATATCGTTGCATTCCCATAATTTTGATATTATTAAAACCACTTTTTTGAAGAATTTTCTTTAATATTTTAGGAGTAAAATAATGAATATGTGCATTTTGGAAATGCCATTTTTTATAAGTTGTATTTAATTCGATTTGAAAATCATTATAATTTGGAACCTCGATGATGAGTGTACCTTTCTTTTTTAAAATATTTTTTAAATTTTTCAAAAAAGTTTCAGAATCTGAAATATGTTCTAGTACTTGAAAAAATACTATTAGATCAAATTTTCCAATATCTATATTTTTATCCATCAAGTTAATGTTTAGAATTTTACATTTTGTGACTTTTTTTGAAATTTTTCTTCTTTCTTTAGAAACTTCTAAACCTATCACATCAAATCCAGACTCGTTCATTTTTTCTAACAAGAACCCATGACCTGAACCAATTTCTAATATTCTGTCATTTTTTTTATAAATTTTCGATATTAGTTCAAATCGTTTTTTAGTATCAATGATCTTTTTTTTCCTATGTTCTTGTAATGAAATTGAAGGATTTAGATTCTTTTCTTGTTGATTATTATCATAAAATTTTTTATCTTCTTCTCTTGATGGAACGGGAAATAATTGGACATGAGAACATTTTATACATTGGATAATTTTATGTTTTAATGAATCCCTCACTTTATTTGCAATAATTTTGCTTGTGTTGCTTCCACAAATAACACATATCATAGTTTTTAATCATAATATCATGATTATAAAAATGAATATTCTATAAAAAATTCATATATTTCAAATACATAATTATTTTTACAATAAACATATCACTTTGTTTTTCTCTTTTAACAATAATTGAGTTTATTTTTGATTAATCTTCTTTTTAACAAAATCAATTGCTTCTACTGGTGTTGGATCTATGTCTGATAAAATTGCTTTGTAAATTGTTGAATAGTCAAGCAAATAAACTAAATTTATTAATTTAGAAAGTATGTTTCCTTTAACAGAATAAATTTCCTTATAATCAATATTTTTTACTTCAAAAAATTCTTTAATAATTTTCCATCTTTCTTTAGTTTTAATATAGTCATCATCTCCTTGAATTAAAATTGGTTTAATGATTGATGCTTTTTCCCATGATACCACTCCATTATGGCATGCCTCGATAATATCTTCTGAAATTGCATGTATCTTTGCATTTTCTTGTAATGAATTTTTGAATCTAATTGATGCTGCTTGTAATCCCCATGGATAATAAATTAAAGGAATTTCTGAAATCCATTCTGCTAGAGATATGGCTGGATTATTATCACTCAAATTACTCGATGAAATTTCCTCTCTTTGTTTTTCTAATTTTTCAATTGAATCTATAATGTCATTTTTCTTTATAGGTAGAAATGGCTCTAAGACTTTAAGCATAGAAAACAAAAAAGCAGGGAAAGATGCTCTAGGTGAATGTCTCATTGGAATTTTTTTATGATTCAATCCATTTTTTGCATTTTTCCACCATCAGAAAATGCAACTATTTTACATTTTAAATCAGATGCTGCAGCTAAAATACTAAGAGTTTCTTCAGTATTTCCAAAAATACTTGTTGCAACTACCAAGCTTTTCGAATCAACTGTTTTAGGTAACAAATATCCCTTGACAACTTCCACATGAATATTTGTTTTAGATAAAATTGCTGAAAAAATATCACTTATTGCACCAGAACCACCCATACCTGCAAAAACTACGTGAGATATTTTACCAAACTCTATACCATTCAAATCTATTTCATAATGCTCACGTGCAATTTGTGGCCAAATATCATACACTTTGTACATACCTTGTGCATCAAATTTTTGAAGAGTACTAATGTCTAACAAGTACTTTCTTATTATTTATTGAAAATATATGTTTGATGAAAAATGAGATTCATTTAAAATACACATAGGGAATGAAAACTCAATTGATAGAACAATTCCCAGAAATTAACTCATCTCTTAGAACAATAGAATGGAAAAACAACCAAGTAGTGATGATTGATCAAACCAAATTACCAAATAAACTAGTTTTTGTAGAATATGCTGATTTTAACCAAGTCGCCCATGCTATCAAAACTTTGATAGTTAGAGGTGCTCCTGCAATTGGAATTTCTGGAGCATTTGGATTAGCATTAGCGGTATTGCAAAGCAAAGCTACTTCAAAAGATGAATTGATTTCAGACTTGGAAAAAGCAAGAAAAATTCTATTTGAAACAAGACCTACTGCAGTAAATTTAGCTTGGGGATTAGAGAAAATCATGAGTGTTGCAAAATCTGGAAATTCAATTGAACAAATTAAAGAATTAGTAATTTTCACTGCTAAAAAAATGGCAGATGAAGATATAGAAATTAACAAAACTATGGGAAAAATTGGTTCTGTTCTTTTTGATGATAATGATACTATCATGACTCATTGTAATGCTGGTGCATTAGCTACAGTTGCTTATGGAACGGCATTGGGTGTTATTCGTGCAACTAGAGATAGTGGAAAAAATATCAAAGTAATAGCAACTGAAACTAGACCCATCCAACAAGGCTCACGATTAACTGCATTTGAGCTAAAGCATGATGGATTTGATGTTAGTTTGATTCCTGATACTGCCGTAGGTTATAGTATGGCAAATGGTCTTGTAAACAAGGTTATAGTTGGTGCAGACAGAATTGTAAAGACAGGTCATGTCTTTAACAAAATTGGAACCTATCAAGTAGCAATCATGGCAAAACAACATGGAATTCCATTTTATGTGGCAGCACCATTATCCACCATTGATATGGAAACAAAGGCAGAAGATGTAATCATAGAAATGAGAAAAGGCAGTGAAGTAACTGGAATTGGAGACAAAAAAACTGCTCCTGATGGCATTAACGTGATAAATCCTGCATTTGACATAACTCCACCTGAACTAATTTCAGGAATTATTACTGAAAAAGGCGTGGCTAAACCACCATATGAAGAATCTATCAAAAAATTATTTGAAGCTAATTAATAGAAAGTTTTTATTGTTTTTCAAACACATTTCACAATATGAGTACAGTTTCTGCACAAGCAATTGAGGAATCACTCAA
>Ga0114949_10000455_pt1 | contig 21835 bp, 17 predicted proteins | sample N074metaG_FD_83505 | JGI IMG/M metagenome (GOLD analysis project Ga0114949, IMG submission 83505) | Deep subsurface microbial communities from Kermadec Trench to uncover new lineages of life (NeLLi) - N074 metaG | ecosystem: Environmental > Aquatic > Marine > Ocean trench > Sediment | place...
TCAGTTATTTCAATGCGATTGCCGATAATTGACAACCGGGCTTGGCTCTCAGCGCTGTGCCAGCTGCCTCCGTGCCAGGCGATGTCAACCTGGGCAGCACGCAGGTGGCGCAGACAGAGACGCCCCTGCCACAGGCAGGACAGCTCGAGCTCGACCTCTATACCCAGGAGCTCCAACTGCAGGTCTTCAGATTGCATTGCCACCCGGGACAGGTGCAGCTGTCCGAACAAGCTGCCCTCGGCATGTTCAAGTTCGACGGGGAAAAGCGTAGATGCACTGGACAGCAGTACTCGCGTGCCTATTTCAGTAAAGGGCGCAACCGCGGCAAGCCCCAGCATCAGCAGTAACGCCACTATGGCAAGGGGCACTGCCCTGAAAATAAAGCGATTCAAAATTCCGCGCCTATATTGATATGCAGGCGCCAGGATGGGTCGTCATCGGTAACACCGTTAGCCAGCTCAATTTTTATTGCCCCCACGGGCGTCAGGTAGTGCACCCCAAAACCAACACCGACATTGATATCGAACTCCCCCTCATCGAAGGCATCCCCGGCGTCTACGAAAACCGCCCCACGCCAGGTCTCGTTCACATAGTACTGATACTCCAGGCTAGTGGTTAGCAACCTGTCCCCGGCAACAGTAAGGCTTGTCAAGATGCCGTCCCGGGCGGCAACGATCACTTCGTTACCCAGGGATTGATAACCGTAGCCACGAATGCTCTGCGAACCACCGGCAAAAAATCCCAGTGACGGCGCCAGGTCTTTGCGGTCGGAGTCTGCAATGAATACAGCACCCAGTTCCGCCCGGACAACCACGCGGTGGCGTGCCGCCGGTGTCGTTACATAGGTAAAGTTACCGTACAGTCGCAGCAGGTCAATATCGGAGCCCAGGTTCTCATCGCCCCCCTCTACTCGGTATAACTGGCTGAAGCCCCGTATGGGATCTACCAATGGCCCTCTGCGTATTTTGTGGGCCAGGGTAATACCCGGCAGCAGGTAAAAATTATCATTGTGCAGGCCATTTAGCTGCCAGGACTCGTTCAGAGAGCGTAGGAAATAACTTCGAATCCAGCCTTCAGCACTTTTAATTTCTCGTCTGACGGCCAGCTCTTTCTGTTGGCTGTCGATGTCACCAAACTCGTTATCCTCAAGCCTGGCGCTCAGTTGTAACACATCATTCAGTGGGTGGCGCAGAGGGATATTGTAGGTGACGCGGCCACTGGGGTTAATCGAAGAGTACTCGAGCCGAGTCTCCTGGCTGTGGCCGTAACGATTGAGTTTTGGGCTGCGCCAGGTCAGGGAAACGCGTTCCTCGGTATCGGTACTGAAGCCAGCACCCACATCGAAGCTATGGCGTTGGGCCGGGTATAGTTTGAGTAGAACTGGCACTTGCTGATCCACCGCTTCGGCCACCCGCGGCGTGAGCACAACGCTGGAGAAAAACCGGGTTTGCTGCAGCTGTGTTTGAAAACGCTGTAACAGTGCCAGGTCGAAATAGTCTCCCCGCTTAAAACTGCGCAGACTGTCAATCAGCGCAACATCAACTTGCTGTGTATCGTACTGAAGCTCACCGAAGCGATAGCGTGGCCCACTGTCGTAGGCAAGTTCAACGCTGGCAGTATTGTCATCGGGGTTTACCTCGACACGATGTACCGTGTACTTGCCATCGAAGTATCCCAGTTTCTGACCCAGGCTGAGCAGAGACTTTTTGAACGCTTCATATCGCCCATGGTCCAGCTGGTCACCCGGCCGCAGTGGATTATTGGCCAGCAGTTCATTGAACTGTGGGCTCTCCTGGGCCTGCCCGGTAAGGCGTATATCAACCCGGGAAAGAATAGCGGGGTCATTGGGCGATATGGAGATAACGAGTTGCCACTCGCTGTGAGTTTTATCGATGAAAGTCTCTATACCGGCGCGATAGTACCCTTGGGCCTGTAGGCCGTTGCGCACTCTTTCATCAAGGCGCCCCAGGAAAACCGTACGCTCGCTGTTTGTTTGGGGCTCGACGCCTATCCAGGCTACTATGTTGCGCTCAAGTTTACTGTGAACACCCTCAACCGTGTAACTCAGCGCTTTGGCACAGACAGTTCCCGAAGCACCCAACAGGAACAAAACAGCAGCACAGGTAAAAAACCTCATCCTATGGGTGGTCAGCGCCCTGCAGGTGTTGAGCAGGCGGTCCCCCAATAATTAAAACTGGCGAATCGCGGACTATTGGGCAGGTACATCTCGTCCATCGTTTTCACTTCAAACCCTCCGGCACCCAGAATCTGGGGTATATCACGGTTCAAATGACAACCCCCGGCGATTTTTCCCCAGATGCCATCCAGCCTGTTTTGCCATTTATGCACATTGGCATCCGGGGCCTTACCGTGTTCACAAAAAATCAATTCACCACCCGGGCGAAGCACCCGCCGCATACCCTGCAGGGCTGCCACCGGGTCGGGAATAGTACACAGGGCATAGGTGACCACTATGGTGTCCACACTGGCATCGTCCAGTGGGATCTCGCCCTCAGGCAAACCCACGAAGTCTACATCAAACTTGACCTCAGCAATTCGCTTCGCCGCCAGATCCCAGGACTCTTGCGAGGGGTCCAGGCCGATCACAAGCTCTACCTGCTCGGCGTTGTAGAAAGGTAAATTCAGGCCGGTGCCAATGCCAATTTCCAGTACAACACCTTTTGCTTGGGGTACGACTTTTTGCCGTTGTTTCATTATTGGACTTGAGCCGCAGGCACAATTAATAAAGCGTGGCAAAATATGTCTATCGTAGAAACCCATGCGACTTCCCCAGGAATAAAGAGGTAGTATAGCTGCCTGCTGCGCGCAAAAATACGCTAAAGTTGATCTATTCGGTACCGGTATTTCTCTATGAAGGTTTCCATATTCAAGTCGCTCGAAGTAGGCGGGAAGATAAAAAATAAAGCCTTTGACGAACAGAGCTTCGCGCTGCGGAAAAAGTTACTTAACGCGCAGTTCAAACTGCAGGACCTGGGCTACCCGGTGATTATTGTCGTGGCCGGACTCGATGGTGCCGGTAAAGGATCGGTAGTCCATAGGCTGAACGAATGGATGGACCCGCGCGGAATCGAGACACACGCGCTATGGCAGGTTTCCGATGAGGAAGAGGCACGCCCCTTCTACTGGCGCCTCTGGCGCCGACTGCCTGAAAAAGGGAAAATCGGCATCTTTTTTGGCTCCTGTCTGAACTCCCTGTCGCAGGAGAACACCGGCGGCAAGTCGGGAGCGGCCCGATTTTCCAACAACTGCCAAGCTATCTGCGAATTCGAAAAACTATTGTCTGATGAGGGGGCCCTCATCATCAAACTATGGTTTCACATCAGCCGGGCAACCCAGTTTATGCAGTTGAGTCAGGACACCCCCCGGAAGCAGCAAAATCTCATCGTCCCCGGCAATGCAAAGCAAAGCCACAAGTCCTACAAAAAGACGCTAAAGTTGGTCGAGAAATTGATCCTTGAAACTGACTCAAAGCACAGCCCCTGGCATCTGGTCAGCGCGGAAGACAACAACTATCGCGACCTCACCGCGGGCCAGATCATTCTGGAGAAAATGCAAGCTCACACAGGCGCAGGCCAATCCGGGGAAGACACAGGCTGGACTGAGGACACGAAAAAAAATCCCACTATACTCAAGACCGTAGACCTCTCCCACGTACTGGCGGGCGATAAATACAAGCGCCAGTTACGCAAATACCAGGCCAGGCTGCAGGACTTGGCGTGGCAATTTCACGCGCAGGGTCGCTCGGTTATCGCGGTGTTTGAGGGCTGGGATGCCGCCGGCAAGGGCTCCGCTATCCGTCGAGTAACCGCGGCCTTCGACCCGCGCTTATACAAGGTGGTACAGTTTGCCGCGCCCACCGATGAAGAGCGCAGGCATCACTATTTGTGGCGCTTCTGGCGCCAGCTGCAACGCGATGGGCAGAACACGTTTTTTGACCGCTCATGGTATGGCCGGGTACTGGTAGAGCGTGTGGAGGGCTTCGCCAGCCCCGATGAATGGCGTCGCGCCTACACGGAAATAAACCACTTCGAGCAACAGTTAGTTGACCACGGCACCGTGGTTTTAAAATTCTGGATTCACATCAGCCCGGAAGAACAATTGCGGCGCTTCAAGGAGCGCGAACTGGCACCACAAAAACAATACAAGATTACCGAGGAAGACTGGAGAAATCGCGACAAATGGCGTGAGTATGAACTCGCCATCGATGACATGGTAGCGCGCACCAGTACAGGCTGCGCGCCCTGGACCCTGGTGGCGGGAAACGACAAGTGTTTTGCCCGCATCCAGGTTCTCAAAACGTTCTGCAAGGCTATGCAGGCCACCCTGAAAAACGAACGCTAGGGGCTATACTAAAACAACGGCAGTCGTTACTCTGCGACACCACCATCAACGGGAAAAACGGGTATGAATCTCCACATTATCACCACCGGCGGCACCATTGATAAAATCTACTTTGATGACAAGAGTGACTTCCAGGTTGGCGATCCTGTGATAGGGGAGTTACTGGAGAGAATGCAGGTGGGTTTCGAGTTCACGGTAGAGTCAGCGCTGCGCAAAGACAGCCTGGACATCACCGATGAAGACCGGGCCCTTATTCGCCAGCGGGTAGAACAATGTGCGGAAGAATACGTGCTGATAACCCACGGCACAGACGGCATGGTAGCCACAGCCGGGGCGCTGGCCGGCATCCCGGGTAAGTGTATTGTTTTGACCGGCGCACTGCAGCCCGCAGCCTTCTACCAGACCGATGCCATATTTAACGTCGGCTGTGCCATCGGCGCCGCCCAGAGCAAGGCACCCGGCGTTTACATCGCCATGAATGGCCAGGTATTTGACGCCGACAAGGTGGTTAAAAATGTACCCGAAAACCGCTTTGAAGAGGCTGTGCCCGGTGCTCTTTGAAGGCGCGTTTTCCGGCAGTGACTCCGTTGGGGCTGTTCTGAGGGACTTCTACCGCAAGGACGAAACAGACGTTTTAAACTATCTTGTGCCCCTGGCCGAAACCGGCAGCGCTGCCCGCAGTCGCGCCTGGGAGCGCGCCAGGGAGCTGGTGGTGAACATCCGTGCGCAGCAAGTTGGCAAGGGCGGCGTAGACGCCCTGCTCAACGAATTTACCCTCTCCACCGAAGAGGGAGTAGTGCTGATGTGCCTGGCCGAGGCGCTGCTGCGTGTGCCAGACAGCCTGACCACAGACCGGTTGATACGCGACAAACTGGCCGCAGGCGACTGGAGTTCTCACCTGGGCAACAGCGATTCATTGTTCGTCAACGCCTCCGCCTGGGGCCTGCTGCTCACCGGGAAAGTGGTCAGCTATAACGACGAGCAGGCACCCCAGCAGTTCGGCCTGCTGAAAAAAACCATGGGGCGCCTGGGTGAACCGGTAATCCGCTCCTCGGTTCGCTACGCCATGAAAATAATGGGCACCCAGTTTGTGCTGGGCACTACTATTGAAAGCGCGGTGAACCGCGCACGGGACGCGGAAGCCCTGGGCTACCGCTACTCCTATGACATGCTGGGTGAAGGCGCCCGCACCATGGCCGATGCCAACCGCTACTTCGACAGTTATATGAACGCCATAGAAGTTATCGGCAAGGCCGCCGACGGGCGCGGCCCCTACGACAGCCCGGGCATTTCGGTAAAACTCTCTGCGCTGCACCCGCGCTACGAATTTTCACAGCGGGCCCGGGTGAACAGCGAGCTGCTGCCCAGACTGAAGGAACTGGCCCTGGCGGCCAGGGCTTATGACATAGGCTTTACCATAGACGCTGAAGAGGCAGACCGCCTGGAAATCTCCCTGGAGATTATCGAAGCCCTGTTCAGTGACTCGGATCTGGCGGGTTGGGAAGGCTTTGGCATAGCGGTCCAGGCCTACCAGCGGCGCGCCATTTTTGTGATCGAATGGGTGCGGGATCTCACCGTGCGTGTGGGGCGTAAGATGATGCTCAGACTGGTCAAGGGTGCCTACTGGGATACTGAAATAAAACTCGCCCAGGTAGAGGGTGTTTCCGACTACCCGGTTTTTACCCAGAAGGCCGCTACCGATGTCTCCTACCAGGCCTGCGCCAACAAACTGCTGCAATACCGGGACACCATCTACCCTCAGTTCGCCACCCATAACGCCTACACCGTGGCAACCATTCTGGAGATGGACAGCTCGCGCAGCGGCTATGAATTTCAACGTCTGCACGGCATGGGCGACGCCCTGTACGAGCAGGTGCTCAATCGGGAGAGGGTGCCCTGTCGCATCTACGCCCCGGTGGGTGAACACGCAGACCTGTTGGCTTACCTGGTTCGCCGGCTGCTGGAAAACGGCGCTAACAGCTCCTTCGTAAACAATATTGTGGACGAGAGTATTCCGGTTGAATCCCTGCTGGATGACCCGCTGGAACACATGCGGGCACAACAATACCAATCCAACCCGAACATTCCCCTGCCCCCAGACCTGTATGGCAAGGAACGGGCCAATGCCGCAGGTACAGACCTCAGCGACACCACGGTGCTGCTGCCCATGCGAGAGCACATGGACACCTGGCTGCGTACCCTACCCCTCCATTACGGTGACCGGGGAGAGACCTTACAAATACGCAACCCGGCCGACCACAACAAAATCATAGGCCGCGTGCAACTGGCCGATAGCGCGGCTATGGAAACGGCACTACAGCGCGCCCAGGGCGCATTTGAGCGCTGGAGCAATACGCCTGCCAGCTACCGGGCAAGCCTGTTAAACACGCTGGCCGACGCGCTGGAGGCACAGCGGGACGAGTTGATTGCCCTGTGCACCGCGGAGGCGGGTAAAACCATCGTCGACGGTGTGGCAGAGGTTCGCGAAGCGGTCGATTTTTGCCGCTACTATGCGCAGCGCGCCGTACAGGAAAACTTCCCGGCGCAGGGTCAGCAGGCTCGCGGCGTGGTTTTATGCATCAGCCCCTGGAACTTCCCCCTGGCTATATTTCTCGGCCAGGTCAGTGCCGCCCTGGCCACCGGCAATACGGTTATCGCCAAACCCGCAGAGCAGACCAGCTTGATTGCCCACCGCGTAGTGGCACTCATGGCACAGTGCGAGTTCCCGGCGAGCGTGGTGGAATTACTGATCGCCAGGGGCCCACAGGTCGGCGAGCAACTGGTGCCGGATAGCCGGATAAAGGCGGTTATGTTCACCGGCTCTACCGAGACCGGCGCCTGGATTGCCCGCCGCCTGGCCCACAGACCCGACGCCCCCATCCCGCTAATCGCCGAAACCGGTGGCCAGAACTGCATGCTGGTTGACTCCACTGCCCTGCCTGAGCAGGTGACAGACGATGTCATCAATTCCGGTTTTCAAAGTGCCGGGCAACGCTGCTCCGCCCTGCGCGTGCTATTCCTACAGGATGAAATTGCCGACACGGTCATCGAAATGGTTTGCGGCGCCATGGCCGAACTGAACATAGGCGACCCCGCTCTGCTGGCCACCGATATTGGCCCCGTCATCGACAGTAAAGCCCTGCAGATGCTGCGGGCACATACCGGGTATCTCAACGGTGTGGGGCGTTTGTTATACCGCTGCAAAATACCCGAGGACGGCAAAAATACTTTCTTTGCGCCGGCTCTTTATGAGATTGGCAACCTGTCGCTGCTGCCGCGTGAAGTGTTTGGCCCCATTGTGCATGTTATCCGTTACCGAGCGGCCGAGCTGGATGCCGTTATCGAGCAAATCAACGCCACCGGTTACGGGCTTACCTTTGGCATACACAGTCGTATTGAACAGCTGACAACAGCAGTGGCACAAAAAATCCGGGCGGGAAATATCTACATCAACCGCAATATGATTGGCGCCATCGTGGGCGTCCAACCCTTTGGCGGCAGGGGGCTGTCGGGTACCGGCCCCAAGGCGGGTGGCCCACAATACCTGAGCCGTCTGGTCACAGCCGGGCTAGAAACGGAGAATGCGGCGCAGCAAAAAGCCCTGCCCTCAAGCGCTGAAACCAAAACGGAAGAATCTGACCAAAACAATTGGGCCGGCATTAATTTGAATAATCGAACCTCTGTCCTACGGCAATTTATTGCCCGATATGCAAAGACTGCAGGCCAGGGGGACGATGAAGTGCTGGAGGCAAGCCTGACCGCTGCCAGGGAGCAATTGCTGTACGCCACCCAACTACTGAATGAACCTCTGCTTCTGCCCGGCCCCACCGGTGAATCCAACAAACTCTACCTGGACCCCCGGGGCAAGCTGGCCATCGTACTGGACAACACCTCGCAGGATGCCGAGTACCTGATGGCAATTCTCTCCGCCCTGGTTGCCGGCAATACAGTGGTGGCACTGGCCGAGAGTGAACTGCTCACGCCCTGGCAGAGCATCGCCTCCGCCCTGACAGAGTCCGGCCTGCCAGCGGGTACATTCGCGGTAATGCCGCTGGAAAACTGGCAGTCGGTGTTACTGGCTGCGTGTACCAAGGGTGTCATGGTTCACGCCAGCAGCGCACACCTACACGCGGTTGCGCAGTGTATTGCCACCCGGGAAGGTGCCCTGATACCCTTGATTAGCAGTGTTTCGCCCCAGGTACTGCTGCGCCAGACCCTGCTGGAAAAGACCATTTCTATCGACACAACCGCGGCGGGTGGCAATGCATCCCTGATGACTATGGCGGGCTAGTAGCGCCCGCCGCAGCTCGAACCGTTAGCGGGCAAGTATCACGATTGGTATTCAACAATTAATTTGAGTTTAGGGACTACATTTTGAAAAGATGTTTAAGATATTTTTCCTGGCTGCTTGGTCTGTGCGTAATTGGGGTTGCTCTTGCAGTTTTGCTACCACTGAAATCAGCACCGCTGGTTGGTGTAAAAGGTGATTATTCCCTGAGTCATATCAATATCGTCAATACAATCAGTGGCGGTATTTCTAAGGATATGACGGTGCTGATTGCAAAAGGTCGGATAGTTGAAATTCTTCCGAGCAAGCAATATCAGCCACGTTCCAATTATTTTGATATACGCGCCGCAGGAAAATATCTCATACCTGGATTGTGGGACATGCATACTCATAGCCTGAAACTGTCACCACAATTACACCACCCACTATTTCTTCGTTACGGAGTCACCTCTATACGCGATATGTCGGGCTGCCTGACTGAAAAAGATAGTTATTGGGCTTGCCCTGAAGACAGGTACCTGTGGCAGAAACAAGCATTAAATGGAGAGAGAATTTCACCACGATATCCGCTGCAAAGTAGCTACCAAACCAACGGTGGCAGTGAAGTACCAGAAGGTTTCCCCGCTTTCTTTCGGCTCTCCACCCGAGCGGATGCACGCAAATTGGTTGACTTCTATGTCGAACGGGATGTCGATTTTATTAAAATTTATACGGAGTTAAGCGCCGACCAATACGACAACCTTGTCGAGTATTCAAAAAAGAATAATATTGCTCTCGCTGGCCATAAACCACTTTCTATTTCTTTGACTCATGCGCTTGATACGGGCCTGGAAAGTATAGAACATGGTAGATTGTTCATGTTTGAATGTTTTGATGGCATTGAGTCATTTAGAGCGCTGGATGACCCGATATCACAATATAACGCTCAATTTATGCGCGAAATGATGCGGAATCAGAAGGGCGAAGACTGTGCGGTATTGATGGCGGCCATGGCTAGTTCAAACACCAGATGGGTACCAACATTGACCACTTTGCGAATGAGTGCAATGGCTAAAGACCCATCATTTCGCCAAGATCCTCGCCTTAAGTATATTCCATACATTATCAAGAAATTATTATGGGAACCCGATATCAGAAGAGCATCCAAAAAGGGGGTTGATCAGCAAGGACGTTTTGTACATGCAGATTTTTATGCCGCAGCTAGCGCACAGGTCGGACGCGCTCATAGCATTGGAGTAGAGCTTTTAGCCGGCACCGACAATATCGACACATATGTCTTTTCAGGGTCAAGTCTCCACGATGAACTCGCGATGTTAGTTGATGCCGGGTTGACGCCGCTTGAAGCACTTCAAACCGCCACTATCAATCCTGCTAGATTTTCTGAATTAGACCATGATTTTGGCAGTGTAGAAATTAATAAGCAGGCAGATCTGCTATTGCTCAATGCCAATCCTCTGTCTGATATAAGGCACACGGCTGACATATTTGGTGTTATGTTTGCCGGACAGTATTTTGATCAGGAGGCATTGGAAACACTCGATCATTTTTCTGTTGATATGGCCCAGAGCCTGCAGGTGAATGTGAGGTTTTTATACGATATTTTGGCGAGTCCGCTGATGCGTACTCAATTAGCGGATTAGAATTTTTTGAGATAGTAATTGTCGAGCGTCAAGAACAGCCAACTAAAAAGTCCATTTCTATCGACACAACCGCGGCGGGTGACCATGCATCCCAGATGACCCCTTTTATTTGTATGGTGGCTTAGGCAGGCAAATGCTTACAGCTCATCATCGAGGAAATAGTTCTACTCGAGTCGATATTTTATCGATTATTTCCATTAAGTATCTCTCTATCGTTTCCACCAAGTGCAGCATGGCAACTTGTACAGAGATTGGCTCGACCAACCAGACGCTCTCCGTCGTAGACAATGATGCTGCTATCGGGCTTATATTCAGCCCAGAACCAATCATTGTGGTCTGGATCGTATCCCTTTTCTCGCCGGAACATAATCGTAATCGCTTCGAGATGTGTGTTTCCACCGGCACTGTATACGTCTTTTGGAGTTAACTTTCCCTTGCCGCCATAATTCTGCTTTACGATCAAACGCCCCTTGTGACCATCAATGATGGCTTCCGTAGCAATACTCTCCTGGATACTGCCATGGCGGCGATTGCCGACGAATGGATGGCTACGCATGCGATCTTGCCCAACAAACTTATTTTTTTCCATATACTTCCACACCAGGGCGGCATAGGCATCGTCTTCAGAAGTGCCAGATTTGTCTACGGCATTGGCAGTTGTCAGCAGATTGCCGATGATAAACAAGGCCATTAATAAGCCAAAAAGCAAGCTGCTGGTATGGGCAGATGTGTATTTAACGCAGGTTATTTTTGTCATCTTTACACCCATTTCCATTAAAAGTTGTGCGTCCCGCTACTCCGAACTGAGCGTCGGATATGCTTCTGTATATACCCAGTCATTGGCTTTGGCAGGCACATGGCAACCCAGGCAATCGGTTTTGTAGTTTGTTGCTACGTTCCTGTCTCGATTTTTGGGCTTGTACAGCGCCCAACCCCAGCCATCACCCCACAATGGGTTGTCGGCAAAGCGCCCTTTCGCGTCTTTGATCATCACAAACCACTGCTTAATGCCATCCGTCGCATAGCTGACTTCCATGCCCGTAGTGTAATTACCCGCATTGGATTCCCGCAGTTCTTTTACCAGCGTTGCACCATCGGGAAATTTACCGGTTTTTCGAAACACCTCTACTGTTTCTTTTTCGGTATATACATCATGAAAACCACTCGCATCACCCGTCGGCACAAACCACGAACCTAGATGCACCATTGAAGTCCGGAAGTCATCTGGAAATTTAATATTGCCTTTAGTGTCAACATAAGGTGAAAAATCCTCACCCTGTGCAGATGCAACAGAGCACAAGGCTAATAAAAAAGTCACGGAGACTAGGCGAGTAAATATTTTTTTAAGCACAAAGCAGGCCACTAGTTCTTACCTTCAGGCTCAATATAACTGTTATTCAAATCAGACAGGTGACCGCCCGTTGCTTTTTTACCTGCGCCTTTGCCTGCACTTAATACCGGATAGTACTGTGTAAACACGAAGTCATCTGCCGCTGAAACCAGGTGGCATGAATTACATGCGGCCGCTGGAAACGCTTTCGCCGTTGCCGATAATGTCTTATGATTTTTTCCTGAAAAGCTGTAATAGCCCCAGTTGCCCGGATCTTTGGGGAAGAGTTCTTTACTTTTAATAGTTGCTTCCAAACCAATAAATTCACCCTGGAAATAGCCAGCGCCACTAACGGCCGCTTTTGAACCATTGCTCACCAACTCTTTAATCAAAATAGTGCCATCCCGGAACCTTCCTGTTTCCTTCCAGTGAGACCAGCTCTCAGGGTCAATATAGACATTATGATGCTCTGGGAAGGCAGCTTTGCCATTATTCATGTCGTTGGGTGTAACAGGTGTGCCAACGTAAACCCACTCACGATAACCTGTCGGTCTTTGTAGTTCGCCAGATATAATGGTAAAGGCTTCACCTGCCAGTGTTGTGGCTGGTAGTGAAAACTGTATCGCCATTGCGGCTACTATAGTGCCGCAGATATTTAGTAGTTTAGTTTTTTCTCTGATCATGATAATTATTCCTTTACTAAATAGCGCACAATGAATGTATTTACGCCTATTTGAGGTATTAGTATAGGCTACTCACACGATATTCAGGTATCTGTAATGGTCAAAAAAGTATCCAGCGGTATCAATTCTAGCGCCACTGTATTGACTGATGTGCTCGACAAATTACATTTCCGCGGCAGTATATTTTTTCGTTCAAGGCTAGCTGCACCCTGGGGAATGTCACTGTCAAACCTGAACAACCCACGGTTTCATATCGCTTTAAGTGGTGATTGTTATATTGGGGTTGATGATGCCAGTAACACAGTTATCAACATGAAGCACATGGATATCCTTATGCTTCCTCATGGAGAAATGCACTGGATAGCGGATCAACCCGGCCGAAAATTAACACCGAGTGAACAGGCAGGTGATGCCTGTGAACTGGGGATGCCGTTATTTCAAAATGGCGAGATTACCAATAAGCTGATCTGTGGTCTTATTGATTATGAAAAAGATGTATTGCATCCATTGGTTGATGCTTTACCATCAGTGCTGCATTTTTCCGGCATTAAACAAAATGATCCGGTATGGATGACCGTACTGTTAATCGATGCGGAAATGGAAAATGCGCAGACAAATCACACGTCAATTATCGATCGCCTTACAGAAGTGCTATTTATGCAGTTACTCAATAAACACATGAGTGACAATAAGGAGATTACGGGGTTTTTTGCCGCACTGCATGACAAACGGATTTGCCGAGCGCTGGAGTTGATCCATAAGAACCCAAAGTTCCAATGGTCAATTGATTTACTCGCTGAACAAGCCAATTTGTCTGGTGCAACTCTGATTAGGCGGTTTAATAGTACGGTAGGCGTACCGCCTATGACTTACCTATTGAAGTGGCGAATGATTAAAGCGCATAACCTGGTCAAATACTCGAGTAAAACAATAGATGAAATATCCGGCATGGTTGGATTTTCATCTGCACGCACCTTGACGAAAGCTTTTTTAAGTCATTACAAAATGACGCCCAGCCAATTAAGGCGAAAGTAGGAGGTGGCAGCAGGGAGAAAGCGTTGGTCTGCCCCCTGATAAATGATTAATATGTCGAATGTTACAAAACACATACAAGAACCGGCAGTGCGAGCCCACACTGCCAGTCGGTTGGCATTCAGCTGACTGAATCGACTCTCTCAATGATGGTGCCATTGGCCGTACCACCACCTTCACAAATTGCCAGCAAACCGTAACGTTTACCGGTTCTGTGCAATTCGTGAATTAGCGTGGTCATCAGTTTGGCGCCAGTGCCACCCAGGGGATGGCCCAGTGCCTGGGCTCCACCGTTGACATTAAGCTTACTCATATCGGCATTCATGGCCTTGGCCCAGGCCAGGGGGACCGAGCCGAAGGCCTCGTTGACTTCCACCAGATCTATATCAGACATCTGCAGGCCGGCTTTGCTCAGTGCCTGCTCGGTGGCCTTGATAGGGCCCTCCAGCATAATTACCGGGTCGGTGCCCACCACTGACATTGACACGATTTTCGCCAGAGGCTGCAGGCCAAGGCGCTTACAGGCTTCGCCACTGACAACCATGACCGCCGCAGAGCCGTCACAGATTTGCGAGGCATTGGCGGCGGACAGCTTTCCGCCCTCCTGCATAGGCTGTAAGCCCGCGATTGCATCCAGGGTGGCTTCCATTCGAATGCCCTCGTCCTGCTGGTGCATGACCAGGCTGCCATCTTCCAGTTCGACTTCTATAGGCACGATTTCGCCGTCGAATCGGCCCTCTTCCACCGCCTGCCTGGCCTTCATATGACTGGCCAGGGCAAATTCATTGAGCTCGTTTTCTGTTAAGTCATACTTTTCAACCAACATTTCCGCACCGACGAATTGGTTAAACTGGATGCCGGGATAGCGCTGGGAGATTTTCTTGCCGTAGGGCAGGCCGTGCTCCGCTTTATAACCGTCGATAATGTTCGAACCGATTGGAACCTGGGACATACTCTCCACGCCACCGGCTATCACCACATCCTGGGTGCCAGACATCACCGCCTGGGCAGCAAAGTGAATGGCCTGCTGGCCAGAGCCGCACTGACGGTCTACCGACGTGCCCGGTACAGATTCGCCCAGCACAGATGACAGGCAAACATTTCTGGCGATGTTCGACGACTGGGCGCCCACCTGGGAGACGCAGCCAAAAATCAGGTCGTCGATATCGGCGACAGCCACACCGGTTTTTTCAACCAGGGCATCAACCACCGATGCGCCCAGGTCTATGGGGTGAACCCCGGACAAACGGCCGTTTTTCTTGCCACCGGCGCTGCGTACCGCTCCTACAATGTATGCATCAGACACTCTTTCTCTCCCGTTGTGATTTTGAATTAGTTAAGGGTTTCGACATAGGCCTTGGCCGCCTTGTAATCGGCCTTGCCGTTGGGCGCGCGAAACATTGTTTTTACCGAGTAAATTGCCTTGGGCGATTTATAATGCGCCAGCAAACCGCGCACATGCCCGTGCAACTCCTGTTCGTCCAAGTCCTGGTTTTCAGCCATTTGCACAAGGGCAGTTACCGCCTGCCCCCATTTGTCATGGTCTATGCCAAATACCAGGGCGTCGTCCACATTGGCGTGGGTTTTCAGGGCCTCCTCGATTTCCTCCGGGTAGATTTTTTCACCGGCGGAATTAATGCAGGCACTGCCCCGCCCCAGTAAATTGAGGGTGCCATCTGCATCTACAGTACACCAGTCACCCGGTATGGAGTAGCGCACACCATTAATTATTGGAAAGGTTTCAGCGGATTTCTCTTGGTCTTTGTAGTAACCCAGGGGAATGGGGCCGGGCCTGGCAATAAAGCCCCGTTCGCCGCTGCCGGCCTGGACTTCTTCCAGGGCTTCATTAAAAACCTTGCAGTCGGGTCCAACGGTAAAACGGGCGCTGCGGGCTGTTTCGCCGCCCCCCGAAATTGAAGAACCAAAGCCCAGTGCCTCGGAGGAACCAAAAGTATCCAGCAGTATCATATTGGGGTTGTACTGCAGCAGGCCCTCTTTCACCGCCGGGCTCCACATCACTCCCGAGGACACCATGAGCGTCAGGGAACTGATATCCCAGCGCCCGGGATTATCCTCCAGTGATTTGAGCATCGGTTTGGCGAAAGCATCCCCGACAATAACCACGGTGTTAACCTGGCGCGCCTGCACCGTATCCCAGAGCTCTTCAACATCCAGCCCGGGTCTGGTGAGAGTGGCCAGGCAAGCACCGCCACTGAGAGCAGAGAGAGCCGTTATCAGCCCGGTGCCGTGCATTAGCGGACAGGAAACCATCTGGGTAACGACTTGGTCAAAGTTGCCCAGGTTTTCCAGGTGTGCGGTCAAAGATTCTACCGGCGCGCCGGCATTGCAGGGTGCCACAGCACCGGAACCCAGAGCATGCCACAGGTCCTCCTGACGCCACATCACTGCCTTGGGCATGCCGGTGGTGCCGCCGGTATAGATGAACAGCAGGTCGTCACCGGAACGCTCTATTGCCAGTGGCGTACCGGGGCCATCGGCAACGACTTGCTCATAAGGCCCACCCACCTCAAGCCAGCGCAGCCCGGTCAAGCGCCCCTGCAGGGCAGTGACATGGTCGGAAAATTCTGCGCCATAGACCACGGCAACCGCATCAGAGTTTTCCAAAATATAATAAAGTTCATCATCGAGATAACGATAATTGACGTTCACCGGTACCAGGCGCGCCTTGAAGCAGGCCACCAGGGTTTCCATATACTCGGGGCAATTACGCATGTAGAGGGCAACTTTGTCCCCGGCCACCGCCCCGTCCTGCAAAAATGCCCTGGCCAGGTTATTGCTGCGCCGGGTCAGCTCACCCCAGTTAACAACTCTATCGCCGTGAATAAGTGCCGGGGTTGTGGCGTCCAGCACTGCGCCACAACCGTCAAATAAATCGCCAAAATTCCAGCCCGCCACCGTCATCTCCACTCACCAAACCAGTGGCGTAGATTATTACAGATTGCGACTGGGCGCTATGCTTGTGGTAAGGAATGGCCCGCGCAGGATCTAGTTGTCGACTACCCGCAGGAAAGCACCGTCACCGCGCTCCACCAAACCGTGAATCTCCATGCCATTTTTACCGTGGTAGAGGTTCAGGAGAAAGCGCGCAATACTGTCTGTTATTTCCTGGCCGGGAATCAGCACCGGGATGCCCGGCGGATACGGCACGACCAGATCAGCGCTGACCGCACCAATAACAGCCTCATTTAAACCGTGCTGTTCCGCCAGCAGGGAGACCTCCCTGGCTTTGCCAAAATAGGCATCCCGGGGCAGCATATGAAAGGCACTCAACTGTGGCAGCGGTGGCACATTGCGGCGCGCAGCGTCAGGCCCACTGTTGGCCCTGGCGGCAATCTTCTGGAATGCATTGAGCAAACGCAGTACCTTGCTCTCGGTTGAGCCCAGGGTCACCAATACCGACAGCGTATTGTGAGTGACCTTCTCTACCTGCACGCCATAGGTCTCGAACAGCTCCAGCTGCAATTCCCTGGCACTCATACCGGAGGCGGAAATATCGATACTGAGCTTGCTGGGGTCCAGCTTGATGTCATCGTCGGCCAGCTCAAGGGGCAACATATCCTGCAGTCTCAGCACTCTAAAAATACCGGTTTCGTCTATGCCGGCCCGCAGCCGTCTGGAGATGTCTATGCAGCGCGACAATTGCAGGAAACCCTCCATGCTCATCTGTTTACGCGCCACATCGAGACTGGCAATCAAGGCGTATTGGGGGCTGGTAGAGGTGTGCATATTGAGATCTTCGCGAAATCGATGCTCATCGAAATCGGGGTCCGCCACGTGAATCATGCTGGCCTGTGAGAAGGCGGACAACATCTTGTGTGTGCTCTGAGTGACATAGTCTGCCCCACATTCCAGGGCGTTGGGGCGCAGCTCAGGATGGAACCGGCCGTGGGCATACCAGGCCTCATCAATTAGCACTTTCATGTCCTGCTGGTGGGCATAGTCGATAATGGGTTTCAAGTCGTAGTAAAAACCATCGTAGGTGCAGGAGGTGAGCACCAGCAATTTTGCATCTGGGTTGGCATCGATGGCGGCATAGATATACGCCTTGGGCACCGGGCCATAAAAGCCGTACTCCGCCTTCAGAGAGGCGTGCAAATACACCGGCTCCACGCCAGACAAAATCACCGCGTGATGTATTGACTTGTGGCAGGCCTGGTCCACTATCATCTTGCCGCCAGCGCCCAGCAGATGCTGAATAATTACTTTGTTGGCAGTAGAGGTGCCGTTGGTGACAAAGAAGGTTTCTTTGGCACCAAAGGCCGATGCTGCCAGGTCCTGAGCTTCCTGTATCACACTGTGTGGTTCCAACAGGGAGTCCAGCACCTGCACCGACACAGACAAGTCAGTATTAAAAATATGCTCGCCCATCATCTGGTGAAAGTCTGCCACCCAGGGGCTGTCCCGTAGGCTGGCCCCGCCAGAGTGACCCGGTGTGTGCCAGGCGTCCTTGGCGCTGTAGACATAGTCGCGCAGGGTATCGGCAAAGGGAGTGCTGGCCCGGTGGGCAATAGCCGAGCGCACCTGGCGGAACAAATGGCTGATATTTTCATCGTCGCGGTCAAACAGCTCGGCGGCCAACCCCGCATAGGCCGTGTCCTGCTCGACGGCGAGGAATATATCCAATTCGCCGCGCAACAGTTCCAGCTCTCGCAGCAGTTCGTCGGCGCCAGTTATAGTGACCGTATCGACAATGACCGCTTGCAACAGGCCATCTTCGGCAGCCAACTTCAATACTTCCTCAGCGCTGGCACAGGGCAGAAACGTGTAGCTACAACTACTGCGGGCACGCGGGTCATTTTGGCTGCACTGGCCCAGTGCATCCAGCCAACGCTGGCGCAACTCTGGGCTGGCACTGACTACTGCCACATGGCTTGTTGGCTCACTCACCACCTAAATCTCCCCGAGGTGTCTGGGTTGCTGATTTTCGCTATTCTAGTGAGCAATTGCGTCATATTGAAGCCATAAACTGACGGATTAACGTATATTACCTATCATTTTAACGGTTTTACTGGCAAATTGAGTGACACTGGGCGACGCGCCGGGAAAATGGTAGAGAAACCCTCCGTGGGATGGAGGGTGGAGCGGGTTTTCTACTGCGGACTGCGGGATAGTAATTTCACCGCACTGACGTAAACTAGCTCCTTTTAATGGCACAAGTACCCCTATGCTGAACCTGGACCAGACCGATCAGAAACTGCTGCAACTGCTGCAAGCAAACGCCAGGGAGAGTACCAGTGCCCTGGCTAGAACACTGGGTGTTTCGCGCAGCACCGTGCAGGACAGAATCAATCGCTTGGAACGCAAAAAGGTGATTGCGGCGTATACCATTCGCTATCACGAGGTTTTCAGCGGCCGGGCCCTCAATGCCCATGTCATGATTCAGGTAAACCCCAAACTGGGGCAAAAAATCGTCGATGCCCTGTCGAAAATAGGCGCGGTTATGACCGTGCAGACCGTGAGCGGTATCTACGATTTAGTGACCACGGTTTCAACGGCCACCACCCAGCAGATGGATGCGGTTCTGGATGAAATAGGCGCCCTGCCCGGCGTGGAAAAAACAACAAGTTCTATTGTGCTCACCACAAAATTCCAACGTTGATTCACCACTGTACTCTAGGCCGCATAGGCCTGCGGATCCAGGCGGTGCATTTCGCTCTCTATCCAGCGCTCTATCTCCGCCATTAGCTCAGCTGGCTCTCTCCCCTCGGCGCTGACTGGCTGGCCTATGGAGACATCGATGGTTCCCGGGCGCAGGGCGAAAGACCGGCGTGGCCAGCAGCGCGCCGACGTTACTGCGATGGGAATGATATAGGCATTGGTGGTGACAGCTAAGCGGGAAGCACCCGCCTTGTAGACGCCTTTTTTACCACGCTCAATTCGCGTTCCCTCGGGAAACATAATGATCCACTTACCATCGCCCATCAAAATCTCGCCCTGCTCGGCCACCTTGCCCCAGGCCTGGGCGCGCTGTTTACGGTCTATATGAATCATGTCCAGCCTGCCCATACACCAACCGAATATGGGAATACGCAGCAGTTCTTTCTTGAACACATACGCCAGTGGATGCGATGTCATGCTGGGAAAATAAAAAGTCTCCCAGGTCGACTGGTGTTTGGGGCATAAAATAATACGGCGCATATCATCTGCCCCGGGCAGATTTTCCGCCCCGTGCACCCGGTATTTGACCCCGCCAACCACCCGGGCGGCAACAATAATACCGCGTAAAAAAGGCGCCGCAAACCACCACCACAAAGTATCGCTGCGCAAAAATAAAGAGCAGACAACCAGCGCGATGCCACAGGGAATAACCGACACTACTATCCAGGCAAAGACCAGAATTGAGCGAACGGCGTTCACGCGGCGCTCTCTATTGCTGTGTCCCCTTCGACACTGCGCAAAAACTCGGCGATGTTGCCGTAGGCGGCCTCTGCCTCCGGTAACTGGGGGGTAAATATTTGCCACACGTGAACCATGAAAGGCCAGTGTTGCATCACCACCGGCGAACCCGCAGCCTGGGCCTTGGCCACGTAGCGCCGCGTGTCATCGAATAACATCTCGGCCTCACTCACTTGTATTAATACCGGAGGCAGCCCGGACAGATCGCCACGTACGGGTGACACAACCGGGTCTGCGGGGCGAATGCGAGTGCTGAACCATGAAAACCACCACAATAAGACTTTGGGTACTTTAGTCAGCTTGCCAAACTGTGGCCCCAGCATGGGGTCGCTATCAATGTTGCCGACTAAACTCGGCGATGTGAGCGCGGCATCTACCACGGGAGAAAATGCCAGGGCAGCGTCGGGGATACGCAATTTTTCGTCGCGTACCCAGGCGATAAGCGACAGGGTGAGATTACCCCCCGCCGAGTCACCGGCCACCAGCAAAAATTCAGCCTCCCCCGTGCCGTCGGGACCATTTTCCAGAATCCAACGGTAGGCGCTGCGGCAATCGTCTATGCCATCGCGGCGGCTGTGTTCGGGCATCAGCCGGTAATCCAGTGAGAACACGGCGGCGTTCGCCACCTGCGAGAGCTTATCGGTAATGGTGCGGTGACTTTTGGGGCTACCGGCCAGCCACGCGCCACCGTGTATATACAGTATGCGTCGAGTGGTACTGACACCCGGTGCGATAGCCCATTCGCCTTTTACCGGGCCCGCATTCACCTGACGAAACTCACTCGCCATATCCTTGTCGTCGCTCATTGCATCCATGTAATCACGCAGAGCCCTCAACCGCCCCGCGCGCGGACCGGTGGTAACCGCTGCGGTCATCTCCCTCAGCGACGCAACGACCTCGTGATGCCCCTCGCTGGGCTCGCCCTCAGGCTGGGGCAATACATTGCTGTCAAGGTAAGACAAATCTTCTCCGCGCACGTAGAGGAAACTCAATGCGAGGAACACAAGCGCAAACAATATCAACCAGGCCATTTTCAAAACTCCAATTAATGTGCCGTGTATTAAACCAGAAACCCGGCCCAGGGGAAAATCCGGGGGCTGCCGGGCAATCGCCATATAGGCTTAAAAATTTTTCATTGCACGACAGTAGCGGTATACTGAATCGTTTGCATATTAAATGGCACTGCCGGGACCCGTGAAAAAACTTATCACTAAAGCAGAAATTCGCGCCCATCTGGAACGAGAAATGACCCATTTTCTCGATAGCGGCGGTCGGGTGGAGAAAATCCCGCGGGGCATCAGTGGCAGGAGTGATGGGCTCTCCATGATGCCACCCTCGCGCAGCCTGTTTATGGAACCCAGCCTCGAACGCACACCCATACCCGAAGTGGTCGCGGCAATTGAAGCCAGGCGCAAGGCCAAGCTGAAACGCACGCCCGCACCGAAGCTCACGCGAGGCCCGCAGCGGCGCAGGAAAATACTCTACGATGATTTTGGCGAACCGATAAGGCGTATCTGGGTAGACGAATAACAGGCAGAGCTTGCCTTCAGCAATACAAAAAAAGAGGCCTAAGCCTCTTTAATTCAAAGCCAGCGCAATACGCCCCGGCCCCTTTGCAGTTTGAGAATTACGCCAAACGGCGACGGATTCCGCTAAGCATGCCGCCCAGAGCAACAAACGCTCCGCCCAACAGGCCAATCAGGAACAGTGGGCTCGCAGTTGTTGGCATTTCTACCACTTCTTCTTCGATGTCCACAATATCTATTTCGTCTGGGCCGTCTGCATCTTCAACGATCAATGCGAAACGATCTTCAGGAAGATAGACATTCAGCTCCTGGCCACGCATCATATCACTGACGCGATACTCACGACCACCGATCTCGGCACGCCAGCTATTGTCCAGCACGATGCTGCGGCTGTCACCCTTGGTACCATCGGTGTGCATGGTACGGAAGGTCAAGCGGTTGCCGCGTACGCGAACCACCTCAATTCCAACCTTGGCATACAGCTTGCCGTCTTTCTCATAAACCCCTTTACAGGATTTGCCAACATCCGGGTTCGCTGCCAATACCTCTGCAGACCA
>Ga0114949_10000456_pt1 | contig 21805 bp, 16 predicted proteins | sample N074metaG_FD_83505 | JGI IMG/M metagenome (GOLD analysis project Ga0114949, IMG submission 83505) | Deep subsurface microbial communities from Kermadec Trench to uncover new lineages of life (NeLLi) - N074 metaG | ecosystem: Environmental > Aquatic > Marine > Ocean trench > Sediment | place...
AGAGCATCAAGCTGCTGGACAACGAGATGGTCAACTTCCTCAACACCGTTGTGGGCGCCGGCGTGGCGCTGGCGCTGGCGGTCGTCGTCCTGTAGATTCGCTCTCCCCATGGCAAGCGCACGCACCTGGATCCGCTTCACGCGGCCGTTCACTCTTCTGCCACCCGGGCTGGGCGTCGTCTCCGGGGCCATCACGGCCTGGGGTTCGGTCTGGAACCCGGATCCGGCGCATGCCATCACCTGGGCCGTCGTCGGGACGATCCTTCTGGGCACGGCCTGCGCCGGTCTGCTCAACGCCGGCTCCAACGTCATCAACCAGATCTACGATCTGGAAATTGACCGCACCAACAAACCGGAGCGACCCTTGATCACCGGCGCCATTGGCATCCCCCCGGCCTGGCGGTTCGCCGTGGTGCTCTATATGGCGGCGCTGCTGCCCACCTGGCTCGTGGTCACCTGGCCCGAGACCACCCTGGTGGCCAAGTTCATGGCGCCCCTGGCGCGCCATGAGTGCATTTTCATCTATGCCCTGGGCACCCTGTTCACCTTTGTCTACTCCGCGCCGGCCCTGGGCAGAACCAAGGCCAGTACCATCGGCGCCAACCTGACCATCGCCATCCCCCGGGGACTGCTCCTCAAGGTGGCCGGCTGGTCCATGGTGGCCTCAATCTTCCATATCGAGCCGTGGTTCATAGGCGGCATCTTCTTCCTGTTCCTCCTGGGCGCCGCCTCCACCAAGGATTTCTCGGACATGCCCGGCGACCGGCTGGGAGGCTGCCGCACGCTGCCCATCGTCTTCGGCGTGCGGACGGCGGCACGCATGGTGGCGCCCTTCTTCGTGCTGCCGTGGTTCCTCATGCCGCTGGGGGCTTACCTGCCCGATCCGCTGGCGCCTGAACACGCCATCCTCACCGGGAACCCCGTGCTTCTCACCGGATTCGGTCTCGGTCTGGCTCTCTGGGGCAGCTACGTCGTGTATCTCATTCTCCGGGATCCTGATGCCCTTGCCGAGAGTGAGAACCATCCGTCCTGGACTCACATGTACCTCATGATGATGGTGGCCCAGCTTGGTTTTGCCGCGTCCTACCTGCTCTAGATCCATCGCCGCGGGCACAGGCCGCTGCGCCGGCATGGCGTTGCTGGTATCGCTGGCCGCCGGCTGCGCACCCGATATTGGCTCCGACCCGGCCGCCGTCCGCGCCGTGGTCGAGCGCGTTGCCGCGGCCAGGGATGCCGGCGATTTCTCCGCCTTCACCGCCTGCTTTTCCGGCGACGTGGCCGGCCGTTACCGCCGCGAGCTGAAGACGACCCACGGGGACGATCCCCGGCGCTTCTTCGCAGCCAAGCGGACCATGGTGGTCACAGGCCCGGTGAGCCTCCGCCGCCAGGCCTTTGCCAGGGTGGGTGTCTTCGCCATCGATGCACTGGGAGCCAAACCCAGGATTCAGGTCGGCGTCGTTTTTCGTGAGAACAACTGGCTGGTGGACAGTTTTGTTCCGGGAGATCTGGAAGACCCGCGCACCGCCAGCGCCGATCTGGACGGCATCATCGCCCTGCTGCAACGGGAGGCGAGCGATTCACGTGCCGTGGCCAGAGGGAGTTTTCGACGCATTCAACTGCAGCGGGCTCTTGAGGTGGTCGCTGTCCGCCGTCCGCCCCGGGCCGCGGGACCGCTGGCGGTTCTGCTGCGCGAGGATCAGAATGGTGGAGTGCGCCAGTTCGCCGCGCTCATCCTGGGTGAGATGGGCGCTGTGGCGGCGGTGGTGGCCTTGCGTGACGCCCTGGATGATTCCGATCTGCGGGTGCGAGGCGATGCGGCCCAGGCGCTGTCGCGCCTGGGTGATACGGCCTCACTGGAACGCTTGCGGGTTCTGGCCGAGACAGACAGCTCGCCATGGGTGCGCCGGCGTGCGCTGGCGGCGGTGGAAGTTCTTGATGAGCGGGTCGCCGACTGAGTTCAGGCGGCCACCGACATCAATCCCGGCATCAAGCAGAGGGCGGCGATGAGATCGGTGACCGCCCAGGCCCGCAACCCGGCGTACATCGTCTTCTTGTCACAGGCCACGCCACCCGTCACCAGGTGGGGCAGGAGGACACGTATCCACAGGGTGACCGGCAGCACCAGGGGCAGGACAGCCCGAAGAGGCGTTCCCGGATGCCGGGCCATGATCCCCAGGGCCAGGCAGGACAGGGCCACGGCGGCTGCCGCTGTGGCCAGGATGAGGGAGCCTCGCCGACCCAGCCTCACCACCAGGGTACGTATCCCCTGGCGGGCGTCGTCTTCCATCTGGTAAATCTGGGTGAGGGGATAGATGGATGCGAACAGGACGGCGAAGCCGGTGCCCGCCCAGAGCACGGCGGCATCCAGCGGTCTGGTGGTCGCCGCGGCGCCGGCGAGGAAAGTGATGCCGCCGTAACCGGCGCAGTTCACCATCATGTCGTACCCGGCCCTGGCCTTGAGGCGAACGGGCGGCACCGAATAGAGGATCGAGAGGATCAGCGAGCCGCCCAGGAGGAGGGGAAAGATCTCGCCCAGATAACCCGCCCGGACGGTCACCAGGGACAGGGCCAAGGCCGCCACCATGATGCTGACGCCGAAAACGGCCAGGCCCCGGGGTACGGGCGGCGGCCCGTCCAGGTAGCCCACATCTCCTTCATCCCTGTCCACCGCGCTGTTGAGGGCCAACGTCCCGCCGTTGAGTCCCACGGACCAGATGACCGCGGCTGCCAGGATCCAGGGAGCCCGTTCCAGAAGGATCTCCGGGGATGCTGCCGCCGCGGCCCCTGCCAGGAAGTGCCCCGCCACCACAGGCCAGGAGCGCGGCCGCATGTGCTGCAGAGCGGCGGCGCTGCGGGCGCGCCGGTTCAAAGGTTCAGGGCTGGCCGGCGGGACGGGCACTTGCGCTCGCCTGCGATGACAGCACCGGGAGGCGGACGCGGCGGTCCGTGGCGGCCCGGTCATCCGTGACGGTGGCCGTCATGGGCACGGCAGCTCGGCCCGCCGCCCGCTCGGTCCCCAGAAAGTATGCGAGTGCTTCGTGAAGGCCGCTGAGGTCCACCAGGTTGTCATGGCACGCCTCCTTGGGAAGATGCAGGGGGAGAGCGAAGGCTGGTAGTTCCGGGACGCGGGTGATCCCTTTCACCAGGCGGTCATCGCAGGCTACGGCCAAGGTGAGGTCCGGTCCCATGCCCCGTGCCTGCTCATAAGCCTCGTCGGAACGGATGGCGATGGCCACCGGCAGGGAAGCACGATCGGCCAGGCCGAGAATCTCCTCCATCTGGCAGAGGTCGCACTCGGTGCAACTGGCCAGATCCTTGATCACCTTCTTGGGGCAACGTGTCCAGACCACGCAGTGGGGGAGGAGGATCACCAGCTTTTTCGGTTTGTGGTGGCGGTAGAGGGCTCGCACGCTGGCATTATTGGCCTGCAGGAAGAGGCGGAGGAGCGGGTCGGTCTTGTCACCCACCAGGCCCACGGCCCGCAGAAGGGTGCGCAGAATGTAGCGATCGATCACCATGGCATAGGTGCGCAGCAGGAGGCGCGAGCGCAGGCGAGAGAACGGCAGCAGCAGGCCGGCCAGGTAGGCTGCTGCGGCGAGAGAGAGGGCGACACCCGTCACCCCCGCCAGCGTGCCCAGGAGCGATCCGCCTGTCAGAGTCATGGCCGCCGTGACCCCTCCAGTCAGCACAAGGGTCGTGCCGGCGGCCAGCCGCGCGGCATGGTAGGCGCCTGCGCCCTGGTCCACCGCCAGGAAGCGGCCGGTCTGGGAGGGTGCTGGAAGTTGCCTCATGCCGATCCTGCCATGGCCGTTGCCGCGTCGGGTGACCGGATGACATTGAACAGGGTGTCCCGTTCCACGGGTTCCCGGCCCGCAGCGCGAATCAGCTCCACGAGCTCGGACACCGACAGGCAGGTCGGAGTCGAGGCACCGGCGTCATGGGCAATTTCTTCATCATCCACGGTGCCGTCGAAGTCGTCGGCGCCGAAATGCATTGCGGTCTGGGTGATCTTGGGAGTGATCATGATCCAGTAGGCCTTGATGTGGTCGAAGTTATCCAGCAGGAGCCGGGCAACGGCGATGTTGCGCAGGTCGGCGTAGCCTGTGGTCTCCGGCAACTCGGACATCTGGGTGTTGGCCGGATGGAAGGCCAGGGGAATGAAGTTCACGAAGCCGCCTGTTTCATCCTGCAGATCCCGCAGGCGCAGCAGGTGGTCCACCTTTTCAGGCACGGTCTCCACATGGCCGTAGAGCATGGTGGCGTTGCTCTTGAGTCCGCATTCATGGACTGTACGGGCGGTGGCCAGCCACTGGTCTCCGCCGATTTTCCCCTTGTAGATCTCCTGGTGGACCCGCTCGGAAAAGACCTCGGCGCCTCCTCCGGGGCACGAATCCAGGCCCGCGTCCCGCAGTTCCTGGATCACTTCGGGCAGTGGCCGGCAGGCGACCTCCCGAGCCAGGTAGTCCAGTTCCACCATGGTGAAGGCCTTGATGTGGACATCGGGTCGAAGCGCCTTGATCCGGCGCAGCAGGTCCGGGTAGTAGGACCACGGCATGATCTGGGTCAAGCCTCCCACGATGTGGAGTTCGGTGATGCGACGGTCCAGTTTTTCCCGCACGCGCGCTTCGATGTCCTCCAGGGTCAGCAGGTAGGCATCGGTGGCGCCTTTGGCGCGGCCGAAGGCGCAAAAACGGCAGCCGCCAACGCAGATGTTGGTCGGGTTGATGTGCTGGTTGAGCACGTAATAGGCCAGATTGCCGTGGCGGCGCTCCCGATCCAGGTTGGCCAGGGAACCCACCGCCAGCAGGTTGGGACTGGCGTACAGAGACACGCCGTCCTCAAACGACAGGCGCTCGCCTGCCAGGACCTTGTCGGCGATCTCCATCAGTCCAGCCGTTTCACAGGCATTGCGCAGGAGTGGGCTCAAGTCCATGGATTGATTCCTTCCCGGTCGGCCTGCCATTCTAGCGGATTCGCTGGGCATGGTGGCAATCCCGCTGGTTATTGCCGTATGACCGCTGGCTTCTCGGCTCGTGCTGCGGGGCGGCGGGGCGGGGCACCCCTTCCGGCGGCCGAACAGAAACAACGGCCGCTTTCAGGGGTGCCCCGCCCCGCCGCCTGCGGGACACCGGCGAGTTCCGGCGGCCGAACGGAAACAACGGCCGCTTCCAGGGGTGCCTCGCCCCGCCGCCTGTGGGATACCGGTGAGTTCCGGTGGCCAAAGGGAAACCAGCCGCTCCCAGGGGAGACCTGGACCCGCTGCCCGGGTGATGCCGCTCATCTGTGAAGCTGGCGAAGAGGGGTTGCCCTGGCCAGCAGCCGTTTTTTCTGTTCGGCTGCCAGCAGGGCAACCCGCGCAGCCAGCGGGGGTAGGCAGGCGCAGCCAGAAGGTCAGGGCTGCTTGAAGCCGTGGACCCGGCTCATCTCAGGGGCGGCGGGCTTCCAGAGCGGCCAGGGTGGTGCTGTCGATGCTCTCGGACCCGACCGCACCATGACGGTGGGAACTGCCATGAAAATCAGAGCCCGACGTGGCCACCAGATCCAGGTGCTGCGCGGCTTCCCGCCAGCGCCGGCGCTGGCGGGGGTCATGGCCGGGATGGTCGCATTCCACAGCGGCGAGACCGGACCGGGCCAGGGCCGGCAGGGCCCGGCCCGCATGGGCCAGGCCGGGATGAGCCAGGCCGGCGACGCCGCCGGCGGCCCGGACCAGAGCGATGGCCTCGCCGGCGGGAATCCTTTCCAGCGCCACGAATCCCGGGCGCCCGAGGCCTATCCAGCGATCGAAGGCAGTCTGCACCGAGGCGGCGTGCCCCGCCGCCACCAGGGCGGCGGCCACGTGGGGCCGGCCGGGAACGTGTCCTCCGGATTGCTCCCGGACCGCGGTTTCCTGGACGGGAGCGCCGGCCCGGGACAGGGCTTTCAGCATGGTCTCGAGGCGCCTCTCCCTGGCGCCGGCCAGCCGCGCCAGAGCATGGCGCAGACCGGCGTGGTCGGGGTCGATGAACCAGGCCAGCAGATGAATGTCGCGGCGGTCGCAGTGGCTTGAGATCTCCACTCCCGGGATGAGGCGCAAGCCGTGCCGGGATGCCGCCACCGCCGCCGCAGCAAGCCCGTCTGTGGTGTCGTGGTCGGTGAGAGCGACCGCCAGGAGTCCTGCCTCAGCCGCCATAGCCATGACCGCGGCGGGCTCATGCTGCCCGTCAGAGAAGGTGGAATGGACATGCAGGTCGGCGCCCAGGGCAGCAGGCTGGTGGTCACCCATGGTCCCGGGCATGTTTCAATGCACGGTTGCCCGGGCCCACATTTCCCGGATGACGGTCACCCTGATCTTACCCGGATAGTCCACTTCCGCTTCGATGCGGTGGGCTATATCGCTGGCCAGCAGCTCCGACTCCTCGTCGGAGAGTTCCTGATGGCGGGCGATGACACGCAGCTCGCGGCCGGCCTGGATGGCGTACGATTCGGACACGCCCTTGAATGAACTGGCGATCTCCTCCAGTTTTTCGACCCGCCGGATGTAGTCGGCCAGGGTTCGCCGGCGCGCTCCCGGGCGGGCGCCCGAGAGGGCATCAGCGGCCGAAACCAGGACCGAGATGGGCGAGATGACCTCGCAGTCTTCGTGATGGGAGGCGATGGCATTCACCACGATGTCCGGTTCACCATAGCGGCGCGCCAGTTCTTCACCGATCTCAGGGTGAGTCCCTTCGCGCTCGTAATCGATGGCCTTGCCGATGTCATGAAGAAGCCCGGCCCGACGGCCCATCTTTTCATCCATGCCCAACTCGACGGCCATGATGCCGGTCAGGTAGCCGACCTCTTTGCTGTGCTGCAGCACGTTCTGTCCGTAAGAGGTGCGGTAATGGAGGCGTCCCAGCAGCTTGACGATCTCGGGGTGGACGCGGCGGATGCCCAGTTCCTTGAGAGCTTCTTCGCCGGCTCGGCGCATGATGCCGTTCACTTTTTTGCGCATCTTGCGCAGGGTCTCTTCGATGCGCTGCGGGTGGATGTTGCCGTCCTTGATCAATTTTTCGAGAGTCAGGCGGGCAATCTCTCTCTTGATGGGGTGAAAGCCCGAGATCACCACCTGGCCGGGGGTCTCATCAATGACGAGCTGCATGCCCGAGGCGGCCTCGAAGGCCTTGATGTTCTTGCCTTCATGGCCGATGAGGCGGCCTTTCACCTTCTCGTCGGGGATGACAATGGTCGATGAGGTGCGGGAGGTGGAGAACTCGGAAGCGCTGCGTTCAATGGCCAGAGCCATGATCTTCTGGGCTTCCTGGTCCGCATGTTTCTGGGTTTCCTCGCGGATCTCCCGCGCCATGCGCGCGGCTTCGAACCGGGTTTCCCTGCCAACGTTTTCCATGAGAAGGCGGCGGGCTTCTTCACGTCCGATGCCGGAGATGCGCTCCAGACGGGTTGCCTGTTCCACGAGGATGAGTTTCAACTCCTCCTCCCGCTCGCCGACTTTTTCTTCGCGCTGGCTCTGTTGGCTGGCGCGACTCTCCAGTTCTTCCCCTCGCCGGTCCAGTTCTTCGCCGCGGTGACCCAGTTTCTTGGCGCTCTTCTCCTGGGCAAGCTGCTTCCTGGTCAGGTTCGACTGTTTGCGGCGGAGTTCCCTGTCAGCGCGGTGACGCGCCTCCTGGAGTTGTTCGCGTGCGGCCAGTTCGGCTTCCTTCTGCCGTTGGCTGGCCTCCTGGCGGGCCTGTTGGAGGATCTCCTCGGCTTCCTTGATTGCGCGCCCGTGGGCCCGTCGTCTCAGGAGAGTGGTCAGTGCAAAGCCGAGCAGGATCCCCACCAGTCCCGCGCCGGACAGCATGCCGGTCAGGTTCAGGGTATCCATGATTGTCTCCGGGTCGTGATGCACGCGCCGGCCTGCTGTCGTGGACCGCCACCGCCGGGAGATACCCGGTTTTGATGGTCAGGACGGTTCCGCCGGTCAGGGGAGCGGCGGGAAGGGGCGCGTGGTGAGGTAAAGTTGCCACATCCAAAAGAGTACCCACCCGGCCGCAGTGCGTCAAGCGGAAGTTCACCAATATCAGTGGTTTAAAGCCGGTCTGCCGTCTTGCGGGCGGCGGTGGCGATGGCCGCGGCTGCTTCTTCCATGGCGGCGGGTGTGCTGCCCCGGCCGGTGCAGAGCCTGAGAGAGCACAAGGCCGTTTGCCCATCCACCCCCATGGCCATCAGCACGGCCGAGGGCTCCGGTGTCCCGGCATGGCAGGCGGCCCCGGCCGAAAGAGCCACCCCTTCCACCTCGGCCACCACCTGGTGGGCCAGGATACCCGGCAGGCCCACATTCACGGTGTTGGGCAGGCGCGCGGCGGCGTCCTCCGGCCCGTGGATCACAAGGTCAGGAAAATGGCCGCGCAGACGGGTCAGAAGAAGTGCTGTGACCTTCCGTGCATGGGAGACACGTTCATGGATCTCCGTGCGCGCCAGGGCTGCGGCGGCTCCCAGGCCGACGATTCCGGGTGTGTTCTCGGTACCGGAGCGGCGGCCGCCTTCGTGGCCCGCGCCGTGGAGCATGGGCGACAGGGGTGTGCCCTCCCGCACGATCAGGGCTCCGATCCCCTTGGGCCCGTAGAATTTGTGGCCCGCCAGGGTCAGCAGATCGACGCCCAGGTCGTCCATGGTGACCGGCATCTTGCCCACCGCCTGAGCGGCATCGCAGTGGAACGGGATGCCCCGCAAACGTGTGGCCGCGGCGATGAGAGCGACCGGCTGGAGGGCGCCGGTCTCATTGTTGGCCAGCATGAGGCTGGCCACGGCGGTGGACGGTGTCAGGGCGGCGATGAAGGCGTCCGGGTCCACCCGGCCATCAGGGCCCACCGGCACCGTGACCGTCTCGAACCCCTCCACCGCCAGGGCCGCGCACGCGGCGGTGACCGCCGGGTGCTCCACGGCGGAGATCACCAGGCGGTTGCCCGCCTGGCGGCGAGCACGGGCCACTCCCATGATGCCCAGGTTGTCCGACTCGGTGCCTCCGCTGGTGAAGATGACCTCGCCAGGACGGCAACCCACCAGAGAAGCGAGCTCGTCCCGGGCGTTGTCCACCGCCGCCCGCGCGGCGTGGCCGGCGGCATGGGCGCTGGACGGATTTCCCCACAGGGAGGCCAGGGCCTCCTGCATGGCATCGATCACTTCCGGCGCCGTGGGCGTTGTGGCGTTGTGATCCAGGTAGATGAGTTCGCTCACCGGCCACCACCGGCCGCCAGGGAGCGCTCCCGGACCGCCTTGAATTCGGTCCCTTCCTTCCATTGCTGCATGGCGTCATCCTGTGCCGCCAGCAGGCCCACCTGGAAGAGCATGCGCGTGTCCTCCACCATCCCGGTCAGATCCCAGCCGGGATCGAATTCGTCGGAAGGCTTGTGGTAGTTGGCACGGGTATAGAGAGCATTCTGCTCCAGGCCCCAGCCTTCGGGCCGGTCCACATAGTCGATGCCGTGATCGGTGTAGATGGCCGGGACCCCTTTCTTGGCAAAGGGGAACTGATCGGAGCGGTAGTAAAATCCCTTCTCGGGCTCCATGTCCCCTTTGATGGTGCGTCCCTGGGTGGCGGCCACCTGGGTGACGAGGTCATCCAGGGTGGTGTTTCCCAGGCCGATGATGAGCACATCCCTGGTCTGCCCCAGAACATTCATGCCGTCCATATTGATCAGGGCGGCGGTCTTGGCCAGGGGGTGGAGCGGATTGTCCGCGTAATGGTACGAGCCGATGAGTCCCTGCTCCTCGGCGGTCACCGCCAGAAAGAGAATGCTGCGCCGGGGCGCCCGGGGGAGAGCGACGAAGGCACGGGCGATATCCAGCAGGGAAGCGACGCCGGTGGCGTTGTCGAAAGCACCGTTGTAGATGGCGTCGCCGTCCACCGGGTCGCTGACACCCAGGTGATCCCAGTGAGCGGTGTAGATGACCCACTCGTCGGCCAGGTCCGTACCCGGCAGCAGACCGGCCACGTTCCGCGACTGTACCCGGCGGATGGAGTTTTCGATGGAGATGGAAGCCGACAGGCCCAGGGGGACGGGGACGAAGTCATCTCTTGCGGCAGCGGCCTTGAGAGCATCCAGATCCTGCCCGGCCATGGTCATGAGTTCCGCCGCCGCTTCCCCTGTCATCCATGATTCGAACGGCAGGCGTCCGGCACCTTGATCGGCGCTGACAGGGCTGAACTGCTCTCCGGCCCAGGATCCGGCCACCACACTCCACGGGTAGCCGGCCTTCTCCGTCTCATGGATGATGATGACGCCGGCGGCGCCCTTCTCGGCGCCCATCTCGTACTTGTAGGTCCAGCGACCGTAGTAGGTCATGGCCTTGCCGCCGAAGCGGGATTCGTCGGGCAGAGGCGGGTCGTTGACCAGCATCACCAGGATTTTGCCGTTGACATCCATGCCCTTGTAATCATCCCAGTCGAACTCCGGGGCCACCGTGCCATACCCCACGAAGACCAGCTCACCTGAGGCTTCGACCTTCTCCTGCTCCCGCGAGGAGAAGCCCATGAATTCGTCCTTGTAGCGAAAGGTGCGTTCCTGGCCGCCGCCTGTGACCTTCAAGGCCATGGACGGGTTTCCCGTGATTCCCACCAGCGGCACCGGTTGCTCATACGAGTCACCGTTGGCCGGTTCCAGGCCGAGTTCCTGGTAAGCATCACGGATATACGCCACGGCCAACTCCTCGCCGGCCGTCCCGGGGAGGCGTCCCTCCATCTTGTCGTCGGACAGGATGGCGATGTGGGCCTTGAGTCCGTCGGCGCGGATGGCCTCGCCGGCCCGCGCGATCTCCTCATCGTTGAAAGCGGGAGTCGCGGCCTGGGGGGAGGCCGGTGACGGGGTGTCGGCCGGCCCGCCGCACCCGCTGGCAGCAAGCAGGGCGGGAAGGACAGCCGCGGTCAGGAGGGCGGAGCGCGTCAGGGACATCATGGCAGGCCTCTCATAGGGAGTCGGCGGGGCAAAGCCCCGTCATCTTGGGTTCAGGGGATCGGCAGGTATTTTAGCCACCCCGCGCGCCGAAGTCTCCAGGCCTCAGGTGAGGGGCCTGGAACGAGCGGTGTGGGGGAAGATGGAATATGATCTCCGATTCCGGCCCGCCGCATAGTGGGAGCTGGGAGGAGAGGAGCAAGCGAGTGCCAGGTTCAACTCTGAACGGTCTCTGTCGAAGTCTGGCCGCTGTCCTTGTCGCCGCGTCCCTCGCCTCCGGGCCGGGGTGCTCACAACCAACGGTTCCTCTTGGAGATGTCATGATCGCTGATCTCGATGGGATCCCCGAGGCCCTGCCCGGGGCACCCCCGCTGGGCGATGACCTGCGCCGCCTCTTGGCGGAACGGCTGCAGAAGATGGGTGGCGGCTATGAACCGCGCACGCGTCATCTTCGTGCCGACGGCTCGCCACGGTACACCAATCGCTTGTTTCTCACCAGCAGCCCTTACCTGTTGCAACACGCCCACAACCCGGTGAACTGGTTTCCCTGGGGGGATGAGGCGTTTGAGCTGGCGGCAAAACTCAACCGGCCGGTGCTTCTCAGCATCGGCTACTCCACCTGCCACTGGTGCCATGTCATGGAAGAGGAATCGTTCGAAGACCCGGAGATTGCCGCAGCCATCAACGAGCGTTACATCCCCATCAAGGTGGACAGGGAGGTGCGCCCCGACGTGGACGCCATCTACATGCAGGCCGTGCGACTCATGAGCGGTGGCCGCGGCGGCTGGCCTCTGAACGTCTGGCTGACGCCTGAGCGGGAGCCGTTCTACGGCGGCACCTACTTCCCGGCCCGGGATGGCGACCGGGGAACGCGCACCGGCTTCCTGACCATCGTCAAGGAGTTGAGCCGCGTCTACCATGAGGATCCGGAGAAGGTGGCGAACACCACCGGCCGCATTGTGCCGGCCGTCAAGGCGGCCCTCGAGGCCAACATGCCCGCCGGGAGCAGTCTGCCCGGAACCGATGCCCTGGACCGGGCGGCGGCCTTCTACGCCGGGCAGTTCGACCCGGTGGAAGGGGGCCTCAACCGCGCGCCCAAGTTCCCCTCCAGCCTGCCGGTTCGCTTCCTGCTCCGATCTCACCGGCGCACCGGCGACGCCAAGAGCCTGGCCATGGTGAGCCTGAGCCTGCGCAAGATGGCCGACGGGGGCATGTACGACCAGGCCGGCGGTGGTTTCCACCGCTATTCCACCGACGCCAGGTGGCTGGTGCCCCACTTCGAGAAGATGCTCTATGACAATGCTCTCCTGGCCGTGGCTTACCTGGAAGGCTGGCAGGTGACGGGGGATGAGCAGTTCGCGCGCATTACCAGGGAAATTCTGCGTTACGTGGGGCGCGACATGACGGCTCCCGGTGGCGCGTTCTACTCCGCCACCGATGCCGACAGCAAGAGACCCGACGGACATGTGGAGGAGGGCTGGTTTTTCACCTGGACTCCTGATGAGCTGGAAGAAACCCTGGGCAAGGATGACGCCCAGCTCGTCACTCTTCGTTACGGTGTGACTCGGGCGGGCAATTTCGAGGGGCGCAATATTCTGCATGTGGTCCTGCCCCTGACCGACGTCGCCGCCGCCGGCGGGTTGAGTGTGGAGGAGACGGATGCCCGCCTGCAAGCGGCCCGGGAGACGCTCTACCAGGCGCGGAAAGCACGCCCGGCGCCCCTGCGGGATGACAAGATCCTGACCGCCTGGAACGGCCTGATGATCTCGGCCTACGCCCGCGCCGGGTTGGCCATGGATAGCACGCCCTATATCGAGGCAGCAGCCAGGGCCGCCGATTTCATCCTGGTGAACATGCGGGATGAAGACGGGCGCCTGTGGCGATCGTACAAGGATGACAAGGCGGAGAATCCGGCCTTTGTGGAGGACTACGCCTTCTTCATCGCCGCCCTTCTGGATCTCTACGAGGCCCATGGCGATCCGCGCTGGTTGCGTGAAGGCCTGGCCCTGCAGGAGATCCTGGATTTTCATTACGCCGACAGGGATCGCGGCGGCTACTTTGCCACCGCTGACGATCATGAAAAATTGCTGGCGCGTGAGAAGCCGACCCAGGATGGGGCCGAGCCCTCGGGCAACTCGGTGGCGGCCCTGAATCTTCTGCGCCTGGCGACATTCACCACCGACGACAGGTTTCGTCTGGCGGCGGATCGGTTGCTCACGGGGTTCGCCCCGCTGCTCACCCGCTCGCCGGCGGCGGTCTCCGAGATGTTGCTGGCCCTCGACTGGCGTCTGGACCGGCCGCGGGAAGTGGTAGTGGTGACGGCCGGTCGGCGGGACGGGAGCGAGGCTCTGCTGGCGCCTCTCAGGCGCGGATTCCTGCCCAACCGGATCCTGGCTGTGGTGCCCCAGCGTGGTCGCGCCCATGACCTGGAAGACATGCTGCCGCTCGTCAAGGGGAAGGTCGCCCAGGACGGCCGGGCCACCGCCTATGTCTGTGAGCACGGCGTCTGCCAGCTCCCCACCACCGACCCGGAGGTTTTCGCGAGGCAACTGGCGGCCGTGAAGCCCGGTTGAGTCCTTGATGCCGCAAGCGCCGTTGACCACGCCCCGTTCGCCGCCCGAAACGGTCGGCCCATCGCCGGGAGAAGAGAGTGCCGCAGGCCTCCGCCTGCCGCTGCGGCGGGAGGTGCTGGCCCCACCCCGGGAGGCTCACCCCTTGCCCCGACCGCCCATGGGGCCTGTGGGCCACTGGCTGCGCCGTCTGGAGCGCCGCTTCAACCTCGAGATGGGGAATCGGGTCTATCCCCACATCCCGGGCATGAGGTTGCCGTACAGCTACCAGTTGCAGCGCAATCTCGTCCTGACCGTGGCGGAGGTGGAGGTGCGCCGCCTGCCGGCTGCCTTCGACGGCACCCGGGTTCTTCTCATGACCGACATCCACACCGGGCCGTTTCTGCACCCGGCGACCCTGGCCCACGCCTTCGATCGCCTCATGGACTCAGGCCCGGATCTGATCCTCCTGGGCGGAGATATGACCACCGGCAGCGTGGAGGAGTTTGAGCCGTTCATGGAGGCCTTTCGCCGTCTGCGAGCACCCCTGGGTGTTCATGGCGTGCTGGGCAATCACGATTACTATTCCGGCCACGTCCATGACCTGATCCCGCTCCTCGAGGAGTGCGGCATCGCGCTTCTCCAGAATCAGGGCGTGACCCTGACCAGCAAGGGCGAGCATCTGGCCCTGGCCGGTATCGAGGATCTGCACTGGGGCCGTCCCGACCTGCCGGCGGCCCTGGGACCGGGAGCGCCGCCCCACATTCTTCTCTCCCACAACCCGGACATCTTTTTTGACGCGGCCTGGCGCGGCGTGGATCTTGTGCTGGCGGGCCACACCCACGGTGGCCAGATCCGCCTTCCGGGACTGGCGCCGGTGGTCAAGATGAGCCGCTATGCCCTGGATGAAGGGCGCTACATCAGCGATGCATCGCACCTGGTGGTCAGCCGGGGCATGGGTGTCACCGGTGTGCCGCTGCGCTGGGACTGCGCACCGGAGGCGGTGCAGGTGACCCTGCGCTGCCCGCTGGAGCGGTCAGGCTTCTGAGAGCCCTGCCTTCACCGCGAAATAGACGGCCTGGGGGTGGTGGAAAGCGATAGCGCTCACCGATGCCTCGGGATCCATCATGAAGCCGTCGGTGAGCGTGATGCCGATGTCCTCCGGTTTGAGCAGGGCGAACAGGGTTGTCTGCTGTTCCAGGTCCGGGCACGCCGGGTAGCCGAAGGAGTAGCGGCGCCCCCGGTAGCGGGTCTTGAACAGATCCTTCATGGGGACGCCGGGGAGATCGGGGAAACCCCACAGGCCGCGGACCTGGGCGTGGAGCCACTCCATGGCGCTCTCGGCGGTTTCCAGGGCGAGAGCCTGCAGAACATGGCTCTTGAGGTAAGCCCCTTCCTCCCGGCGGCGGGTGGACAGGTCGCGAATGCCGGCGCCGGCCCCGGTGACCATGAGGCAGATCGTATCCCGGCGTCCGTCAGCCAGAGGCCGGCGCACGTAATCGGACAGGCACAGGCCGGCGCCCGATTGTTGCCGGGGAAAGGACAGCACGCCGGCCGGCTCGTCCCGGCCCGGCAGGTACAGGTTCAGGCGCTCACCGTCGGGTTCTGCGGCGAAGAACCGGTAGACCGCGGCGGCGGTCATGGCGCCGGCCCGGCACTCTTCCTTGACCTCATCCACCTCACTCTTGACGAACAGGGCCTTGTCGTCGCCTTGAGCCAGCAGGCGCTCGAACCGTCCCTTGAGCCCCAGATGCTTGTTGTAAAGCATGGCCGGATTGATAAAGGACCATACCTCGTCCAGGTTCAACGGATTCAGGAGGTGGCGCACGAGGTCAGGCGCCTCCGGCAACTCATCCAGGGGCGTCACGTTGCTGCCTGCGGCTGTTGTTACAGGCGCTGTCGGCTCTTTTTCGGGCCGCAGGTATTGCTTGTCATCGCGGCAGAGTTCCTCTTCCAGTGCGGGGCGCTGCTCGGGGTCCATGAGCCTGATGGCCAGTTCCAGGCCGCTCATGGCGTCGGTGGCATAGACCACCGGGCCGTCATACGCCGGTGCGATGCGCCGGCGGCTGAAGGAACGTGTCAGGGCGGCGCCGCCCACCAGGAGGGGCATCGCATGTCCCGCCGCTTTCAGTTCTTCCGCGGTGATGACCATCTCCCGGGTTGATTTCACCAGCAGTCCCGAGAGACCCAGCAGATCCGGCTTGTGCTCCTCGATGGCGGCGATGAGGGTATGGGGATGCACCTTGATCCCCAGGTTGATGACGTCGAACCCGTTGTTCTTGAGAATGATCTCCACCAGGTTCTTGCCGATGTCATGGACGTCCCCCTTCACCGTGGCCAGCAGCAGCCGGCCACGTCCGCCGGATTCGGATTTCTCCATGAACGTTTCCAGGTGGGCCACGGCGGCCTTCATGGCTTCGGCGCTCTGCAGCACCTCCGCCACGATCAGTTCATTGGCGTTGAACAGGCGCCCGACTTCCTCCATCCCCGCCATGAGAGGCCCGTTGATGATCTCCAGGGGGCGGCTCTCCTTGCGGGCCAGTTCCAGATCCGCCACCAGCCCATCCTTGCTCCCCTCCAGGATGTAGCGGGCAAGCCTTTCATCCAGGGGCAGATTCTCCACCGGCCTGGTGACCCGGGAGGAAGCACCCCGGAAGTGGGCGGCGAAGGCTGCCACTGCCTTTTCAGAGATTGACGGGTCCTGGGCGAACAGCAGTTCCTCGGCCAGGACGCGTTCCGCCTCGGGAATGGACGGATAGCGCTCCAGCTTTTCCGTGTTGACGATGGCCGCATCCAGTCCGGCGCGCGTGCAGTGGTAAAGGAAAACCGAGTTCAAGACCTCGCGGCCCGCCACGGGCAGGCCGAACGAGACGTTGGAGATCCCCAGGATGGTCTTGCACAGGGGCAGATGCTTCTTGATGAGGCGCACACCTTCCACGGTCTCCCGCGCCGATCCGACGTAGGTCACGTCGCCGGTGCCGCAGGGGAAGACCAGGGGGTCGAAGATGATATCGGTGGCCGGTACGCCGTATTTGCCTGTGAGCAGATCGAACGAGCGCCGGGCAACTTCCAGCTTGCGCGCCCGCGTCACCGCCATCCCCTGTTCCGGGTCTTCATCAATGCAGCCCACCACGAAGGCGGCGCCGTAGGTGCGCCCCAGGGGGACCACCTGGGCGAAGCGGTCCTCGCCGTCCTCCAGGTTGATGGAATTGATCACACTCTTGCCCTGGCACCAGGGCAGGGCGGCGGCGATGACCGCCACTTCGGTGGAGTCGATCATGAGGGGTGCCTTGACCACCCGGATCAACCGGTCCAGGAAGAGATGGATGTTGCCCTCTTCATCACCGTCCGGGTCGGCCAGGCAGACATCCACGATCTGGGCGCCTCCCTTGATCTGGCGGCGGGCGATCTCGGCCGCCTCCTCGAACTTGCCGCCCCGGATGAGAGTCTTGAAGCGGCGGGAGCCGATGACATTGGTGCGTTCGCCCACCAGCACCGGGCGGTTGTCCTCTTCGAGTTCCAGGTTCTCGATGCCTGAGATGAAGTTGCGGGCATAAGAGGGCACCGGGCGCGGTGGACGCCCCCGGGCAGCGTCCACCAGGGCGCGGATATGAGCCGGCGTGGTGCCGCAACAGCCGCCCACCAGATTGAGCCAGCCGTTGTCGAGAAAGCGGCCCAGGGCAGCGGCGATCATGGCCGGTGTCTCCAGGTAGTTGCCGTCTTCATCGGGCAGGCCGGCGTTGGGCACGCAGGCCACGAAGGTGCGCGCCAGGTCCGCCAGGGCGCGGATGTGATCCGCCATGAAGGCCGGGCCCGTGGCGCAGTTGAGTCCCAGGTAGAGCAGGTCCACATGTTCCAGGGATGTCACCAGGGCGTCCACCGCCTGGCCAGCGAGCATGGTGCCCATGGGCTCGATGGTGCCCGAGATGGCCAGGGGGAGTTCCACCTTCAGATCGGAGGCAGCATCGCGACAGCCGAGAATCGCGGCCTTGATGTTGCGCGTGTCCTGGCACGTTTCCATGAGGAGATAGTCGGCCCCGCCCCGGGTGAGACCCCGTGCCTGGCCCCGATAGGTCTGCCGCAAGGCGTCGAAGGTGACGCCGCCGGTCACGGAAATGGCCTTGGTGGTGGGCCCCATGGAGCCGGCCACCCAGACGGGATCGCTTCGCCCTGTGACCGCGTCGGCCGCCTCCCGGGCCAGACGGGTGGCGGTCTCGGTGATGGCCTCGGCCTGCTCCGCCAGACCGTATTCCTCCATGACCAGGGACATGCTGCCGAAGGTGTCGGTCTCGATGATGTCGGCCCCGGCCTCGATATAGGAGGCATGGACGTCGCGAATCACGTCGGGCCGGGTCACGGCCAGGTATTCATTGCAGCCCTCGTAGGCCACGCCGCCAAAATCCTCCGCGGTCAGGTCGCGGTCTTGCAGAGAGGTCCCCATGGCCCCGTCCAGGACCAGGATGCGTTCTCCCAACGCCTTCCGCAGGGCGGCCAGTCTTTCCTCGCGCGTCATGGGATTCTCTTTCCTTTGCCCTTCAAGGCGGTCACCACCAGGATCCGGAACGGATCTCCCGGCCCCCGGGGCAGATCTTCGCAGCCTATCCGGATGAAGCCGGCGCGGCGCAGCCAGGCGCGCAGCTTCTCGGATTTGAAGCCCAGGTGGATATGCCCCAGCTTGTCCCGCACCCAGTCCTCGCGGTGAGGAGCGAGATCGAGGAGCAGCAGGCGCCCGCCGGGAGCGAGGATCCGGCCGGCCTCGCGCAGAGCCGCCAGCGGATCGCCGGTGTGATGCAGGGCCTGGGACAGGATGGCCAGGTCCACGCTGGCGCGCTTGAGGGACAGTCGGGTGAAATCCTCACAGAGAAAGCGGACCTTCCTCCCGCCCTGGCGCGCCAGGCGCTTGCGGGCCAGGTTCAGACGCGCTGCGTCCCGATCCACGGCCACCACCGAGCGCGCCCAGCGTGCGATCTCGGCGGTGAGGGCACCGTCCCCGCAGCCCAGATCGGCCACCCTGAGGGGTGGCAGCAGATGTCCCAGGGCTCTGGCCCAGGCCGGCCAGGAGCGGCCCGGTTCCAGGAATCCGCCGGGGCGCGAGCCCCGCTCGATCCTGCGGCGCACGACCTCGGCCAGGCGGGCCAGATCGCCTTCCTCATCCTTGACCTGGGCGAGTTCACCGGCCACCGTGGGCCAGATAGGATCCCCGTTGCTCACCAGCCGGTAAAACGCGAAGGTGCCGTCGCGTTCTTCGGCCACCAGACCGGCACGGCGCAAGGCGCCCAGTTGCTTGGAGATGGTGGACTGGGCCGCCCCCAGGATGGCCGTGATCTCGCCCACACTCAGCGCATAGGCCTTCAGCAGGCGCAGGATCCGCAGCCGGGTGGGGTCGGCAAGGACTTTCAGGGATCGGGCTAACTGTTCCATATCTATATATTCTTATACAAGAATATATATTCTTTGTCCAGGGTCAAAGCCGCTCCCGCTTGCCGTGTCCCACCCAGCACCATGTACGATGAAGAGCGATTCCTGTTCGGTCGGAGGACATTCATGCCTGCCCTGCTCGTCCCCATCCTGCTGCTGGCCGCCGTTGGCCCTGGTCAGGCCACCGGTCCGCCCGCCGCCTGCCCGTCGCGGGTCGAGGCCCCCTCCCATCTCCCCGGTCACGGGCCCGGACCGGTGGCGACCTTCAGCATCGTGGCCGCCGATCCCAAGACCCAGCAGGTGGGTGTTGCCGTGGCCAGTCGCTTCTTCGCGGTGGGCAGCGTGGTCCCCTGGGCCAGGGCAGGCGCCGGCGCTCTGGCCACCCAGGCTTTCGCCAACACGTCATTCGGGCCCTACGGCCTGGTCCTCATGCAGCAGGGTCTTGACGCCAGGACCATCGTGAAGAACTTGTTGGCCGGGGACGATCGGCCGCAGCGCCGCCAACTGGGAGTGGTCACCGCAGACGGCGGTGCCGCGGCCCATACCGGCTCGGGTTGCACACCCTGGGCAGGACATCGCACAGGACCGGGGTACGCCATCCAGGGCAACATCCTGGCGGGAGAGAAAGTTGTGGAGGCCATGGAGCAGGCTTACCTGGATATCCCCGGCAGTCTGGCGCAACGTCTCTATGCGGCGCTCACAGCGGGGGATGCGGCCGGCGGTGATGCCCGTGGCCGCCAGTCGGCGGCACTGGTCGTGGCGCGCCCGGAGGGCGGCTATGGCGGTTACACCGATCGCTACATCGATATCCGTGTGGATGACCATGAGGATCCCCTGGTTGAACTGGGCCGCCTCCTGGAGATCGCCGAGGTCAACGGTCTGTGGAATCTGGCCTGGACGGCCTACACCCAGGAGCGCCTCGCCGAGGCGCTCCCTCTCATGGAGCGCACCGCTGGTGCCGCCCGGGCGGCCAACTCTGACGTGTTGCCCGAGGTGCTCTACGACCTGGCCATCGTCCAGGCGCACACCGCCCATGAAGAGGAAGCCCTGGTCACCCTCAAGGAAGCCGTGGCCGCCAACCCGGGTCTCGCCGGCGGCGCCCGTGACGACGAGGACATGGCGCCCCTGCGCCGCTTCCCCGCCTTCCGCTTGCTGGTGAAGCCGCCTGAGTCCGACGGCGGCGAAGAAGATGACAGCCCCATTTGCCCGGTGGCCGAGCCCGGCGAAGCGAACGGCTAGCGCCGCCTCTTTTCCCGCTCCGACGTCATCACCGGCATCCAGTTCGAGGCCGAGGCCACCCTCACCCTGAACGGGTCGTAGCCGGGCGATCGTAGATCAGGAAGCTGTAGGCGCAGGGGTTCTTCTCGTCGGCCGGGTGGTCCTTCCGGTCCACCAGATCCCAGGCACTCTCCTCGAACGGCGGGAAGTGAACATCACCTTGGAACGTGGCGTGGAGGCGGGTCAGGTAGACCCGGTCGGCCCGCGCCAATCCTGCACGAAAGACGGCGGCACCGCCGGCCAGGAAGACCTCATCGTCACCGGCGCAGAGGGCCAGGGCCGCGTCCAGGGATGGGGCCAGCAGGACGCCTGTGGGCAGGTCCGGCTGCCCGTGAGAGAGGACCACGGTGGTGCGCCCGGGCAGGGCCCGGCCGATGGAGGCAAACGTGCGCCGTCCCATGATGAGATGATGTCCCATGGTCAGGCGCTTGAAATGGGCGAGATCCGCGGGCAGGCGCCAGGGAAGATCGTTGTCCCGGCCCATGACGCCGCCTGCCGCCACCGCCGCGATGAGCGAGATTCTCATACCGAGATGCTTGCTGCGATGTGGGGGTGAGGGTCGTACCCCTCCAGGTGAAAATCGTCGAAACGAAAGTCGAACAGGGACGACACGTCGGGGTTGAGGCGCATGCGCGGCCGTGGCCGCGGCGTCCGCGTCAACTGCAGGCGGGCCTGGTCCAGGTGATTGATGTAAAGGTGAGCGTCGCCGAAGGTGTGTATGAAGTCACCCGGCTTGAGGTCCGAAACCTGCGCCACCATGAGGGTGAGCAGCGCATACGACGCGATGTTGAAAGGCACACCCAGAAACACGTCGGCGCTGCGCTGGTAGAGCTGGCACGAAAGGCGCCCCTCCGCCACGTAGAACTGGAAGAGCGCATGGCAGGGAGGCAGGGCGCAGCGGTCCAGGTCGGCGGGGTTCCAGGCGCTGACCATGTGGCGCCGTGAGTCGGGGTTCTCCCGGATCTGCTCGAGTACCTGGCTGAGCTGGTCGATGGTGCCCCCGTCCCGGGCTGGCCATGACCGCCACTGGTGCCCGTAGATGGGACCCAGGTTTCCGTCGGCATCGGCCCAGTCATCCCAGATGGTGACCTTGTTCTCGTTGAGATAGCGCACGTTGGTGTCGCCGGCAATGAACCAGAGCAGCTCGTGGATGATGGAGCGAAGGTGGAGCTTCTTGGTGGTCAGGAGGGGAAAGCCGTCGGCCAGGTCGAAGCGCATCTGATAGCCGAACACCGAGCGCGTGCCGGTGCCGGTGCGGTCGCTCTTGGGAACGCCGCGATCCAGGATGTGCCGCAGGAGGTCATGGTAGGGCTGCATGAGACCGGCATGATCTCATCTCGCCGGGCTGGTGACAACTTCCGGTCTCGCCCGGCGCAGGTAGGCGGCCAGCCAGCCATGGAAGATGGCCGAGGAGAAGGCGGTCGCCGCCAGCAGGCCGAGAAGCAGGCCGTGGAACGCCGGATAGCCCCAGGCCGCCGCCAGCCGCACGCCGAGAAGAGCAGAGGGCACGGTGAGCACGGCGTAGCGCAGCAGCGCCACCAGGAGGCCGGGGCGGCCGCGTCCCATGGCCTCGAACACGGGTCTGCACACGAAAAACGGGATGCCCACCAGGCAGGCCAGCGGGGTCAGGCGGAGGGCGAATGTGGCGAGGGCA
>Ga0114949_10000457_pt1 | contig 21802 bp, 18 predicted proteins | sample N074metaG_FD_83505 | JGI IMG/M metagenome (GOLD analysis project Ga0114949, IMG submission 83505) | Deep subsurface microbial communities from Kermadec Trench to uncover new lineages of life (NeLLi) - N074 metaG | ecosystem: Environmental > Aquatic > Marine > Ocean trench > Sediment | place...
CGGAACTGCTGCTTTGAGAGAAAAACTTAATCATAATGCTGTTTTAATGCAAATTCCTATCGGTGCGGAAGAAAACTTTCAAGGTGTTGTAGATTTAATCACTAAGAAGGCCTACTACTTTGATGGTGAGAATGGTGAAAACGTAAGAATTGAAGATTGTCCCGGTGAACTTGTTGAGAAAATGGAAGAGCAAAGAGAGATCATGCTTGATGCTGTTTCGGAATTTGATGATGATGTAATGGAAAAATTCCTTGAGGGTGAAGAGCTCTCTGAAGAAGAAATCCACAGAGCTGTTAAGGCGGGAGTTAATAGCCTTGCACTAACTCCAGTTTTTATGGGGTCAGCTTTTAAAAACAAAGGTGTTCAACCTCTTCTAGATGCTGTTACAAGATACCTTCCCTCTCCGCTTGAGGCCACCAAGCCAACTGCTATGAATAATGACACGCATGAGACAGTAACGCTTGAGCCAGATCCTAAAGAACCTCTCGTTATGATGGCCTTTAAAATTACTGATGAACAATTTGGTCAACTGACTTATACCAGAATTTATCAAGGAACCCTGAATAAAGGGGAATCTGTTTATAATACTAGAACCAAGAAAAAAATTAGAATTGGTCGAATGGTTAGAATGAACTCTAACGATCGAGAAAATATCAATGAGGCCCACGCTGGTGATATTATCGCCCTGGTAGGCGTCGACTGTGCCTCCGGGGATACCTTTGTTGGTGATGATAATCTTTTAGATATTTCCTGTGAAGGAATTCACGTACCAATTCCAGTTATTGAGCTTTCCGTTTCTGCTAAAGATAAAAATGATCAGGCCAAAATGAGTAAGGGGCTTCAGCGATTTCTTAAAGAGGACCCAACATTTCATGTTTTTACTGATGAAGAATCTGGCGAAACTCGAATCGCCGGTATGGGTGAGCTTCACCTGGAGATTTACGTTGAAAGACTAAAGCGTGAATACGCATGTGAAGTTATCGTCGGTGCTCCTCAGGTTAACTACCGAGAAACAATTTCAACTGAAACTAAATTTGATTACACCCACAAAAAACAAACCGGTGGTGCCGGTCAGTTTGGCCAGGTTGTAGGTATTTTAAGACCTCTAACGGAAGAAAATAGAGAAAATGAAGATCAAATCTTTAGATTCCATAACAACATTAAAGGTGGATCTATTCCTTCTGAATATATTGGTGCCTGTGAAAAAGGTTTCGAAGATGTAATGGACAAAGGTCCACTCGCTGCCTTCCCACTTATAAACTGTGAGGTGTTCCTTAAAGACGGTCGTTATCACGATGTTGACTCTAGTGATTTGGCCTTTAGAACTGCTGCAAGACAGGCGATGAGACAAGGGGTTAAAAACGCAAACCCAGCTCTTCTTGAGCCGGTGATGAAAGTTGAAGTTGTAACCCCTGATGAATATCAAGGTTCAGTTATTGGTGACCTTTCCTCTAGAAGAGGGATGATCCAAGGCTCTGAAACTGATGCTACTGGAGAAGTCACAGTAAACGCTGAAGTTCCTCTTTCTGAGATGTTTGGTTACTCAACTGACCTTCGTTCCATGTCTGCTGGTAAGGCGACTTACACTATGGAATTTGCCAAATATAGTGAATGTCCAAAGAATATTACTGAAAAAGTTATGAAAGAAAGAGCTGAAAAACTTTCCAACGATTAATCCCTAGGGCCCAAAATTTGGGCCCTAAAACTTTTCTTTAAATACATCAAATTTTAATTCGATTGCCCAGGTAATAAAATATATTGCTTTTTACCATTTATTTGTAATATTACTCTACAGTCAAACAAATTTTGAAAGGGTAAGTAATGAAAATAAATCGAAGAAACTTTTTTAAAAACTCTGCTATGGGAGTTTTCTCCCTAACCATTTTCTCAAAGGCAGCAGGACTTTTTAATATTGCCCTGGCCTTTGTTAGAGATGATTCCAAAGTTAACAAGCAAGGTTATCTACATGCCTGGGACGAGGAAAAAGCAGATGATAAATCTAAAAAGAAGCACGCTAAGCACGTTACAAAACTAGATAAAGAAGTGGCCAAACACGAAGGGGCAAAAGCTCCAGAGGGGTATTCACCTATATGTTCCAACTGTTCTCAGTATAAAAAGGCCGAGGATGATGGTTATGGTACTTGTGCCATGGTTATGGCGACTGGTAAAAAAGATGGCAAGTTTGTTTATAAGACCGGTTGGTGTCGTGTTTGGACCATTAAAAAATCAACAGTTAAAAAAGACCTAGGCGTTTAGTCCAAATAGGGGAGAGGTTCCCTCTCCCATTTCCCATAACTCATTTTTTCCTCCTTCCCCCTGATTTTTAGGCCGATATAATTTTATTTGTCTTTTAAAGCAGGGAAGTTTCATGAGTATTTTTTCTTATATATCTAGTGGCGGTCCTATCATGTATGTGCTGCTTTTAATGAGTATGATTGGCGTATCCATCATTATCTGGAAGGTTTTTTACTTTAATGTGGAGAAAAACCATATTGAATCTAATGCGGTGAGCATCCTCAAAAAGATTGGGGAGAGCACTTCGGAGATCTCTGATGAGTCGGCCATTTTAGAACTGGTAAAAGATCAAGTTTACTCTATAGGTCATAGGCTTGAGAGAGGTTTAACCACCGTCAAGATCATTGCCACCATCTCTCCTCTTTTGGGGCTGCTTGGGACGGTTATGGGGGTCTTATCGGCCTTCCAATCCATTGCAGAGCATGGCCTTAAAGATCCCAGTATATTTGCTGGGGGAATTTCCATGGCGCTCATTACCACTATTGGTGGAATTCTTGTAGCGATCCCCCATTTAATTTCCTACAACTATTTAACAGGATGGCTCAACTCGTATGAGATTAGGCTTGAGGAAGCTCTGCTTAGAAATTATGTAAAAGGTCCTTTAAAATGACTAGAAGAAGGAAGCGAGAGGATCTAATACCGGATCTGACACCCTTAATGGATGTCATGTTTATATTAATCATCTTTTTTATCGTGACTTCAGTCTTTAAAAAAAATGAGGCCATCCTTAATTTGCAGCTTCCAACAGCTGAGGGAACCCCAAAACCAGGGCAAACTCCTAAAAATGTTTTACTGGAGCTGACCAAAGACGGATTTGCCATCAATAGTAAAAAATCCTCTTTAGATGAATTTATTGATTATTGTAAAAATGTATCTGATCCAAATGTTCCAGTGGACCTTAGAATAGATAAAAATGTGATTTATGATCGAGTGGTTAAAGTCTTGTCCATCTTGCAGCAATACAATTTGTCCAATCTCTCGCTAATTACTGAGTTTAAATGATTTAATTTTAAAATGAGTAATTAATACCAGTAAAATTTGCACGAGAAAGAAGGTGCCTAAAAAGAAGGCGCCACCCTGGCTAAATCCATAAGAGTGAAGTCCCGCGGCCAAAATGTAGTTGACCCCAAACCAGGCCATCATCACACTTAAAAAGGCCAAGGCCACAACAGGAATAAAGACCCTATTAGGAATCCAAGAGGTGTATTTTCCATGCAGGATGGCCACGTAAATGCAAAAGACAATTAAACTCCAAGTCTCCTTGGGGTCCCAACCCCAAAATCTCCCCCAAGAGTAATCGGCCCAAATACCTCCCAACATGATGCCGAAAAACAAGGTGACGATACCAAACTTCAAACAATTGTAAATAATCTTGGAGTAGTAATTCTCTTCTTTGGAGCTAAGGGTAAAGAAGGCCTTTTTAACTATGGTAGTATTGGCGAGAATCCAGCTTAAGGCCAAGGCCCCATAAGAGAGCACGATGCTGGTCACATGGGTGCTGAGCCAAAAATTATCCCGCAGAACCGGAACCAAGGGTGAGATAGAAGGGGTTACTAGTTCGGTGGCAAAATTCATCATCAAAAGGGTAAGCATATTGTAGCCAAGGCCCAGATAAAGATAGATTTTTTCCTTCAAAAACCAGGCGAGAGCTCCGCCGAGTAAAAGGGCGCCAAACCCCGAAAACATGACGGTTTCATACATATTGGTTACTGGGGCCCGTTCAGAGATGTAGATCCTGCTGGCCATGAGTAGAATTTGAAGTAGGAAGGTAAAAGCAGAAAGCGTTAGACCCACTCCCACCTTTTTAAAAAGTACCAACGCGATTAGCGCCAGTGAGGTGGTTAAAAGGGCCCATGAAGGCACGTGCCATTTTAAAAACCTGAGTTCAAAAAGGTATTTATTTCCTTCGACAGAGATGAAATCCTCTTTTGATTTTTGCAAAATATCATAGACCAACTCGGGGCCCATATTAAAATCTTTTTCTGAAAAGTAGGAGTTAAAAGGTGACCACTCGATTTCATCCTCTACTTTTTTCGGTAGTTGCCAGTGCTCCCCAGAAGTTATCTTATTGTATAGCGAAACTTGGCGCATGACTTTTTCCAGCGCTTTTTTATAGGAGTTTTTCTCCTTATTCCTCACATAGGCCATTCTAACTTCAGTAAAATTTTCTTTTAACTCAGAATAGGTTATCGATTTTTTGCCGCCGAGAAGCTCCTGGATTTTAACATGTTCAATTTTAAGTGAGAGATCAAAATCCTTAATGGGGACTAATGATTTTAAACTGAGCAGACAATAAATTTGGGTTCTAGTAAGACCTTCTACTTTGGCCTTTCCCGAGAGAGATTTAATGGACTCTTCTGCGGTGACATATAGAGGTTTTAACCTACCTCCATCTAGATGAGGGAGGTTTTCCAGATCTGGGTTGCAAAAAAAGATATTGGCCCCAAAAGAGAGGTTCGTTATAAATAAGGTTAACAGAGCGAATATTTTCATGCGGGAACTCCTGCCAGCTTTTGTCTTCTTGAGAAGAACTCACTGCGAATTACAAAGTGCCAAATAGAACCAAGAACTATGAGCAGGGCACCTAGATATTTTATGGGTCTTCCGGGATCAATGTTTACCGATAAGACTGTCCCATAACCTCCATTGTTATCTTGGAAATAGGAGGCCTGGTAAAAAGTAAACCCTGAATGTTTCAGGGGATTGTTCATATAAATGTGATGAGATGAAGGGCCATCAGTGGTGAATAAACGGACAAAGCTCTCATAACTGGCAGGATCCATAGTGCCCGGATTGGTGTCCATTTTAAATTTTGTGAGAGTGAACTCAAAGGGAAGTAAAAAAGATGATTTCGCAAGACTAATGATCATTTTTTTATCCCCGGCAATCATCGTAACGGGGGCATTATCGGTGACCCAATACTCATTGCCTTGATATTCTACCAAAATGGCCTTTTGGCCACCCTTAACCAGTTTCCCGCTCTCTTGAATGGGGGCGGTGTAATAAGGGATAAAGACTGGTGCCTCTACTTCACTGTATTTAATTAATTTTAGGTTAAAGCCCATCCAGGGAAGTGAGCTAGGATCTTTTCCCAGCGTTTTGCTCTCCCAGGTTCCATCACTAAAATAGGAGAGTTTATTACCAAATAAAAACAAATGAGGCTTTTCTTCAAATAATTTTTTACTGAGAATTCTAAAAGGCGATTTTCGAAAGGGTTGCAACTTCTCATCCAGAGGAATAGGAGAAAAATCAGGAAAAAACGAGATTATTTTTTTGCTGCCGGTTAACTTCGTCGACAACGCCAGGAAGCGACTTCCCCTTTTAGATTTTTTTATAGCTACCTTTTTTTCTTCTGGAGTAAAGCAGGTTTTGGTATCTAAATTCCAAATGATAAGCTTAGACTTTGAAGGTTTAGCGAAGCAATTCCCCAAGGGCGTTGGTAGAAAATGGATATTTAGTTTGCCCATGGTGAGAGTGGATTCAAACTCCTTGGCCTGGGGGTGTAGGGACAAGGTAAAGTCTTGGGAGATATTGTCATTAAACAAAAGATAGCTGGCCGAAGGGAACTTATTTTCCACCTTTTTCCATTCCATTTGGTTATCACTAAAGGGCAGGAATTTTTTTATTTTGATGCCCGCAATTTCATCATTTAGATCGGTGGTAAAAGCACGAAAGGGTAGCTTTTTTTTATAGACTGTTCCCTTGTTGGTATCGTGGATTCTTATTATGTCTTCATTAAGTTCCACCTGGCGACTAGGGTCATTTCGGGTCAAAATGATGCTTCCATCTATCCCCGAATACCAGGTAATAAATGAACCGATGCCTATAAGAATCAGACCGGTGTGAATGACATAAAAACCGTAAAGTCTCTTTTTTGGGGGAAGCCTTAAAAAAGCGGCAAAGAGGATACTTAAAAACATAAGAAACTGGAGCCCCATAAAGGGCCATCTTTTATAGATTAGTCGATTGGCGTATTCCGCACCCCCAGAACTTTCCAAAAAAGTACCCACCACCATGAAGGTCGTAAAAAGCAGGATAAGAATTACAGCAAATTTAAGGCCACCTACAGTTTTCTCAAATTTGGAAAAAATGGAGCTTTTCATTGAGGCCAAACCCTAACACATGTGGCAGAAAAGAATAATAAAAAATCAAGAAATGAGCTTGCTGAGCAGGAATAACGACCCAAAAATAAGTGGTTGATGGATCACATAGATCACCAGGGAGTGTTTCCCCATAAATCTTAAGGGTCTAAGCAAGAGGCCATCACCGAGGTCAATTTTGTGGAAATTCTTGTGAAAAAAGAAAATTCCCAGAGTCACCACCCCAATCCAGGGAAAAGGGGAGATGTAGTCCATGGATAGGCCATGGAGAACTATCCAGGGGATATCCAAATTAAAAAAGGTAGAGGGAATTGCCAAGGCCAAAAAAATCAGCAAACCCACTTTTGGAAGCTTTAGGAAGGGTAGAGCAAAAAGGCTACAGATAGCAATGCTATGCAGTGTGCCGAAATAAACCCACCTATCGGGGAAAAGAAAGTAGGTAACCAGACTAATCAAAATGGCAAAACCGGCCACCTTTAAAAACCTCACCCAAAATTTATTCCATTTTATCTTGGGGGTATGGGCCAAAGGCAGGGCCAGCCCCACTGAGAGAAAAAATAAAAAAACAATCACTCGGGGAAAAACCCACCAAAAAGGATCTTGCGCAAAATCAATTTTTATAAAATTTAAAGTATTGAGATCGTAGAAAAAATGAAAAATAATCATCAAGATTATGGCAAAACCCCTTATTTCATCTACTAAATTATAACGAACCTTATTCATCTCACATCCTCAAGGTAGAAATATAAAATATGGGCCTGGGGAATTAATTTTTACTAATCCATTGCCAATATTACTGAGTCCATGACTAGAAAATGGTTTGAGGGAGGTGAAGTTAGGCAGAGGGTATTTAAGATCTCCCTCCATTTTTATCTCTGTCTCCTGAAATACGACCAAGCTAAAAGTGCCATTAATATTTACTTCTAGTATTTCTCTTTTTGCCAAAATCTTGTCATCAAAGGAAACTACCGCCTTTGAAATATTATTTAATAGGGCGTGGTGAACTTCTCCTAAATTGATCAGCTCATGATCCCTTCTCCCTCCAAGAAATCCCCGTAGGTGTAATTCCTTGAGTCCGCTTGGTAATAGGGAGAGGGCGAAGCTTAGATCTGAGAAATCCTTATGTGGATTTAGCTTTAAATCTAGTTCATGGGGAAAGGAATCCCCATCGCCGACACTTAAATCCCAGTAACCTTCCTGGGCCTTTTGCTTAAATTCCTCTCTAAAAACCGCTCCCCGGTCTACGAAGATGTGAGGATGGTCAAAGCTCTCCGGCCCTTTTTGGTACAGCGGCCCGATAAAGGTTATTACGGGGTAGTTTTTTAGTTTTTGGACAAATTGGTCTTTTTCCATAATTTTTTATAGTTTAACCTTCTCTGGAGGAAAAACTGAATACTTTTTCGAACCGTATACAACACCGTATTGAAAATTTAAAATATTGTCAGAATAAACCTGATTTTCATAAGCTTTCATGCCGAGATGGCTCTTTAGACTTTTTTTGGCGTAGTGCTCCGGAAGGGGTCGAAGTTTATTTTTCTCCGCAGAGGATGCCAGAACTAGAAAAATGTCTGGTTGATGTATTAATTGAGTTTTACCAGGGAAAACCCATTACCAAATGGGCCTATGTTTCCTTGCGGGAAATTGAAAATTATCTTAGGGATGTAAACACTGGTATGGCATTTCCCCCGGAAATGGCCCAGGAAGATTTATTTTACTCTTGGGTAGGGCAATTAATATATGAGGTTTTAACAAGCATGGCGCATTGTTCAAAATCTCCGCAAAATTGGGATGAGCTATCCCAGGTGGAAAGAATAAAAAAGGTTCAATCCATCCTGGAAGGTCAACTGCTCAAAACAGAACTAATTGATTTGGTAGGAAATGAAGCTACCATCTCCTTAAGGATGGAGGGGGAGGTTTTTGCACCTATTCAAAATGCTCTTGCCTTATATATCCGGGACCTCCTCCGGCGGGAATTAGCTCACTCGGAGCTCGAAATTCTTTTGGAATCTTAGGAAAAACCTGTATATAATCCATTTCATCTCATATTTAATTTAGGGGCAGGCAGAATCCTAAGATGATGCCGCATATTAAGAGATTGTCTAAATAAGGACATAAACTCATATCTAAAAATTATAGGAAATATTTATGCCACTTAATTTCCAGAGGGCCAAAACTGATAAAGAAATCAAGGAAATCCTCGATTATAATATCGATGCCTTTACCGACTCACCTGATTTCACTTGGGACCTTGAAGGGCTCAAACAAGAGCTTAAAAATGGTTGGGAGATATATTCTGTCCGCTTTAAGGAAGATGAAATTATTGCTGCTATCTTCCTTAAAACGGAAGGAAACAAGCTTTTAACCAAGAATACCACTGTTAAGGCGCATCACCAGGGTCTTGGATATAACCACCAAATTAAAGATTTCTTTGAGCTTCAGGCCAGAGATTTAAAGCTAGGGGAGCTTCACCACTTCTGCCGAATCGACAATTTTCGCATGTATTCCCTCAATGAGAGCCATGGGTACAAGAAAATGGAAAAATCCTCTAGTGGGGATGAACAGGTAGTAGAGTGGGTCAAATATATCGACTAACTCCTTTTTTTCACTTTCCCTATAGACAATCTAAATTTAACTGGGCAATAATTTTACTTAAGTAAGAATTGCAAGAAATTATATACTGACTTTAACTAATTTTATGGAGGAAACATGGCAGTAAAAAAGAAGAAAAAAGCGACTAAGAAAAAATCAACCAGGAGAAAAGTAGCAAAGAAAAAAACTACTAAGAAAAAGAAAACAACTAAAAAGAAAAAAACTACTAAGAAAAAGAAAACAGCTAAAAAGAAAAAAACCGCCAAAAGAAAGCCAGCTAAGAAAAAGGCCAAGACTAAAAGAAAGCCAAACGCAGCTTTCATGAGGGCCTTGACACCTTCTGAGGCCCTAGCGGCAATTGTAGGAAAAAATCCTCTTCCGAGGACTCAAGTGATCAAAAAAATGTGGGTTTATATCAAAAAGAACAACCTACAAAACCCTAAGAACATGAGAAACATTCTTGCCGATGTTAAGTTGAAAAAAGTTTTCAACGGTAAAAAAGAAGTTACCATGTTTGAATTGGCCGGGATTATCGGTAAGCATCTGAAGTAAAATAATTCAAATTGAATTTTTAGAGGGCCTGTTTATACAGGCCCTTTTTTTTGAATTTGGAAAACCTCTTTTGCAGGCCAGGATCGATCCAGCGGGTCCCTTTGGCCTCTTTAAAGAGCTCTTTGCAGTGAAGGGTGGGGTTGCCGCGAGGAAACTCTTTTTTTCCCTCAAGGTAGTCTAGACAGGTTCTAGCGTAAAAATCGAGATATTCAGGGATATTTTTAAAGAAATGATCGAGTAAAGTCCTTTTGGCCTTTTTATTGGCCAGAGCGAAAATATCATCGGGGAGCAGTTCAAAATTTTCCAGCTGAGATAACACCCTCTGCCTGCGTTTATAATTTTTTCCTAGAATTTTAATAACATTCCAACCGTCATTGAAGGCATCGCCTTTAATTGGGCCTTGAAGAATATAAAGAGTTAGGAAAAAGTCTCGTTCCTTTTGATTGATAGCAGAATAGAGGTCTAGGAAGTTATAAAACATCTCTTTCATCGTTGGTGAGGAAAACTTAACTAACTCAGTTTTTAATATGGGAATTATTTTCTTAAGGCAGTTTTGGTTAAAAACTTTTTTAAAATGCTCTTTTTTTATCTCATTTTTTAAAGAGATTTCATGGATCTTTTTGGTGAGGATAGTTATCACCACAGGCCTGATACAATAAAATTCTGACATTTCACTGGTGGTGGCAGGGTTTATGAAGGGGAAAAGATCTTCATGATAGTCATTTTTTTTCAGCAGAGTTACCATTTTAAGTCCCAGCTCAGCGGATTTAAGCAGGTTAGAATTCCAAAAATGCAGTGTCTTTTGCAGACAGTTTTTCTTAACTCCAAAACAAGCTCTTAAATGCCTGATACCAAATTGGTTTCTTTTTAGGAGAAAGAATTCTTCATTTCTAAGCGTGGCCCAGGTATTTAGCTTTTCGATAAAATCAAAAGTTTCCTTTTCAAACCTCTCATATTTTAAGGCATCATTTATATACCCAAGGGCCATGGAGCGAACCATTTCTTTCCATTTTGTATCTCTTTTGGAAGGTCTTACATCATGGGCATGTTTTAGAAACTCTAAATGATTTTTTTCTTTAGCTAAGACGTCTAGGTCAACGAGGGAATAAAAAGGTTTATCCACTGCCCTAGATGGAATTAGAGAGAAAAATATAAGTAAAAAAAGAGTTTTTATAACCACCTTTTAATTCTAAAAAGGTAAGGGATTGACGTCAAATAATACTATTTCTCATCTAGTCGTAGAGGCCTTCTTAGGGTAATCAGATAGGAGGAAAAAAATAATACTTATGCAAGGCATTACAGATGGATTCAATACCAAAGATTTTAACAATTACCAGCAATGGTTGGAACCTTTATTTTTACTCCGAGTTTGAAAAAATTTTTGTAAATGAAAAGAGCGAACTTGATGAGGCAATTTTAAAAGAGCTTTCTCCCTACATGGACGGTGGATTTAAAGACTTTAGAATACAACTGATTCTTAAATCTCTGCCTTTTCTCACAGGAATTTTTTCCACAGATAAAGAAATCAGGTTTTATACGCCAAAACTCAGTCAGGAACTCTTTATTGTCCACAATTTAGAGATTGATAAAGAAAATGATGGCAAATACGTCGAATTTAAAAAACATACTGGGAAACTGGCCACCCTTAGCTCTTCAGATTTTCCTTCGCAAATTGAACTAAATACCAAAAAATACGACCTTCCTGATTTTCTAAAGGATGAGAAATACGACCAGCTAGAAGAAGCAAATAGTGTTTTAGTAGATCGCCTACTAATTAATGTTAATAAATATGAACCCACCGCTTTTGAGAAGGTCTCAGACTTTGGACTATCTCTTGCCGCTGACTACGCTTTAATTAGAATCCATCTGTTAAAATTTTTGGCCATCTTGCCATCTCTTGATTTTGATCAATCAGGAGCTGAAGTAAAAAGAATTCTGCTTGAATCCATGAGAAGACTGCTGGAAGACAGTCGTAAAGCAAAATTGGAAGAAAAGGAAGGACAGGAAAGACCTTTGCCAAACTCATTGGTCATTTTTTTCTGGCCAGTATTTTTCCTCGCCAAACTGATGCCGCCCAGACTTTTGGCCTATCTTGTTAGGGCCTCGGTTAAATTTATGGCGCGAAGATTTATCGCCGGAGAAACCATAGAAAAGGCCGCCAAATCCTTAAAAGGCCTTTTAAGGTCGGGTAGGGACGTGACCCTAGACCAGCTGGGTGAGCTGGTGGTCAGTGAAAAAGAAGCTGATCACTACCAAGATGAAGTTATAAAACTTATTCGCGGATTTTCTCTTTACGTGAAAAAAGGAGAAAGGAACTCTGCCGGCATAAACAAGGCCCATATTTCCATAAAAGTTTCGGCGCTATGTTCAGATTTTAAACCTTACGCCTTTGACTACACCTATAATCTCGTGGCCCCGAGGCTTAAAAAAATATTAATTGAAGCTAAAGAGAAAGACGTCTTTATAAATATAGATGCAGAGCATTACGATTATCGGGATGTGGTTTTTAAAGTTTATAAAAAAGTTCTACTAGAAACTCCCGAGCTTTTAGATTTTGGATCTACGGGGATAGTTCTGCAATCTTATCTTCGAGATGCCTATGAACACTTTTTAGATATCTTGGCGCTAGCTAAAGAGAGAAAAATTTTAATGCCCATAAGGCTTGTTAAGGGCGCTTACTGGGATGCCGAGACCATTGAGGCCCAGGCCCACGGCCATGAGGCACCGGAATTTTTAAACAAGGAAGAAACCGATATCATGTGCAGACAGCTGATGGTGAAAACTTTGCAGGCAGGTAAACACTTACAAATGTGTCTCGGCTCTCATAACTTTTCAGATCACTGTTTTGTGGAAGTTCTAAGGGAAAAATACTATCCCCAGGCACCGGTTATTGAGCATCAATGCTTGCATATGACTTATGAGGCGCTATCCACCGCTCTTGCTAATATGGGCTATCCCACCAGGAATTACGTCCCGGTAGGATCCCTTATAGTGGGTATGGCCTACCTGGTTCGCAGAATTATGGAAAACTCCTCTCAAGTTGGGGTTTTAACCATTATGCGTTCTCACAAAAATCTTAAGGGAATGAATACCCCTCAAGCGATCCACAAGGGGAAAAAAGAAAAAAAGGAAATTGAAAAAGATCCCACCCGATTTGAGCTTAACCGGAGATTTTTTAATGTTGCTCCCGCCCGTCTCTACTTGGAAAAAGAAAGAATTTGGATGGAAAGGGATTTGCACTCTTTTGCCGCAAATTCTCTAGGAAAAGAATATCCCAACAAGTTAGCTCTAAATGGTGAGGTCCATTCAATCTTTTCCAACTCTGATCCCAAAATAAAAGTAGGGACTATTCAGTATGGAAATATTGAAGATGCCAATAAGGCCATCGAGCAGGCCTTAAAGTCCTTTGCCAATGGCCCTTGGGCCAATGGGCCTTGGCTTAATCGCTCACTGGCGCTACTAAAAGCTGCCAGAATACTCCTTGCCAGAAGAAATGAAATATCCGCGCTCATTGTTTATGAAGGAGGGAAGTCCATTCCCGAGGCCCACGCCGATGTTGACGAGGCGATTGATTTTCTCACCTTCTACGCTAGAGAAGAGGCCAAAATGCAAAGAAGGAACAAAGCACTTGGGGCCCGAGGAGTTATTTCAGTTATTGCACCCTGGAACTTCCCCATAGCGATTCCCTGCGGAATGGTCGCCTCTGCCTTAGTAGCGGGAAATTCCATAATTTTAAAATCGGCCAGGCCGACACCTTTAATTGCCCAGCTACTAATAGATGTACTCCACGAAGCGGGAGTTCCCACCGATGCACTGATTCACCTGCCGGGAAAAGGATCCGAGGTAGGAGAGGTTTTAGTAGGAAATTCTGATATTGCCGGCATCGTTTTTACCGGCTCAAAAGAAGTTGGCATGCATATGGCGCATAAAGCAGGAAAAAGGATTTTAGAAAACGTTTCCTTAAAACACCCTGTACCGGCCAAAATAATTACGGAGATGGGTGGGAAAAATGCCATCATCGTCACTGCTAATGCTGAATTAGATGAAACCGTGGCGGGAATTTTATATTCCTCATTTGGCCATTCAGGACAAAAGTGCTCTGCCGCCTCTAGGATCTTAGTTGATATAAGGATTAAGGATAAATTAATCGCTAGATTAAAACAGGCCGCTCTAGATATTAAGGTGGGGGCCGCTTATGATTTTTCCTCCACCATGAACCCTATTATTAACTCTAGCGAAAAAGAAAGATTAAGAAGAGATGCTGAAGCGGCCACCATTGAGGCCAGTAGGTTTAACGGCAAGGTTATAATCGATCGCAGTCGGGAAGATCTTCCTGGACAATGTATTGGGCCGGTTATAATCGAGCTGCCATCTTCTAGAGTGTTAAATCAAGACTCCTATGCTTATAAGGAACTCTTCGGCCCCATCATTCATGTTATAGGTTACGAGGGACTAGATGAGGCCTTAGAAATTTATAATGGCACAGAGTATGCGCTGACGGGGGGGGTCTTTAGTCAGTCTCAAGATGATATAGATTATCTAACCGCTAAAATGCAGACAGGAAACATCTACATTAACCGGGCGATAACCGGGGCCCGGGTGGGGATTGAACCCTTTGGTGGATTTAAACTTTCTGGTACCGGACCTAAGGCCGGCGGCACTGGTTATGTACCCACTTTTCATGTATCTCCACTTAACCTACCCCGCGAAACGGAAAATATTCAGCAAGTTCCAGCAAATGGAGAGGGAAGCAGCTATGACTTTGATCTATGTGATCCTTATTCAGGAAGTTTGCGAGATCACCGCAAGATCTTTGGTAAGGGAATGCAAAAACTAATTGGCCATTTTGAAAATTTCTTTCAGGGAATTTATGGAGATCAAAAAGAGATTCTTATCGACTTTAAAAAATGGGCCTATAAAGATTTAAATACTTATTTAAAATCAGAACATATGAACCAAGAAATACCTGGGCAGTTAAGTTATAACGATTTCACCCAAAAAGAAGAGAGGATTATCATCATTGCCTTCGAACCCCGGGCCTATTTTTCCTCCATGATGGAATTTGTAACCGCCCTTTCCATGGGAATTGGTGTAACGGTCTTAGCTAGAAATCAAAAGGCCTTTGATTGGTGGAATCAAATGAAATCGATTTTTGGAACATTTTTTAGGGAGGGAAACTTCGATGTCTATTTCCCAACCGAGGATCTATGTGCCAAGGCGCTTAAAGAACCAAAAGTTAGAACTGTTATTGTTGACGGTGGAGAAAAGCAAATTGGTGAAGTGCTAGATGTTATCTACGATGAAAATTATAATGAAAAATTCATGAAGCATGTCCTAACTCCACTAGATTCTCCCGATGTTGGCGACTTTGAAAGGCTCGTGCAACAGTTTATATTTATCAGATCTTTTGCCGTAAATATTATGAGGCACGGTGCCCCCATGGAGCTTGATTAATGACTAGAAAAAAAATGGCAATCATTGGTTGTGGCAAAATGGCCTCAGCTATGGCGCTTGGTATGCCAAAAGGTAGCTTGGAGTTTTTTGGATATAATCCAACTCTAAAAAAGGCGCAAGATTTAATGGCCAGTGTTGTAGGGACGGCCATTCCAAGTCTTAAGGATCTTCCAACCTGTGACTTTTATTTGATAGGGGCCAAACCCCAGCATTTTAAAGAACTGGCCCAAAGTTTTTCTCCGCCTAAAGAGAGCACCATTATTTCCCTCATGGCCGGAATTACCATGGATACCTTGATGCGGGGATTTAATAGCAAAAAAGTTATTCGGCTAATGCCTAATACACCCTGCCTTGTTGGTGAAGGAGTCGTGGGGTTAATCGCTTCAAAAGGGGTGGAGAATTTATCTTTTATAACAGATCTTTTAAAAAATACTGGACTGGTTCAAGTTGTAGACAATGAAGAGCTAATAAATATTATTACCGCCTTTACCGGCTCCGGCCCGGCCTACATTTTTGAACTGGCCAATATCTTAAGTGATCTGATGGTAGAGAGGGGCCTTGATCAAGAGGTGGCCCAAAAATTAATAGTGCAAATGATCAAAGGCTCAGGGGTCTTAATGTCAAAATCAAGTGAGAGTCCCCGCGCCCTTCGCGATAACGTAACCTCTAAAGGGGGTACCACTGAGGCTGCTTTAAATGTCTTTAAAACTGAGGGACTAAGAGCTATGGTAAGCTCGGCGATTGTCGCTAATTTAACGAGAGCAAAAGAGTTAGAAGGAGAAAGTAAATGAAGGCCATTGGTGAAAAAATATTAAAAAAACTTCCTCCTAAATTTCGTGATAATGCCATGATCTTTTTTTTCGGCCTTTTAAAAGTTCCTCTGATTGGTTATGTAAGACCTAAGGTCATTACTCTAAATACAGAGAAAACAGTGATAAAAATCCCTCTTAATTGGCGTACTAAAAATCATCTGGGATCAATGTATTTTGGGGCGATGGCGACAGCGGCCGATATCTGCTCAGGACTAGCGGCAATGAAACAAATTGTTCTTTCGGGAAAAAACATTCACCTCTCCTTTAAGGACTTTCAGGGGGAATTTCACAAAAGGGCGGAGGGAGCTACTTACTTTACCTGCAATCAGGGGCGAGAAATCCAAAAATTTGTGGATGAGGTTATCAAATCGAAAGAGCGCATGAATATGCCTATAAAAGTGGTTGCCACTGTCCCCGAACATTTTGGGGATGTGCCAGTGGCAACCTTTACTTTAACCTTATCCTTGAAACACAAGGATTAACGAATAATCCTTACTTAAGGCCCACATGGCCCTTCATAAAGAAACCTAGCTCCATTTTTTAAAAGATCACAACGATTGGAATAAGTCACAGAACTTAATTCAATCTCATCGCAGTAATAGTTTTCACATTTGAAATCTATGGGTGCACCACAAACTAAATCCAAATTTTTGGGGCAATGCCCTCCTACTTGATCTTTGGCGAATTCTTTACAACTTAGGGTTTCAATAATGCTGTAAGTTCCTTGAGGGGCATAATTAGAGACGATTAAAAATTCTCCCTTCTTACAGCCAAAGGTGAAATAGTTTTTACTTGAGATAACAAACTCACCTTCATTTGATTTTAAAATAGAATTATTTGATGTTCTAAATAATTTTCCTTTAACCTCAAAGGCCACATTGGCATTAGCATTAAAAATAAAAAACATTGAAACAAAGATTTTAAGCATTTTTTCCTCTCGATTGTTAGGGATTATAACGTTCCCGGGTTATTATCAAAAATTATGTTTCCTAATGCGCTCTCATTAGCTATACTAATAGGTGCTAAAAGCTTCAGGGGGCGCTCATGCTTATCGATAATATTAATTTAAATCTTTTGAGAATTTTTGAAGTGGTCTATAGAACGAAAAGTATGACCACCGCCGCCCAGGAACTTTTTATGACTCAATCAGGAGTTTCCCAAAATATCCGCAAGTTAGAGGATCTTCTCCAACTAAAGCTCTTTGATAGGATAAAGCAAAGGCCAGTTCCCACTAAAGCTGCAAAAAGACTTTATGAGGTCTGCTCGAAGGGACTTATGGATATTGAAAATACCCTGCTAGAAATTACTGGCAAGGAAAAAGAATTAAGTGGCGTTGTCACCATTGGAATTCCTATTGAATTTGGTAATAACTTAGTTTTGCCAAAACTTGCGATACTTGGAAAAAAGCATCCTCAAATAGTTTTTAATCTCGTCTACGGACACGCCGCCAGTATGAACGACCTTTTGTTAAAGGGGGAGCTAGACTTTGCCATTGTGGACGATTTTAAATTTGACCCACAAATTAAAACCAAAAAGATTCACGATGAAACGCTCCTGCTTTGCGCCCAAGCAGATTTTGTGAAATCTTATGGGCCAGTTAAAATGACCCCCGCTTATTTTGAAAAACTTGATTATGTGGATTACATGACCGATGCCCTTATTCTTAAGTCTTGGTTTAAACACCATTTAAAGCTGTCTCATCCAAATTTAAACATAAGAGCGGCCTTAATGGATGTCACCGGAATGGGACAGATGATAAAAAATGGCCTGGGGGCCGGGATCATTCCCCAACACGTGCAAAAAAAGCTGAAAAGAAGGGGACATAATATATATGTCTATAAAGGATCAGGAAAACCCCTGCACAACCCCATAAGCATCGCCTGGGTGGAAAATAGAACCCAAGGACTTGCCGTTAGTGAAGTATTTGACTCTATGGTGAAGTCGTTTTCTGTTAAATAAAAAACTCCCCTTCCGATAAACCATTATGAAAATCATCCTAAGTATATTTTGTTTATATTTGCTCTCGTGCGGATCTCCTCCTGAGAGAAAAATCACCAGTATAGATATGAACGACGAGACTGACGTCTTAATTGCCAAACGAAAGGTCGTTTTTAGAAGCTCAAGATAGCTTTGGTCTTTTGTGGGACCACGGCCTGGCCTTTTCTAGTTGAGCGGCCAGTTTAAATAAGGTCATCTCATCTCCCCATTTAGCAGAGAACATGGAGCCAATAGGTAAATTGCTATCATTCCAAAAAAGTGGGACGGACATGGAAGGATTTCCTGACAGGTTGGCCATTTGGGTGAAGGGGAATTTATCAAAGCTCTCTTTGGCAATCTTATCTACTATACCTGATTTAATAAGCAGCTTTCCCGCTCCCATCAGATTAACCATTCCCATTAAAACTTTCTCCATGGGGGCCACATCTTCTGAGCCAAGTAAAACTGGTGGCATTGAGCCAACGGGAGTTAAGTGCAGATCATATTTTTGGTGGAACTTGGCATAGCTCATGGAAATTTCATGCCAGTATCTTTTGGCCTGAACAAACTCCGAGGCGGGGAGTCTGGTGCCAATTAGTCCCAGCGTTTTAGTGATCAGTTCCACTTCATTTTTGGCGGCATATTTACTTAGTTTGGTGGCGATAAGTTTAAGATCGGCACCAACATGGGCGCAAAGATTAACTAGGTAGGATTTGGCCAGCAAGGCCCCATCCACTGTGGGAGAGATCTCCTGCACTTCATGGCCTAAATCTTTAAGTAGCATAACGGTATCTAAAATGGCCTTAACCACATCCGGGTTAATGGCGCCACCCATAACTGATTTTACAGAGTAGCCAATTTTAAGTTTGGGACAGTTCTCAAGCGCTTTTAAGTAACTCCCATCTGGTGGACAGATACTGTATGGGGCGCCAAGCTCTGGGCCATTGGTACAATCTAACATGGCCGCACTATCTCTCACACTTCTAGTTAGAATATGCTCAACTACCGCTCCATCTAAAATCTCTCCATATAAAGGCCCCGTGGGGTTTCTTCCCCTAGTTGGTTTAAGGCCAAAGAGTCCGCAGTTGGAAGAGGGAATTCTAATAGAACCACCACCATCTCCACCGTGGGCAAAAGGTACAATTCCTGCCGCTACGGCAGCGGCAGAACCTCCACTGGATCCTCCACTTGAGCGGGTATTATCCCAGGGATTTAAAGTAGGGCCGAAATATTCCGGCTCGGTGGTTCCCATGATGCCAAATTCTGGAGCATTGGTTTTTCCAAAGATTATCACTCCCGCCTTTTTAAATCTTTTCACTAAATTACTATCAACAGTGGAGACGTGTTCTCTTAAAGATTTGGAACCAGAACTAATAGGGGTTCCTTCATAATCGGCAATGAGGTCTTTTAGTAATGTGGGGACTCCGGCAAAGGGGCCTTCCACATCCTTTTTTAAGTATTCCTTGGCAATGTCATACATAGGAAAAATAATTGAATTGATGTTTTTCCATTTATCGGCGCGCTCCATGGCCGCATCCAAAACCTCTGCTTTGGTTATTTCCTTTTTCTTAATCAGTTCGGCCAATCCAAGCCCGTCGAAATTTTCATATTCAGGAAATGTAGTCATAGTTTCTCCCAGGAAATCATTAATAGCACAAAATTTAGTCTTTGGTGATATAAAGGGAGAGTCGGTCTCCGGTAATCTTACTGAAAAGATTGAGGGTGAAGATAGTGGATTTTTTTATTTTGCACTCAAGGGAAAAAGGCGCGTAGCGTGAAGTCTCTGAGCGTTTTCTTCCCCCGGCAATATCGACAAAAGTATAAGCGTATACATTATGGGTTGGATTATTGGATAAGATATTAAAACTCTCTACTCTAAGTTTGGTTCCAGAGCTAATATAGGTGTTTTCATCTAACTTTACTTGAATATTAAAGATACACCAGTTTCCTTCAACATCTCTTTCCGAGTCAGCGGTATAAAGATTTCCATCCTGAAAAATAATAGGCCGCATGCGATCCACCACATTTCTTTGGTAATAGACAAACTTTAGCTCTTTGTTGGTTCTCACCCAGAGACCTTGGGTGTATTTGTCTAAGCTGTCATTGGGATTGATTTTATCGCTTGTTGCCGCTTTTTTTACTCCACCGCGGGAGGAACAAGTAAACGAATAGTTGGGTTTAACTTCTAGTGAGAATGAATCTCTAGCGGGAAAATAGGAGGAGGTAAAAGAGAGGTTTCGCGCCTTTTCTTCATACTTTAAGTAAATTAGATAGTTTTTATTCCAAAGATAGACACTTACACCGCCAAGACTTATTACCTTTCCTTGTTTGGAACTGGTATCAAAATTTATTTTTTTTACAAATTTTCTAGCTTCAGAGGCCTTAACAGTTTGGCCGGGCCGGGCGATATTTAATTCGCATTTAAATATTTTGGCCCCGGCAGAAAATGGAATAAATAGAAGGAAAATAAAAACTTTCATTATTTAAAGCATAAAGAAAAAAGACCTAAAGAAGAAGGGTTAAACCCCTCTTCTCGCTCTTTTTTTTGCTTTTTTGAGCAATTTTTTGATTTTCTTATGAGATCTCTTGGGGCTTCTTCTAAAGGAGTCAGCATAATCCCGAGCGGTCTGGTTAAAATTATCTTTGGCAGAAAAATCAATATTTTGGGCCAAAAGCATTTTAACGATTTCCACTCTCTCGGGTGTTGGGGGCATTCCCATCCCTAAAATGGCCAGAGTAAGGGCACTACGTCCATTGTTATCGGTTTCATTAACTTGAGAAAAATTGGCCAATATGTTTGCTATCATAGCGGTATTTCCAAGCTTTGCGGCAATCATCAGGGCATTTTCTCCAGCAGTATTTTTATAATTAAATCCAATCCTTCTTTTGAGGAATAGGTCGATAATTTCACCGTCTCCAACTTCAAGCGATCTTACCAGTCCGGTTTCAAGATAGGCCCCTGCCTTCATAAAAGCGAGAACGACAGCTCGGTTGCCTTTTTTAATGACCTTATTCAGTAAAGAACCTTGCGGGAGCTTAAATCTTTTACCATTAACATCTGCCCCTTTAAGAACCAAAGAGATGATCTCGCCGGAGTCACCTTTATCAACAGCTCTGAGTAAGCTCTCATCAAGTTGGGCCTTTACTTTGACCATTTTTCTAAGGCCCGTCATAATCTTTAATTTTTTGGTGGCCCTTTTAAGCTTTGTTAATCTTCTTTTCGTTTTAACATTGCTAATGAAGCTATTAACTCGGACATTTCTTAAACTTAGTTTTTTAAATTTTAGAGCAGCTCGCGCCTTTTTTAATTTTTCCTTAAGTCCCATCACTCTATTAACCGTTCTAATCCAGGTGAGTGAGTTCAAATGTTTGGTGGCCTCAATATAGAGATCCTCTAAAGGAGCAAAATATTTGGTAAACTTAGGTCGACTTTGCGTCCACATAAAATCGGGACGATCATTTGAGATCCAACGGCCTCCAAGAATATTTCCCTCTATGTCGAGCTCTAGTATATATTCGTAAACCTTAGTGGCAATGGACTGTTGATTAAATCCTGCCTCCCAAGATTGGGGAACTTCAACAATATAATACATGGCAGTTTTAACATATACTTCTTGAACTGTTCCTTCGGCAGCGCCTGGAGTTGCCCCTTGGATAGGCGTAGTCATTTGCGTGCTAAAGCCAACTACCGCTTGATTCCAAACTTCTTGGTCACGGGTTACATCAACGACAAAACCTTCATCTCTTTTTATCTGGTTAGCTAAAACAATATGAAAGGCCCCTGCATTCACCCCTTCACAACTTGGCCCCACTAGTTCAGTCAGTTGGTGGCCATATTCATCAGCGGTCATTTCTCCCCGCTCTAGTTTTTCTTTTAGATCTTTTTCACTTAGGTTACACCTAGAACCCAAAAACTTTGATTCGCCAGGATTGATATGCATGAACATGGTCAGCAGTGCCTTCATATCTGAAGAACCAAATTCAATCTCATGTCCTAGAGCGCCTTTGACACTAATGGCACCC
>Ga0114949_10000458_pt1 | contig 21795 bp, 18 predicted proteins | sample N074metaG_FD_83505 | JGI IMG/M metagenome (GOLD analysis project Ga0114949, IMG submission 83505) | Deep subsurface microbial communities from Kermadec Trench to uncover new lineages of life (NeLLi) - N074 metaG | ecosystem: Environmental > Aquatic > Marine > Ocean trench > Sediment | place...
CGGACGGTCAGGTGAAGGTGAGCCTGCGCTCGCGCGGGGACGTCGCTGTGCACGAGCTGGCCCGGAGTCACGGCGGCGGTGGCCACCAGAACGCCGCCGGACTGGCGATGGACGGGCCGCCGGCTGAGGCCGCACGCCGTCTGGTCAAAGAAGCCAGCGCCACACTCTGACGCCGCCTCCAGGGAGCCGGCCAGGTGAATCTTGCGGGTCGCCAGAAAGCAGAGGAAGCGATGCCTGCGCGGTCGATGTTTCATGTGGGAATGTTGCTCAGCGGCTGCGGCCTGTACGACGGCACCGAGCCGCATGAGGCCATCCCGTTCCTGGCCGCCGTGGAGCGCCGCGGGGGACGGGTCTTCTGTGTCGCACCCGACGTGCCGCAACTGCACGTGGTGGACCATCTCGATGGCAACGAGATGGAGGGCGAGCGCGGCCTGCTGCGAGAGTCGTCGCGACTGAGCCGCGGGAAGATCCAGGCCCTGGGCGAGTTCCGTCCCGAGATGGTGGACGCGCTGGTGATTCCCGGCGGCTACGGCGTGGCCAAGAATCTCATGACGGGGTTCGCCGACGCCGAGAGCCCGCGCGACGTCCGTCCGGAGGTGGCGGCGTTGGTGGAGCACTTCCTGTCCTCCGGCAAGCCGATAGCCGTGATCAGCCTGGGCAAGGTGCTGCTGGAGGCCATGGTGGATGGCGCGTTCACCGAGAGCCTGCGACGCGAGGAGCCGGGCGAGGTCTACGAGGATCCCGAGCGTCCTCTTCTCTACACCCCGGGTTTCCTGGTGGGTACTCGCCTGTTCGACATCCTGCCGGGTATCGAGGCGCTTGCCGAGCGCATGCTGGCACGCTGCGCCGAGGAGGCCGAATGAACGGTCCCGATGGGCTGATGCTGGTGACGGTGAAGTTCCTGGCCTCCTACGCGGAGCAGGTTGGCGAGGACGAGGTGGATCTGATGCTGCCACCGTCCTCCACCGTGGCCGACCTGCTCGACCAGCTGCGCCAACGCTTTCCGCGTTGGGGCAAGATGGTGGACCAGCCGTTGGTGGCTCGCAACCTGGAATACGTGCGACCGGAGCAGGTCCTCGAGGACGGCGACGAGGTGGCGTTCTTCCCGCCGGTCTCCGGAGGTTAGAGGCGTGTCGGTGCGTGTCGAGATCGGCAAGGCCCGGCTCGACCCCGGGCGGGTGCTCTCCTCCCTTGCGTGTCCTGCCGACGGTGCAGTGAACCTGTTCCTGGGCGTGGTCCGGGATCACCATCAGAGCCGCCGTGTGCTGCGCCTGGAGTACCACGCCTACGGCGCCATGGCGAAGCAGAAGATGCAACAGATCGCCGACGAGGTGACCGAGCGCTTCGGCGCCACCTCGGTGGTCCTCCTGCACCGGTTGGGCACGCTGGAGATCGGCGATGTGTCGGTGCTGGTGGCGGTGGCCACGGCGCACCGCGCCGAGTCGTTCACTGCCTGCCGTCACGCCATCGAGCGAATCAAGTCCGAGGTGCCCATCTGGAAGAAGGAACACTTCGAGGATGGCGTGGCGTGGGTGGAGGGCTGCCGGCCCGGCGCCCCGGATCCTTCGCCGATCTAGGACACAGATGCTCACCGGCGGCGAGTGCCAGGGGAGATTGCTCGCTCCGGCCGTTCTCGCGGACGTGCAGCCGTCCATGAAGATCTCCGGCCGCGAGGGGCCGCGCTACGCGGTGCAGGAGATGACCGAGCCGCGCCTTCTGGTGCAACGGCCCCTGGGCGCCTTCGACTCCTGAGCTCGGCCTCCTGTGGGGTCTCGCTCAGGAAATCGCCGGCCGCTCGATTCCCTCTCCGGGTAAGGGTTTTGACGCCTGCGCCCGGGGTGGGTATACTCTCCTGCAGGGAGGGGGAACCCCCTCCCGATTCCGGCCGGAATGGCCACGTGGCGGTCGCGCGACGACGCTCGTGGGCCGGGCCGTGCTGCCGGGAGGCCACCCAGGAAATCGGGTGCCCCGCGGAAGCCGGTCCTTAGTCGGGATGGAACGGACACCAGCAGTTAGCCAGGACGAGGCGACTTTGGCAAGCGTTCTTCAGATTTGCAGACAGCGTGAAAACTCCCGGGCCCCATCCCGGCCGGCTCCGTGCTGTACGGCGCCACGCCATGGGGCCCTCTGCGCCCCCTCACGGGGGGCATGCCGTAGTCGTGGTTTCCCGTCGCCAGACGTCCTGGTTCAGTTCACCCGTTCGGAGCTCCTGCGCCACTGATCCTCGCACCCCGCCTCGGCGCGGGCGCAACGCGGAGGAGGATGTAGGACGGGCTCTACCGTCCGTTTCCCCCCGGCAGCCCTCGTGTTCCCGCCACGCGCAGGGAACACCATGGATCTCTTGATCGCTGCTGGAGCGCTGGCAGGCCTTCTCCTGGGAGGTGGCGCCGGCTGGTTCCTCACCCGTCGGTCCATCCGCAAGGACCTGCAGGCGTCCCACCAGGAGGCCGAAACCATCCGCCGCCGTGCCCGAAGCCGTGCCGACGAGGAGCATCGCAAGATCCTCCTGGCGGCGCGCGAGCAGGCACAAGCGTTGCGCTCGGAGTCAGAGCAGCAGGTGGCACGAAACCAGGCGGAAGTGGACGAGCGCGAGCGACAGATCGCCGAGCAGGAGGAGCGTCTGGAAACGCTCACCGAGCGGCGGCGGAAGGAGCGCGTCCACCTCGAGGGAAGGGAGCAAGACCTGCGCAAGGCCGAGAAGGCCGTGGAGAGTCTGCAGGAGGAGAACGATCAGGCCAGGGAGGAGCTGGCCTCGCAGCTGGAGGGCGTGGCCGGGCTGAGCCGCGAGGAGGGCAAGAAGGCGCTGATCAATAGCTTGCGCAGCGAGGCGCGCTACGACGCCGCCAGGATGATCAAGGAGATCAAGGATGAGGCCCGGGAGAATGCCGACAGGGAGGCCACCAAGATCATCTCCCTGGCCATCGAGCGTTCCGCCTCCGAGGTCACCGGCCTGCGTACTGCAAGCTCCGTCTCCATCCCCAACGAGAAGACCAAGGGGCGCCTCATCGGTCACGAGGGCAAGAACATTCGCGCCTTCGAGAAGGCCACCGGCATGCAGCTCATCGTGGACGAGAGCCCGGACATGGTGGTGCTCTCCGGCTTCAACCCCATCAAACGTGAGATAGCCCGGCTCTCCCTGGAAAAGCTCATCAAGGAGGGCAACATCCATCCACGGCGCATCGAGGAAGTCGTCGACGAGCAGCGCCGCTGGATGGTCAAGCACATCCACAAGGTAGGCGAGGAGACCTGCCGCAAGCTGGGCATCAAGGACGTCCACCCCGAGATCCTGCGCCTGCTGGGACGGCTGAAGTACCGCACATCCTACGGCCAGAACGTTCTCGAGCACTCCATCGAGGTGGCCCACATCACCGCCATGATGGCCACCGAGCTGGGGCTCGACAGGAAGATGGCGCTGCGCTCCGGCCTGTTGCATGACATCGGCAAGGCCATCGACTATGAGCGTGAGGGTACCCATCCGGAGATCGGCATGGAGGTGGGCAAGAAGTACCACGAGCCCGAGATCGTGGTGAATGCCATTGCCTCGCATCACGAGGATGTGGAGGTCATCTCGCCCATCTCGGTGCTGGTGTCGGCAGCCGATGCCATTTCCGGGTCGCGCCCCGGCGCCCGGCGCAAGAGCCTTACCGACTACGTCAAGCGCATCGAGAAGCTGGAGACCCTGGCCAACTCCATCGCAGGCGTGGAGCGTTCCTACGCCATCCAGGCCGGCCGTGAGATCCGGGTCATCGCCCGGCATTCCGAGGTGGACGACGCACAGTCGGAGATGCTGGCGGGCCTGATCGCCAAGCGCATCCAGGCGGAGATGGAGTATCCGGGCAAGATCAAGGTGACGGTGATCCGGGAGATGCGCGCCACCGACTACGCTCGCTGACTGCAGGGCGGACCGCCTCCAGGAACCGGAGCAACCGGCTGTTGTGGGCATGGCAGGGTAGGACTATCCTTGCAACCATGTCCGAAACCATGGTCTTCCTGAACGGCGAGCTCGTGCCGCAATCCCGGGCGCAGGTCTCGGTGCGCGACGTTTCCTTTCGTCACGGCGAGGGGATCTTCGAGACCCTGCGTGGCCGGGGAGAGAGCGCGTTCCGCACCGGGTGCCACCTGGATCGCCTGAGGGTCTCGGCGGCCGCCCTGCGCTGGCGGTTACCGTGGCCGGAGGCGGAACTGCAGCAGGCGATGTGTGCTGCATTGCGCGCCAACGCCTTGCCCGAGTCACGCGTGCGCATTCATGCCAGCCCTGGCGCCGGTGAGGGCAGTGCCTGCCAGCCGGTGCTGCTGGTGGAGGTCGAGCCGTTCGTCGCGGTGCCCGAGGAAGTGCGCCAGGCCGGTGTGGCGCTGCACCTGTGGCCGTATCGGCGATCACGCCATGGCGGGGTTCTGTCCCGGGCCAAGACCGCTTCGTATCTGGAGAACCTCCTCGCCCGGCGCGCTGCCCGTGAAGAGGGCGCCCACGATGCGCTCTTCGTCACGGACGAAGGTCTGGTGTGCGAGACCGCATGCGCCAACGTGTTCGCCGTCCTGCACGGAAAGATGCGCACCCCGCCCCTGGAAGGTGGGGTATTGGCCGGGGTCACACGGCAGGTGGTCCTGGAGATCGGCGTCGCAGGCGCGCGGGAGGAGACGCTGACATTGGAAGATCTGTACGCCGCAGATGAGATCTTCATCACCTCCACGGGCGTGGAGATCCTCCCGGTGATCTCCGTGGACGGTGCCAGGGTCGGCAAGGGCATACCGGGTCCGGTGGCGCGGGAAGTAAGCCTGCTCTACCGCAGGGTGCTGGATGATGAGCTGCCGCCCGTCGCCGGCTGAGCCGCTGGTGGAGCCCATCCACTGGGATGGGTCGTTGCTCGAGCTATTCCGCCGGGTGGCCCGCGGCCGTCATCCTTTCCTGTTGCTCAGCGGTACCGCCGGCAGCGGCCGTGGGCGCTGGACCCTCATGGGCTCGGAGCCCTTCGAGGTGTGGTCGGCCACCGAGGACCGCGATCCGTTCGCGGCAATCCAGCAGATGCTGATGGCGTACCCCACGTTGCCGGCCCAGCGGCTTCCGTTCGCCGGTGGACTGGTGGGCTATCTGGGCTATGAATGCCTGCGGCATGTGGAGCGCGTGGCGGTGCGGCCGCGCGCTCCCTCCGACCCCGCAGACGCCTGGTTCGGCCTGTACGCATCGGCGCTGGTGGTGGATGGTCGCACGGGAGAGGGCTGGCTGGTGTCCACCGGTTTGCCCGAACAGGAGGAGACCCGGCGGCGTGCCCGTGCGCGACAAGAGCTGCAACGCTTGCGTGACTGGATCGGTTCGCGCCACCCGGACTCGCAAGACTCGCGCCCGCTCCCCGGCGCGCTGCGCTCGAGCCTGGACCGGCACGAGTACCTCGACGCGGTGCAGTGCATCCTCGACCACATCCGTGCCGGCGACATCTACCAGGCGAACCTCACCCAGCGCTTTCGCATGGATGTTGCCGAACCCGATCCAGTGGCGCTGCTGGGCCGGCTGCATGGCGCCAGCCCGGCGCCTCATGCCGCCTACCTGGACACCGGACCCTGGAAGATCCTGTCCTCGTCCCCCGAGCGCTTTCTGCGCCGCAGCGGCGACCAGGTGGAGAGTCGCCCGATCAAGGGCACCGCTGCCCGGGGGGCAACGGCGCATGCCGACGCTGCCAGTCGCGCCGCACTGAAGGAGAGCGCCAAGGACCAGGCGGAGAATTTGATGATCGTGGATCTGATGCGCAACGATCTGAGCCGCGTGTGCCGCCCCGGCTCCGTGCAGGTGCCGGCGCTGTCCGTGGTGGAGACGTATGCCACGCTGCACCATCTGGTCTCCACCGTGCGTGGTGAAATCCGCGAGGATTGCACCACGGAAGATCTCCTGCGCGCTACGTTCCCTCCGGGCTCCATGACCGGGGCTCCGAAGGTGCGAGCCATGGAGATCCTGCACGAACTCGAGCCAGTGAGCCGCGGCCCTTATGCCGGCGCGCTGGGCTACCTGTCGTTCTGCGGTGATCTGGACCTCAGCGTGGTGATCCGCACCGTGCTGCTGGGCCAGGGCGAGGCGCGGTTCCACGTGGGCGGAGGCGTGGTGGCCGACTCCAGTCCACAGGCCGAGTACGAGGAGAGCTTGCTCAAGGCGCGCGCCTTGCTGGAGGCTTTGGGAGCGGGTGCTATACTCCCCGGCCCGACGTCGAGGAAGAAGTGAACCAGACCACCTACTTGCTCATCGCGACCGCAGGGGCGACAGCTCTGTTCCATACGCTGATCCCCGACCACTGGCTGCCGTTCGTTCTGGTGGCCCGATCACAGAACTGGAGCCTGCGAAAGACCTTCATCACCACGCTCATCTCGGCACTGTTCCACGTGACCCTCTCCCTGGGCCTGGGGATTCTGGCTTTGTTCCTGGGTCGCGAGTTCATCCTGGCGGTGGGCGAACGCCTCCAACTGATGGCCGGCTGGGCCCTGGTCTTCTTCGGCGTGGTCTACACTCTCTATTTTCTGGTGGGAGGGGGCCAGCACCAGCATTACTTTCCCGGCCACGGCGAGCATCATCCTCACGAGGACTACCAGACGAAGGGCAATCAGCCCAGCGAGGGCCCCAGCAAGCCCCATATCCTGAGCCGCCACCTCGGCGACCGCCCCTGGGGAGCCATCGCCCTGGCCGCCGTTGTGGGACTCAACCCCTGCGTCCTGGCCATCCCTCTGGTCTTCGCCACCATCGCCGAGGACGGCTGGGCCCTGCTCTGGGTCTCCATCGCCTTTGCGGCCACCAGCGTCATCGTTCTGGTAGGCGCGTCCGTGCTGGCCCACCGAGGCCTCAAACACCTCCGCCTCACCTTCCTCAACAAGTACGGCGAGGTCATCAGCGGCGCACTACTGATTCTCGTCGGCCTGGCAATGATCCTCATCGAATCCAACCATCCATGACCAGAAGCAGCGGCGTCCTGCTGGGCTAGTTTCCAGGGAGTTGGCAACAGGCTCCCACCCGGAGGCCGTTGTCTCAAACGGCAGTAGCCGGTGTCATCGCCCCGGCAGGAACGCGCAACACCACCAGCGTGGCATCGTCGGCCGCCTCGTCTCCGCCCTGATGCTCCTGCAGGGCCTCCTGCACTTTCTCCAGCAACACCTCGATGTCGGTGGTGCGCTCCTCCACCAACAGCTTCTCCAATCTCTCCACGCCGAACTCCCGCCCCTCTGCATCCTCCGCCTCCACCAACCCATCGGTATAGAGGAACAGGGAGTCCCCCTCTTCCAGCGTGACACTCTCCTCATGGTACCCGCCACCAGGTAGCAAGCCGGGCGGACGTCCTCCCGGGGTCAGATGATCCACACTGCCGTCGCGATGCACCGCAAGGGGAGGTGTGTGACCGGCGTTGACGTAGCGTAGCTGCTTGCGCTCGGGGTCGAGGATGGCAATGAACAAGGTGAGGTATACCTCGTCTGGTGTGTTCTCCGAGATGTCGTGGTCCAGCGAGTCGGTGAGCCGCGCCAGGTCGCGCTCCATCGGCAAGCGCGCCCGCAACGTCGCCTGGACGTTGGACATGAGCAGCGCGGCGCCCACACCCTTTCCGGACACGTCGCCTACCAGGATGCCCAGCTGGCCGCCGTCCAGCGGGAAGTAGTTGAAGAAATCGCCGCCCAGTTCCTTGGCCGGAATGGACACACCGCGCACGTGGGCCTGCGGCGAACGGTAGGTTCCGTGAGGCAGCAGTTCGTTCTGGATCTGCCGGCACAGCTCGAGTTCGCGGGCCAAGCGCTCCTGCACCACCAGCTGACGCTGGTGCTCTCCCAGCTGTCGCGCCATGCGGTTGAACGTTTCCGCGAGCTTGCCGAACTCATCACGCCCGCGCAGCGGCACCTGCGCCTCCAGATCGCCGGCTCCAAGCCGCTCCGCCGCACGGGTCAGCTGGTCGAGCTTGCGTGTCATCCGCGACGACAGCGGCACGATCCCCCCCAGTGCCAGTCCCACCAGCGCCAGCCCGACCGCCAGATTGGTGGCGGCGGTGGTGCGCATCTTGTCCAGCGAGTCACCTACCGGGCTGGCGATGCCGAAGGTCAAATGGCTGGAGTCATCGGTCTGCCACACCGTCACCCAGTCGGGGTTCGTCTCATCGTCGTCGGCCAGGCGTCCGGCGGATACCCGCTCGGGCAAGGCCAGCGGCTCCAGCTTGGAGAGATCCGCAGGATCCGGCGTGAACAGATTCCCCTCGGCATCCAGGGCGAAAGGGATCTCACCCAAGCCCCCCTTGGTGCGCGAAAGGACCCGGCGCAGGAGCTCGTGCCGGCTCACCTTGGCGCGCAGCGTGCCCACGTTGCGCCCGTCATGCAGGACGGTACTGCCGATCTCCGCGGCCAGCAGGAACTCGAATTCCCCGGGTCCGGCCACCGGAACATCGATCCCCGCCCGACGCCGCTGGTCGCGGTCTTCGAGCTCACGGGACAGCGCCAGCAGGCCTCCCTTGAACTCTTCCATCTTGCTTTCCAGGTCGATTTTCGGATCTCCCTGCGGCGCAGAGTTCTCCCCGGCCAACAACACGCTTTCTTCGCTGGAGAACATTTCGACCTTCTTGTGCTGTACCACCAGCTTGTCGCCGACACGCCTCACCACGACCTCTTGCCCGATGTCGCTTGCGTCGGGAAGCTGCAGGTACACGACCATGGGAGCCCCGGCTTCGCCACCCGGCAGTGGGATCTCCACCGGTCCGCCGCGTGGCCCCGCGGCCGCGGGAACCAGGGGCTCGGCCCGGTGGAACTCGATGCGGTCCACCAGGCCTGCGGCGCTGCCGAGGTCGCTCCGCAGGCGCGCCATGAGCACGGTCCACTCCTCGGTCCCTTCGGCTCCTGGCGCCAGGGTGCTCCAGTACGGCAAATCGCTCACCCTGTCGATGCGGTGCTGCAGATCGTCGGTGATCTCGCCCATGCGGCGTTCCATGTCGCGCGCCCGGACGATGGTTTGCGCCTGCACCGCCTGCCGGAAGGCCGTGCGGGAGCTGTAGTACGAGTACAGTGTGACGCCGGTGAGCGGTAACACCGAGAACACGAAGAATGCCAGGATGATCTGATTGCGCAGCTTCATGACAGAACTCGTCCGTGCGGGGGGGGGATGCCTCCGCGTTTGCTCTAGATACGGCCCGCAGGCCAGGTAGGGTTCGATTTCCGGTAGATTGGAGCCGGGGCTGACGGCGGCGGACCCGCTTCGCTATGATAGCCCAATACGCGGCGCCCCGCGGCCGCCATCGGTGAGAGGTCCCGGAACCCATGAAATACTGTCCAAACCCGTATCTTCCCCGCCGCCGCATGACGCGCACCGTCCATGTGGGCGATGTGGCCGTGGGAGGGGATGAGCCCATCCGGGTGCAGTCCATGACCACGCCGGCCACTGGTGACCTGCAGGCCACGGTGGAACAGATGCAGCGCCTCGCCGATGCCGGTTGTGAGATCGTGCGGGTCACGGTTCCCACCGTGACCGATGCGGGATACCTGCCCGGGATCAAGGCCGAGATGCGGCGCCGTGGGGTGCGCATGCCGGTGGTTGCCGATATCCACTTCAGCCCTGCCGCTGCCATGGCCTCGGTGGAGCATGTGGAGAAGGTGCGGGTCAACCCGGGCAACTACGTCGACTCCAAGCGCTTCGAGCAGCGTGAATATACCGATGCCGAGTACGCTGCCGAGGTCGAGCGGATCGCGGTGCGATTCCTGCCCCTGGTGGATCGCGCCCGGGAACTGGGTGTCGCCATCCGGGTGGGAACCAACCACGGCTCTCTCTCCGATCGCATCATGAACCGCTTCGGGGACTCACCCGCCGGGATGGTGGAGTCCGCAATGGAGTTCCTGCGCATCGCACGCGACCGTGGGTTCCACGATCTCGTGCTGTCCATGAAGTCCTCCAACCCCACCGTGATGATCCAGGCCTATCGACTGCTGGCCGCGCGCATGGACGATGAGGGCATGGACTATCCGTTCCATCTGGGCGTTACCGAGGCGGGCGAGGGTGAGGACGGCCGGGTCAAGTCGGCGGTGGGCATCGGCTCGCTGCTGGAGGACGGCATCGGTGACACCATCCGCGTCTCCCTCACGGAGGATCCCGTGGCGGAGATCTCCGTGGCCCGGGAGCTGGTGGCGCAGCACGAACGAGCCCGTCAGGGAGCCTGGTCAACGACGGCGGACCTTTCGGTACCGGAGCTGCGTGATCCGTATCGCTACGCCCGTAGATCCTCGTCCGAGGTCGAGCTACAGGGTACGGCGTGGGGAGGGGACCGGCCGCCGCAGGTGGAAGTGCTCGTGGGACCGGTCTCCACGCCGACGGAGGCGATCGATCAGGTACGCACGCTGGTCGGCGCCGGCGTGCCCGAGGAGACGCGTCCGGATTTGCTCGAGTGGGACCTGGTGGCGCCCGCTTCCGCGGACACCTGGTCGGAGGTCTTCGATACTCTGCAATCCGAGGGGTTTCCGGTCCGGCTGTCCCTGCGGCTGGACCCGGCAGCATGGAGCGCATCGCGGAGTGGGGCGGTGGCGCGCAAGGCTCACCGCTTGACGCTGCGCTGCTCGCCGCAGCAGGATCCGCGGGATCTCGATGCCTGGATGCAGGCGGCGGCCGCTGCTTCCACGCCTATCCTGTGGGAGATGGAGGTCCCCTCGGTCGATCAGATGTTCGCGGCCGCCGATGCCGCGGTCCGTCTGGTGCAGGGGAGTCGCACCGGGGCGTTGCTCGCCCTGCGGATGGCACCGGGTGTACCCCTGGTGGGGGCTTATCGACTGCTGGCCGCGCGTCTGTTTGCCGCCCGACAGGAGACGCCCTTGGTGCTGCTGCACGCGTCCCATGACGACAAGGAAGCCCAGCTGGCAAGCGCAGCGCTTCTCGGGAGTCTGTTGTGCGATGGCCTGGGGGATGCGGTGCGCATCGAGGGACCCGCGCCGGCGCGCGCGGCGCAGCTCTGCTTCACACTCTTGCAGGGCACCCGACTGCGCCTGTCGCGCACCGAGTTCATCAGCTGCCCCTCCTGCGGACGGACACTCTTCGACCTCGAGTCCACCACACAGCGCATCAAGGAGAAGACGGGGCACCTGAAGGGCGTCAAGATCGCCATCATGGGGTGCATCGTCAATGGACCGGGCGAGATGGCCGACGCCGATTTCGGCTACGTGGGCGGTGCGCCCGACAAGGTGAACCTGTTCGTCGGGCAGTTGATGGTGGCGCGGCATGTGCCGGCGGCCCAGGCCGATGACCGCCTCATCGACCTCATCAAGCAGCACGGCAAGTGGGTGGACCCGCCGGCCCTTGCCATGTAAGCACGGGCTTCCTGGGGATGTGGCGAGACTTGCTGTCCCCAACGGGCTTGCCTATAATCCGCCCTGGGCCGCCCGCTGACGGACGGTCGCACGCGGTTTGCACTCCATCCGTTTCGGGACTCACCATGCGCCTAGCTCGCGGCCTATGCCTTGCCCTTTTGCTGGCCTTGTTCCTGCCCGTCCTTTCCTTGCAGGCTCGTTCGAGGCTGGCAGATGTGGACACCCGTTGCCCGCTGTTCGGCCATCCGTTCACCGCACAGGCCGTGGCCAGCGGCGACGACTTTGCGGCATTCGACTCCGATCTGTGCAGGCGTCCGCTGGATCACAGCCTGTACATTCTGGCCGTCTGGACCTGTCCGTACTGCTTCTTCTCCGCGTATCAGACCGACTACCTGAAGCCACTGCCGGCGGAATTCCGGGAGATGGAGTTGCGGCGCTATACGCTGGACACAGCTCCGGCCGAGATCGAGCAGCGCGAGATCTTCGTGGGGGTCAAGTACCACAATGCCGAGACCTTCTGTCGCAAGCAGGGGCGTGACGCCTGGTTCTTGTACGACCTCATGCTGCGCGGCACGTACTCATGCCGCATTACCGTCGTGCAGGGCACGGCGGAGTTCCAGAGCCTGCGCGAGCAGTGGATCAAACAATCCTGGCCGCACAAGACACGCTTCAGCGTGGAAGAGGTGAACCTGGCCGTGGCAGCGCGGGTGGCGCAGGAGCTGGACGAAGGCAACCTGGCCGGGGACAGCGTCGATACCATGCGCTATTTGCGGGCCGATGCCCTGCGACGTGCCGGCGAACACCGGGAGGCCGCCGCCATCTTCGAGGATCTGCTGAAGGGCTCGGCGCTGGGCTCGGAGCTGTTGCGCGACGCCCGCAGCCAGCTGGCGCTGTGCATCAAGGAGGGTGACTTCCAGCAGAAGGCATTCGAGTACCTGCAACAGGCGCAGGAAGAGGGTCTGGTTCCGGCGGAAAACGCCACGCTGTCCGTATACCTGCAGGGTGAGTTGATGCGTCGCCTTGGCCACCCGGGCGAAGCGCGCAAGTTCTACCGGCGTGCGGCCGAGCTCCCGGTGCAGCAGGAGTTCCTCGCAGCCCTCATCGAGAAGCAGCTGGGGCGAGTGGATGCAGCCCCGGCGTTGAAGTCCAAGGACAAGAAGAAGAGGAAAGGGCGCTAGGCGTGGTTCCTGTCGCGCAGAGCGAGACCGAGCGAGGCGGGGAGTGACGAGGCGATGCCGTCGTGCCGAGGGAAAGGCCGCTTGGCCACGCGTCGCGAAGCTCGCCGCTGCCTTGTTATGGCTGCTTGCCGTTGCATGCGGCCCGGACCCGGCTGTGGAGGAGTTGCGCAAGGGCGTGCTGTTCTACCCCTGGACGCACGGCTCGACACTCAGCGAAACGCCGCAACGCGTGGCCGAGATCACCCAGGAACGGGTCCGAACCCTGCGTGAGATAGAAGACTTCGCCGGAACTCTGGACGAGTGGAGGTCGCGCACCGGTCCCGTTGACCGCATCCACGTGGGGCCTGATGACTATGCCCTGAACCGCAACATCTTCTTCTACTGCCTGGCCTCGCTGGAGCGGCCTGCTGTGGCACAGGATCTCCTCGTGCGCATCACCCGGACCGCTCCGGATGGTTCCGAGACCACCGACCTGGTCACGCAGTTGACGGCGCAGATCAATCGCAGGGCCCAGTCGGCCGGCATCCTGTACTCCATGGCGGAACTCCCTGCGGGGGAGCATCGCCTGCACGTGGAGGTGCTGGACGGCGAAGACGTTGCTGCCAGTGGAGACCTGTGGGTGGACTACGATCCCGGGAGATGAGAAACTCGTGATCCTTGAAGCGGAGGCTACACCATGAGAACCCGATGGGCATTGAGCGGTGTGGTGGTCGGTTTGCTGCTCTCCGCCAACGGTGCCGTTGCCAAGGAGGGGAAGTTCTTCTCGGCGCAGATCCACTATCTGTTCAGTAACATCGAAGCCGAGGGTCGGACCATCGAGGAGTTTGTGGGTAGCCGGTTCGATCTGGAGGACACGCTGGGCGTGGACACGCACGATGGCGTGCCGTCGGTGAACCTGTGGTTCCACATCCTGCGCCGCAACTCCGTGCTGGTCTCGTACTTTACCAGCAGCTATGACGGTTCGACGACGCTCAGCAAGCCCCTGCTCTACGGCAACGAGTTGTATCCCCCCGGTGCGGAGGTGGACAGCCAGTTCGATTTCTCCCTGGCACGCCTGCACTACAATTTCCGTTTTCTGAATTTCAAGGTCGTCGACATCGGCGTCCTCGTGGGCGTGGATCTCTACCAGGGAGAGGGCCGTTTGACGGTGGCGGGGTTAGCCGACGAGGACAATGATTTCAGCGCACCATTCCCCGTGGTGGGGCTCAACTTCACCGCCAAGGTTCCCAAGATCGGCCTCTTCATCTATACCGAGGCAACGGGCACCAGCCTTGACATCGGCGACGTGGACGCCAGCGCTCTGGATGCGCAGTTTCGGGTGACCTGGTACATTGCCGACGGTCCGTTCGGTCTGACCGCTGGGTACCGCTACCTGGATCTGGACCTGGATGTGAAAGACGAGGGCGAGGGCAAGATCACCCAGGAGGGATTCTACGGCGGCATGGCCATCCGTTTCTGAGACAGAGCCCGCTGAACACCGCCGCACCGGCCGGAGGATCCCTGGAAACCCGCCTACCTTTAGGATAACCTGACATCCCACGTCGGGCTTCGACTCGAGCCCAGTGAGAATTATGCTGAATCGCCTCAAAAGGCTCTTCGGCAGACGAGCGGTTGCGCCGACTCCTTCCCCCGAGGCCGGCGATTCTCCAGCGGGAGCGCCGGAGAGCGCGCGTTTGCCTGCCGCAACATTTGCCCAACCGGACCACTCGCCGGCATCTCCGCCTGCTCGGGCGGAGGTGCGCGACATCCGCATGGCAGACATCGACACCGATGCCATCCAGATCCTCCGGCGTCTGATCAGACACGACCATATCGCCTACCTGGTGGGTGGCTGCGTCCGCGATCTCCTGCTGGGGCGCCGTCCCAAGGATTTCGACATCTCCACGTCGGCCAGACCCAATCAGGTGCGACGGCTGTTCCGCAACTCCCGGGTCATCGGGCGCAGGTTCCAGCTGGTGCACATCTTCTTCCGCGGGCCGGGTGGGCGAACTGAGAAGATCATCGAGGTCTCCACGTTTCGCGCCTATCACGGCGGAAACAACGATCAGGATGACCTCCTCATCACCCGGGACAATGTCTTCGGTACGCCGGAAGAGGACACTTTGCGGCGCGACTTCACGGTGAACTCGTTGTTCTACGACATCGAGCGCAGGGAGGTGATCGATCATCTGAAGGGTGTCAACGACCTACGGGCCGGCATTATCCGCACCGTGGGAGACCCGGATATTCGTTTGCGCGAGGATCCCATTCGTATCCTTCGCGCCATCAAGTTTGCCGCCAGGCTCGGGTTCGAGATCGAGCCGGCGACCCTGGAAGCCCTGCGCGCCCACCGCTGGGACATCCAGCGTGCTGCGGCGCCCAGGATTCTGGAGGAGATGCTGCGCATCCTGCGCTCCGGTGCCGCGCTGTCGGCGTTCTCGTTGCTGGGTGAGACACGTACGCTGGAGGTGTTGCTGCCGGAGATCGATGGAGCCCTGCACCGGGATGAATCGCTGGTCGAGGTCTACTTCGGAGTCCTTGGCGAGCTGGATCGACGGGTAGCGGCGGGGGAGGAGCTCAGCAACGCAGTGGTGCTGGCGTCCATCCTGCTGCCGTTGACGCCCTGGCCGGCCGGCGATCCGCAGCGTGGCTTTGCCGAGGTGCGATCCGCTGTGCTGGAGCTTCTGGAGGGTGTCTTCCAGCGGCTCCGGGTGTCCCGAAAGGACGGGGAAGCGGTGCGTCAGCTGCTGCTGTCCATCCGCAAGATGGCACCCGGGTTCCGGGCGCGAGGCTTCTCCCGCAATGTCCTGGCGCAGCGGCCGTACTTTCCCGAGCTGCTGACCGTGTTCTCCATTCATTGCCGCGCACGGGGATGCTGGGCGGAAGTGCTGCAGGAGTGGGAGGAGCTCCTGCAGCCTGCGGCCGAGCGCACTCCCGGAGCACGGCGTCCCGCGTCCGGTCGAGGCGGTGTCGACGGGGGTGGAGGCGGGCGCCGGCGCCGCCGCAGAGGTGGACGGAGCCGTCGTCCCCCTGCCGGTTCCCGGGCACCGGGAACCCGTTCCTGAACTCCGGTGTCCAGAAAGGCAGACCGCTGCTTGCCTGATGCCCTGCAGGGCCTTATCTTCTGAGGAATCACCGCTTTGTTCCGCAGCGAGAGTGCCTCATGATCCGGATGCGCGCCATGTTCCGCCTGGCTTGCCTCAGCCTGTGTCTCGCCCTGCCTGCAGTGGCCCAGCAGGAGGTGGAGACCCCGCTGGCGCGCTCGATGGTTGGCTCCTATCGAAAGCTGATGGAGATCGAGGACAAGATCCTGCTGGCCGCGGAGCGCCATGACGTGTCTCCGCTGCTGGCCCGGGCTCTGTGTCTCTACGAGTCGGGCGGCAATGCCAGCCTGACGTCGCATGCAGGGGCTCAGGGCTACTTCCAGGTCATGCCCGGTACCTTCCGCCGCATGGGCGTGCGCACCAACATCGAAGCCGGCATCAAGTATCTCAGCCAGCAGTTACGGCGCTTCGGGCGCGAGGATCTGGCGCTGGCGGCCTACAACGGCGGCCCGGGCGTGGTGACCCGCGGACGGGCACCGCTGGAGACGATGCAATACGTCCTGGGAGTGGGAAACAACAAGAACGTTCTGCAGCAACATGAGGCCCGGATCCGCGACCAGGCCCTGCAGTTGCGCATCCTGCGCACCGAGGAGGGTGACACCTGGTGGAGTCTGAGCCACCGCACCGGCATCCCCGTGTTGCAGCTGCGCCTCTACAATCCGTTCCTGGCACTGCGGCCCCTGGCCGCGGGCCGCCTCATCGTGTACCCGCCGGCTGCCGAGCAGGCGCCCGTCACGTTCGCGCAGGACTCCATCGGCTATGTGACTCGTCCTGGAGACCACTACCTGCTCCTCGCGGCTGCTTTCGGCGTGGCACCGGATCGCATCCGGGAGGCCAACGGTCTGTGGCATGTGGACCTGGTGTTGCCCGGTACGACACTGAAGATCCCGCTGGATCGCGACGAGGCCAGCTGGGTCGATCATACCGTCGAGCCCACCGATACTGTGGGGCGGGTGGCAAGCCACTATGGTGTTCCTGTGTGGGACGTGATCCGCGACAATCGGCTGTGGGATCAGGATCTCAGCGGAGCACAGGTCGTGCGCGTGGATCTGGCTCGCAAGATCCCGCGCTTTACCAGCTACAAGGTACGGCGCGGCGATACCTTGACCGGCATCGCACAGCGGCATTCCGTCGCACTGGCCTCGCTGCGCAAGGCGAACGGATTTTCCGCGGGCCACTGGCGCATTCGCATCGGCGATGTGCTGAGGATTCCCCTCAACTAGTCGTTGGCGAGCACGGAATGCACGGCGTCGATGAGCTCGGCAGGGCGGAACGGCTTGGCCACGAACGCGTTTCCTGAGCGGCGCAGGTACTCCAGCACCGTCGGCTGGTCGGTGAAACCGGTGGTGAAGATCACGCGCATGGAGCGGCCCGGGGTGCTGCTGAGGATCTTCTGGCGCAGCAGCACGCCGTCCGAGTCGGGGAGCATCAGATCCAGAATGGCGACGTCGTATCGGTTCTGGTGGATCTTCTCCAGCGCCCGCTCAGCGTCCGCGGCTGTGTCCACCAGGAAGCCCGAGGCGGCCAGAGTCTCCTGCATGGTCACGCAGGTGGGGCCGTCATCCTCTACCACCAGGATACGCTTGCTCGCTGCTCTCATGGTCGGTCCTCCAGGCGCAGGTGCGCCGGCTTCAATATCGGCTCTCGGCAGGGTCAGGTCAACGGCCGGCCTGTCCACTTGCAGTCAGGAGAGGACAACAGTGTCCACTCCAGCACACACGTTGCCGCACACCGCCGGTGTCACCCCATCACCACGATCCATGTAACTATATATTACATAGTTAGTTACGAATTATTTACCAGTGTGCCGTGCGATGCTCACAGGTGGTATGCCTCTTGCTAAACACATAGGGTGAGTCCGCAAGGACTCGGCAGACAAGACAGAAGGCTTCGCATTGACCGGTGTCGTTCCTGCCGTAGTGAACGAGTCGAGCCTAGCCAAGCATCCAGTTTCCCCCTTCGGGGGGAATGATTTCGCCAAAGCCCCTCCTAATAAACCCTCCCGTGAACTCGGGACCCGACGACACCGGTCATTTTTCTCCCACCCAGAGCCCCCCAGAACATTCCCAGAAGTTCCAGCCGCAGTGTGGCGCAGTTGCGTGTCGAACTCGGCATGGGATATACAGTCGGTGCAGGTCAACGGAGGAAAGTCATGATCTCTACTCGGTTGGGCGCCCAGGCATCGGCATGGATGGTCACTCTCGCGCTCTTTCTCCCGGGCGGCGCGGCTCTGGCTCGCGAAGTGGACAGCGACGACCGTCTGCTCACGCAGTTCATCCAGGACGGCGAGGTGGTGGCCCATCCCTGGCTCGAGGGCCACATCAATTTTCAAGGATGGGACGAAGGTGACCGGGCGGCGCTGGGTGGGTTGCTGGCGTTCACCCTTGCCAGTGACTTCGAGGTGGGCGTGAGCTTTGCCGGCATGTGGGTGGACCCGGACGGCACCGGCAGTGACGAGGGGTTCTCCGATACTCAGGTGTTCGGCAAGGTGCGCCTCATCGAGAAACCGGTGGTCCTCTCAGTGGGGACCGTGATCTCCCTTCCCACCGGCGACGAGGAGGACGGGATGGGCACCGGCGAGGTGGAGATGGAGTTCTTCGGCGCCCTCCGCAAGGTGTACCGCCCCATGACCCTGGTGGCCAACGCCGGCTTCCGCGTCAACCAGGATGCCGATGTGCACCTCGCACAGGGTGGGTTCCCCCGGGACGGGGAGACGGAAGGGAAGGTGTCCGGTCGCCTCGGTGCGGGATTGATCTTCCTGCACGGCGAGCGCTGGAGCTACCAGGCGGAGCTCTCGTTCGAGACCAAGCGCTACGAGGGTCACGATTCGGACCTGCGCTTCACCCCCGGGGTGTCCTTCCGCGGCGAGCACGCCATCCTGCGCGCCGGCCTGAGCCTCGGCCTCACCGACGGTGCGCCCGACTACGCACTGCTGGGTTCGGCGGTGTTGCGCTTCTAGGAGAACAGGCCACCGGTCTCCTTTTCCCGCCGCAAGGAGCCCAACTCGCGGCCCCGTGTGGTGCCGTTTTTTGTCCATCCTCCGGGTGTCCGACCGTCACCTGCTTGACACGGCGCACACTTCTCCTGACACCGACACGTGCTCACCCGAGATGGCTTGGCCTGTACGTGTTCTGGCGCTCTCCAGGTGAATCTCCCGCGGCCCCTGGTGGCATGGTTCCTGCTCTCCACCATCCCGGCGGCCGACGAACCTACGTTGGTCCTCATCCCGGCGACCTGCCGGACGAAGGTGGCCCTCCATGCCCGCGGAACCGCTCCAGATTTCTCACGTCCCGTTGTCGTCCACCGAGAAGGTCGGCTGGATCGCCGCCATCTGCCGCGAGGCGTTGAGGGCGGACAACCTGCCCCAGGCGCTGGACAGCGCGGTGCGGGGACTGGTGGAGACAGTGGGCTACTTCTCGAGTTCCATCGGCTTGCTGGACGCCGAGCGCCGAGAGGTGGTGAACCGTGCCTGGTGCTCCCGGGGATCGGCGAAGATTCCCGAGGGCTACCGTCAGACGCTGGAGGAGGGCGTCGTGGCGCGCGTCGTTCGATCCGGCGAGATCGCTGAGGTGCCGGACGTGCGGCAGGATCCGGACTACGTGGCGTTGTTTCCCGAGGTGCGCAGCGAGATCTGTTTTCCGTTGCGCGCAGGGGAGGAGGTCATCGGAGTTCTGGACGTCAACAGCGATCAGATCGATGACTTCGACGACGAAGGACGCTGGTTGCTCGAGACACTGTCCGGACTGCTGGGGCAGATCATCGAGAAGAGCCGGTTGCTGGATGAGGTGGTGGAGACCCGGGACTATCTGGAGGGACTCATCGCGGCCGCCGGAGATGCCATTGCCACCATCTCTCTGGACGGAAGGGTGCAGCGCTGGAACCGCGCGGCGGAACAGATGTTCGGCTACCGGAGGGCGGAGATGGTGGGGAGTCCCATAGCCGTCCTGGCGCATCCCGAGGAAGCGCCGGACACGGAGCACCTGTTGCGGCGCGTGGCGCAGGGTGACGTCATCGAAGAGCACGAGGCGCGATATCTGCACAAGGACGGCCGCCTGGTGGATGTGTTCCTCGCGATCTCTCCTGTCCATGATGTTACGGGCGGGGTCATGGGAAGCAGCATCATCATTCGTGACGTGAGCGAGGCGCGCCGCATGGAGGCCCGGTTCATCGAGATGCACTGCCAGGTGGCGGCCTCGGAGGAGAAATACCGCAGCCTGGTGCACCATTCACTGGAGGCCATCTTCCTGGTGGACCCGCTGGCGTTTACCATCCAGGAGGCCAACCCCTGCGCCGTGGCATTGACCGGACGGTCGGCGGAGCGCCTGGTGGGGATGCGTTGGCCCGATCTGATCTGCTCCGAGGACATGGAAATGGGACGTCGCTACCTGGAAGAGGCTGCCGCCACCGGATCCGGTGGGATCCAGGAGATCCGTCTGCGGTGCCCGGACCAGGGCGAACTGACGCTGGAGATCACCGCCGGCTCGGTGCGCTCGAGCGAAGCGCCGTTCTTGCAGATCATCGGTCGCGATGTGACCGAGCGTCGCCGTGCGGAAGGGGAGACGGAGGTGATGCGTAGCCGGCTGTTTCAGTCCGAGAAACTTTCGGCGATGGGCGAACTCATCAGCGGTGTGGCCCACGAGCTCAACAACCCGCTCACCGGAGTCATCGGATACGCACAGCTGTTGCTGGACACGCCCGATAGCGAGAACGCGCAAAGGAATCTGGAGCGCATCCAACACGAGGCGAGGCGTTGCCATCGTATCGTCCAGAACTTGCTCGCGTTCGCGAGGAAACGGCAGTGCCAGTGGAGTTCTGTATCGGTGAACGATCTGCTCGTGGAGACCCTGGATCTGCGTGCGTATCAGATGCGCGTGGATAATATCTGGGTGGTGCGTGAACTCGACGCCGACCTGCCCAGGATCCAGGCCGATTCACACCAGTTGCAGCAGGTGTTCGTCAACCTGCTGAACAATGCGCACCAGTCCATGGCAAGCACCGGGCGCGGTGGGGTCCTCACCGTGACTAGCCGCCGCATCCAGGATCGCGTCATGATCCGCTTCGCGGACAACGGTCCCGGGATTCCGGAGGACATCCGTCACCGGATCTTCGAGCCGTTCTTCACCACCAAGAAAGTCAACATGGGCACCGGCCTGGGGCTCTCGCTGTGTTACGGCATCATTCAGGATCACGGCGGAACCATCAGCGTGACCAGCCGGGGTAGCGTGGAGACCGTTTTTGTGGTGGAACTGCCGGCGGAAGCCAGTGCAGTCGCGGCAGAGGGTGCCGAACGCGTCCTGGACGCTTCCGGCGCCCCCCCCCAGGAGGTCGAGGTGCACGAGAAGGCGCGTCGTATCCTGGTGGTGGACGACGAGGAGACCATCCTCGAGTTCCTCAGCGAAGCCTTGCGTATGCGCGGCCACGAGGTGGACTGCGCTGCCAACGGCTTGCACGCCCTGGACCGGATACGAGAGCAGCCCTATGACGCGGTGATCACCGATCTGAAGATGCCCGGGATGAGCGGCCGCCAGTTCTACCAGGCGCTGTCTCGCGAGCTCCCGGCCATGGCCCGCAAGGTGATCTTCGCCACCGGAGATCTGGTGGCCCACGATACCATCGCGTTCCTGGAGTCCACGGGCAATACCTACCTGGAGAAGCCGTTCTCCATCCGTTCCATCGCAGAGGCGCTGCGGCAACTGGAGGAGTAGAGCTTCGACCCCCTCTGCTCGCTCAGAACAGCGATTCATCGCCGGGCAGATAGCGCTCCAGGCACCCGAACTCCTCACTGGCCAGCAGCTGGGAGTCTGCCACCAGCTGGAATCCGGCGTCCAGCACTGCCTTCAAGGCGACCTGGTTGATCCCCGGAATGCGCAGGCGGACCGTCTCGCTCTTGCGGGCCGCTTTCGAGACCACCAGCCCCAGGGCACTGCGGAGCCCCTGGGGACCGGCGGCAGCCAGCGGGCCCACCTCGCCCCCCGTGCCCAGGTAGGCGTAGGCCAGCGCCCGATTCCCCTTCCACAGCAGCAGGCACGTACGTCCGCCATGGGTCATCCAGAAGACGTGATCGTCCGCGCGGGTGCCGCCGAGGACCTCCCGATCCAGCCGTAGTAGGGGCGAACGAGGCCCCAGTTTGGCCGCGGCATCGTAGCGAGCCATGCGGGCCCCGGGAGGCAGCGGATTGGCCCGACGCAGCCGCTCTGCTGCTTCCTGGCCTCCTTCCACCGTGAACACCGGGTAGCGCGCCC
>Ga0114949_10000461_pt1 | contig 21781 bp, 15 predicted proteins | sample N074metaG_FD_83505 | JGI IMG/M metagenome (GOLD analysis project Ga0114949, IMG submission 83505) | Deep subsurface microbial communities from Kermadec Trench to uncover new lineages of life (NeLLi) - N074 metaG | ecosystem: Environmental > Aquatic > Marine > Ocean trench > Sediment | place...
CCCGCGGTAGCCCTCTAGGTGTTCCGCTAGATACCCGTCGAGTGCGGCCTCATCGAAGCGGTGTGCTTCGCGGACTTCAGTGATCTGCTCGGACGTCTGGATCATTTCGAAATCCGAAAACTCTCAGATATTTGTGCGTTCGCATCGATGGTAACTGGATTTGAATCCAGTTACCCGCAGGGACGGTGAGCGTATCGTGGGCCATCGCGGTTCGAATAGCGCGGGGCTATGATCGCGCGGTGACGATGAAGCTGCTTCGGACACCGGACGCAGATACCGAGGGATTGCCCGGCTACCCCTTCGCGGCCAACTACCTCAGCGTTGGCGACGCCGAAGACGGCCCCATTCGGATGCACTTCGTCGATGAAGGCCCGCGCAGCGGCCCGGTGATGCTGCTACTGCACGGCGAGCCCAGCTGGAGCTATCTCTACCGGAAGATGATTCCACCGCTCGCGGCGGCCGGCATGCGCTGCATCGCACCCGACCTGATCGGTTTTGGCCGATCCGACAAGCCCACCGAGCGCAGCGACTACACGTATGCGAGACACCTGAGCTGGCTACGCGCGCTGCTCGATCAGCTGGAACTCGACGACATCAATTTGTTCGGCCAAGACTGGGGCGGCTTGACCGGGCTCCGATTGCTCGCCGACCAACCGCAGAGATTCGCCTCAGTCTGCGCAGCGAACACAATTCTGCCCACGGGCCAAGGGAAAATGCCGGAGGCTTTTTTGCGCTGGCGCGAATTCTCTCAGAGCGTTCCGGAATTACCGATTGGGGCGATCATCAGCAAGGGTTGTGCCAGGCCAGTGCCCGATGAAGTTCGCGCCGCCTACGATGCGCCGTTTCCGGACGAATCCTACAAGGCTGGCGCGAGAGTCTTTCCAGCTCTGGTGCCGTGCGAGCCAACGGATGCAGAAGCCGTGAACAATCAGGCCGCCTGGAAGGTGTTGAAGGAATATCGGAGACCCTTTCTGACGTTATTCGCCGACGGCGATCCGATCATGGCTGGAGCGGAAAAAATCCTGCAGGCGAGTATTCCGGGTGCAGCCGATCAGCCGCACAAAATCATCCGCGATGCCGCTCATTTCATTCAGGAAGACGCGGGTGAAGAACTCGCTGATGAACTGATCAAATGGCTGCTATGACGATCGGCAGCCCGAGGAGACCACCATGAAGCTCTACGGAGTTCCCGCTTCACGTGCTATGCGATCGATCTGGGCAGCCGAGGAAGTCGGTGTCGACTACGAGCTGGTTCCGACGTCGTTCCTGGAGGAGAGCAAGGCGCCCGAATACCTCGCGATCAATCCGAACGGTCGCGTTCCGGCGCTCGTGGACGGCGACCTCGTCCTCTTCGAGTCGATGGCCATTAATCTCTATCTCGCCAAGACCTATGGCGGCAAGCTCTACCCGAGCAACCCGCAAGACGAAGCGCGCGCGAATCAGTGGACGATCTGGGGCATGACCGAACTCGAACCGCACCTGATTCCGATGGTGCTCCACAAGATGTTCCTCCCCGAAGATCAGCGAGACCCTGCAATCGTTGCCAAAGCGGAAGTCGAAGTCGAAAGACCGCTCGCCGTGCTCGATGCGCACGTTGCAGATCGTGAATACCTGCTCGGCGGTGACTTCACGATTGCAGACCTCAACGTTGCCGGTGCGCTGTCAACCGCCGCTTTCGTGAAATACGACATCTCGAAGTTCGAGAATGCGGCGCGTTGGATGAGCCGTTGTACCGGGCGGCCGTCGTTCGCGCGCGCCCAGGCCAAGTAAGCCCCTCGTCGACAAGGGATGTCGTTTTGAAACGGCGCGGAAGTCGTTTCGGGACGACGAGGAAGCCGTTCTCTGACGAGATTCTCGTGAGAGAGGGTCGGTCGTCGACACGAACGAACGCGTGCCAGGATATTGCACTTGTGGACGGAGGAACCCGATCGACATGAAGGTCAGCTTCGAACTCAGCAAGCGAGACATCCGCTTCTTCCGCGATCGCTTGAAGCAGGTCCGCGCGAGCGATGCTTCGAAAGACGAGGCGGCCGTGATTTGTGGCGCGGTCGATCTCGTGAAAGAAGCCATCTGTTGGATCGATCTCAGGGGGGCAGGTCACATCCGCAGCATCAACGGCGTCACGCTGCGACCGACAACCTCGATGCGGTCGAGCTGACTTTGCAGCGAGGTGAGTTCCTCCTCCTGGGAGTTCATCAGCTCGTGCAGTTGGTAGTTGTAGACGCGGATCGAATCGATCTGCGTCAGGACCGTCCGGTATTTCGCGAGCAGCTCGTCGGTCTCATCGCTGAGGTCATCGATGTTCTTTTGAATCGCCGCCGATTCGTTGTTCTTCTCGGAGCGTGCGTCGAATATTTCGCCGAGTGCCTTCTTCTTGGCCGTGATATCTGCGCCCGCGGGCGACCCTTGCTGGGCGAACGTCGTCGCGGCGGAGAGGATCCAGCTGGCACCGATTGCGCCCGCCAGTACGAACGTTGACCATCTCACAGTGGACCCTCTCGTCGAGACCTCCTCAGCGAATCGAATGGCACCCCACGCGAGAACCCAAATTTTGCCATAAAAACGACGGAGTGCAGATCATTCCTGGTTTCCCAGCCAGTGAAAGCGGACCCCCACGTGCGCTCGGTAGATCCACGAGTCGACTTTGACCTCGAACCGCGCGGCGGCGGTATCCATCCCAATCTGGTCGTCGAAGCTCTGCGTAGCGTCGAAGGAAATGGTTCGGTCGTCCACAATCGCGTACGCGCGCCCGCCTATGAACAGCGAAACGCCGAGCGGGCCGTAGCGAGCCGCATCCATCTCGATGTCCAGCCCCGGGCCGATTCCGTTGAATCGCTGTGAGCCACTGCCGCGGAGGATTGTCTCGCGCAGAAAGCCGGGAGAGATCCGAACGTCCGTGCACAGGATCTCGGGATCGCATTTCGCATCGACCACCAACCCGTTGGCTTTGACCTCGTAATTGATCCACCCGACAGAGGGCTTGATTCGGAGCTGGCGTTTTCCGAATTGGAGTGGGAAGGCGACGCCCAGGCTCGCGCCGAAGACGATGGTGTCGACCTCCGCGGTCGTTTCGCTGCCCTGGCCGTTGGCGTCGTTCTCACCGAAGCCCCTCCGTCGCTCTCCTGGCACCTCGTTTCTCGCACACTGGGCATCGGGCTCCGGGCCGCGGACGCAGCCGGGATCGCCCTCGAGTGCGAGGTCGCGGCTGGTGGAAAAAGTGGGAATGATTTCACCGCTGAAGAACACTCTCGGGCGAGTCGGGATCGGGAGCGCCGGAGCCATCACCTCCAGTGCACCGCCGACAAACGGTGAAACGGCAGTGTCGCTCCCGTTGAAGAAGCCTCGGAGCGGTATGGGAGTGGAACTCATGTCCTCGAAGAGGACGGAGTCCACGAGTCCCTTGTGGTTTTGAATGGTGACTCCACTGGTGATCGCCAGCGATGGGATCCAGCTGTCTTCTCCCGCCTGTCTAGTGGATTTCTCCAATTTGCCGCCGTCGGTCGCGAGTGCAGCGCTTGGGACCAGCACACCGAGTGCAATAACCGCGCCGATCGCCATCAAATCGTTGGCTCTTTTTCTCACGGCTTCATAGTATCATCAGACTCGAATGTGCGGGTATCTTCTCTGAATTGGGATATTCAGATTCCCCAGCGCGGGGAATTCAGATTCTCCTGGTTTTGATGGATGGTCGCCCGCGAGTGACCAGAAGCGTCAGAGGTGAACGGCCAGCAGAGCGAGAAGTGAATGGCCCGGAATGGAATGCCCGAAGTTGACGGGGTGAAGAATCCGTGCGCGGATGTGGAGCGGACGCCGCCCCTTACCGAGCACCGCAACACGCTGCGCGGGCCCGCACTTCTCGGCGGGTTCGTTTTCGCGACTGCTATTTTGTCTGCTGCGCTGGCCACGGCGGAAGAGCCTGAGCGGATCGCTCAGGCGGGAGATCCCGAACCGTCAGCGGCCGCTTCGGATCCGGCTTCCGAGTTGGATCCCATTGCATTGGAAATCTCTGGTGAACCCGAACCCGCCACCGAGGAGAATTCTTCCTTCAGGCCGGGGATCGAAGAGATCATCGTGTTGGGCGCGGAGTCGGAGGGCACTCGCGATTTCGAAGCCGCCGATTCCGTGACTGGCTTCGACGCCGAAGATCTGGCGGCACTGGGTGCGCAGGACATCGCCGACCTCGCGGCGTTCACCCCCAACCTGGAAATCGTGACGTACGGCTCGACGTCGCCGACCTTCTTCATTCGCGGCGTTGGCCTCAACGACTTCAATTCCAATTCGACGGGTGCGGTTGCCATTTATCAAGACGAAGTGGCGAGAAACGCCCCGGCGCTCCAGCTCTCGACGCTCTTCGACGTCGATGCCGTCAATGTGCTGCGCGGGCCGCAGGGAACCGGCTTGGCGCGCAACGCGTCTGCCGGAGCCATCAAGATCTATTCCCGAAAACCGACGGGTGAGTTCAGTGCTTATCTGCGCTCCGAAATCGGTAATTACGACGCGCGCGATTTCGAGGGCGCCATCGAGACGCCCATTATCGAGGATATGCTCGCGGGCCGTTTTGCGTTCCGGTTTACCGAGCGAGACGGCACCATGAAAAACCGCTGTGGCGACGCCCCACCGTTCGACAAACGCGTCGAGGTCCCGAACCCCGGAGGCGCCGGTGGGTTGAAGGAACTGGGCAAGAGGAGGGACGATTCGCCGTGGTCGATTTGTCACGAAATCGTCGATTCGGCTGGCTCCGGCACCACTGGATTCTCCGATATTCCTGTGGGCCTCGCGTCTCGGGTCAACAACATCGACAATTGGGCCGCGCGCGGAACTCTGCTCTTTCAGCCCACCCTCGACATGACCTGGCTGCTGAACGCCCACGGGTCCCGCCGCGATGAGCTGAGCCGGCTGGGCCAATCCATTGGGACAGGGGAATTTTTCTGTGCGAATGGCGACACTGAAAATTGTGACTTCCCGGGACAGGCGAAGACGTGCGTCGCGCCTCCGGAAAATGTGGGCAACGCGTGCAGCCTGAACCCGGATTGCGACAGCGTTGGTGGTGAGAGCAACGGCGTATGCACCTCGAAAGTCGTGGGGCGGCTGGGCGGACCGCAGGGCACGACAGGTTCCGGCTATGTTTCTCCGGAGATCCAACAGCGCCTCGAGCAATTGGCTCCGTGCCTCAAGGGCATACCTGGCCGCCCGGACGGGACCTGTGATCTCGCGGGGCCCGACCAGGCGTCAAACCGCGCACTGGTCAACAGAGCGAAGATCATCGTGGCGAATGAACTCGCCCAGGGTCTCGATACCCGACCATGGCAGGGAGACTTCAACCGGACCGGGCCGACGACAAACGACACCTGGGGGGCCTACCTCAACGGGGACATCGTGTTGCCCTGGGGGATGGAATTCACCTCGGTCACAGCCTTCGACACCTACGATCGGTACCTCGACATCGACCTCGACTTCTCGCCGCAGACCTTGTTCCACATCATCACCGATGACGAGGGCTGGCAGATCTACCAGGATTTAAGGCTCCAGGGCGAGATTGGTGACGACGCGCCGCTGCGCTGGGATGTCGGCACATGGTTTCTGCGCGAGCGGCTCGACGTTGTCGTCAGTAACGACCTGGGCACAGCTGGCGCGTTCGGTGTGGGTTCGCGCGACTACACGCAGGACCTCTGGAGCGCAGCGGGCTACGCGAGCCTGAGCTTCGATTTCTGGAACGACTTCACCCTCGACGGTGGCTTCCGTTACAACTGGGAGCAGAAGAAACTGGATTACGCGCTCACCACAGGGATTGGCGACGTACTGGAAGAGCGGCTGGACAATACCTGGCATGATCCGACGGGAACCGTCCGACTCACCTACCGCTTTCGAGGCGACACCCACGTCTTCTGGAAGTACACGCGCGGCTGGAAGCCAGGGACCTACAACGCCACCAGTTCACGGCTACAAGGAGTCTCGGTCGCAAGGCCCGAGACGATCGACGCGTTTGAAACCGGCCTGAGCGGAAGCTGGTTCGATGGACGTCTGGGGCTCGACGCCTCGTTCTTCTACTACTCGTACGAGGACTACCAGCTCTTCACCGCGCAGCAGTTCGCCTCCGGCCAGCCGGAGTTCGTGATCATCAATGCCGACGACGCCGAGGTATATGGCGCCGAGGTCGACGCCCGGATCTACCCATGGATCGGCGCGTTGGTCAATGTCCGCTTCGGTTGGCTCAATAGCCAGTTCATCGACTTCGTGCAGCTGCAACAGGAGGAGATCGCCGTACCGGGCGCCACGATCGTCGTCAATCGGGAACTCCAGAACACGGGCAACAACCTGCTCAACTCTCCCAAGTTGAAAGTCAGCCTCACCGCCGAGCAGACGTTTCCGCTCGGGCGCTGGGGTTCCTTCATCGCGCGCTACGATGCGGTCTGGACTGATGTTACCTATTACGACGCGACGGAAGGACGCGGGATTCCGAACCAGGACAATATCCAGTTCCTGCCGGTCGACACCATCGCACAACCCGATTTCTGGTTGCACAATTTTCAACTCACCTACCAGCCGCCCGGCGGCCAGTTCGAGATCACCGGCTGGGTGCGCAACATGACCAACGAGTCCTTCAAGACCTTCGGCTTCGACGGCAGCACGTTCAATCAGACGACCATCTACTTCGTGGGCGATCCGCGTACCTACGGCGGCACCCTGACCATCAACTTCTGAAGCGGGGAACGCGCCGGCGGGCCATTACTCGATTTGGTAGCCCAGTGCGCGCAGCAGATTGAGTTCGAGTTCGTCGATTTCCCGCGTCGGGGTCTCGCCCCAGACCGGTTTGGTCTCGAAGTAGCTGTCCGCTACGGCGCTCAGCCGCTCGAGCGCTTCCGGTTCCAGAACCGAGAGGTCGCGAAGCTCGCGCGGGTCGTTGCTCGCGTCGAAGAGTTGCTCGCGGCGCTTACCGTCTTCTTGATCCATGCGCACGTAGCGGAGTGGGCCGTCGACGATTGCAATCGTGGGCAAAGCTTTGGTGTTTCGCCGCGACCAGTTTTGATTGAGATCGGCGATCGCGATCTGTCCCCCGTCGCCGGGGGGGTGCCCCGCTGCGCTCGACAGAATTTCCGGGAGTCGGGAGCGACCATCGATTCCCTTCGGTGACTCGAGGCCCAGCAGGTCGAAAAGCGTTGGCCAGATGTCGATGTTTTGCGTGCGCGACTCCACGACGATGCCGGGCTCGAGGCGAAACGGAAGCGAGAGCAGGAACGGAACCTCCGTCGATTCCCGGTAGACCTCGCGCGCGTGCCCCTCGTAGCCTCGCTCGAGGAAAGCTTCGCCGTGGTCCGAAACGATTGCGACGATCGTGTTCTCGAGATAGCCCCGTTCGGAGAGGGCCTCGAGGAGAATTTCGATCGACTCGTCGGTCCAGAGGATCGAATTGTCGTAGAGGTCCGAATGGCTCGCGCCGAAGATCGCGGACTTGGCGTCGTAGGTGTACTCGTGGAGGTCCATCATGTGCAGGTAGAGAAACCAGCGCCGATGGCCACTGACGCGCAGAAACTCCATGGCAACCTCGATCAAGCCCTGGTCGGTACCGTGATCGCTCAACGTCGGGTTTTCGCGTTGAAGATTCGGCGGCAGGGGGCTCGCGGCGGGACGCTGATAAACCTCGAAGCCCTGTTGGAAGCCGAACGTCGGAGAGACCCAACCGTTGCGCCAGAGCCCGATCGTTTGGAAGCCAGCCTCGCGCAGCCGCTCCGCGGGCATTTGCGCCGCATCCGGAATCACATTGTTGTATTGCACGACGCCGGTCCTCGCGGGGTAGAGCCCGGTCCAAAGGGAGGCCATCGAGGACTTGGTCCACGTCGACTGCGCGAGATGGCGTGCAAAGCGCACCCCCGAGTTCGCGAGGCGGTCGAGCCCCGGACTGGTGTCGCGCTCGTAGCCGTAGCTCCCCAGGCGCTCGGCGCGCAGCGTATCGACCAGAATGAACAGCACGTTCAGGTCGTCGCGCTCCCGCAGCCGCGCGATGTCCTCGGCGGTCCCGCGCGGGCGGCGATCCCAGTCGTCTGGCAGCCGCACTTCGACGAACGTCGAAAGGATCACTAGGAGGAGGACGCTTGCAGCGACGAACCAGGGCCAACGCTGCGCGAGCAGTTGCTTCCGCACGGTACGGACGCTAGCGCAGCAAGGCTGGATGCGGCTTGCTGCGGTCGTCGTCTATGTTCGCGAGATGTGCCCCGTGCTTTGTGAGCCTTCGCCTCGAATTCCGCGCCACCGCGCGCTCGCTTTGGGGTTGCTGGTCTGTCTCGCGCTCGCCGGCTGCTCGGAAGTTGATTCGGTTGCGGCGATCCGCGAGCAACAGGTGGCGGGCGACTACGAGGCAACGATCGAGCCACTGCGAGCGCTGCTCGAGAAGCGCCCGGATGACGCCGAGCTGAACTTTCTCTACGGGCGGGCGCTCGCCTTCACGAAGCCGAATCTCGCGATGTGGGCGCTTCGCGAGGCGATGAAGGATCCCGAGTGGCTCGTTCCGGCTGGGACGCAGCTCGCCTTGGTGGCGCTATCGGCCACTGACTTCAACGAGGTCGTCGAAATCACCGAAGTTATTTTGGAGCGTGAGCCGGAGAATGTCCGGGTCTTGCTAATGCAGGCCAACGCATACGCACACTCGAGGCAGAATCCAGAACTCGCGTTGACCGTCGCAAGGCGCATTCTCGAGATCGATCCCACCGCCTCCGAGGCCTACGAGCCGCTCATTCTCGGACTCCTCGGACTCGACCGGTTCGAGGAAGCCCGCGCGGAGCTCGAGGAGGCGGGTCGCCTGTTGGACGAACTCGGGATGGCTGAGTCGGTTCGCGCCTGGCACTGTTCGACCACCGCGGCCTTCGCACAGGAGAGCGGAGATCTCGAACAAGCGCGCGAAATCTGGATCGCGTGTCTAGCCAAGCACCCCACCGACCTGGATGTGGTGTCGAGTGCGGTCGGCTTCTACGACGCGCATGCCGAGCCGGACCGGTCGATCGAGATCCTTCAGGCGGCGCTCGAACGCGCGCCGGGCACTCAGTTCTTCCGGGTCATGCTCGCGCAGCGGTTGCACGCAGCGGGGGACACCGCCGCGGCCGAAGCCGTGCTGCTCGAGGCGACGCGTTCCGAGAACCCCCAGCTCGCCGCCACGGGCTGGGTGGATCTCGGCCAATTCCGTCGGGCTATTCGTGAGTATGGCGCCGCCGCGGACGCACTCGAACAGGCCCTCGAGGGAATGGGGGGGATGGGTACGGCGAGCCCGCAGCTCCAGTTTGAATACGCGGATGCCTTGGTGCTGGCCGATCGACTCGACCGCGCCGCCGAGGTCGCGGAAGAGATCTCCGTGCCCGCGCACCGCGAGCTGATCCGCGCGCGCGTCGCGCAGAAGCGGGGCGACCCCGCCGGTGCGCTCAAAGCGTTCGACGAGGCGCACCGGCTCTGGCCCGACAACCCATGGGCGCGGTACTACGCGGCGCTTGCGGCTGAGGAGTTAGGCGACTTCAAGCGCGCCATCGAGGAGTTCCGCAACGCCGTTCGCATCGAGCCGGGCGCCACCGATGCTCGGACGCGCGGAGCGGCGCTGTTGTTGGCCCAGGGTAATCTGAACAACGCGCTGATCATGCTCCAAATCGCGAGGGAGACTGCACCTCTCGAAATCGAGGGGCAGCTGTTGGCCATGCGGTTGGCGGGCCTACGCGGCGATACGGCCGCGGTTGCTGATAATTTCGCCCGCATCGAATCGAGCCATCCCGAATGGGCCGGTCAGGCGTTGGCCGAGGCGGCCGAAGGCCTGGCCGAGTTGGCCAGTCCCGACTTGGCGGTGGACATGCTCGTCACGGCGCCGGGGGTCGACTTCGCGGACCCCCGCTACGTAGCGGCCCTGCGCGCGCTCGTGCGATTTTCGTACGAGACTGGGGAGACCGACGAAATGCGAGTCGCCTTACAGGAGATTTTCGCCGCCCACCCCGACTCCAGCGTGTTCCAGGCGCTCCATGGCCTCGATCTCGAACTGTCGGGTGCACCGGTTGAAGCGGTCAACGCTGCCTACACCCGCGCGCTGAAACTCGGGCCCCAGAATGCCTGGGCGATGGCAGGCCTCGGCCGGGTGGCTTCTCTCGATGACCCAGAGGCAGCGTTGCGCTTCTTTGATCGCGCGGCTGCCGCGGATTCCTCCGACCCCGAATTGAAGCTCGGGGCAGCGAGGGCGCTCATCGCCGGCGGAAAGCCCGACCAGGCCGCGGAGCGACTCGACGCGTTGTTGCTCGCGCACCCGTTCGAGGCGGAGGCCGCCGCGGAAAGGGCTCGGCTGGACCTCGAGCAGGGGGCCGCTACGCCGCAGACGCTCGAGCGCGCCCGTCGAGCCGTGCTGTTCGGCGGCGGGGCCGATGCACTCGAGCTGCTCAGTCGGGTCTACGCCGAGCGTGGCGAGCCGGTACTCGCCGCGCAGGCGGCAGAAGAAGCGCTCGCCGTTCGGGCAGCCGGGGCTTCCGATGGTTAGGTGGCGAGTCGTTCGGGTCCGCTCTGCGGTGTCGCGTCGGCGAACTGCAGAGCGGCATGCTCTCTCAACATTGCGAATCCGCGGGGTTCGCTCATACGGCACCAGCGCTCGCTAGGGCCTCCCGGGCACTTCTTGGACCAAACGGGTAGGCGCTCGATTGCCCACATAAATTGATTGAACCGAACAGCCATTTGGGAGTCTAGGAGAAATCTTTTCGCCAGAGTGGAAAACTGTTTCCCTGCGATGCTGTTCGAGGTGCCGAAATTTTCTTTCTTGATGCGGCCTAAGTCGTTGCTTTACTTAGTGCCTTTCGCTGAATCATGCGGCCATAAGTGAGATTGGCTATATAAGGCATGAGAATTGCATTTTTTCTGAGCGAAGCGGCTCGCCCGTTGGGTGTGATCCGGTCCGCGAAAACATGCAAGAGCAATAAAGGAGTAGATTAGATGTCCCTCAAGCGCTCATGTATCTCTCTATTTTTGCTGGGCCTCGGTCTGTTAGTAGCGGGCTCGGCTCAGGCTCTCGATTTCTCGCTGGTTGGCGGCGGCGGGCAGCTGCACATCGGTAATGGCCTCGCCCTGCCGATTCAGCAAGCCAATACTGTCCTAGAGACCGGTACCAATTTCCCGGCCCTGGGAATCCCGGTCCGGCCCGGCCCGGCGCCGATCATCACGGGAACCGTCGCAAAGCCGAAGATCACGGTCGGCACACGATCGGGATACCAGCGAAGGCTGCATGTCCCCGTTGGCGTGCTCTCGAAGGCGGGTGGCCAAACGACGGTGGGCGTGAAGTTTTCGAACACGACGCTCTTCGCGGTTGGGACGAACCTGAAATTCACGTGGCCTGCTGCTCCGGCCCTGTTCTCGACCGGCAACGCAGTCGCAACGACCACAGTCACCGGCTTCGGCGGCAAGATGATCTACTCGAACACGCTCGGGCAAAGATTCGGCGGACCGGCCCATTTCAGCCTCTCAGCGGGCGCAACGCCGGCTGGGCAGTTCCCCGCGCACGCCGTGACCATCTACGCCAAGATCACCGGAGCAACGGATCCTCCGTGCACGCACACTGCTCCGTTCTTCGGCGGTGCACAGCCGAGCTGTATTGCTGGTCTCCTGGTCGCCAACCCCTCGGGGCTCGCCGGTCAGGGGGGCGTGTCGACAGCCACCGTGATGACGCCTGGTGGCTTTGGCACGGGCGCAAACATCGTCGCGCAGAAGATGGGCGCGGCGCCGACCCACGTATCCGGAACCTTGTTGCCGGGCATCGCGGCCCCCGCGCTCACGAAGCCCTACGCGGTTCGCGTGGCAGCGGCCCCGCTGCCTTCCAACATGGCGTCTAGCCAGGGTGGACCGTGGACAACGGGCCAGATCATCATCTCGCAACCTCTCGCCAACAACGGCGGTGAGAAGTTCACACTTACTGGCAAGGATATGCGAACGGCTGGTGGCGGAGGAACCATCCAGCTCGTGGGCGGTGCGGTGAGTGACCGGGCCTTCACGAATGAGAACGCGAACCGCGGCTGGATCCGGTTGGAATTGGCACCGGTTGCTGGCGTGCCCTCGATGTCGATACCGGGCCTCGCGGCGACAGCCGGTCTTCTCGTGTTGACAGCCGGCTACATGTTGCGGCGGCGAATCTTCGCTTAGGCGAATTGCCATTTTTCTCACCGAGCCGGGGCGGGTCGATTCACGTCGATCCGTCCCGGCTCTTTTTTTTTCGGCGCTCGCGCTCCGACGAAGCATCGCAGTCGTAGGGTCAGCGGCGCTGCTGCTGTCTTGTGTTTCCGATCCAGTCACGCCGCGCCGCGAACTCACCGAGACGCCGCCTGCCGAACTCGCTGAGGTTTGGCGAGCCTTCCTGGCGCTACCCACGCAACGTGCGCTCGCGATCGCCGGAAACCCCCGGGAGGAGCGTTGGGTGACCGCTGCCTCCGCGGGCCACGCAACGCGCGAGCAGGCCGAAGCCGGGGCACTTTCCGAGTGCCGAGTTCGGCGAGGAATGCGCCGGATGCAGGCCGAGTGTGTGCTTTACGCGGTCGGGAATGAAATCGTCTGGCGGGGTCGTTAGGCGCCTGTGCCCGCCTCGGCCGCTCGCTCGCGGACGCCATCCGGAATGGGAGCCCGCACCTTCTCGCGAGCCTCCTCGGATAGCGAGGATTGGAGGAGCCACTCCGCGGCCGCGCCTTCGTCGAGCACGCGCCACACGCGCGCGACGTTGATGAGGACGACCTCGCGTTTCCGGTCGTCTTTGATTCGCTCCGCCCACTGGATGGCTTTAGCGGGCGCATCTCCGGAGAGCAATTTCGCGTACACGGGGTAGATGGGTTCGAGCCACGGGCCTGGCTCCTCGGTGGTCTGCTCCGCCATCCAGTCCAGCGCCGCCTCGCGATCTTTCTCGGCCCAGATCACGAACGTCATCCGCACCGCGAGTTCCTTCTCGCGACCCTCCGGTGAGCCCGAGAGCCAAGCGAGGGCTGCTGGTCCGTCGTGAAGCACCCAGCTTCGGGCGATGAGGCTGCGCAGGTTATTGCCGTAGGGGCCGTCGCATTGGGTGTCGCACCAGCGGAGCCCCGCCTCTAGATCGAACTCCGACAACGCATTGACCACTCTGCGGAACACGGCCAACTTGAAGGGTACGTCTTCGTCGGAGAGTGACTCGGCCCAACGCGTCGCGGCTTCGGTCCCCTGCGTCTGGATCAGGACGCGGACATAGGCGGCGATTACGCGCTGGCGGGGTATGCCGATGGGAAGTTCACTGATCCACTGAACGAGTTCGGGGGGGTTGTTCGCGGCGAACCAGCCGCGCACCAGCGCGGATGGCACGATCCGCTCGAATTCGGGTTTCATCGCCCACGGCCACGCTGCGTCCACGGCAGCGCGCGGATCTGAATTGGCCCACGTCATGAGCGCTGAGAATACGGCGGCGGAGCGGTAATCCGTTGGCGACCTCTTGACCGACCAATTCGAGGCCTCCTCGGGCTGGTGGGTCGCCCAGTAGTGCACCAGCAAATCGAGTTCGATGGTTCCGACGTCGAGCGTCCGATCCTCGAGTAACTCGACCACTGTCGGAACGAGTTCGGGTCCGAGCGTCGGTAGTAGCGCACCGAACCTCCGCGCCCTCGAGAAGGCGTCTGGATCTCGGAGCACATCGATCAGGGCATCGTTGACTATGTCGGCGAGAGTCTCGCCTTCAGGGATTGCTTCGGACCCAAGGGCTCCCGATGCGCCAGTGCTTGGGGGCGCTGTTGAATCGCAAGCAGTGAGTCCGATTGCCCCCAGAAGCGAGCAGGCTGTCGTGCAAAGAATCCTTTTCATGTTGCACAGAACATAACCGAGCGCAGGTGGGGAGTTCAAAGACTTCGGGTTCACTTTGCGAGCCGCCTCCCTCGGGGTCGATGGTACTTTGGCTTATGGTTGGGAATCAGCGTCGTCCCCAATCTGGCCGAGTGGGAGCGAATGCAGACGGTGGGCCCGAGAAGCTAGATCTAGCTGGATCGTTCTGACGTCGTCATCGGGCAAGACAGGGAAGGAGATCGAGGATTCCGATGGACACGCGATTTGCTCTGTTGCTCGCCTGTTTCTTTCTGTCTGGCTTCGCGGCACTCCTCTATCAGACGGCCTGGACGCGCGAGCTGAGCTTTGTGTTCGGGACTTCCGAACTCGCCGTGGCGGCGGTGCTCGCGGCCTACATGGGAGGGCTCGCACTGGGCGCCACGGCGGCAGCGCGCTATGCGCTGCGGCTTCGCCGGCCCGTGCTGGTTTACGGCCTTCTCGAACTCGCAATCGCGGTCTCGGCGCTCTCGGTACCTGCAGGTATCTGGCTGATCAATGCGGCGTACGTCGGCTTGCTGGGCGGCGGCAGCGAGCTGCTCGAAGGCGGCGCCACTGCGGCCACGCTGTTCCAGCTCGGCGCGTCCTTCGCGGTGTTGCTGCCGCCGACGGCTTTCATGGGGGCCACCCTTCCACTGCTCGCGCGCCACGCGGTGCGCAGCGAAGCGGAAATCGGCTCGCGTGTGGGCGTGCTCTATGCGGTGAACACAGCGGGTGCGATTGTGGGCACCTTGTGTGCGGCATTCTGGTTGATGCCGGAATTCGGGTTGCGACACACGGTGTGGGCGGGGGCGGCGATCAATGGACTCGTATTCGCGTTCGCCGCGCTGCTCGCGCGGGGCGCGGCGAGTCCTCCGGACGAGAATCCCGCGACTTCGGCAGCCCTGACGTCGAACCCCCCAACCTCGGAACCCTCAACCGCGAACCCCGCGAACCCCGCGATTCCGGCGGGGCGGCGTGCTCCGTCGGCACTCGAAGTCGGCGCTGCTGGCTGGATCCTTCCTGCCCTCGCCGTCTCGGGGGCCGTCTCCTTCGCGTACGAAGTGATCTGGGCACGGCTCCTCGGGCACCTGCTCGGCGCGAGCCTCGACGCGTTCGCGAGCATGCTTGCGAGTTTCCTGCTGGGCATCGCGCTCGGCAGCGCCTTCGCGGCGCGCCTGGCGACGAGTCGCGCGCGTGCCGCGGTTGGCTTCGGCGTCGCTCAGCTCGGAATTGCGCTCACCGCGTACGGCGCTTTCGCGTTCGCCGACCGGCTGCTGGAACTCGCCCTCTGGCTCGGGGCCAAACCCGGCGCCCCGCTTGCGAGTGTGGCGCTCGCAGCGGTTGCGCTCCTGCCGATTACGCTGTGCATCGGCGCGACGTTTCCGTTTGCGGTGCGTTTACTCGCGCACGCTCCCGAACAGGCCGCCCGAGCGACGGCACGCGCCTACGCGTGGAACACCGTCGGTGCGATCGTCGGCGCCCTGGGCGCCGGCTTCGTGCTGTTGCCGCGCCTGGGTTTTGCGGGGACGGTGAACGTGGGAGTCGCGGCGAATCTCGCACTCGCGGCGATTGCGGCGCTATCGATTCGTCCTAGGCGGACGCGCCTCGCCGTGGCTGCTGCCGCCGCGGGCTTGCTGTTGATCGTGCTGCCGGCCCGCACGCCGTGGTCCCTGATGCGCACGTCACCACTGACGCGGACCTCGAATTCCGCGGAGATCGCCTACTCGGCCGTCGGGCGATCGAGCACTGTGCTGCTGTTCGATGAAGGGGCCTCGTTTCGTCTCACCTCGAATGGGTTGCCCGAGGCGGTGATCGACCGCACCGGATTGCTCCCCAAGCCCTCGGTCGTGCGCTGGTTGGGCCTTTTGCCCTCGATCGTGCGTCCCGAGGCGCGCGAAATGCTCGTCGTTGGTCTCGGGGGTGGCACTGCGCTCGAGCCGATCGCGTCGAGCGTCAGATCGATCGACGTGATCGAACTCGAGCCCGAGGTACTGCACGCCAACCAGCGGATGGCGGCCGAGCGCGCGATCGATCCACTCGCGGACCCGCGCGTCCGGGTGCACATTGGTGACGCGCGTGGCGTGCTTCAGCTGACCAAGAAGCGCTACGACGCCATCGTTTCTCAACCTTCCCATCCGTGGACTGCAGGTGCCTCCCATCTCTATACACGCGAATTTTTCGCATTGGTGCGCGCGCATCTCGAGCCCAACGGTGTGTTCGTGCAGTGGATCGGACTCGGTTTCGTCGACGAGGCGCTGCTGGGGTCGCTCGCGGCGACGCTCCTCGATGTCTTCGCGCACGTGGAGATCTACCAGCCCGGCGGTGGCATGGGTGTGCTCTTCGCGGCTTCGGATGCGCCGCTCGCCTCGCTCGATGGTGCCGCTCGAGCGCTGCGCGCGGCGCCGGAAGACTTTGCGCCTCTTGGAATTCAGCGCGTGGAGGACTTCGCCGCCGCTCGCGTGCTCGACGAAATGGGGGTGCGGGCATTGGCCGCGCAGTCGGCGCTGAACACGGACGATCAAAACCACCTCGCCTCGCGCGCCTCGAGGCTCGGTGACGCTGCGCTCAACGGCCGCTCGTTGCGTAGGCTGCTAAAGGATCGCGATCCGCTTCTCGCGGGGATCGGCGGGCTCGACCGATCCGCGCTGATTCGAATTCTCGTCCGCTCGAATTTCCCGAAACGTGCGATGGCACTCGCCCAGTCCGAGGACAAAGCCCTCGAGGAGACAGGGCTTGGCTGGGTCGAGTTGGAGTTGGTCCGGCCCCAACGAGCGGCCCGGCACTTTGCGCGCGCCCGAAAGCTCGCGCCCAACTCGAGTGATGCGCTGGCCGGGCTGGTGGCGAGTCGCATCCACGCACTCGCGGATGGGCAGTCGGTCGAAGGAGTTCCTGACGCGGATCTCGACGCCCGACTCTCGGCCATGATCGAGGGCCAGCGATATGCCACGGCGGGTGATTGGGGCGCAGTCGCCACCCTCGAGGACGAACTCAGCCGCATCGAGCCCGGGGAGGCATTTTTCGAACACGCGTCCCGCCTGCGGATCCGCTGGCGGCTCGCCGCGCAGGATCCCGTTGCAAGCGCGCAAGGCGGAGCTGCTGTCGCGCAAGACCGTGCTGCCGCCGCGGAGGCCCAGGTCATCGCAGAGATGCTGCTCTCGCAAAAATGGCAGCCACAGGACGCGCTCTTGCGCGCTCGTGCGGCGGTTGCTGCAGATCACCCCGTGGCGGCTTGGGGGGCGCTGAGTCGGATCGCAGCAGCCTTGTCGAGGCAGCAACGGCCACGGGCACTCGCCCAGGTCGCGCTCGAGATCGCGGAGGCGTTGCCTGAAGAGATCGCCAGCGATCTGCGCCTCCGGCTGCAGCCGGGCCGCCCGGACGCCGCCCGACGCTAAACTCGTGTTTCTCGACGCATCGGCCTCAAGGCCAGCTGCGCGTTCGCGTATCTTTGAACGGTTTCGACGAGTAGCGCGTATCCTTTAGCGTCTTCGAGTAGAAACGAGAGGAGCGAATCCATGCCCGTTCACGGTGGACAACTCGCGGCACGGGCCCTCAAGCAGGCCGGTGTCGAGGTGATCTTTACATTGCCGGGCGGGCACATCATGCCGCTCTACGACGGTTGTCTCGACGAGGGCATTCGGATCATCGCCGTTCGCCACGAGCAGGCGGCGACGCACGCGGCCGATGCGTGGGCGCGTTGCAACCCCGGGCAGATCGGCGTCGCGGCGATCACCGCGGGCCCCGGTGTGACCGACGGGGTGACGGGGATTGCAAACGCGTGGCGCGCGAACTCGCCGATTCTCGTCTTCGGTGGGCAGGGTCCGTTCAGCCAACTCCGCAAGGGATCGCTGCAGGAGATGGATCATCTCGGTGTCGTTCGCCCGATCACCAAGTTCTGCGACGCTGTTTATCAGACCGAGCGCATTCCCGAGTTCATCGAACTCGCAATCCGGCACGCGGTATCCGGTATCCCCGGCCCGGCCTATCTCGAAATTCCGATAGATGTCTGGAACGGTCAGTTCGAGTGGGAGGACGTCTACCTGCCGCGAATTCGCACCGAGCCTGCGAGGCTTTCACCGGATCGCGACGAGGTCCGCAAGGCGATTGAAATTCTCGAGACCGCTGAGCGCCCGATGTTGATGGCCGGCACGAGCCTGAAGTGGTCGCGCGGTGCGGCCGCGATGAACCACTTCATTGTCGAGACCCACATTCCAACCTACACCAATGGGATGGCGCGCGGCAGCGTGCCGGTTGATTCGCCCGAGTTTCTGAATCGATCCCGGCGCGACGCGATGAAGCAGATCGACTGCATCGTGCTCGCGGGAACCCTGCTTGATTTTCGCATGCGCTTTGGCGCGAGCATTCCCGCTGACGCGAAGATCATCCAGCTCGAAATGGATGCGACGCTGATCGGCCAGAATCGCCAGGCGGACGTTGCGCTGGTGGGCAATCTCGGCTGCTCGTTCGAGTTGCTCAGCGAGGAGATGAAGAACCGCGGCACGAAGCTCGACTTCTCGGGTTGGCGAGGCCAGTTGCGCGAGATCGAAGATGCCGCCGAGGCTGAGGTGCAGGCGAATCTCGACAGCGACGAATCGCCCCTCGATCCGCAGCGGATGTTGCGCGAAGTGCGGGACTGGCTCGCCACCCTCGACGATCCGATCGTGATCGGCGACGGCGGCGACATCGTCGCGACCGCGGCCAAGATCCTACCCGTGAAAGGGGAGGGAGCCTGGATGGATCCCGGCCCGCTCGGAACCCTCGGTGTGGGCATGCCGTTTGGCATCGCGGCGCAACTCACGCACCCCGGTCGCCGCGTGGTCATTATTTACGGTGACGGATCATTCGGCCTGAACGGCTTCGAGTTCGATACGGCGGTGCGCTTCGGTTTGCCGGTGATCGGCATCGTGGGAAACGACGCGGCCTGGGGCCAAATGATGCGCCCGCAAGGTGCGTTGATGGGTTGGGATCGGCTCGACGGCACGCTGCTCTCGCGTACCCGCTACGACAAGGTCGTCGAGGCACTCGGCGGCTATGGGGAACTCGTCGAGCGCCCCGAAGAGCTGCGTCCGGCCCTCGAGCGCGCCGCGCAGTCCGGTTTGCCCGCGTGTGTCAACGTGATGATCAAGCAGGACCGGGAATTCAAGGGCGGGATCTACGTCTGATCGGCCCCGATCGCTTCGAGCGATCTACTCGTCTTCTTCCCGGAGGCGAATCTCGCCGACCAAGTCTGGGTGGCGGGCGACCACGCCGGAAAAGAACGCGCGCATCTTGTCCATGTCGGCGCGCACGTCGTTGCTCGGCGTGAAGCTGGGGCCGAAGCCTGCGCGGCGCTTCGCGTAGTCCGTAAAGCCCAGTTGGATCGGAACGCCCGCGGCCTTGGCGATGCGATAGAAGCCGGACTTCCAGTATCGCGCGTTGCTCCGCGTACCCTCCGGCGTGATCGCAAGCGTTAGCGTCTCCGCTTCGTCGAAAGCGCGCACAATTTGCTCGACGACATTCTCCGGTCGATCGCGGCGAACCGGAATGCCTCCGAGCCAGCGCAGAATGGGTCCGAGCGGCCACCAGAACATCGAGTGCTTGCCCAACCAGGAAACCTTGACGTCGAGTGCCCAGGTGATCGCAAGCAGGGCGAGCAGATCCCAGTTGCTCGTGTGGGGCCCGGCAACGAGGACGATCTTGTCATCCGCGATCCGTCTTCCGACAGCCTCCCAACCGGTGAGGTTGAGAAAGAATCGGGCAAGTGATCCGAGCATGTTCGTCCGTTCTCCAGCCAAAGGCCCACCGCTTCCAATTTGAGCCAAACGTCCACTGCGGGGAGCGTCGCTAGTTTAGGCCGAAACCGGGAAGGATGGGGAGGAGCGGCTATTCTCGCCGCGACTCGATGACGACCGATCTGACCAGCGGCTCTGTTTCTCGGCACCTGCGCGTTCAAGCGACGCCGATGGCGATCGGGTTGGTCGCGATCATGTCCTTCGACATCGTCGATCTGTTCTTCGTCTCGCGCCTCGGCGACGCGCCTCTGGCGGCAATCAGTTTCACGTTTCCGGTGATCTGGTTTCTCGGTGCGATCGCGATCGGCTACGAGGCCGGCGCCGCGTCCTGTGTGTCGCGTGCCGCCGGCGAGGGCAATGCCCGTCGCACCGCGCGCCTGACCACCGACGCTGCGTTGCTCGCGGGATTGGCGACGCTCGTGCTCTGCGCGATTGGCTTGACGACGATCGACCCGGTCTTCTCGGCACTCGGTGCGACCGACGACCTGATGCCGCTGATCACCGACTACATGAGCATCTGGTACTGGACAGAGCCCGCCTCGGCCGTGATGTGGACCTGTCTCGCGTCAATGCGCGCGCGCGGCAATACCGCGCTGGAAGGCAAGGTCATCACCGCAGCCGCGCTCTTGAACTTGATTCTCGATCCGATTTTCATCTTCGGATTGTTCGGCTTTCCGCGGCTTGAAATGGCCGGCGCAGCATTGGCATCCCTGACCGCAACTCTCACGATGCTCGTGTTCACGCTGATCTACCTGGCCACGCGGTTGCGGGTGTTCGCCAACCCGTTCGTCGCGCACCGCCATATCTTCGACTCGTGGCGGGAGCTGATGCGGATCGGCGTTCCCGCGATGATCACCAACGCGATCATTCCCGTCGCGAATGGCATCGTGGTGGCGATCGTGGCCACCCATGGCGTCGCTGCGGTCGCGGGTTTTGGCATCGCAATGCGGATCGAACCCGTTGCACTGATTCCGTTCTACGCGCTCTCGGCGGTGTCGAGCCCGTTCTTCGGCCAAAACATCGCCGCTGGAAAATACGAACGGCTGCTCGAAGCGCGTCAGATCATCAGTCGGTTCTGTCTCCGCTTCGGCCTGCTGTTGGCCGCCGCCCTGTGTCTGGTCGCGGTCCCGTTGTCGTCGCTCTTCACTCAGTCGATGGAAATTCGGGATGTCGCGGTCAATTACATCTGGCTGGTTTCACTCAGCTATGGATCGTATGGCCTGGTGATGTCCGTGAACGCCGCCTTCAACGGGATCGGACGTCCACTGCCGGGTGTCGTGATCTCATCGATGCGGGTCGTATTCGTCTTCTTGCCACTGGCGTTTCTCGGGCACTGGCTATTCGGCCTTGCGGGGTTGTTCGGTGCCGCCGCAGTCTCCAATCTCTGCATCTGCGCAATCGCCCACCGCTGGCTCGGCAGTCAGCTCCGCAAATTGCAGCCATAGGCGGCGAGCAAATCCCTCGCGCTCGCCATCTGCGCCATCTGCGCCATCTGCGCCGCTCGTTCCGTCGGGGTGTCGAAGTGCGGGGCGAAGCCGACAAACTCATCGCCCAAGTGTCGGGAATTACTGGGGGATCTTCTCGCCTTCCAAAATAATGAAACCGATCTGCGACAAAGAGCGTAAGCTGGGAGAGGAGTTCACCCCGGAGCTCCCGAATTCGCATCGGGGCCATCTAGTTTGCTGGTCGACCCTTGGCGCGTGACGGAGTTGGAGCACCCCATGATCCGCATGCTCGTACCGAACGTCATCGCCGCCCCGTTTACCCTGCTGTTATTTGCGGGTCCCGCCGCGGCGCTTCCCGAAGACCAAGACGTCTTTACCAATTTCGAAGACGTTTCTCCCAACACCAGTCCGGGCGAGATCATCGTCGTTGGCGTTTCGCCCGCCAGCGCGGATCTCGGCGGCGACGCGTTTGGCGGTCGACTTGGCATTTCGTCTACCACTCGGGTACCCGTTCGTGGATGGTCCAGGTCAACGGTACCGGTGTGATCAGCTTCGAGTCCGACGCAGACACCGTTGAGTTCTACGCGCGGGTCCTATCTAGTGCGACGGGCAATACCGTCATTACTGCATTCGACGCGATGGATGTCATTGTCGACGGCCCGGTGATCGTACAACCGGGTACGGGATGGCAACTCATCTCGCTCTCCGGGGGCATCGCTGAGATCGACGTGGAGAACCTCGATGGCGCACAGATGAATGGAA